>Ga0210385_10002634_pt1 | contig 10816 bp, 9 predicted proteins | sample IncBWH26OmetaG_FD_160107 | JGI IMG/M metagenome (GOLD analysis project Ga0210385, IMG submission 160107) | Forest soil microbial communities from Barre Woods Harvard Forest LTER site, Petersham, Massachusetts, United States - Inc-BW-H-26-O ... | reverse complement strand
GGGGAATGAGCAGGCTCACAATCTTTAACAGGCTGGGGTACAACGGAAAGAACACGACCGCGTCAGCCCGATCGTACCCTTGGGCTGCGATGTGAAGATACCAAAGCGTGTCGAAACGCTCCCAAACGCCGAATAACAGGTAGCGCCAGCTGGCGTCGGGTGGCCGCAGGTTCTCCGTCAGCGCATTCGACTGGAGCAGCCGCCCGTTCACTGGCTGAATCAGCGCAAAAACCGCCGCCAACAGAGAGTAGGCAGCCCGAAGAAGCAGTGCCATCACAAGCGCCCGCCGCCACGGCGGCCAACGCCGATCTTCGATCGATGGCTTCATCTCAACTTTCACGAATGGAGCTCTTACACATGCCGTTCTTGCACGCGACGACACTCGTCGTTCACATAAAAGAAAATCAGGGCGAACACCCACACCGGCAATGCAAAGGTCGCGAAGAAAGGCCACTCCCAACCCCTAAACGCTAAGTCTCGCGACACCAGCCAGTAGGTCATCGTCAAGCCCAGACTAGCCACCCACTGCCATCCCAAAACCAGCGCGCCCAACCGGCACGCCAAACGGCGACCCCGCGACCGCGACAGGAACGCTGCCCGCTCCCGTACCAGCAGCAGAATGGCGGGCAGCAGAAGAACCTGGTTGTAGGGCGCGTACATGGGCACCACCAGCACCGCCAACGCCAGCGTCAGCGCTGTCGCACAACTGAATCCTGAAGCGTCTGCCGCCCGTACCCGCAACTTCCACAGCAGCGGCACGCAAGCGATAACGGCAATCGCCGCCAGGATTTGCCCACCCAAGCGGCCCGTTCCCCCGCTTGCGGCTGAGCCAAAGATCTGATTCAGCATAACTTCGAGCACAGACTGGCTCTGCGTGTAATGCCGGTATTGCCCGATGGCCTCCGCAAACATTCGCCACCATCCCGGCAGGACAATTTCCGCCCCGCCCAGCAACAGAATCATCGTGAGCCCAAACCCAAACACCAGCTTTCGTCGTCCTCGCCAATCGCCGATCGCCCACAAAAGCAGCCACCCTACCAAAGGCCATGCCAGTTGAGGTTTGATCGTCGCCAACGCCAGCAACACTCCCCCGCAGAACAGAAAACCGCTGGCCACGCAGGCCGAAGAACCTGCCAGCAGCGCCGCTACCAGCAGGCTCAATTGCTGCAGCTTGATTCCTTGCACGGCAGGAAAGCTTCCCAGCGTCAGCACCATGCAAGCGGTGAGGCCTACAAGCGGCAACCGCCATCGCAGCGTCCGCAGCCACAGCCATACGCTCGCACCCGTCAACAACACCAGCGACCAATAAAATATGACCAGCAGCGCCGGGAACGGAATCCCGACCAGCGGCGCCAACAGGAAGGCCACGTACACCGGATATGCGAAGCCCTGCTGGTCTTTTGGATCATTCGGCCGGGCAGCATCCAACCGGCGTCCGTAGTAGCCTTCCTGAATTTCGAGCGTGACTTCGCGGCTGTATGGATTGCGACGGTGCACCAGGAGTTCCCGCGCCCCCAGCCAGCGCGGATAAAGATCGGAGAGGTTCCCCCGCGGAATTTGCTTCGCCTCGGCTTCCGCGATCTGCCGCGCTCGCAGGATGTCCATCACATAGAACCACATGCTGGCCGCCGCCACCGCGGCCAGCACCAGCCCAACAACGGGTTGCAGAGGTTTACGCAAGTCTTGCCAGAAGCACCCTCTTCATACTCGAATCCGTAACCGGCCGCCCCCATGTTACAACTGTGGGGCAAACTTACCGATGCGAAAGCGGATCACAGTAGCAGCAGTCGTGGGCCTGGCCAGCGGCACATTCTGCTGGTTCTTGCTCAACCGTCTCCACCAGAACGCCGGTGACTTCCACTGGGCCCTCCACTTGGCGGAGCGCCTCGTGGCCCGGCAGAATCCCTACGATACGCCCCTCGAGCAGTATCCCCTCCCTGCAGCGTTCTTCGCCCTGCCCTTTTTGCGCGTGCCGCCTGAGGTTGCCGCTGGACTCTTTTACGGCTTGAGTTCAGCTCTGCTGGCTTTCGGGCTCACGCGCGAAAACTACAGCAGGCTGCGAGTTTTTCTTGCCTTTCCTTATTGGGCGGGAGTCCTCACGGCGCAGTGGCCGCCAATCATCGCCGCCAGCGCGTTCTTTCCATTATTGTTGCCTGCAACCATGATGAAGCCCCAGGTGGGATTGCCCGTCTTCCTGACGCGACTCTCCCGCCGCGGATTGCTGGTTTGCATTTTCGTGGCAGCATTAAGCTTCGCTGTATTGCCGCAATGGCCGAGCCTGTGGCTCCGGCAAACGCATTACTACGAGCACTTCATTCCTCTATTAGTCTTCCCCGGGCCTCTCCTCTTGCTGGCGTTGCTGCGCTATCGTGATCGCGACGCCTGGCTTCTGCTGCTCGCTTCACTCATGCCGCAGCGGTGGTTCTTCGACAGCTTCACCCTCTGGCTGGTCCCCAAATCACGGCGGCAGATTCTGCTCACCGCATTCTTCAGTTGGGGCGCGGGAATCTCCCGCTGGTTCCACCAGCCCGCCAACTTCACCGAAGTCGGACGATTGGCCGTGATCTTTATCTATCTGCCGATGCTGATCATTGTTCTGTTCCGGAGCCCGGCTGTGACCGCGCCTCTCGCGGACCCGCAATGAACCCGAGGCTAAGCACCACGCGCGTTTTCCTGGCAGCGCTCTTGCTCGGCTTGTTCGCCATGGCCGCGCGCAATGTCACCGATCCCGACGTTTGGTGGCATCTCAAGACCGGGCAGTACATCGCCGAGCACAAAAGCGTTCCTCACACCGATCCCTTTTCCTACACCCGTGCCGGAGAACCCTGGGTCACGCATGAGTGGCTCACCGAGCTTTTGATCTACGAGCTTGAGCGCACCACGGGATGGGGCGGGTTGATCGTGATCTTTGCCGCGGTCCTGGCTGCAACGTTCTTTTTGTTGTACCTGCGCTGCGGCCGTGCTCCCTACGTTGCCGGCATGGCCGTACTCTGCTCGGCATGGGCCACCATACCAGTCTGGGGAGTGCGTCCTCAGGTTCTTTCGCTGCTGTTGACCAGCCTTTGGCTACTGATTCTCGAGCGCTCTGAGCGCAATCCCCAGCTTCTTTGGTGGACTCTCCCGCTCACCTTGCTCTGGGTAAACCTGCACGCCGGGTTCGCTCTGGGTTTGGCTCTCTCGGCCATGTTCCTCATCGGAGAATGGATTGAACGCGCCCTGGGACACTCCAGCTTAGTACGCTCCAGCCGGACCGCGTCGCACTTACGCACTGTCGCGCTGATACTGTTGCTCGATCTGCTGATCGTGCCGCTGAATCCCAACGGCCTGCGGATGTTCTCGTACCCGATTGAAGTCCTCCGCTCGCCAGCGATGCAGAACTACATCGCTGAATGGGCTTCACCCGACTTCCATCACGCCGAGTACTGGCCTTTCCTCCTCATCGTACTGGCCATGTTTGCAACTCTCAGTTGGTCCAGCCACAAGGTGCGGCCGCGCGACCTGCTTCTGCTACTCGTCAGTCTGTACGCTGCCCTCTGTTCCATTCGCTTAATGCCGTTGTTCGTTTTGATCGCGGTCCCGCTGGCTTGCAACAGGCTCGGGAACTGGCCGCGGAGCAACTCACACCCGCAAAATGCCCCGGCTGCCCGGACCTTTCTCAACGGCGCGATCCTGCTGGCCATGGCCACCTTTGCCGCAGTCCACATCACCCGCGTTATCCAGAGTCAGCAGCAGGCCGAGATGCAGCACTTCCCTGCCCGCGCGGTCGCATTTCTTCAGATCCATTCACCCTCTGGCCGAATCTTCAACCATTACGACTGGGGCGGTTATCTGATTTGGAAGCTTTACCCTTCTACCCCCGTCTTCATCGACGGTCGAGCCGATCTTTACGGGCAACAACTCCTTAACCAGTTCGCCAACACCTATCAACTCAAAGGAGCCTGGCAGCAGCCCCTTAGGCGCTGGAACGTCGACACCGTTCTTGTTCCCCCGGATTCAGCGCTGGCGACTGCCCTAAGGAGTTCTCCCGGTTGGACTGTTTCCTACGAGGACTCGCAAGCGGTTATCCTGTCTGCCCTTCCCGATGCGATTCGTACCGAGCCCAATAGAGGGAACCCGACCGTCGGAAAGCCAAGCCTGTAAGCCAGGTCTATAAAAGCAGGCGGCAGAGGTCGAGTGCGAAGGCCGCACTGGAGTTACCAATGGTATGCAAGAAAGTACACCTTTCAAAGCATTTTGCGGGTTATTATGAGTGAGATTAATCTCCCGCAGAGCAGTCCGAGCAAATGGGGACGCAAATCCCCTGAGGCACGCGCGTTTTATCTGTAGGGACGGTTGTTTCAGAAGCTTGCTGTTTCTCAGGAGGCCGGGAACCATGGATCATCTTTGGAGATTGTGGCGCGAGGAAGAAGGACAGGATATCGCGGAATATGCCGTGATGCTGGCCGTAATCCTTGTGATCGTTGTAGGCACCATTCGGCTGATTGGTTCGAACGCGAACAATGTTTTCTCCAACGTCGCCAGTTCGATTCAGTAAGAATCTGCAACGGCGCAGCACAATACAATCAATCCCCGAGGTGTACGGCGGGGATAATCGTCTTTGCTTGTCCTGACAGAGCATTATGAACCGCACTCGTCTGTTGATGATCGGGGCTGTGGCCTTGGCGTTGGGGGCCTTCGTCAGCCTGTTCGTTTACAAGAACCTGGCAGGGAGAGGTCCGGCGACCGTCGAAGCCGCCGCGGACGTTGTCGTGGCCGCTGACGACATTCAGGTCGGGGCGCGCGTCGAAGAGCACGACGTGCACATCGCCAGGTTCCCCGCCACCGGACTGCCTGCCGGCGCTTACACGAAACGCTCTCAGGTGATGGGCCGCGGCGTCATCATTCCCATAGCCAAGGGCGAGTTCATTCTGCCCAGCAAGCTGGCTCCAGAAAACGCCGGATCAGGTCTGCCTTCATTAATTCCACCAGGAATGCGCGCCGTCTCCGTGCGAGTGAATGAAGTAGTCTCCGTCGCCGGTTTCGTCGGTCCCGGAACCCGTGTCGACGTGCTCCTCACAGGAACCCCCAACGGCGGCTCCGAGTCCCAGACCACAACCGTCCTGCAGAATGTGGCCGTGATTGCTTCCGGCCAGCGCCTGGAACGCAACGCCGCTGGGGAAGCCCAGAGTACTCCGGTGATCACCCTGCTGACTTCTCCCGAGGACGCCGAACGTCTGACTCTGGCCAGTTCCGAAGGCAAGATTCAACTTTCCCTGCGTAACCCACTCGATACTCATCAGGACCCCGTGGACGCAGCCAATGCCAGGGGTCTGTACAAGGGCGGCACGCCGGTTGCGGCTCCGCCGCGGGTGACGATTCATCCCGTCAGACAGCAGAAGACTGAGAAGCCGGCTCCCCCTCCTTCGGTCCTCAGCATAGAAGTCTATAAAGGTGACAAGAAAACCGTCGTCCCGATGCCCGAACAAAGCGGGGAAGACCCCAAGTAATCTGAGAGCAGTTTCGGCCTGACCGTTCGTTGCACTGCATAGCAGGTTTCCTCATGTGGAGAGGAATCACACGATGAAGGTTCGCAGGACATTTTTCGTTGCGCTGGCACTATCGCTCTTACTGCCAATGTTCGTTTCGATGTGCGTTTCAAGGTTCGCACTGGCCGAGGCTCTCCCCCAACAGCCTGCGACTCAGGCGCCTCAGGAACCAACTCCGCCAGCCACCACCCAGACCACGCTTCCTCCGCAGTCCGCCCAGCCTCAAGGTTCAGCTCCGCTGCGCGTCATGGTCGACAAGTCTCTGCTTATCAATACCACCGAGCAAATCAGGCGCGTCTCCATAACCGACCCCAATGTCGCCGATGTCACCCCACTTACTGGCACTCAGATCCTGGTCCACGGACGGTCCCCCGGCGAAGTCTCCCTGATCATCTGGGACGAACTCGAACGCTCGCGTAGCTTCGATCTCCGCGTCGACGTTGATGTCAGCGCCTGCGCCGAAGAAGAACATCGCGTTTTCCCCGAGGAACAGATTTCCGTCACCCCTTCGCGCGCCGCCATCGTTCTCTCCGGCCACGTTACTACCGAGGATGTCGCTAAGCGCGCCGGAGAATTAGCTTCGGCATATTCCAAGAATGTGGTGAACGTTCTCACCTTCGGTCCCGTCGGTGCCCAGGAAGTCCTGCTCGAAGTGAAGTTCGCCGAGGTCGACCGCTCCGCCCTTACCCAACTCGGTGCCAACCTTTTCTCCACAGGCGCCGGCAATTTGATCGGCACTTCAACCACCGGCCAATACGGGGGTTTCGCTACCCAATCGATCAGCCAGACTCAGGGGCAAAATACTCCGTTTCCGGCCACTCAAACCATCAGCAACGTTCTCAATATGTTTCTGTTTCAGCCGAACATTCACTTGGGCGCCGTGATCGAGGCGCTGGCCACCAAGAATCTTCTCCAGATTCTGTCCGAGCCCACTCTCATCGCTGTCAATGGCAAGAAAGCCAGCTTCCTTGCGGGCGGCCAGTTCCCCTTCCCCATCGTGCAACCTGGAGCGGGATTCACCGCCGTCACCATCTCCTTCAAGGAGTTCGGCGTGAAGCTGGATTTCACCCCCGTAATCATGCCCAACGGCAATATTCACCTCACCGTTGCCCCTGAGGTTAGCACTCTGGATTTCGCCGACGCGCTTACCATTTCCGGCTTCACCATCCCCGCCCTGAGTACACGCAAAGCCGAGACCGAGTTCGAATTACGGGACGGGCAAAGTTTCGTGATCGCCGGCTTGATCGACAATCGCGTCACCGACACTTGGGAGAAGGTTCCCGGCCTGGGAGATATTCCAATCCTGGGTGCCTTCTTCAGAAGCAAGAACGTTTCGAAGAGCAATCAGGAACTGATGGTTCTCTGCACCGTGCACCGGATTTCGCCCAACACCGAATCACCATCCGGGCCTAAGCAGCCGGACTCTTTCATCAATAACGACAAGTTCGATGGAAAAAAGCCTTCCGGGAAGTAACCCGTTTGGCGCGATGATCCGATGAACTTAGTGGCACCTGGTAACTGGACACTGGCACCTGATTTTTGCGGAGTGGGGAAGGCGTAGGTTATGGCTGAGCTTTCAGTCGTCATCGTGGCCACTGACAATGAGCAGCGCACCGTCCTCCAGGTATTGGTGGATGGCACTAGCGTGGCTCGCACGGTCCATACCTGTGCCAGTTTTCCGGTCGCCGTATCGGATCCCGTCACACGCCGCGTGCAAGCCGCCAGTCCCGACGTTCTCCTGGTCGATATCCCCGCCGACAATCCCGCCATGGCCATGCGCGCCGTTGAACTTCTGCACCAGGAACTGCCCGAGACAGCTGTGTTCGCCATCGGCAATCTCAACCAGCCGCAGGTCATCGTAAATGCCATGCGCGCCGGCGCTCGCGAATTCATCGAGCGTCCCACCACCACCACCGACCTTCTGGAGGCTTTTGTTCGCCTCCCTACTGCCCAGCGCAAGGTTCAAAAGGGAGGTCCGCGAGGTAAGGTCTTCTCCATCGTCAACGCTAAAGGCGGCAGTGGAGCGACCACCGTGGCCGTCAACCTCGCCCTGGCTCTGCAATCGGCTCATGGCAACACGGCTCTCGTGGATCTTGCCCCGCTAGGGCACACCTCCTTACATCTGAATCTCAAACCCTTATTCACCCTCGCCGACGCCACTCGCAATCTCCACCGCATGGATAGTTCCCTGCTCGAGAGTTTCATGACCCGGCATGACGGTGGCCTGCAGCTGTTGGCAGGAACCAATACCCCCGCCGCCATCGAACCATCGACCGCAGAGTTTGTCCGGCTGTTCGACATGCTGGTAACCCACTACCGCTACGTGGTCGTCGACAACTCCTCGCGCCTCGACGCCGCCAGCCGCCTGGTCGCCAATCTCTCGGAGTGCGTCCTGCTTGTGGCCTGCACCGATGTCGCCTCCCTGTGGAGCGCCGCTCGCGTGCAACAGTACCTCGGAGAAACCGGCAACCGCGAACGCCTGCGCCTGGTCCTCAACCGCTTCCGTAAGGTGCCGGGCTTCACCGAAGCGGATGCCGAGAATGCTGCCGGAGTCAAATTGTTGTGGCGCGTCCCCAATCAATACTTCGCCATCTCCTCCGCCATCGACCGCGGCACGCCGGTGATGGAGCAAAGCCACACGGAGATTGCCCGCTGCTTTTCCGGGTTGGCACAGGAATTGACCCGCAACGACGTCGATGTAAAACGTTCTGCCTGGTCCTTGTTCAAGACGGTATAGGTTCAAGACGGTACAGGCTCAAGACAGTATTAGGTTTAGAACGGTATAGGGTTAGGTACGTAGCGGTGCAGTTTTGTCATCCTGAGCGAGACGCTTTTGTCTCGCGAAGGAGCCGCGCGATGTGTCGCGCTCTTTGCGACACAAGAATCGCGCGTTTGGCTCGCTTCCTTATAAGACTTTATGGCCAATCCGCAGATCTTCGAGCACAACGCGTACCAGCAGGTAAAGGCCGACCTGCACCGCAAAATCCTTGACCGCCTTGACCTCGAGAAACTGGGCCGCAACACCGGTGACTCGGCTCGCGAAGAAGTTCTCGCCCTCATCCGCAACTCGGTCAATAGCGAGGTCGTTCCTCTCAGCTTCGCCGAGCGCGAGCGCCTCTCGCGCGAGATTCTCGACGAAATCTTTGGCCTCGGTCCGCTCGAACCCCTGCTCAAGGATCACTCCATCTCCGATATTTTGGTCAACCGTTTTGACCGGATCTACATCGAGCGGGCGGGCAAGCTGGAATTGATGCCCGACTTGTCCTTCAAAGACAACCAGCACCTCATGCAGATCATCGAGCGCATCGTTTCTCGCGTGGGCCGCCGCGTCGATGAATCTTCTCCCATGGTGGACGCTCGCCTGCCTGACGGTTCCCGTGTAAATGCCATTATTCCTCCTCTCGCATTGGACGGCGCTTGTCTGTCCATCCGGCGTTTCGGGCGCGACCCGGTCACCGCCCGCAACATGATCGAGAACCACACCCTTACCGAGCCTATGCTCGAACTTCTCTCCACCATGGTGAAAGGGAAATTGAACCTGCTGATCTCGGGCGGCACTGGCGCCGGTAAGACCACATTGCTCAACGTCCTGTCCGGCTACATTCCCAACGTCGAGCGCATCGTCACCATTGAAGACGCCGCCGAACTGCAGCTCAAGCAGGAGCACGTGGTGCGCCTGGAGACCCGCGCTCCCAACATCGAAGGCAAAGGCGCCGTCCGCCAGCGCCAGCTCGTCATCAACAGCCTCCGTATGAGGCCAGACCGCATCGTCGTCGGCGAAGTCCGCGGCGAAGAAGCCTTCGACATGTTGCAGGCCATGAACACGGGCCACGAAGGTTCCCTCACTACGGTCCACGCCAACTCCGTGCGCGACGCCCTGGCCCGAGTCGAGAACATGGTCTCCATGGCGAACCTCAACATTCCTGAGCGCGCTGTACGCCATCAGATTGCTTCCGCCATCCACGCCGTCGTGCAAGTTGCCCGATTGTCCGACGGCACGCGCAAAGTCACCTCGGTTTCCGAGGTCACTGGCATGGACAACGAATCCATTATCATGCAGGACATTTTCGTCTTTGACCGGCGCGGGCTCGACGAAAACGGCAAGGTCAGGGGAGCGTTCCGCGCCACCGGAATCCGCCCTCAGTTTGCCGAACGGTTGGCCAACGCGGGCACGCGGCTGCGCCCGGCACTGTTTGAATCGAAGACTGAGATTTGAAGACGCTGAGAACCTGGGAGTAGAGAGCGATTAGTTTATGTCCGCCTTGTTAATTGCGTTTCTCGTGTTCGTCGTAGTTGCCCTGGCAATCTTCGCCGTCTTGTCTCTGTTCGACAGTCGCCGCGCCCAGGCCCGCCTCATCAAAGATCGTCTGGCGACCGTGCAGAAAGCGCCCGAGCGCGAGCCTGACGAAGAACTCGCCTTGCTGCGCGACGAGCAACTCAGCCAGATTCCCGCACTCGACAGTCTACTGCGCCGCTCCGCCCGGGTTTCGGCAATGCAGGAGGCGCTGCTCCAGGCCGGTATGAAATTTCGCGCCGGCAATTTTCTCGTTCTGTGTCTGCTCTCCGGTGCGTTGGTAGCGTTCACGGCTCTCGTCTGGAGCCGCAATCCTGCCATCACCTGGGCTGCCTTGATCATCGGCTCATTCCTTCCCTATGCACTTGTCTCCTATCGGCGTCAGAAGCGCTTCGAAAAAATCGAAGAGCTTTTCCCAGAAGCGATCGACACTCTAGCCCGCGCCGTTCGCGCCGGACACGCTTTCACCACCGCTCTGGAAATGATTTCCAACGAAACCACCGAGCCCCTGGCCAGCGAATTCCGCAAGCTCTATGAAGAGCAGAAATTCGGCATGCCGGTCCGCGACGCCCTCATGAATCTCACCGAGCGCGTCCCCCTCGTGGACGTGAAGTTCTTCGTCACCGCCGTCATGCTGCAGCGCGAAACCGGTGGCAACCTCGCCGAAATTCTCGACAATTTGTCCTACGTCATCCGCGAGCGCTTCAAGATTCAGCGTCAGGTGCGAGTTCACACCGCCCAGGGACGCCTTACCATGGCCTTGCTGATGGGTATGCCGCCGGCCGTAGTGGCGATTCTTGCGGTCTTCAGTCCGGAGTTTGTCCGGCCACTCTTTTACGACCCAATCGGACATACTCTGCTGGTAGTCAGTATCGCCCTGCAAACCATTGGCTACTTCGTGATCCGGAAGATTATTAAGATTCAGGTTTAAGGACCAATTCTTTACGAGCAGTCTTTAACGAGTAGCGTTTAGCAAGTAACATCTAACGACCAAGCT
>Ga0210385_10002633_pt1 | contig 10819 bp, 5 predicted proteins | sample IncBWH26OmetaG_FD_160107 | JGI IMG/M metagenome (GOLD analysis project Ga0210385, IMG submission 160107) | Forest soil microbial communities from Barre Woods Harvard Forest LTER site, Petersham, Massachusetts, United States - Inc-BW-H-26-O ... | reverse complement strand
GTGACTGGAGTTACGGTGCCTTGTGCGGGCATGCCAGCGGGAAGCCAGGTGGGTTTCGTGCGCGAGCCGTTCGCCGGAAACATTCTTCCGGCGAGCCGGCTGGACCCGAACGCGATCAAGCTGCTGAATCTGTATCCAGCGCCGAATGGCCCGGGGCTGTTCAACAATTATTCAGCCGATCCGATTTTGAAGAACGATGCCAACCAGTTCGATGTCCGGGTGGATCATAACTTCAACGAAAAGGATTCGATCTTCGCACGTGTCACTTACGTGGACAATCCGCAACTGATACCCGGGCCATTTCCAGGGATTGCGGACGGCGGCTCGTTCGCGGATGGCGACCAGACGGCAAAATCCAGCAACTCGGTTCTGAGCGAGACGCATTCGTTCTCGCCAAGCCTGGTGAATGAAGCGCGGGTTGGGTTCAACCGCATTGCGACTACGCGACTGCAGCCGAATGCAAATACGCCGAATATACCGGCGCAGTTCGGCATTCAGGGCGTATCGCAAGTTTCGGATAACGGCGGCCTCGGTTCACTTTTCATTACCGGACTTACTACCTTGGGCAGCAATCAGTTTCTGCCCTCGGTGGAGTACAGCGACACGTTGCAGTTCACCGATAATTTGACGAAAGAGCTTGGGCGGCATTCGCTCAAATTCGGATTTGAATTTCAGAAGCTGCGGTTTTCCATTTTGCAGCCGCCTTCAGGGCGCGGCACGTGGAGCTTCAGCGGCGTGTACACCGAGATTCCGGAGACTACGGGCGGCAATACCGGCTTGGCTCAGATGCTGCTGACACCTATTCCGGCGACCGTGGCGGGCGCTTCCGATTACGTGGGGGGCGCCGATCAGGTGCAAGCGTCTAATATCGCGAATACCGATATGTACCACGATTACTACGCCGGCTATGTGCAGGACGATTTCAAAGTTACTCCGCGGCTTACGCTGAATCTGGGACTCCGCTGGGAGTATTTCGGACAAATCATCGAACGTTACGGCGCGCAATCGAACTTCTTGCCTAACTACTCGGGCGCCTCAGAATTCTTAATCAGCAAGAACCGGTGTAATACGCCGTTTTCGCCCGATTTTTTGGCGGCTGCGCAGGCGGATAACCTTGATATCGTGTGCTCGAGCGTACCGGGTTTGGGCCATTCCCAGCTCACGAACTTTTCGCCGCGAGTGGGTTTTGCTTATCGGATAACTGACAAGTTAGTGGCACGCGGAGGATATGGGTTGTTCTATGGGGGTTTCGAGAACTCGGTTGTGGAAACTTACGTAGATTTCCCGTTCCAGTTCAATCTGGTTTATCCGAATCTTGTACCCAATGCGCCGATTACGTTTGCAAACGGCTCGATCGGTACGCTCGAGACGGGTTTGACGGGGATTCCGTTGACGCCGGCCGCGGTAGAGCCTGGGGGAGTTTCGTTTCTGGGCGAAGATTATCACATGAAGACGCCGTATACGCAGGGCTACAACTTAACACTGCAGTATCAGTTGGCGTCGAATGACACGCTGGCGGCGGGGTATGTCGGCAATACTGTCCGCCATCTCGGCGTCTATATTAATCCCAATACGCCAGGTTTGATTTTGCCGCCGGGCCTCGATTCATTCAACTACGCGCGCTTTCCGGATTTTCAGACTGACTCCACATACACGAGTTTTGCGGCCGATAGCTTCTATAATTCGCTGCAGGTAAATTACGAGCACCGGTTCAGCGCAGGGTTGAGTATGCTGGCTAATTTTACGTGGTCGAAATGCCGTACGGACGCGGTGGATGTGCTCAACGGAACGGCATTGACGGGATATCGGGCACCGCTCCTGGCGGGCTTTGGAATCCAAGGCGATTACGGGCTGTGCGATTTCGATATCCCGAAGGTTTTTCACTTGAGTGGGGAGTATGAGTTGCCGGTGGGGCACGGGAGGAAGTTTCTTTCCAACAGTGCCGGTGTAGTGGATGCGATTTTAGGTGGCTGGAGCACAAATTGGATTCTGACGCTCGAAGATGGGCAGCCAGGGACAGTGCCGTGCGTGATTACTACGACGTCGGGGCTGGGCTGCGACGCGTTGCTGGTGCCGGGGCAGAGCGTAACGGCGGGGCCGCACAATGTAAACCAATGGCTGAATCCGAACGCGTTTACGAGTCCGCCGGTGGCGACGACGATTGGACAATCAGACTATAGTCCGCTGGGCGGGGCGCCGACGCAGTTCTATGGGCCGGGGTTTCATCGGCTGGATTTCTCGCTGTTCAAACAGTTTCGCGTAAATGAGCGAACGCATTTCGAGTTTCGCGCGGAGTTCTTCAACTTGACTAACACGCCGAATTTCTCGCCGCCTGGTTTTAACGGAAACGGAGTGGTGGCGTCGCCGGGTTCGTTGGACTACACGTCGCCGACCACGTTTGGGCAGATCAATTCGACGCGAGATGGGCAGAATGACCAGCGCGAAGTCCAGTTCGCGTTGAAATTCTATTGGTAATGACATGAGCTTAGTTTCCAGAGAACAACCGAATGCTGAGGTAGAGATCATAGCGCCGGTTGCGCCACAATCTGCAGCTCGCAACGTGGCAGTGGATGCATATCGCGGCTTCGTGATGGTGCTGATGATGGCGGAAGTGCTGCGGTTGGCGGAGGTAGCGCACGCGTACCCGGGGAACTGGTTCTGGGGCTTTCTCGCTTACAATCAAACGCATGTGGAGTGGGCCGGATGCTCGCTGCACGACACGATTCAGCCGGGCTTTTCTTTCCTCGTCGGCGTGGCGCTTCCCTATTCGATCGCGAGCAGGCTGCGCAAAGGAGCGACGTTTTGGCACCTGTTCGGGCATGCGCTCTGGCGATCGTTCCTGTTGGTGGTGCTGGGCATATTTCTGCGGTCGATCCACAGCACGCAGACTTACTTCACGTTCGAGGACACGCTGACGCAGATCGGTCTCGGTTATCCATTCCTATTTTTGCTTGGATTCCGGTCGCCGCGATGGCAGTGGGGCGCGTTCGCCGGGATTTTGTTTGGTTACTGGCTGGCTTGGGCGTTGTATCCGGCGCCGGGGCCGCATTTCGACTATGCGGCGGTGGGAGTTCCCGCAAATTGGGCGCATAACTTCTCCGGTTTTGCGGCGCATTGGAACAAGAACAGCAACCTTGGGAACACGTTCGACCAGTGGTTCCTGAATTTGTTCCCGCGGACAAGCCCATTCGTGGCGAATGAGGGAGGATATCTGACGCTGAGCTTCATTCCGACTTTAGCGACGATGATCCTGGGCTTAGCGGCGGGGCGCTGGTACCGCGGTTACGCCCCGGCGATTCCGATCAAGCGGTTTGTTGTCGCGGGTGTGATCGGTATCGCGGCTGGGTTGGTGTTGCATTTTACCGGCATCTGCCCGGTCGTGAAACGGATCTGGACACCAAGCTGGACGCTGTTCAGCGGCGGCATCTGTTTCCTGTTTCTTGCAGGATTCAGTTGGATCATCGATGTGAAAGGACATCGCAGGTGGGCATTTCCGTTGGTAGTGGTGGGAATGAATTCGATTGCGGCCTACCTGATCGCGCATCTGTTCGAAGATTTCGTCTTTAGCAGCTTTCGCATTCATCTGGGTGACCGGCCCTTTGCGGTTTTCGGTCCGGGTTTGTACCCGCTGCTGCTCGGCGCGGCGGTACTGCTCACGTATTGGTCGATGCTGCTGTGGATGTACCGGCGAAAGTTGTTCCTGAAAATATAGCGGCGGCCAGTTTTGTCGCTTCCGGTTCTTCTGCACGAAGATTCGGACCCAGCATGGAGCCCAGAAACACGATGCCACCGCGGCCGATGCGGCGCTTCATGGCAATAGGAACGCCACCGTAATGAGCGATGGCTTCCGTTGGTGAGCAGGCTACGGGGATAACGGCGGAGAAGCTTCGAGTGAGCGCAGAGTGCGGCCAAATATAGCGGGCGAACAAGTCATCCGAGGAAGCCGCGACGGGTTCATTGAGCGCGATCCCGAAGACGTCCTGTAGAGTTCGGGCCTGCTTTCGGGTGCAGAGCGGCGAGCTTTCGAACACGATCCATTTGCCGCGGAGTGCCTGCTCACGCAATTGAAGCGCACCCGATTTGCCGAGCGTGCTCATGCCACATAGCAGGATGGTGATCGAGGCGCGGTGCAGCGAGCGGAAACCGGCTGCGGATTCCTGCGAGAGGCAATTGGGTTCGGAGATGATTTGGGATGCGGCGGGCGCAGAGCTCGCCTCGGCGCACATGGCGAATGGAACGGCAAGCGCCTGCTGGAGAATGTGGCGGCGAGTCACTTACAAGTTACCGGAGATGACGCGGTCCATGGCGGCAGAGGTGTCATAGATCTGCTGGTCAGGAGCGTAGCGGTACTTGGCTTCCATCTCGGCAACCACCCAGCCGTCATAGCCGACTTTGGTGAAGGCGTCGCGGATGGCACGCCAGTTGTTATCGCCCAGAAAAATGTTCGTATAGACGCTTTGATCGCCACAGCGGCCGCGATGCTTCAAAACATCCTTCAAGTGAACGCGGGTGATGCGAGGGCCAAGCATTTCGATCCATTGCTCGGCAAATCCGGTGTCGTGTATGTTTCCGACGTCGAGGTGAATGCCGACCCAGCGGCTATCGACATCGTTCAAGAAGGTGTTGAACTCGCGCGGGCTGAGCAGAAATCGTTGCTCGGAGCAGCAGTTTTCGACACCGATTTTGACCTTTGCGGAAGCGGCATCCGGCGCGAGTTTTTGCAGGGAATCCACGCAGCGATTGTAGACTTCGTTGTAGGGCGTGTCAGCGGTGACGATGCCGGCGACGATCAAGATAGCGTCGCAATTGAAGATCTGGGCGGCTTCGATCTGGCGGCGAATGTGGCGGAAGGCGGCTTCGCGCTTGGCAGGATCGCGCGAGGAGACGTTCTCGTCCCAATCGAGCGCGGTCGAAACGTTTGAGATCTCGAGGCCGGCATCTTCGATCTGCTGGCGCATTTCGCGTAGCTGGGCATCGGTGGTCGCCATCTGGAACCAGGGGCGATCGCCCAGCCACAGCTCGATTCCTTGGTAGCCTGAGCGCTTCAAGAGCTTGAGACCGTTTTCAAAACTCATGCGCTCGGGAAAGATGTTGTCGCCGATGGATTTTTTCATTGCTCAAGAGCATCTATATCAAAACGAAGACGCGCGCTGCCGAGGTGAATCTCGTCTCCGGAGCGGAGCTGAAACCCGTGGGTTGGTCCTTTCGGCACTTCGAAACGGCGGCCGTCACGGAAGACGTTGGTGCCGCGCTGGCTCATGGAATCGTAGAGGCGGAATTTGCCGGATTCTGAGTCGTAGCGAATGAAGGCATGTTCGCGCGATACGGTGGTTTCGGTTTCGGAGAACGAGATGTGATTACGGCGCCGGAGGCCGTCTTTGTCGCTGATGACTTCTTTTAGGCGCCCGATATTGACGCGGTCCGAATCGATGATGTGTTCGGTTGCATCGGCTTCGCCTAGAATGACGGTGAGCTTTGCGGCGGGCCGCGAGTTCGGGATGGCAGGAGCAGCAGCGGGAGATTTTACATTCGAATAGTCGACGCGAAATTTGGGCTCAACACCTTCGGCAACCACCACTGTGGTATGCAGACCGGCGGGCAGGGAACAGCCGGCTTCGATGAGTAGTGCGGAAATGGTTTGCTCGAGATCGTCGTCTTGGGTGAAGGCTTGTTCGAGCAAAGCTTGCTGGCCGGCGTCTTCGGCTGCGATCCGTATCGAAATGGTGTTGTACGGAAAGACGCTCTTGCCTTGGCCGCGCGGCTGGATGTGATCGCGGACGTCGTTCAGGATGTCGCGGCGGATTTCCAGCAATTCTGCACTCTGCGGCGCGCCCGAAATTCGGGAAGACCAGGCACGCACTTTGCTGCTGATCCAGGAATCGAGTTGTTCGAGAGATTTCATATGAGGCCGAGCTGCCGAGCAGCCGCGACAATTTCACCGGCGATGGGAGCTGCCGCTGTTCCTCCATATTCGCCGTTTTCGACGAGTATGGCAAAGGCGATCTGCTTGCCCGGCTTCTTACCGGTCTGGGCGCCGTAGGGAGCGAAGCCGATGAACCAGGCGTGCGAGGGGGCCTTCGTGAGCTCGGCGGTCCCGGTTTTTCCTGCTATTGGTATGGCCGAAGTGTTGAGCACTCGCGCGGTGCCGGAAGTGACGACGCTGCGCATGTAACCGGCGATCTGATTTGCCAGCGCGACGGGCAGGAGCGGCTCAGGAGGGCGAACACGGGGATTCGTCTCGTCGATGATCCAACGGCCTTGAGGCGCGTTGCCCGCCTCGGCGATGGTTGCGGCTACACGGGCCATCTGAAAAGGAGAAGCGACCACCTGTCCTTGACCGTAAGAGGCTTGCGGGAGGAACTGCTGCAACTTTTCGGACGTATTCGGCTGCGCTACCGAGATGCCCAGGGCAGTCGCGGTGTCATAGAGCATCTTCGCACCGACGCTATGCGCGCCGAGTTGGGCGAAGTAGGCATTGCAGGAGACGATGATGCCCTTCTGCATGTCGACCGAGCCATGAGGCGCGGTGTCTTTGATGTCGTCGCGGATCTCGCGGTTCCAGACGAAGTTTCCGACGCGGCGATCGGGCAAGCGGATGCAGTCGAAACGCTGCTGGGCAAGCGCGGGATCTTTTCGGAGGGCGGCGATGGCAGTGACGATTTTGAAGGAGGAGCCGGGCGGGTACAAGCCGAAGCGCGCGCGGTCGAGCAAATTGGGGTCGGGGACGGCTTGCGGGCCGGTGGCAAGCGAGGCAAACTGGGCCTGCGAAGGCCATGGATAGCTGACGGCCGCGAGCGTATCGCCGGTGGAAGGGTCCATGATGACGACCGCGCCCTTCTCCTTGCCGAGCTTGATCAGATGGCTACCCAAGATATCTGAGGTACGCATCTGAAGAGCGGCGTCAATGGACATATGAATGTCGCGCGGCGTGCTGAGAATTTGCTTCACGGCGGGATTGTCGGGTTCGTAGCGATGCCGAAGCAGAGGGATCAGCGCACGATAGTCGCGTTTGACTCTGGTGGTGATCTGGCCGGTTTCGGGGTCACGAGATTCTTCCAGCTCGGCGACATCGTCATAGCCTTGCAGGCGGACGCGGGAGGCGCTCTCCTGGAAGGCGGTGTTGGTGGCGCCTTGTTTCAAGCGGGTTCGAACGTCGCCGAGGAGGTAGAACAGCTGCGGGCCCAATGGGTAGTTGCGAGGGGCGAGTTTCGACGTGTTTTGATCGAGCGAGACGCCGAGCTTCTGATAATCGGCGCGATGGGCTTCGATCTGCGACCAGTCGCTGGTGGCGAGGGGAATGCCATTGCGGTCGAAGATGGTGCCCTTGGGCAGGTCGCGCGCGATTTCGAGCAGACGCGGATTGTATTGATAGCGGCGGACGCCGTCGGCTTGCGTGACCAGGCTGGGGCGCACGAGAATGTCGTCCGCTCGAGCGATCTGAATCCAGAAGAAACGCGCGAGCACGACGATGCCTAGCGTCGCCAGGACCGCGGTGAGTACACGAGTTCCGGCGGCGAAATTCGATTGCGGGGCCGGCTTTTCTGTCCGGTTCGAGACCGAAAGCACGATCGCGAAGAGCGCAAAATTCGCCACCATGGAAGTTTTTCCGTAGCTCAAGAACGGCGAGACGACGCCGGAGAGGGGAATGAGGCCGAGCAGTCCGCCGGTAATGAGTAGCAGTTGGTAAGCGGCGATGAGCGCGAGACCGATGACGAGAAAGAAGGAATAGACGCCGGGAGCGTGAAGGGCGATGCGGATGCTGCGGTAGATCAAGACGGCGTAGAGAGAATAGAGCGCGAAGATGCCGAGCGCGCCGGCCTCTTCGCCGTAAGCGGATACGATCAGGTCTGTATGCGCAGCGGGCATGGTTTGCGGATCGCCGAGACCGAGACCCGTGCCGGTTGCGCCGCCGGTGGAGAGCGACCAGAGCGAATCGGCCAACTGATCGCCGCCGTGGACGTGATTGTTCCAGGGAGATTTCCACATTTCGACACGCTCGCGCACGGTGTGCGGGTAGCCGGTCAGGTAGCCGACGGCGAAGGCGAGGATGATGACGGCGAGGCCTGCTGCGGCGAGCAGGACGCGGTTGCGCGCGAGGCTGTAGAGGCTGAGAAAGAGGCAACCGATGACGAGCGCGGGGCCGAGATCGCTAAGCCAAAAGAAGAGCGCGATGGAAGCGGCAACGCCGGCGGCGACGGGCACCAGGTAATCGAGACGCGGAAGGCTAAAGCGGCGGGGCGCGTTCGGAAGCGGGCTGCGCTGCTGTTTGAGATAGCGCAGTGCATCCCAGTTCTGGGCAAAATATCCAGCCAGGAAGAAGACCAGCAGAATGCGGATGATTTCGACGGGTTGGAAGAAGAACAGGTTGACGCGAGCGTCACTGGCGCCGGGCCCCGTGCCGAAGACGCCGAGCGCGACGGCCAGCAACAGCGCGGCGACCAGCGGTAAATAACTCAAGCGGCCGAATTGCCGCTGATAGTTCGGGATGCTGAAGAGCAGCAGCGCAATGCAACCGGCGATGGCGCCTTGGGCGAAGCCAGCGAACATCAACGTGTCGCGCAGAGGATCGCGCAGGCTGATCATAAGAATCAGGCCGATGCCACAGAGCGCATGAATGATGGGAAGCATCAGATTGTCGCCGGCAAAGCCGCGAAAGCGCCAGAAGAGATGCACGAGGTAAAAGGGCACAAAGAACAAAGCAGCCCAGAGGAACAGGCGATGCCGGTAAGTGTCCGTGTCGCGGACTCGAAGATGAGGCTTGAGATCCGCGAGCTCCTGTGCCGTGAGCAGTGAAACGGAACGACGGCGCGTGGTTGGGGAAAGAGCCGAAAGGCGTTTGGGAAATGAGACCAAGCCGCGGGCGTGGAGCAGATCCGGTTGTGTGACGCGCAATCGGGCAATAGCGCCAACATTATCGAACTCGTCGCCGTGGCGCTTGAGGTCGTAAATCTGGTTGGCAATGAACTCCTGATCGGAAGGCGACTGGATCATGCCAAGAAAAGGGAGCAATTGTTGCGGGCCAGCAAGCTGGTTCAGGTTGAGTGTTGCCGATTGTTCCTGGGCAAGGTCGTGAGTTTTGGCGGCATAGACGAGGTACAAGCCAATTGCGACAACAACGGAAGCAAGAAAGAGGCAGATGAGTTCGACGGATCGCGATGCGGCATGCGAACGGCGCTGAGTTGCGGCGCGCTCTTGCGCGCGAGTGGCGAGATCAGCGCGTGAGACCTTCATTGCGAAACCGGGGTAGCCTCGAGCTGGAACAGGCGCTGCTCGACTCGCTGTTCGGCCTGCATTGCGACCAGCCGATTCCGCGCCGCGTCGCCGAACAGGCCGGCTTGTTGATATAGATCCTCGGCATGGAGATAATCCTGTTTCGCCCGATCCAGGTATTCGCGTTCCTCACTGGGCATTTGAGCGAAGGCGTGCGATTGACGGACGACCCGGTCGGCGCGACGAAGATAGCCGTCCGCAAGCAGGCCCGTTTCGCGCTTGCCGACGGGATGGCCGTGACGGGCCGCTTGCTTCAGGGCGTCCTCGGCCTTCTCGACATCACTTAGATCGTAAATATACAAGTTCGCGAGGCCGAGGTACGGGTCCGGTGAATGTTTTAGAAGATCGGCGGCCTCGTTGAACTTGTTGATCGCGGTATTCAATAGCTTCTGGCGGCCTGGACCGCGCAGAGTTTTTGAATCGATGCGGGCTATATGTGCTTCGCACAAGCGCAGGCGGCCTTCTATGTCGTTGTCGCCGGGGTCGAGCTCGAGCGCGCGAGACAGATCGTTGCGCGCTTGCACCCATTGCGGCTCGAAGATGGAAGGCGCGTCGCTGTTGCGGTATTCAGAAATGGTTTCGTCGGCTGCAGCCACCAGGCGTTTCTTCAGTGCGCGCTTCGCTCCCCATAAGAAGACGGCCAGATGCGAGCGTTTGTTCAGAGATTCATATTGCGCCCAGGCGTCGTTGAGGTTGGTGATGCGCTCAGCCTCTAAATCAGTCTTGAACTTGCCGGCGGCGTCCCAAAAGTTGAGCTGTTGCATGGAGTAGACGACCAAGAGGACGCCTGCGAGGGCGGCGATCGCCATACATCCGAGTAGAGTGGGGTTGCGCCTCGCGCGAACAGCAGCCGGAAACATGGGGCGCGGCGGTTGCGGTGGGAGGGGACGTGACGATGGCGTGGTGCGGTCGCCGAGGGCAGATTCCGGAACCGGAGGCGTGGTGCGGACGGTTTTATCACCGTCGAAAGCGTTCGCGGCAAGCACCGCCTCGGCAGGAACGGCCTCGGCCAGAACCTGCTGTCCTTTCTGAAAACGGGTGAGGTCCTCAATGACTTCGACAGGCGTTTGATAGCGGCGCGCCGGATCACGCGCCAGCATCTTGAACACGATCCGTCGCAAGGGCTCTGGACATGGCGCAGGCAGCGGCGGCGGGCTTTGCGCGGAACGGATGCGGCGCTCGAGGCGCTCCTTGGTGGGCTCTTCGAAGGGCAGCCGGTGAGCGATCATCTGGTACAGCAGGACCCCCACCGACCACATTTCGGACTGGGTGTCCATGTTCTGTGTTTCGATGCGCTCGGGCGAGCAGTATGCGGTGCTGCCGAAGACGTTCGCGGTGTACTTGCGCGTGTGCGTGAGCGCTTTGGCGATGCCGAAATCCAGGACCTTGACTTGAGATTGGCGATCGATGCGGAGGTTGCCGGGTTTCAGATCGCCGTGGATGACACCGGAGAACTGGCGGCTGCCGATGACGGTCGAGAAGGTGCGGAGACTTTCGAGCATCTCACACAGCTCGCGGGCGATGTGCACGGCAAAAGGGTAGGTGATTT
>Ga0210385_10002632_pt1 | contig 10824 bp, 11 predicted proteins | sample IncBWH26OmetaG_FD_160107 | JGI IMG/M metagenome (GOLD analysis project Ga0210385, IMG submission 160107) | Forest soil microbial communities from Barre Woods Harvard Forest LTER site, Petersham, Massachusetts, United States - Inc-BW-H-26-O ... | reverse complement strand
GCGTTCGATCCTTGTGGTGACGTGCTCAACGACGATGAACAGTGCGGCGCCGGCACGCGAGTCGGGGATCGCACGCGTGTCGAAGATCACCAACGGTGCGTCGTGGGCGACTGTTGTGGGCCAGTCGGTGAGATAGGCGTAGGGGCCGTCTCCGACATAGTTGTTCAGGCGCAGTGCGAGGTTGCGTAGCGTCGCGGCGATGTCGCTCGCGCCGGCGGTCGCCTCGGCTGTTTCGCGGCGGTATAGCTCCTCTTGGAGGATCAGCTCACGCGGCTGCTCTCCGGTCAACGAGCAACGGGCGTAGGTCTCGCGGATCGCGAGCCCCAACAGGTTCTCCTCCAGATCACCCAGGCCACGAGCACTGTCCTGGCGAGAGAGCAACAGCGAATGGAGGGCGAGGAGATAGTCGACCTTGCTCTGCTCCACCCGTCCAGGGTCGGGGACATCCCAGGGACAGACTGCCTCCTTATTACGGCGACCGCCGAGTGCGACCTGCACTGCGCCGGGGACGAGTGAGGCGAGGAACTGGAAGTGTCCGGCGCGGTCGATGACTGTTGCGCGTAGGCCCTTGCAGATCGCTCGGATCAGCAGGATGTTGACGGTCATCGTCTTGCCTGTTCCGGAGCGTCCATTGACGATCAGCATGTGGTTTTCATGCTCGGGATCGAACGGGTCAAGCCGCTCCAACGTGCGACCCGGTTGGGCATAGCCGAGCGGGATCCCCTTCGGCGACCCACAGCTCGTCGATACCAGCGGCCACGTGTCGGCGAGGTTGCGTGTCAGGTACTTGCGCGACCTGCGGGCGCGGTCGCGGGCCAATGGCAGAGAGGACTCCCACAAAGTGCGTTGTGCGAGCACGCCACGATCAAGGCGTGCGTCACTGACGAGCGTCACCTCACGCGCATTGGACTGCGCATGCTCGGCCAAGACCTCCGTGGCCTCTTGCACCCGAGACGCCTGTACTCCTTCCTCGGCGTTGTCCGCTGGGAGTGGTTGGGAGAGTTGTAGGTAGACGCTGACCTTGTAGATGCCGGCGCCGGCGCTGACGGCGAGATCGTGGGTCAGCTCCTCTGCCTCGCGCTCCTGCTCGACCGCTGTCGGGTCAACCGGTCGTCCGCGCTGCTCGACGCCGAGGTTGACACCTCGCAAACGCTTCCAACGCCGCCGTTGCGCCTGTCGTTCACGCAAACGATCGGTAGCGACCACGTGCACCGACAAGGCGAACGGCAGCGGGGTCTGCATGAAGTGCAACATCCACCCAAGCCATGTGCGCTCTGGCACACCCGACAGATAAGACACCTGCTCCAACGCGTCCCCGACCCGCGCGTATGAGCGGGCAGAGAAGTCAAGCGGCACGGCACAGACTGCCTCCTGCAGCGAGCGGGTGCGTGCGAGTGTCTGCTCGATCGGCTCGCCGGGATTGGGTAGTCCGAGCGCGTCGGGTCGCATGAAGCTCGCCGGCGGTGCGCTGTCACGCAGACTGTCGGGGTCGAAGCGACTCCAGAGCAGGTCGAGCACTTCACTACCGTCGAGCGGATGGACGGTGAGGCGCATCGCTTCCAGATCACGACGAATCCCGTCTGCCTGTCGGTGTGAATCACGCAAAGCACGCTCGTGTGCCTTTCCTGTGAAACACAACTCCCCCCGACGTCGCCGCGGCAGACCGACCGGGCGCCACGGCACGACGATCAGATACCGGATGGACATCGCGGCGACCGCCTCGCAATGAGTGCGCAACGAGTGCTCGACAGCGATCCCAAGGCGACGGATCGCCCGTCCCACCCCCGCCTGGTCTTCACGCTCAGCTGTGGCGGCGGCGAGCGCTACCGACTGCGCCTCCTGAGAGACAAGCTCATCGATTGGCAGCGGCCGCGCCTGCACATACAACTGCAAACTCTGGCCACCCTCCAACCGTCCAAGGACGCCACCGAACGCCGTGGAGAGCTGCTCGTTGGTCTGCTCGTCACAGACCAGCGGGTTGACCGGCGAGACCTCCAGATAACGCAAGTAGACGCCATCGCAGCGGATCGCGGTCCCGTCCTGGCCGATCGCGGCGAGCCCGAGCAGCGACGCAACAGAATCCTCACGACGGCGCCTCACGCGTCCCACCGCCCATCGCCAACCAGCTGCTCGAGTAGCCCCTCCGCCGGAAGCGCCACCTCACGGTGTGTGTCTTCGCTCTCGTGTTCGCGGACACGCACGACCGGCAGCCGATGCGACGGCACAGCAGCACCGGGCTGGAAAGCACGGCAGACTGCGACCCACGCGAGCGCGTCGACCAGCACCCGTCCGAACGTCAGACTGTCGCCCTCGGAGAGGTAGGCAAGCGTCGCGGGCAAACCGATCACGAACACGCCGGCAGACACCGCGACCTTCCCAGGAACATGCAAAGCCCGAACAAGCCCATATCCAGCGCCGATGGCGAGCACCAGCAGCAACCATTGGCGGAAGCTCAACCCGAAGAGGCGGGGAGGAGCGTCAAGCCACCGATACGTACGGTGCACAGCCGCTCACCCCCTCCCATTCGCTCGTTTGAAGCGAAACCACCCAAACCGCCCCGGCTCGTTCGACTCCGGTCGCGAGGCCTGGCGTGAAGAGCGCCGCGACCCGCCCGACCGACTTGTGGGACCGGACACCCTCGCCCGCGGCGCGCGAGCAGAACCACCCCCCGCAGCCCGCGGCCTGCTGGTCGAGCCACCATCCCGACGCGGAGACTGACGCGGCGCCCGTGGCGACGCGGCGTCTGTGCCAGCCGGCTGCTTTGACGGTCGCGCAGACCCACCAGCCGGCCGCGACGGTTTGCCCTGTTGCGCGCCAGTCGAGGACACACCGCCCGGTGTCTCCCCAACACGCTTGGGCTTCCCAGAGGACTCTGGCCCACGCTTCGAAGCCGACCCCGACGACGAGTTCCCCTGGCCGCTCGTAGGCGTCGGCGGCCGTCGTGGGTTTGCACCAGGCGCACTTACCGCCTCACGCTCCTTGCCACCGGCCGCTGCTGGACCCTCGTTGCTGCGACTGGTCTGCTTGCCGCCACTGGAATCACGGCTGGCACGAGGCCGAGCAGCGTCTCCAGGTCCTGCTTGGCGAGCATCCGGCTTGGCCGGTGGTGCGGATCGCGGGCTTGCGCTTGCGCCGGCGCTCTGTTCACGCTGCTTTGGTTGCGGCGCCCTCGAAGATGCACCCCCCTCGCGCCCAGTCCGACCTGTGCCGCGAGCTCCCTCATCGCCGCCCGACTTGCCAGACGAACCCCGATCCTCGCCAGCGCCGGCACGCACGTCAGCTCCCGTCCTCTCCCCAGCAAGCTTGGCGTTGTTGTCGGTCGAGTGTGCGTCGTCGTGGGGCTGATGTGGGCCGTCGCTGAGTACACGCCCGGCACGGGCAAAACGCTCACGCAACCCCTGCGCCCGGGAGGAGCCCGCAACCGCCTGTCCGGCCTTACTTCGCGCCAACCGTGAACCCGCGTCGCCAATACGCGCACCGGCCATCCCGCCGGCTAGTGAGGCACCAAACGCAAGTGGGCCCGAAAACCGGCCGGCAGCTCGTGCCGCTGCACCAACCGCTCCACCAGCTGGTGCGCCGAGCGCGCCCGCCGCGAGCCCAACAGCACGACCGGCCTGCAACGTCCTAGTGCGCAAATGGGCGTTGGCATCGGCAACCCGTTGAAAGCCACCATCGCCGGAAGCGCTCTGCGAATGTCCGCCGCCACCAACGCCGCCGAGCATCCCGCGCACCCGGCCGAGTACCCCAAACGGCAGCTTCACCGCCAAAAAGAAAGTAAGCAGCGCGGCAAACACACCCGCGATATGGGTCGGCAACGCACCGACCACGCCCGTTTTCCCGACCGCACCGAACGACGTCGCGTCGAGGCTGAGCGCACCCGCGACGGCGAACAGGATCGTCCAGCCGACCGGCACAAGCGAGATACCCAGCAGAGCGGTCCCCCATGCGCGTGAGAGGTGCGCAAGCTCTGGCAGCGGGCGCACCGCGATCACCAACGGACCCGTCACATACAACAACGCGAACGCGAGCAACAAAAAGACCTTCAGCGCGAACATGATCGCGCCCAACACCACGCCCACGATCACAAGCAACGCCAGGAACACGCCGCCCGAGCCGACGAGCAGCGCGCCGCCGAACATGATTCCCACCGTCTGGCGCAAACCTTCACCGACGATCGGGAAGCTCAACACCGCATTGGTCAGCGTGTTGATCATCGCGACCATCTGCGAGGCCGCCCACGGATATGCGACGAGCAGTCCAGCTGAGACGAACGTGGAGGCCAGCGCCTGCAACGGATGGCCGGAGCCGCTCAGTCCAACCACCAGATATCGCACTACGGCGGCGGTGAAGCTGACACTCAACAGTGAGACCGCGAGATAGAGCATGTTCCCCTCCAGCCGGCCGATGTGCGTCCAACTGGAGGGGTCCGGGACCGCGACCAACCACTTGATCGTGGAGACCGACGCGTTCTTCAAAAAATTCGGGACGAGCGCACGCGCGACGTCCTGAAAGAAGAAGTTGACGATCCCTTCGACGATCGACCCGATCGACGGGAGCCCCAGCAAACCAAGCAGCATGCTCACCACGCCCCTACGCCACGATCCCGGGGGCAGCGATCAACAAAAACACGCCAACACCGACCTTCAACGCGATGTCATGCGCACGCGAATGACCACTCAAAAACAAGATCGCGATCAAAACAATCGCGAAACCCACAACCGTCACACCGAGCCACACCAGGTTCGACGTGATCGCGCTGAAGAACCCCGAGACCCCGCCGATAGCCGACCCGCCCGCAAGACCCGCGGCCTTCAACGCATCGACATGCCCACCCAACAACAGGCAAAGCGCCACCATCACAACAACGGCCGCAGCTGTCACCAACCAGTCGGGCACAGCCCGACACATCCAACGACAGGACATCCTTGTCACCTCTTTCTGTTTGATTGACAAACTCACGGTCCGAACTCCCGAATCGCGTGTTCTTCGGTCGCCGCTGCTGATTCACCAGACGGCGACGGCACGGGCGCAGCCGTCGACACCGATGGCGGTGTGGGTACAGTCGGGGATTGGGAGGGGATTGCTGTTCGTTCCCGTACCGCGACACGCCGCGCCCTCTGCCGGCCGGCCCGCGCGGAGGAAACCGACGGCGAAACCACCGGCCGCGCTGTCACCACCGGCGGCCGGGCCACAACCGGACGAGCACCACCAGACCGAGTCCCCGACACAACTGGGCGCGGCCGCTGAGTGCCACGCGAGGAGGACCTCACACCAGTGGCAAGCGAGACAAGCACCACGACCGCCGAAAACCCGAGAAGCGCAATAACCGCCAGTTGCACACTCAAAGGCAGCCGCCGCCAAACACCCTCGTGCGATGAGCGCCGCGAGCTCAGCCGACGTCGCGGAAGCGCACCAGGCAACCCTCCACGCCAAACCCGCGCCGGCTCGACCGGCTCATCAGCAAACCCATCGAAATCCTCGCCCCCCTCAGACTCCTCGGCGAACGCCGGCCCAGACGCACCAAGCTCCCGCGTGTCTTCCTCTGGGGACGCTCCAAACTCATCAGAGCAACCCGCGCTGCTGCTGTCGCTCGCTCCGTCGTCGTGGCCTTCCCAGCGATCGAGGTCACTGGCAAAGGCGTCCTCAACGACGGCTTCGGCCGCCTCGTCAACGCCGGTGGCGTCGTCCTCCACATCCTCATTGCCTACATCGCCGCCGTCCAGACCATCGCTGTCCCGAGCGTCGGCCACATCCCTCGCTTGGTCTGAGGTCTCGACCATCGCCTCGTCCCTGGTGTCTTGCGTCGGGTTCCCGACGATCGTCCGCGCTGGCGAGGCAACGTAGAGAAAGACCTGACTGTCAGGCGAGACCTCTGCACCGTCCGATGGCTCCTGAGAGACGACAAATCCATGCAGCCCGGCCTCATAACCCTCGACCCGCTCCAAGCACGGCCGCAGCCCAAGCACCCGAACAGCAGCGATAGCCTCGCCCGCCCGAAGACCTTCATAGCCACCAACAGCCGGCCCTCGACTCGGCCCACGAACAGGCTCCTCAGACGGCTCCGCAGAGATGTGATCGTCATCAAGCACATACCTACTGACCGCCAACCCGCCAAACCGGCCAAAAACTTTTTCGACCGGGTCTGTGCGAGTGCCGTCGCGGCGCGATCAGTCGCTGGCATAGTGGTACGGGCGGCGACGAGGGGCGCGCATTTTTCGGCCTCGAAGGCCAATCCGCGCGGCAGGTCAAGCCCCTGAGGCCTGCTCTTCGGGTCAGTCAGTCGCCCGCACCACATTGGAGTCTCCCACACACGTCCGGAGCTCGCTCTGTCCTGTGGATGCGTCCGGTGGGGAATGTGGTATGCGGCCGAGAATGGCTTGACGCGCAACTGAAGGCCAATGGATCAAGCCTGCGCCTGGGACATTAGAATGATGTCGTGTTCGTGATCAACTTCGGCGACGACAACTTGGTCGACCTGTCCGAGCAGGCGGATTATGAGTTTCCCCATCCGGTCCAACGCTGGGTAATGCTCTTGGTTGTCTTCGAATACGCTGACAAAATGCTTGTCGGTGCCCAGGCGCTTGGGACTGCGTTTGCGATCGGTCCGCAGCTGTTGGTGACCGCGAGGCATGTGCTTGATCCGGTTCTGGCTGATGTTCACGCGGCTGCTCCTGGGTTACCGCCCAATATGGTCCTGCATGCGATGTTTCTTACGGATGAACTTCTGTTGGGTAAGGAGGCCGTTCATTATCTACCGATCCCTATCTCGAATGTAGCTATGAATGCCTCACACGATCTCGCTATTCTCACGACGAGGACCCTCGCTCCTGCAAGCGGGAAGCAGCCCGTATTCATGTGTGCCCCGCTAACGACTCGGGCTCCGGCGGTTGGGTCCTACTTGTTTGCGCTTGGTTATGCCAAAGCGCGGGCTGTGGTCACTAGCGTGAACGAGGACGGAATGCCGACGATCCGCATCGATCAGCGAGTCATGGCTTCCAGGGGTCGGGTTGAGGAGCGTTATGGGCAGGGGAGAGATACGGTGATGATCAACTTCCCCGCTCTACAGGGCGATTTTCCGTCGTTGTCAGGTATGAGCGGAGGCCCAGTCGTCGCGGAGGATGGACACGTTTGTGGAGTGATCTGTTCGTCGGTCGACTCGACGGATGGCACAAGCTGGACGTCAACCTGCTCTCTTCTGCCATTTCTGTTCACGCTGCCGGTCAAAGCCCAGTTGGATGGCGTGAGCGGCTCCTGGTCAATTCGCGATCTCGCTGAGCGGGGTATTGTGCCCACCGACGGCAGTTATGCCAAAGTTCAGTTCGAGAAGGACGGCCAAGACTTGCATGTTGCTTGGTCCATCGAGTGACCGGTCGCCCCAGAGTTCACCTGCGCGGGTCATGCTCTATTCAGCTCGCTACGCTTGGTAACAGCACGAAGCACTGTCCTGAGCCTTTGAACATGCGACGATCATGCGCGAGACCCTCCAATAGGTCAGTGTTGCCGCTGGCCTTTACGCCGTAGGGAATGCGACGGCCGTTGCGCTATCGGGGCTTCAACGTCGAGCAATCTCCCCGGCTCATTCTCCTGGGAGCGTTGTTGTTCTCGGCTGTGGCTGTCTTTCTGGTGTTCGCGTTGTTGGGCTTCGGGTTGGAGATCTCGCGTGGAAAGCACGTGGGGTGGCTTACGGCGGTCGTATGCGTGCTCCTCGCCACGTGGGTTGTTTGGCGCGCGATCGGTCTGTGGCGATTGGTCGCGGCATCACGATGAGCGTCCGGGATGGTTCTGATCGCTCGGCTAGGCTGGCTTGGTCATGAGGCGCCTACGTTTCGGCCTGCTACTCGGCTCGTTTTTTCTCTTGTACGCTGGCAGCGGGCACGCTGCGTCGATAGCGCATGGCGCGAGCCGGGACTGCGGGACAGTCACCGTGAAGGGGAGCCCCCGAACTGAAGTGGTTGTCGAGATCGGAACGCTCGCGTGTGCCAGCGCGCGACGCGTCGTCAGGTTCGCGCTTGGGCACGTCGTGCCGGGTGGTGCGGCAGCGACGTTTCGCGGACCCAAGGGATGGGCATGCACCTTCGGAGTATTCCCGCTTAAGCCGAACCAACACGGTTCGCGCTACGACACGGCCCATTCGATGTCGTGCGCGACCCCCGCGAATACTGAACATATTCGCGTAATGATCGCTGGCTTCTTCGCCTCCTAGCCTGAGCCCGCGAATCCCGCGCTGTGAACCGTGTTGCGGGTATCGTGGAGCGCGACCTGTTACTCGGCGCGGCTGACCTGCAGGCGCTATCGGTAAGACCGTTTCCCAGGCTCGCCGTCCCGGTCGTCTCGGTCCGTTTTACCGTCGCCGCAATCGATACCAAAGCCGTGGTACGTGTCGCATCGGTCCGGGCGGGTCGGGGCTGCTGTCGCTCTGTACCGAGAGGAGGTCCCAATGCTCACCGAAGCGTTGCTGTATCTCTTCCTCGGACGCTCCGCTGGGAGCGCCGGGTCGGCGGGCGCCGGGTACGAACGCCATCAGCAGCAGTGTGGCGCCGGGTGCGGCCAGCGAGCTGACACCGTAGGCGTAGCCGTCGCGGACCTTGGCGGGCAGGTCGTGGTAGCAGCCGCGGTCGTGGAGCAATCCGAATCCGCTGTCGAGCCCGCGCTCGTTTAGCGCGCCGACATCGGCGGCCAACCAGCGGACGCTCACTCCCGCCGTTGTGGCGCGCTGTTGTGCCTGCGCGAGCGCGTGTGGGACCGCATCTACTCCGGTTACCTGCCATCCGTGTTGGGCGAGGTAGACCGATTGGGTGCCGGTGCCGCAGCCGATGTCGAGTGCAAGCCCGGTAGTGAGCGCCGTAGGTCCTTCGACGAGTGCGGCCAACTCGCTGGGAACGTGATCCTGATCCCGGGTGTGATGCCGAGTCGGTAGAGCAGCCGGTAGCGCAGGCTCATATGGCCAACCTTCTCATAGGCGCTCGACGGTCGCCTCGCGCTTGGTGTGCCGGACGGACGAGCGAGTGGGGGGTGGATGGTGATGGCGCGGCTTGTGCCGTGCTGAAGTTGCCTCGCGGGCTGGCGCCCGCGTTGTGGGCGCCTGCTGGCGCCGGCTTCTGCCCGCTGTCATGCTCGCGCCGGGACATCACTATGGCCATCGGTCCGAGAGCAGCCGGCACCCGAACGCCTGTCCACGCCCGACAGCCGGAGGTCCTCTGAGCGCGAGCGACCGGCCTCCCATCCAAGGACGCGTACGAGCGTCAGAACGCCACGGCGGCAACAAAACGGCAGTTGCTCCTATGTCAAGCGAAGCGCGGAAATTGCGAGGAAGCGTTCTGCTCGTCATGGAGTGCGTAGTGCTGGATCAGATTCGCGGGGAGCCTGCCTCGTCTGGAGCCTTGAACGACCCAGGCCCGTAATATGGCCCACTTTTTGCTGGAATAGGCCGTGTTATGGGCATCTTGATGTGTGCAAGTAGAAGCGGCAGAATGGGCCGGTGTCTTTGGACAACTCGCATCAAGGATGGGTGTCTCAGCGCCGTATGCAGGCCATTACGGGTATTCCGCGTGCGACCTGGCACCATTGGGCAAGCGAGGGCCTAGTAAGGATCGCTGAGGACAACGCATACACGGAAGCTGATGTGCTCGAGTTGGTGATCGTCGGCGCGCTGCGGTCCTTCCTCGGCCCCAGAGAGCTCGCGGCCATCTGGCGTTGGCAGAGACGTGAAGGCTTTACAGACGCCCTTATCCACCAAGCTCGCTCGATCGAGTCAGAGGGTTTCCTAGATCTCGTTCTTGAGGCTGAGACGGGTCGACTAGCCGTGGCGTCTGATCTCCCAACCCTGCTCGGCGCTGTGCGTGAGCCGTTGCGGCCTCGGGCACTTGTAGTGATCCCGCTTGCTCAGCACGTCATCAGGGTGCGAGAGGCATTTAGGCTATTTGCGCAAACCGAACAGCGTCCGACACCACACGGAGTTGAGCGCTGATATGTCATCGACAAGCCAGCAGCAGGGTCCAACGCGTGCTGCCATCGCCTGGCGACGATTCATTGTCGAGACGGCGCTCTGTACTGTTCTCGTCATCGCAGTTGCGGTAACGGCGCTTCGGACTCCTGCAACGGTGGCGTCAGGAGTCGTGATCGGGACGCTAGTGGCATGGACCATGAGGATCATCTGGCGAAGCTGGTGACGGGGAGATCAGGATGCCGTGGCTTCGCCGAATGGCTCGACGACGGTGGGCGACACAACGGCCGCAGGTCAGGCACAACGCCGACAAACAGACTACGAGCCAGTCCGTCACCAGCCCAGGACCCAACCCTACCTACCGGACAACACAGCAAACGGCATTCCTTGCTGCCAGCTACGCGTCCGGCAATTCGGCCGCTGCGACCGAATGCCAGCACCCGGTTCCCGGAGCATGCTCCCGGTCCCCGACAGGCTGGCAGCATGCACAGACTAGATGCACGGTGTGCTTTAAAGCGTCTGAACGATTGCTTATGATGGCGCGCATTGTGATGACGGCGATGAGCATCAAGGCCGATTCCGCAGTGGGCTATGCGCGCTATCTGGAGTCAAAGACGGTCGCCCCGGAGCGAGGCGATTACTACCTTGGCCCGACGAGCGAGGCGGTGCAGGCTCCTGGCCGCTGGCATACAGATCGGGCGACCCTTGAGCGTCTTGGCATCGTCTCGGACGGCACCGTAGACGGCCGGGATTTCATCGCGCTCATGGAGGGCCGTCATCCCGGCAGCGGGGATTGGTTGCGTCCGGAGGGAGCTGGCGGTGGTCGTGGCGGGGGGATCGACGTGTCGTTCAGTGCGCCGAAGTCGGTGTCGGTGGTTTGG
>Ga0210385_10002631_pt1 | contig 10827 bp, 8 predicted proteins | sample IncBWH26OmetaG_FD_160107 | JGI IMG/M metagenome (GOLD analysis project Ga0210385, IMG submission 160107) | Forest soil microbial communities from Barre Woods Harvard Forest LTER site, Petersham, Massachusetts, United States - Inc-BW-H-26-O ... | reverse complement strand
CCCATTAAACAGGGGATGTATCCGGCATTACGGTCATCCATTCGCAGTCTTCGGCAGGGGCCAACGACAGCGCCGGGCGCAGCGCTGTCGTCCTAGTGACAGCGCCGGCGCGCTGCTGTCGTTCCAGCGCGCTGCTGGCAGCAAACGGGATGACGACGCATGGCCCTAGCGAGGCCGCCGCCGGGCGCTGGTGGTCAACTTGAACTGCGGCTCAAACAGCCGCCTGGCAAAAGAAGAAGGAGCAGCGTGAGTACCGCCGTGCACAAGCCGGACCGTCGGCTCGACGACCCGAAAGAAGTGCTGCTGGGCTTCCTGGACTATTACCGGTCGGTCATCGCCCGCAAGATCGAGGGCCTGACCGATGCCGAGCTACGGGGCAGCCGGCTGCCGTCCGGCTGGACTCCGCTGGAACTGCTCAAGCACCTCGCCTACATGGAGCGGCGGTGGCTGCGGTGGGGATTTTGCGCCGAGCAGATCCCCGACCCGCGCGGCGACGAAGATCAGGCCGGGCGCTGGCACGCCGGGCCCGGCGACACCGCCGCCGACCTCATCGCCGCGCTCCACGCCGCCGGCGAGGAGACCCGGGCCATCGCCGACGCTGCCGAGCTGGCCGACGTCAGCGCCGTCGGCGGCCGGTTCGCCGATCACGACACACGGCCGCCGCCGACGCTGGCATGGATCCTCGTCTACGTGCTGCAGGAGTACTCCCGCCACGCCGGACACCTCGACGTTGCGCGAGAGCTGATAGACGGCACAACCGGCGAGTGAACGGCTGCGCTCTGCCGACAGGTCGTAACGAATGAGCCTCATCTTGCATTGGGACTAGCTAACGACGGGGCGGCGCGCTTGCATTGTCACTAGGTATGACGCGAAGGGCGGGTGGCCGTGGCACGGTTGGCGTGGTCGCAGCTGCGGTTCGCAGCCGTGCGGGTCGTTGCCCTGCTGGCCGGGCTGCTGCTGGCCACGACCGCGTTCACCGTGCTGACCGCCGCGTCGCGTACCGCGCAGCTGCGCACGGTCGGCACGGTCTCGTCCCACTTTCTGTCGGCGTACCAGATCCTGGTGCGGCCGAAGGGGGCGAGGACGGCGCTGGAGGCACAGACCGGAACCGTCCAGCCCAACTTCCTGGCTGGCATCTACGGCGGGATCACCATGGCGCAGTACCACCAGATCGCCGGCCTGCCCGGCGTGTCGGTGGCGGCACCGATCGCCATGGTGGGCTACGCGCTGCTACCGGCGGAGATCCCGTTTACGATCCCGGCGGCCGACTACCGGGGCCCGGGCCGCCAGCTGTACCGCGATCAGACAACGTGGGTCAGCGACGGCGGCACCAGCCGGGCCACCCAGCCCGCGGGGTACACCTATGTCACGCCTGACCGGCTCCAGTTCAATCAGTCTTCCGGCGTCATTCAGGAACTGCCTCCGGGACACGGCGCCGAGACCGTTTGCCCGCTCAACGCTGGGTCGCTGACCGCCAGCCCGTTCAGCATCGCCAATCAGACCACCCTGGACTGCTGGTCGAAGGTGGATGGGATACCGCTCGGCCATACCGTTTCGGCTCCGGTGTACGTGGCCGACTGGGTCATCCCGGTGCTGATCGCGGCCATCGACCCGGCGGCGGAAGCGAAACTCGACGGGCTGAACCACGCCGTAGTCTCCGGTCACTACCTGCCCGAGCGCACCGACGTGGTAACTCAAGGCGGGGAGTCCGGGTTTCCGGTACTGGCCTCCTCGGCCAGCGGCATGGATGAGTACGCGATCACCACCTTGCAGCGGCTCGGAACGCCGAATACACCGCCGGACATGACTGTGCCGTGGCTGACGAAGGAAGCATCGGCCCCAGGCCAGACCCTCGCCACCGAGCGCACGACTGCCCAGCAGGCCTACCGGCAGATGCTGCGCCTACTGGGCGCCAAGGGCGCGGTCGGCGACCGATTGCCCATCACCGGCTACTGGAGCGTCGGCCCGGTCAGGTACCGGCGCACCGCGGCCGGCGCGCTCATGCCCCTTCAGGCGCGCAACCCGGTCTCGACCTGGCGGGCCCCAGGAGTCCTCAACGTGTCCGTGGACAACGAGGACACCGCGTACCGCCAGATCTCGGCGCACACTCAAGCGGGAAATCAGTACACGAGCGGCGGCAGCGCCATGGCGGCACCGGAGCTGGTGGGCACGTTCAACCCGGCACGGATCCAGTCGTTCGACCGGCTGTCGGAGGTTCCGCTGGGTGGCTACGAGCCGGTGGTGGCCGCCCCGGCGACGGCGGCCAGCCGGCGGGCGCTGGGCGGCGGCAACCTGCTGCCGAGCCAGAACCTGGGCGGGTACGTGAGCCAGCCGGTCAACCTGATCACCTCGCTGTCGGCGCTGCCAGCGCTGCAGAACAGCCTGCAGTACGGCGGGAACCTGCACGCCGGCGACCCGATCAGCGTGATCAGGGTCCGGGTCGCCGGGGTGACCGGGCCGAACCCGGTGTCGCTGGAGCGGATCCGGGAGGCGGCGCAGCAGATCGCGGTGCGCACGCATCTGGATGTGGACATCGTGGCCGGCTCTTCGCCCGCCCCGACGACCGTGGACCTGCCGGCCGGGAAGTTCGGCCAGCCAGCGCTGACGCTCACCGAGTTCTGGGTGAAGAAGGGCGTGGCGGTGGCGATCCTGTCCGCGGTCGATAAGAACAGCGTCGTGCTGTTCATTCTGATCCTGGTCGTCTGCGTGCTGTTCGTGGCCAACTCCGCGACCGCGGCCATCCGCGGCCGCCGCCGCGAACTGGGGGTGCTGGCGTGCCTGGGCTGGACCAAACCGCGGCTGTTCGTCACGGTGCTCGGCGAGCTGGCGGCCATCGGGCTGATCGCGGGCATGCTCGGCGCGACCGCGGCGCTGCCGCTGTCGGCAGCACTCGGCCTGCATGCCTCGCCCGGGCGGGCGGCGCTGGCGGTGCCAATCGCGGTCGTGGTCGCGGTCATCGCCGGGCTGATCCCGGCCTGGCTGGCCGCGCGGGCCGACCCGATCGCGTCGGTCCGGCCCGCGGTGCTCGCCGCCGGGCGCAGCCGCGTGCCCGGCGGCGTCACCGGCCTGGCCGCCACCAACGTGCTGCGCACGCCCGGCCGCGCACTCATCGGCGCCGTCAGCCTCGCCGTCGGGATCACCGCCTTGACCATGCTCGCCGCGCTGTCACTCGCGTTCCGCGGCGTCGTCGTCGGCTCCCTGCTCGGCGACGCCGTCGCCGTGCAAGTCCGCGGCGTCGACTACATCGCCGTCACCGCAACCGTGGTCCTCGGCGTGCTCGCCGTCGCCGACGTCGTATTCCTCAACATCACCGAACGCTCCGCCGAACTCGCCGCGATCCGCGCGTTCGGCTGGCGCGAATCCACCCTCAGCCGGCTCGTCATCACCGAAGGCGTCATCATCGGCCTGGCCGGCTCGCTGGCCGGCGCCGCGATCGGGCTCAGCGCAGCCGCCATCTTCGCCGGCCAGGCCCCCGCCTCCCTCTACCTCGTCGCCACCGCAGCAGCAGCCACCGGCATCCTCACCACCGCTGCCGCCGCCTTCCTGCCAGCCCGCGCCCTGCACCGCCTCCCCGCAGCCCACCTCCTGGCCGCCGACTGACGGCGCCGATTTAGTGGAATCCGGTCAGGCGTTTTTGCTTCCTGGCCCAACGGATCGTCGCAACGCCTGACCGAGGATCGGGGTGGTGTTGCGAAGGCGCCTGGGCCCGTGCGGTCATCGGCGGCGGCGCTTCGGGACCAGGCTGGCGCCTAGCCGAGCGCGCCGGCCAGCACGTCGGCGAGGGCCGCGCCGCACCGGCGATCCTCATCCTTCTGCGGGTTGTAGCAGCCGACCGACGCGCCGATCAGGAGCGGGTCGGCTCCCAGCGGCCGCAGCAGCTCGGCCAGCTGCGGCAGGTCGATGCCGCCGGGCATCAGGTAGTCCGTCGCCGGGAACGCCGCCTCGTCCAGCACGTCGACGTCGAGGTGCAGCCAGTAGGGCGTCGCCGACGACGCGAACCGGTCCCGGGCCGTCCGGCCGAGGCCGGCCGGGCCTGCCTTGATCGCGTCCGGGCCAAACACGGTGAGGCCGAGCTGGTCCGGCAGATCGCCGATATCGGCCGCCTCCTCCTGGTCGCGGGCGCCCATCAGGACCATGTCCCGGCCGTCGATTACCGGCATCGCGCCCATCGCCGCCAGCCAGTCCGGCCAGCCGCGGCCGAGCAGGGCAGCCACCGGCATGTCGGCGGCCTCGCCGGTCGGTGACGTGCGGTTGTCGTACACGTCGACGTGCCCGTCGACGTAGGCCAGGCCCACCCGGCCGAGCACGTCACGAGCGGCCGGGGCGGCTCCCATCAGGATCGTGCAGCAGCCACCGAGCAGCAGCGGCCGGCGGCCGTCGGACAGCAGGCCGGTGACGGCGGCCCGGGTCGCGGCCACGACCGAGCCGACGCTCGGCCAGCCGACGATGCCGCTGACCGCGTCGCGGTCCGGCCCGGTTATCCGCACGTCCAGGTCCCCGGCGTCCGTTGCCGCCAGCTGGCCGACCAGCCCAAGGTCCCGCAGCACCGCCGGGCTCAGCTCGGTGCCGAACGGCGGACCTCCGGCGGGCGCGGCGACGCTGTCGACCGGAACGCCGAGCACCGTCCAGCCCTGGCTGCCCATGCCGAGCACCCTACTAGGGACCAGACCGGGCCAGTATCACCTGGTGAAGTGCTCGAAGACGTGGCTGAAGTACCACTCGGGCTGGTTGATCCCGGAGCACGTCCCAGCGCCCTTGGTGCCGGGACAGCCACCGTTATCCCGTTCCAGGGCCCAGAAGGACAAGGTGTTGATGCCTTTAGTCTGGGCCCAGCGCAGTACCGCGGTCGCGTCGGCCATCGTGAACGTCTCGTCGGGGCCGAAGTCGTCGATCCCGGGCATCTCGGTGACGCCGATCATGTGCCAGATCCGCGCGGGCGGATAGGACGGGTACAGCGACTGGAGCTCGGTGTAGCTGCCTGCCGCCGCGGTCTCGGTGTCGGTGAGCATGTTCTGCTCGGTGCCGATGTAGTAGTCGAACGTGAGCAGGTTCACGACGCTGATCCGCGCGTGGTCGGCGATCGCGTTCGCGAGAAGCGCGTCGTCCGCGGCATCCAGCCCGGTGGTGGGCGTCGGCAGCGTGTAGGAGAACTGGATGCGGATCCCGCGGGCAGCGGCCCAGGACTCGGTCTGGGCGATCGCCTCGTTGCGGCGGTTGATGCCGGCCGTGTCGGTGAGCGACGTGCCCTCGATGTCCAGGTCGATCCGGGGCACGTGGTAGGTCGTGATCACCTGCTCGTAGACCTGGGCTATCGCGGAGACGCTCGTGCAGCTGTCGGCGAGCTCTGTTCCGGTGGTGTCCGCGGCGTAGCCGCCAAACGACGGGATGACGTTGCCGCCCGCCGCCTGGATCGCGGAAATGTCGCTGCCGAAGCTGGCGGAGGAGATCGGCTCGCTCGTGTCACCGTTCCAGTACGCCGTGCACGAGCCCGCCTGCGCGGTCTGCAGGAACGCCAGCGAGAGGTACCGGGCGCCGGATTCCTGGGACAGCGCGGCCGGCCCGCCACCGGTGGTGTCGTAGGTCTCGACGTAGGGGGCGAACACCTGGCGCGGCAGGACGTTGCGTCCCTGCCAGGTGCCGGCGCTGGCTGCGGGTGCGACGGCGAATCCGATCGCAGCTAATGGGGCGGTCACGGCTGCCAGCGCAGCCACCAGGCGGGTGTGTCGTCTCATGCGCGGATCCCTTGGCTGGTGCGGACGCAAACGGACGAGGGGTGCCGGACACACTCCGGCTCCCGGGCCGGACGAATCAATAGGAAACTTTCCTATTTGATTACGGAGGCTAATCCCGCACCAGGATCGGCGTCAAGGGTCCCGGGCTACAGCGCTTGACGAAGACCGGGCGCCTCAGGGAGAGTACTTTCACGGCGGCGACCGGTCGCCGAGCTGTGGAACATCTGCCCCAGCCGGGGTTCTATCGGCGAAGGGGATTCGTCCTCTCGGTCGTCAATGTCACAGGCCATCTTCCAACACCGCGCCGCTGGGGGACGAGGGTGTCACGGAGAGGCTTGTCCATGACCAAGGATGCCAGCCGCAAGAAGGTTGTCCGGCGCCACGCCGAGGAGACTGGGCAGCGCTACACCGAAGCGCTGATGGATCTCGAGGGTCTCGGCGCGCGAATGCACCACGAGCCAGTTCCTGGGCAGCTGCTCGCTCATCTCCGGGATCGCTACGGCATTGACGCGGTCAGGGCGACGAAGCTCAGTGTGCACAAGACGTACGTGTTCCGCATCGACCGCAATGACGGCAGCCCGTGGGTCGCCCGCGCGTTTCCCCCCGCCCGGCCGCGGGCCGGCGTCGAGGGCGACGCCGCGATCCTGGGATTCCTGGAGCGGCAAAGCTATCCCGCGGAGCGCCTGGCTGCCGACGATGCCGTTTCTGACCTCGATGGCAGCGCGGTCCTCGTGACGCGGCTGGTCGAAGGCGCCCAGCTCCCCGGCGGTGCCGCGAAATTCGCCATGATGGGTGAGCTGCTCGGACGGCTACACGCGCTGCCGTACGACGATTCCGCCAGCCGCCCGGGTGGAGCGAGTGGCGAGGACCCGAGCCGCGAGGGCACACCGCGCCAGGACCTGCTGGCCGCCCTGTCGTTTCTCGACGCCGTCGACACGAAGGTCGCGGCCGCCGAGCGCGCACGATTCGAACGGCTGCGCGACCAGGTGCGCTCGGCCGACGACGGTCACGGCCTTCCGGAGAGCTTGCTGCACGGAAATCTCCTGCACGCCCCCGATCACGCCATCCTGAGCGAACAAGGGCCCGTCGCGATCAACTGGAAGGCGTCCGGGCGCGGGCCGCGCCTCGCCGACTTCGCGTACCTGATCTGGGGCGCGGGCACGTGGAACCCACGCCGGCCGAACCAGGAGTGGATCGACGCTGCCGTCGACGCCTACCGCCGGCATGTCGAGCCGACCGACGAGGAACTCGACCGGCTGGAGGCGGTCATGCACATCCGGACGCTCTACCTCGCCTGTTTCGGCTACCGGCGCGCCGTCACCAACGGCCAGACATTCAACGAGTGGGGCTTCGTCCGGCCGCGGGAGTACTTCAGCGCCACCGCAGCCGCGACCCGAGCGGCGTTCCGCCGGTAGGTGGTCGTGCGGGCGCGCTCGATCGGCGAGCGGCTCGAAGAAGTCCTGAGCAGGTGTCGATCCAGCACGTCCCCGTTCGAAGCACAGGTGTAAGCGCCCCGCCGGGGAGCTACGGGCCAACACCTTGAGGGGACACCCGAGATGACCAGAACACTGAATATTCAGCCGCGGCGGCCGGGCGGGAGCCCGGTGCCGGCCGCCGGCCGTCCCGGCGGCCGACGGGGTGGCGCCACCCGCACGGCCAGGGCGCTGGCTGGCTGCGGCGTCGTGGCCGGGCCGCTGTTCATCGTGGCGGCCCTCGCCCAGATGCCGGCCCGGGCCGGCTTTCACCCAACCCGCGACGCCGTCAGCCTGCTGAGCATCGGCCACCTGGGCTGGATCCAGGTGGTCAACTTCCTGGTCACGGGCGCCCTGTACATCGCGTGCGCGACCGGCATGCGGCGCCTCGTGCGTTCCGGGCCTGGCCGCCGGTGGATTCCGGCGCTGCTGTACGTGTGCGGAGCCGGGATCGCCGGGGGCGGCGTGTTCCACCCCGATCCCGGTGACGGCTTCCCGCCCGGCACCCCGGCCGATGCCAGCGTCGTCAGCAGCTGGCACGGCGTGCTGCACCAGGTCTGCGGGAGTTCTGCGTTCCTCGCGCTGATCGCGCTGTGCTTCGTCTTCGGCCGCCGGTTCGCCAGGGCCGGGCAGCGCCGCCTGGCGGTCGGCTCGCGGATCGCCGGCACGCTGTTCGCCGTGGCACTGCTCGCGGCCGGTGCGCCCGGTGGCGCGCTCACGCTGTGCGCGGGCGTGGCGGTCGGCATGTTCTGGACCGCCTTCGCCTCGGCCAGGATCATCGCGTCCAGCCGCTTCGAAGCCGCACGCAACGGCGAGAACTGACCGAAGGGCGGCGAGAACCGTGTCGTACCAGGCGTATCTAGATTCGATCAAGGCCAGGACCGGCAAGACCCCGGCCGAGTTCCGGGCGCTGGCACAGGACAAGGGCTTGCTCGCGCCCGGCGTCAAGGCGGGCGAGGTGGTCAGGTGGCTGAAGGAGGACTACGGGCTGGGCCACGGGCACGCGATGGCCATGTACGGGGCCATCAAGCCCGCGGACGGGCCGCGGCGGAGCACCGACGAGGCGGTGGCAGCTCACTTCGCCGGCCGGCGCGCTGGCTGGCGGGAGACCTACGACCGGCTCATCGCGAGCGTCGCCGGGTTCGGCGCGGATGTCAGCGCCCAGCCGGCCAAGTCCTACATCAGCCTGGTCCGTGACGGCAAGAAGTTCGCCATCGTCGGTGTGACCTCGGAGCGCTTTGACGTCGGCATCAAGCTGAAGGGCGCTGCACCGACCGCCCGGCTGGCCCCGGCGGGCAGCTGGAACGCGATGGTCACCCACCGGGTCGCGGTCAGGAATCCGGGCGACGTCGATCCGGAGCTGATTCGGTGGCTGCACAGCGCGTACGAAGGCGCGGCTGCCTGACCTGTTGTCTTGGTTCGCTAAGCCGAACCGGGGCCGCCAGATCAGCGCGATCCACCGAAGACCGGGCCGGTTTTCGCCCTTATGCTCGGCTGCCATGGCAACATCGCGCGAAACGCCCGTCACCCCATTCCGGAGCTGGATCGAGCGGGCCGAAGCCCTCGGCGGCCGGGGCCGATTCGAGATCGGCGTTCCGATGCGGGATGGCGCCGAGCTGGCCGCCGACGTCTACCTGCCGCAGGGCGCGGAGACCGACCCGGTGCCGGCCATCGTCACGCTGACGCCGTACGGCAAGGACAGCGAGACGCTGGTCAGCGACGAGGCCGCGCTCTACCAGTCGAACGGCTACGCGTTCGTGGCCGCCGACGTGCGCGGGCGGGGCAAGTCGGAGGGCGAGTGGCTCGCGTTCGTCAACGACGCGCCGGACACCCACGACGTGATCGAGTGGGCCGCTACGCAGCCGTGGTGCGACGGCAAGGTGGGCACGACCGGGCTCAGCTACATGGGCTGGGTGCAGTGGGCCGGCGCCTCGGAGCGGCCGGCGCACCTGCGCGCGATGGTCTCCACTTCGGCGGCCGGGCGCTGGCAGCAGGAGATCCCGTACACGAACGGCGTCTTCCAGCTCTACTTCGCCTGGTGGGCCTATTCCACCCGGCGCCGCATCCTTGATTTCTACGGGCTCGAGCACTCCGACTGGGACCAGATCCTGCGCACGCTCCCGTTCGAGGCCATCGGCGAGGTCATCAACGCGACGGGCCCGAACTGGGAAGACCTGTGCCGCCGCGACACACTGGACGACTTCTACCGGGCACTGCGCTACGACGACCGCTATAACGAGATCGACGTGCCGTGCCTGCACGTGACCGGCTGGTACGACCTCGAGGACCTGCTCGGGGCGTTCCATCACTACGAGCACATGAGCGCGGACTCGCCCGCGCGCGATGCGCAGTACCTGCTCGTCGGGCCGTGGAGCCACGTCAAGTCCCGTCAGCCCGACTCCGACTGCGGCGGCGTCGAGTTCGGGCAGGCCGCCGCGCACGACATGGATGCCGAGCACCTGCGATGGTTCGACCACTGGCTCAAGGGCCACGACAACGGCCTCGCCGACGTGCCCAGGGTCCGGGTCTTCGAACCAGGCCGGAACGCGTGGCGTGGCGCGTCGGGCTGGCCGCTCAGCGACTCGGTGTCGATGCTTTACCTCGGGCAGGGGGCGGCGCTGACCGCCGAGCGGCCCGAGGCCGAGTCGGCGGACGAGTACCGCTACGACCCCGAGAACCCCGTGCTCACCGGGCTCGACGTGCGCAAGTACCCATTCGAGGACGTGCCGCTCGACCAGACCGGCAACGAGGCTCGCGACGACGTCTTGAGCTTCACCAGCGAGCCGGTCACCGAGCCGGTCACCGTGTCCGGCTGGGCGTCGCTCGAGCTGCACGCCAGTTCCGACGGCGACGACACCGACTGGCACGTCAAGATCACCGACGTCACGCCGGACGGCCGGTCGCTGCGTGTCACCCAGGGCTGCCTGCGGGCGGCCTGCCGGGACTCCCTGGAGAAGCCGGAACCCCTGGTCCCCGGGGATGTCTACCAATTTAATGTGGAACTCTGGCCCACGCATCACGTGTTCCTGCCCGGTCACCGCATCCGGGTCACGGTGACCAGCAGCGACTTCCCGTGGTTCGCCCGGAGCCTGAACCAGTTCGGCCCGGTGCGCTCCCAGGGTCAGCCGCGGGTCGCGGTGAACACGGTGCGGCACGGCGGCGCGCACGCCTCGCGGCTGGTGCTGCCGGTGGAAGGCACCGCGCCGGGGCAGGCGGGCTGAGCCCGCCCGCTCAGTCGTAGGAGTACGGGGCGGTCGCGATCCCCGCGGCCAGCGTCAGCAGCGCCCGCAGCAGGCGGTAGAGCTCGGGATAGTCGGCCGAGGTGTACTCGGTCTCGCGCGGCGCGACCCGCTTGATGCCCGGCAGGTCGGCCACCTGTGCGGCGATGCTGGTCGAGTTCCAGGCCACCCGCAGGGTCGTCGGCGCGTCGACGCGGTACGGCGAGTACTTTCCCTCGCCGGCCGCGACGCTGGCGATCGCGTTCCTCGCGGCATCCCGGACCAGCCCCTGGGCGACCTCGGGATGCGGCGACAGCGCGGTGTACTTGTCGATCGCTTCCTTGACCTGCACGGCTTCCACCGTGCCGAGGATTTCACGGCCCTCGGCGCACAGCACGTCGTCGC
>Ga0210385_10002630_pt1 | contig 10829 bp, 9 predicted proteins | sample IncBWH26OmetaG_FD_160107 | JGI IMG/M metagenome (GOLD analysis project Ga0210385, IMG submission 160107) | Forest soil microbial communities from Barre Woods Harvard Forest LTER site, Petersham, Massachusetts, United States - Inc-BW-H-26-O ... | reverse complement strand
AGCGAGGCCATTGCAAGAGTCAGTGCGATGCGTCTGGCTGCCGGTCTGCTCATCCTGAAAGCAGAGTTTATCAGCGGGATGTGGAAACTGCCGAGGCGAGTGACTATCCTGTTGGATATTGAAAAGAGTTCAAGAAGCGGTGCGCGCGCGCGTCGCAGCGGTGATATATGCCGCCGTTCTGTGTGGCTGCTTGATTGCGCTTGCGGCGGGCCAGGATGCGAATTCGCCCGTAAGCGCCGTTCTCGACGTCAGTCCGAGGGATCTGCTGGCGCATCCGGTTACGGGCAACTGGCCTTTGTATCACGGCGACTACAGCGGGCAGCGATATAGCAGCCTTGCACAGATCACACGGGAAAACGTGAATCAATTGCGCGCCCAATGGGTGTTTCATTCGCGTAACTCAAACCTGCTCGAGGCGACGCCGATCGTTTTCAACGGCATCCTCTTGATGACTTCAGCGAATGATGCGTTCGCGCTCGACGCGCGCACCGGGCGCATTATTTGGCATTACTCGCGGCCGGTGACGGAAGGCTTGGTGGACGACGCTTCCGCACACCACAACCGCGGCGTCGCGCTGTTAGGCACGCATGTCTACATGGAGACAGACAATGCGCATCTTTTGTGTCTGGATGCTCGCTCCGGACACCTTGTTTGGGACGTTGCGTATGCATTAGGCAACAAGAATTATGGGGCCACGAGCGCTCCTCTGGTTGTCAGAGACAAGGTTCTTGTGGGCACGTCGGCGGGCGATGACGGCGTCCGCGGCTTCCTGGCCGCTTTCGATGCGGAATCCGGCAAGGAACTCTGGCGATTTTGGACGATTCCCGCTCCGGGTGAGTTCGGATCTTCTAGCTGGCCCGGAGACATGTATCTTCGCGGCGGCGCCACCACCTGGATGCCCGGCACTTACGACGCTGAACTCAACACCGTGTATTGGGGAACGAGCAATCCATCGCCGGTGTTCGATGGTGAGCCGCGCCCCGGCGACGATCTGTACGCCAATTCTGTTCTGGCGCTCGACGCCGATACAGGGAAGCTGAAATGGTATTTCCAGTTCACGCCACATGATCTTTTCGATTACGATGCCACACAAACACCGGTTCTGATTGACGCGGTGTACGAAGGAGCGCCTCGCAAGTTACTGGTCCAGGCGAATCGAAACGGGTTCCTGTATGTGCTGGACCGATCGAGCGGTAAGTTCCTGTCCGCGACCAGGTTTGTCGACCGGCTCAATTGGGCCAGCGGCATTGATGCGAGCGGCCGCCCGATTCGGACCGGGGTTAAGCCGACGTCGAATGGCACGCTGACATGCCCTGGAATGATTGGGGCGACGAACTGGTTTTCCCCTTCTTACAATCCTTCCACTCACTTGCTGTATTTCATGGCGCTGGAGCAATGCGAGCTGCTCTTTCTCAAGCCGCAGCGCTTCGAAGAAGGCCAAGAGTATTACGCGACGGGCTCAAAACGCGCCCATGGCGACTTCGCACAAAAGATTCTACTTGCCTTCGATCCGGAAACGCACAGATTCGCGTGGCGCTACCCGCAAGTAGGCTCGGGCGGCTCATGGGGTGGAACCATGACAACGGCCGGCGGCCTGGTCTTTTTCGGTGATGATTCGGAGGCCTTCGAGGCGGTGGATGCGGAAACGGGAAAGCCGCTGTGGCATTTCACGACGGGCCAGACCATGCACGCCTCGCCCATGAGTTACGCAGTAGGAGACAAGCAATACGTTGCGATCGCTTCCGGCAGCGATCTTTTCAGCTTTGCCTTGCCGTAAAATCGGTGTGCCACATGAACAAGAGTCGGTTCCTCAAATTCGCAGCGGGTTTCGCAGCCGCTACGTTTTGCTGTCTGATGGCAGCTTCGTTTGCCATGCAGGCGCAGCAGCCCTGCGAGGTGCGGCAGCCTACGGCAGTGTTTACGATCAAATATGTTAGTGGGAATCCTGCGCTGACGCTCGATCCGGCGGCTGAAGTTTGGCGGCCCGCCGCGTCGCAATCAATGTACAAGGATTGCACGCGTGAGATCGAGTACAAAGATTTGACGACTGAGATACGAACGTTCTGGACAGACGATAACTTGTACTTACTTTTTAAATGCCCGTACGCCGTTTTGAACTTATTCCTGCCGCCGAATCACAGTGAGGCACGCGTCGGCTTATGGGATCGGGATGTGGTCGAGATGTTTCTTGGATATGACTGGACCCACATCCGCCATTACCGGGAGTTTGAGATTGCGCCAACGGGCGACTGGATTGATCTCGCGATCGATCTGGATCACGAGAGTTACGACCATTCGTGGAGGTCTGGCTGGCATACCATGGCGCGAATCGATGAAGCGCATAAGATCTGGTACGCCGCTGCTCAGATCCCGCTTGCCTCGGTCAGCCCTGAGCCGGTTCATGACGGAACGAAGTGGCGTGGCAATCTGTATCGGATCGACGGCCTGGGCCCGGACACGCAGAGGCATTTTATGTGCTGGCAGCCTACTTGCGCAGGGAAGCGGGGTTCAAATCACGTACCGGAGCATTTTGGCACGCTGATATTTACTAAGTAGGCCCGCCCTGGCCATGTGGGCTTGATAAGCGAGAAAATTATGAAACTCGGTGCGACCCGACGAAACTTCTTTAGACAAGCCAGTAACGCTTTGGCGATTGCCAGGGTTGCCACTGCGCCCGGCGAAGCGGGCGAAACGCCGCAGCCTCAGGAACACGGAGAGGATTACTATGACAAGCTGGGTGTTACCAAGATCATCAATGCGGCGGGTACGTATACCATCCTGACCGCTTCCATCATGCCGCCGCCGGTTCAGGCTGCGATTGCGCAGGCGGCCAAGAATCCGGTACGTCTTCTCGAGTTGCAGACGAAAGCCGGCGAATACCTCGCCCGGAAGTTGCGATGCGACGCGGCGATGGTTACCTCAGGAGCGTCAGGTGCGCTCACACTGGGAACGGCAGCGTGCATCGACGCTATGAACAATGCGCCCATTCAAACTGTGCCGGCGCAAGTAGGACGCCTGAAAAATGAAGTCATCATTCAAAAGGCGCACCGGTACGGATACGATCATGCAATTGAGAACTGTGGCTGCCGACTTGTCGAGGTGGAAACCCTGGCGGACTACGAACGCGCGTTCACGGCCAAAACGGTGATGGCACATTTTTTCAATGCGGCGGAGGAAGGGCAGATCAGCCGCGAGGATTGGATTCGCGTTGCGCATCAAAATCGCATTCCCTGCTTCAATGACGCGGCGGCCGATGTTCCGCCCATTTCCAACCTTTGGAATTACACAAAAATGGGCTTTGATTTAGTAACTTTTTCAGGTGGCAAAGGCATACGCGGGCCACAAAATGCCGGCTTACTTCTGGGCAGAAAAGACCTGATTGCAGCCGCTGCCGCAACGAATAATCCATTCGACGAAGGCGTTGGCCGTGGAATGAAGGTGGCGAAAGAGCAGATAGTGGGCATGGTTGCTGCAATTGACTGGTTCCTGCAGCAATCGGATGACGCGATGCAAGCCGAGTTTCGCCGCAGGGCCGAGATGATAGCCGAAGGTCTGCGCGATATCCCGGCTATCACATCCAGAATTCTTGTTCCTGAGATCGCAAATCACGTGCCACATCTCTTCTTGACTTACGATCAGCAGCGCGTACGGATCTCTCCGCTGCAGGTTGCAGAGCATCTAAGAAAGGGGTCGCCAGCCATCGAATTGAATCCGTCCACCGGCCGGCGAGAGGGCAGCAAGGGCATTCAGTCGGACGAGAACACGATCGTTGTCGGTGTGTGGATGCTTCAACCCGGGGAAGACAGGATTGTGGCTAGCCGGCTGCGGGAAGTTTTATCGAAAGCCGTTCAGGCGTAGAATTCATGATCAAAGTTCTGGCGGTCGCAGGGCTGTTGGCCGCCGCGCTGGCTTCGGGTCTAGACACTAAAAAAGAGACAAGACAATTTCAGCTTTCGGCAGAATCGGCTGATTTCTGGAAGCTTATCGATCGTGACGCCCAACTTAGTTCTATGGCCTCAGGTTTCGGATTCACGGAGGGACCGGTTTGGGATGAAGCCGGATTTCTCTATGTTAGTGACGAAGTACAGAATAAGATCTATCGTGTTTATCCAAATGGAAAGAAAGAGCCGGTTATTTCGCTGGGAGATCCGGATGGAAACACTTACGACGGCAAACGCAGGCTGATCGATTGCGCCAGCGTGTTGCGCGCAATCATTCAAGTTACCCCGAACGGCCAGTACACTATTTTGGCGGACCGGTTCGAAGGCCAACGATTTAACAGCCCCAACGACGTTGTGACCGGCCCTGATGGCGCTTTGTACTTCACCGACCCCACGTTGGACCTTGTGGCGGGGCAGAAGCAGGAAATCCCGTTTCAAGGAATTTACCGGCTGAGTGAAACGGGCCAAGTTACTCTGCTCAGCAAAGATATGTCACAGCCGAACGGCCTTGCGTTTTCGCCTGATGGAAAACGCCTGTATGTCGATGATAGCGATCGCCGGGACATTCGCGCCTTTGACTTCAATCCCGATGCAACTGTGAGTAATGAGCGCCTATTTGGAGACGAAAAAGGAGCAGGCGGAGTGCCCGATGGTATGAAAGTGGATGAAGCGGGTAATCTCTTCGTCGTCGGCCCGCGAGGCATCTGGGTTTGGGATGCACAGGGACGGCACCTAGGGACCATCGTTATGCCCGAACAGCCGGCGAATCTTGCGTGGGGCGATGGCGATTATCAAACGCTCTACATTACCGCGACCACGTCGGTTTATCGGATCAGGACAAAAACGCGGGGCCTGGTTTCATATCTGAAGCCGCCCGTCCGCGGCCGCCACAGAGTATATTGACGAAAGAGCGGACCACCAATGCCTTTCCTTCCCAGATTCGCCAAGCGCCAAAGCGGATGCAGCCGCCGCGAGTTGTTTCGCCAAAGTGGTTTACTGTCCGGCGCAGCATTGGCTAACGTTATCGACGCCAGCGCAGCGTCCCCGCCCGCACACGCTACCAAGGTGCCCGGTTCCCATGGCCCGAACGTTTATGAGTCTATCGGCGTTCACCCGTTGATCAACGCGCGCGGCACATTCACGATTATCACAGGCTCGGAAACCCTGCCAGAAGTGAAGCAGGCAATGGATGCTGCGTCCCGAAGTTACGTGCAGATGGACGAGTTAATGGACGGAGTTGGCAAGCGCCTGGCAGATCTCACCGGCGCACCGTGGGGCATCGTCACGGCAGGCTGCGCAGCGGCGCTCACCAACTGTGCGGCCGCATCTATCGTTGGCACAAACCCGGAGCGCATGGAGCGCCTGCCCGATCTGACCGGGCTAAAGAATGAAATCATTATCCCGACTTACTCGCGCAATGTGTACGATCACGCCGTGCGCATGGTTGGGACAACAATCATCGAAGTAAGTCAAGCTTCGGAGCTCGAGGGCGCATTTAATGAACACACGGCGATGGTATACATACTCGCGGGGCCCGGCGATGAGGGCCCGCTGGGAACGGAAGCGATTTCGAACGTGGCGCGACGCCACAACGTGCCGGTACTTGTCGATGCGGCTGCCGAGGTGCTGACGATTCCGAATCTTCACCTAAAACGAGGAGCCACAGCGGTCGCCTACAGCGGCGGCAAATGCCTGCGCGGGCCGCAAGCGGCGGGTATGGTCCTGGGCGATAAGAACTTCTTGCAAGCGGCCTGGGCCAACAGCGCGCCGCATCACGCGTTCGGGCGCTCATTGAAGGTTGGCAAGGAAGAGATCATGGGAATGCTTGCGGCCGTCGAGTGCTGGAAAACCAGGGATCACGATGCCGAATGGCGGCAGTGGATGGCTGCGCTGCAGACGATTGCAACGACTGTTCAGAGAGTGAGTGGAGTTACGACCCGTGTGCAAGAACCGGAGGGGCTCTCCAACCGCACTCCGGAACTACGAATCGAATGGGACGCTGCTCAGATTGGCATCACCGGCCAAGAACTTAGTAAGCTGCTGTTCGATACAGAGCCGCGCATTGCACTGGCGCGGGGCTCGGGACGGCGGCCTGACAAGATGGCGAGCGGCGTTTCGGTGGTGCCTTACATGATGATGCCTGGTGATGCCGAAGTCGTTGCCGAGCGACTTCAGGCAACCCTCTCGCATCCTCCAAAGTTCGAGAATCCGCCGGTTGCAACAGGTGAGCCGGCGCCGGTCGCGGGCCAATGGAGCCTCGAGATCCAGTTCCTCCGCGGATCGGCAACGCACGCCCTGATTCTTGAGCAACACGGAGCCGAATTGTTGGGGACGCATCGGGGTGAGTTTGTGTCGGGCGATTTGACAGGCAAAGTGCAGGGCGATCAGGTGCAATTCCATGGCAGCCAGAGAATCCAAGGGCAGACTTTGTCGTACGATTTCAAGGGAACTGTGAGCGGCGGCAAAATGGGAGGCGAAGTGAATCTCGGCGAATACGGGAAGGCGGAGTGGAGCGCCGAACGGCACGAGTATCAAACTCACGGGGAACGTAGCTGACGCGATGTGAGGCTTGTAACTACCAAAAGGAGAAAAATGGCAAAGGGAGATAGAAGGAGCTTTCTAGGTAAAACGGCGATCGCCGCTGCGGCGGCTACTGTGGCGAGCGGAACGGCCGAGGCGCAATCCAGCGCGAGCAAAAAAGTCTGGTGGCATGACGGAAAAGCACCTGAAAAGACGCCGCTATTCAGCCCGGCAGTATCTTATGGCAACTTACTGTTTCTTTCGGGGATCGGCGCACATTTTGAGGGCGATATCAAGGCTCACACTAAACACGTGCTCGATGAAATACAAAAGAACTTAGAAGCGTGCGGCTCTTCTATGAACAAAGTCTTGAAGGCGCAAGTCTATCTGGCAGATTTAAAAGATTATCAAGATATGAATGAAGTGTTCCAGGGCCGCTTCGGATCGGAACCGCCAGTGAGAACGACTGTGTCGGTAGCCGGAGTGCCGGGGAAGTCGCTGGTCGAAATTGACGTGATCGCCTATATCTGAGGCGCGATGATTCGCCAGTTTTTCCTTCGTAAGCTGATTGTGGCTTTGTGTGTGGCAGCGGCGCTGCTAATTTTACTCGCATTCAGGCAAGCTACGGTTACCGGCGGTCAGGCCAGTTTGGTGGGAGGTTTCCGCCTTGTAGAGGCTGCGTCGGTTGCCGACGCGATGGAGCAACTTTACGGCACGCGGGCTTATATGTCGCATGATATGCGCCCGCTTGCGCAAGCCAAGTTCGCGGGTCCGGCCGTTACGGTGCTTATGAAGAAAGAAGAGCACAAGGACGGTGCGCCGGCGATACAGGGCGCTCTGGATGCTATCGATGAGGCCCCTCCGGGTTCGGTGTATGTCATGACTCTTGAGGACGGATTAGACTACGCGGGCATCGGCGGCCTGATGACCACAGCGATGAAGTTCCGGGACCTCGCCGGAGCTGTCGTGGATGGCAGCGTCAGAGACACGGCTCAAATTGCGAGACTCCAATTTCCCGTCTTCAGCCGCGGCGTGGCGCCATCCAGCACAGTCAACCATTATCGATTCGCCGGCAAGAATGTCACGCTCCACTGTGGCGGGATCGAAGTGCGGCCGGGCGATATTGTCGTTGCTGACATGGACGGCGTAGTGGTTGTGCCAAATGAGCATGCAGCCACGGTTTTGAAGCGGGCGCAAGAGCTCGACAATACGGAACACAGCATGTACCCGTTCATTGAAAAATATAAGTCCATCCGTGAAGCAGTAGCGAAATTTGGCCGTATCTGAGTGTTAGTGCGAGTGCCCGGCGGGATTCAGAGCATCCCACTTGTGATCGCCGACATTCGTGTAATTCGGCGGAAGCGTACGCCAATCCGGACGGCTGATGCCATTTAAGTCGTAGACCACCTTTCCGCCTTTGACGGTCAGCTCGCAAACGAATTTCTGCGTGCCGTCCATGCGCGCGCCATACATATCCGTGAAGCCGAACTTGCCCTGCTCGACGCGGAGCACGCTCACGTCGGCTATGGAGCCAACCGAAAGACTGCCTAGCTCCTCATGATGAATTTCTTGAGCTGGATTCCAGGTGGACCAAGCGATCACCTGATCGATTGAAAGACCCATCGCCAGGAACTTGCTCATGACATTCAGCATGTCCTTCATGCCTGCATTCATGCTGCCGATGTGCAAATCGGTCGAGATCGAGTCAGGCAGGAAGCCCTGTTGAATGGCGGGTACGGCAATACGCCAGGCGAAACTCCCACCGCCATGTCCAACGTCGAAGATTACTCCTCTCTTGCGGCCGGCCCACATTCCGGGGTTCACTTTGCCATCCGGCAGTAACTCGTTTCTCAAACCCGAGTAACAGTGGGTGTAAATATCACCGGGACGTAACTTTTGCGTAAGTAAGATGTCGATCGGGCGCTCGGGCCGGTTCGCGCCGAAATCCACCATAACGGGAATATGGGCTAAATTTCCAGCCTCGACCGCATGCTCGACCGGTGTCCACTCCGGTCCCGAGAAATGTGCGGTTTTGATTCCCACGATCACGCCGGGGTAGCGCTTCGCCATATCTGCTACGGGTTGAGGGTCCATGTCGGCAAGGTTGTCTTCGTACTTAGGACCGCGCATCCCGGCTCCAACGATGTTTATAAACGCCAACACCCGCGTCTTCGCACGATCGATAATGTGCTCTTTGAAATCCTCGAAGTTTTTATACCCTGAGGAGCCGGCGTCGGCAACCGTAGTTACTCCATTGCGCAACGTGAATCCGTCCGGATACACGCCGTTATCGCCGGCGTAGGAATTCTTTTCTCCCGTGCTCGCATAGACGTGCACATGGATATCGATCAGGCCGGGAGTCACGTAAAGGCTGCTCACGTCGACCGTTTTGAGAGCGGAAGACGGCGGAATGTGTTCCGCGATAGCGGCGATTTTTCCATCGCGAATCGCGAGGTCCCGCTCGGCGCTCAGGTGGTTCCGAGCGTCCACTACATGCCCGCCTTCCAGCAGCAGATCGTATTGAACTTGAGCAAACGCGGGCACCAGGGAGAAAGAGAGAAGGGCAGCGGCCGCCGAGCCGCGTAGAACCCCGGAGAGTGTCGCCATCGCAATCGATTGTACCCGGCGCGTTTCCGCGAACCGGCTCAGCGATACACTGTTCTGGGTGCTCCGGCAAATCACAGCGATGCTTGCGGCCGCATTCTTCGGCGTTGGCTGCATTGCCAGTGCTCCTGTTCGCGACGAAGGCAGCATCGACGCGATGGGCTCCGTCATCAGCGTGGTCGCGTATGGCGAAACTGTAGCGCAGGCGCATCGGGCCGTGACGCAAGCCTTGGACGAGGCGAGCCGGCTGGATGCCTTGCTCTCCAATTACAAGCCGCACAGTGAGTGGAGCGAGATGAATCGTGCAGCGGCAGAGAGGCCCGTGCGCGTCTCTCAGGAGTTATTCGCGTTGCTTCAAAGATGCCTCGATCTCAGCCGCGAAAGCGACGGCACGTTCGATATTTCTGTTGGGCCATTGATGCAGGTCTGGGGGTTTTACAAAGGCAGCGGTCATATGGCGAGCCGGACTGAACTGCAGCGAGCGATGCAGTTCGTTGGTTATCAGAATGTGCTTCTTGATGGGCGTGCACGGACGGTTCGTTTCGCGAAGAGTGGCGTAGAACTCGATCCAGGGGGCATTGGTAAGGGCTACGCCGTTGATCGAATGGTCGAAGTGCTCCAGCGGGAGGGTATTGACTCGGCTTTCGTCTCAGCGGGCGGCAGCAGTATTTACGGGCTCGGCGCGCCTCCCGGGGAAGACGGCTGGCCGGTCAAGCTGAACGACGGCGGGCGCTCTTCCATTCCCGCCGCTACAGTCTGCCTTCGCGACGAATCGCTCTCCACCTCCGGGAGCTCCGAGAAATTCTTTGTGGCCGACGGAAAGCGATGGAGCCACATCATGGATCCGCGTACGGGAAACCCGGCAACCGGAATGCTTGCCGTCTCAGTGATTGCGCCAAAAACCATCGATAGCGAGGCTTGGGCCAAACCGTACTTCATTCTGGGCCGCGTATGGGCTGCGCAGCATAAGAAGCCCGGCTTTCGAATCTTTATGTGCGAGGATAGCGCCGATAGACCATGCTCGTGGATCAAATGAATAGACGCACGTTTGTCTGCACCGCCGCCGCCCCGCTTTTGGGCAGCATAGGTGCTGAGCCGTTACCGTCTTATCGAATCGTCACCCGGTTCAAGCCGTCGGCGAACCGCGGCATGCCCGGACCGTACAGAGGCCAGGTTGTTCGAGTTCGCTCGGATGGCTCCATCGATGCGGGTTCGGGTTCTGTGAACCAGGCAGTTGTTACGAAGATGTTTTCGCGAGGCATGCGCGCTCTCACTGGCGACGCGCGCGATGAGGATTGCTGGGCACGTTTCATCTCGCCCCAAGATGTCGTTGGCATCAAGGTAAACTGCTCGGGCGCGCCTCACGTTATGTCCAGTCCGGAGGTCGTGGGTGCGATCGTCAAGAATCTTACGGCCATCGGCGTTCCGCCGGAGCGAATTTGGATCTACGAACGTTTTGAGTCCCAGTTAAGAAGCGTGGGCTACGACAAATGCGTCCCCAAAGGCGTGCACATCTGGGCTGCCGAAGGAAAATCCCGCGCATCGCTGCTCGGGTACGACCCCGACGCCTACGTGGACGTCAATTTCTTCGGGGAGGAAGATACCCGGTCGTTTATGACACGCCCGGTCGCGGATACGTTCACGAAAATTATCAATGTTCCCAAAATGAAAGAACATCAGGCGGCGGGTGTAACTGGCTGCCTGAAAAACATTTCTTACGGTAACTTTTCAAATATGGATCGATCTCATCGTTTCGTAAAGACC
>Ga0210385_10002628_pt1 | contig 10832 bp, 14 predicted proteins | sample IncBWH26OmetaG_FD_160107 | JGI IMG/M metagenome (GOLD analysis project Ga0210385, IMG submission 160107) | Forest soil microbial communities from Barre Woods Harvard Forest LTER site, Petersham, Massachusetts, United States - Inc-BW-H-26-O ... | reverse complement strand
GCCGGTGAAATGCTGATCCAGGTCGCCAAGCGGGGCGCAGGCATGAGACTGGTTCCGATTCGCGAAACTCCTCCCGCAGTGCGGGCACGACCACATCGCCGCTGTTGGCACGGTCCCATAATCCACTGTCCGCCCCATCCGCTAATCCCCTTGTCCGCCCCGTCAGCGAACCTGCCCGGATGGAGCGCTGGGCCGGATGCTGGCTCATAAATCGGTGTGCCAGCGCCGCAGCATATGGCCATAATTGCCTGGGTTCGGCACTGAGAGGTGAGCAGACGATGAAGCTCGCGGAAGGGCTGGCGTTGCGGGCCGACGCCGCGCGGCGGGTGGAGCAGCTGCGGACGAGGATCGCGGCCAGCGCGCGGTATCAGGAAGGCGAGGAGCCGCCCGAGGACGCTGCCGCGCTGCTGGCTGAGGCGGGCGTGGCGCTGGATGACCTGGAGGGACTGATCCGGCGGGTCAACCGCACGAACGCCGCTGCCCAGATCGGTGCCGGGGAGACGATCACCGATGCTCTGGCGCACCGGGACGTGCTGCGCGCGCGGCATGCTGTGGTAACGGCCGCGGCGGATGCGGCGGCCGGGCGCAGCCAGGGCGGGATCGGCCGTCAGCTCCGGTCGGAACTGAAAATGCTTGCCGCGCTGCCGGTCGCGCAGCTGCGAGCTCAGGCCGACGAGATCGCCCGCGAACTGCGCGAGCTGGACATCCGGATTCAGCGCTCCAACTGGGAGGTCGACCTACTGGACTGACGCGAGCAACCGGTGGAGCAGGTAGTCGCGGCGAAGGCGTGCGCAACCCGCGGGGCCGCGGGCAATCGGCCCTACTTGGCAGCGCGGCGGGCAGCGAACGGGGTTCGATTCCCCAACGCACAGTGCAGCCCAGCACGCTGCACAGGTGACACCGCACGGCACACAGCACACCACCACGTGCAGATTCGCAGCGGCGAGGGCGGGACAGGGGACCTTCACCCGGACGTGCAGCGTGCGGCGGTGAAGGCCGGACAGGGACCTTCACCCGGACGTCCAGCGTCGCGCGGCCGGCGCGGGAAGCCTCAGCTTGCCGCTGCCCTGGCCGCCTGCTCGACCTGGTCGCGGCGCTCCGCCCACCCGGCCTCGTCGCGTTCGGGCATGTTGTCGGCGCCGGGAAGCAGCCCGGCTGTCCCGTCGATGAGCTCCCGCACGATGTCGGCGTGCCCGGCATGCCGCTGCGTGTCCGCGACCACGTGCACCATGATGTGGTGCAGCGTCACCTCGGCATTGCCCCACCACGGCACGTGCCCGACGGCGTCCATGCTCAGCGCGTCGACGGTCGCATCGGCGTGTGCCCAGGCCCGGCGGTACCACCCGGTGATGTACTCGCGTGACTCGTCGGCGGCCGCCCACATGCCGTTCTCATCGGGCCACGGCGGCACCTCCGCCGCCGGCCGCCCGAAGACGTCGCCGAAGTACCGGAATTCCCAGACGGCCAGGTGCTTGACCAGCCCGAGCAGGTTCGTGCCGGTCGGGGTCAGCGGCCGGCGGGCGTCGTACTCCGACAGCCCCTCCAGCTTCCACAGCATGGCCTCACGGCCGCCCTGCAGGTAGTCACGAAGGTCTGATTTGGCATCCGATGTGGCCATGACCGGACAGTATTCCAGCCAGCGGGCCCGGCCCGGTCGGCCGAAGCGATCGGGCCGTTGACGCGTCACTAGAACGCGTTCTACCGTCGCCTGCTATGCCGTTCCTTCTCGTGGCCAAGCCCAGGCCACATGTCACGCTGGTCACGCTGAACCGCCCGCAGCGGATGAACGCGATGTCGTTCGACGTGATGATCCCGTTCCGGCAGGCGCTGGAAGAGATCAGCCGCGACAACGACACCCGGGTGATCGTGGTCACCGGCGCCGGGGCCGGCTTCTGCTCCGGCGCGGATCTTGTCGAGTCCGGCCGCATCCCGGATATCGACGGACTCACCCTCCCGGGCATCTCCCTCCGGGCCATGGAGCTGCTCGACGACGTCATCCTCACGCTCCGCAAGATGCACCAGCCGGTGATCGGGGCCATCAACGGCCCAGCGATCGGCGGCGGCCTGTGCCTCTCGCTCGCCTTCGACATCCGGATCGCCGCCGACGGCGCCTACTTCCGCGCCGCAGGCATCAACAACGGGCTGTCCTCCGCCGAGCTCGGCCTCAGTTACCTGCTGCCCCGCGCGATCGGCACCTCCCGCGCCTTCGAGATCATGCTCACCGGCCGGGACGTGGACGCCGCCGAGGCCGCCCGTATCGGGCTGGTCTCACAGGTCACCGCCGGCGACGAGCTGCTCAGCACCTGCTACGACATCGCGGCGCGGATCGCCGGCTGGAGCCGGGTGGGCGTGGAGCTGGCCAAGCGGCTGCTGTGGTCTGGCCTGGACGCCGGCAGCCTGGAGGCGCACATGCGGCACGAGGGCGTGGCCCAGCTGTACGTGCGGAACCTGACCGGCAACTTCGAGGAAATGATCAAGGCGCGCAAGGACCACCGCACGCCGGTATACCGTGATGACCCCCGGCAGAAGGACACCTGAGCGGGTCCCGATTCGTCGCGCGGATCGGCGCTGCGGCCGCTGGGCCGATGATTTCTGCGTCGCTGGCCAGTCGTATCCGGCAAGAGCTGCCCGAGATCCACCGCAAGCAAGCAGAGCGCTGCCCGCCACGATGGGAGATGCCGATGTCTACCCCGGTCACCAAGCTCGACGAGCGATACAGCGACCCGGCCGCGACCGCCATCGGGTGGGAGGAGACCCGCAGAGCGCTGGAGGGGGCCGAGCTGTTCTGGGTCTCTACCGTGCGCGCCGACGGCCGGCCGCACGTCACCCCCGTCGTCGCCGCCTGGGCGGAGGGAGCCATCTGGTTTACCACCGGTGCCGACGAGCAGAAGTTCGTCAACCTGCGCGCCAACCCCCATGTGGTGCTCACCACCGGCTGCAACGGGTGGGACGGCGGCCTGGATGTCGTCGTGGAAGGTGACGCGGTGCAGGTGACCGACGACGCCGTGCTCGGCCGGGTCGCCGCCGCGTTCACCGCCAAGTGGGACGGGCGGTGGCAGTGGATCGCTCGCGGCGGCTACTTCCGCGACACTGACGGCAGGGGCGAGGCAACGGTGTTCTCGGTCACGCCCGCCAAGGTGTTCGCCCACGCCAAGGGCGATCCGTTCGGCGCCACCACGCACCGGTTCCCGCATTCGTAGCCGACCACCGGATCACCGCGCGTTCCGGGCGCAACGCACGCACCTTCGGCCACCCGAATATCATTCGGGGATTCCCAGACCGGCTATGCGGCAGGTGGTGACGAGATGGCGCATGCCCTGCGCATCGAGCCCGGGGACCGGGTGGTCGTCACCGGGGCCACGGGCTTCATCGGCTCCGCGGTGACCCGTGCCGTGCAGGCGCGCGGTGCGGAAGTGGTCGCCCTGGTCGCGCCCGGCGTCGACGACCGCAATCTGGATGGCACCGAGGCCAAGCGGGTGATGGCCGACGTCCGGGACGAGAGCGCCGTCCGGGCCGTCTGCGCGGGTGCCCGTTTCGTGTTCCACCTGGCCGCGATCTACCGCTTCTGGGCGAAGGACCCGCAGGTCATCTACGACGTCAACGTCGGCGGCACGCTCAACGTTCTCGGCGCAGCGGCGGCCGCGGGCTGCGAACGGCTCGTGTACACCTCCACCGTCGGCGTGATCGGGCTGGATGGGACCAGGCGCGGCCGGCCCGCCGACGAGACCTGCTACGCGGACGTCGCGCATCTGTTCGGCCACTACAAGAGGTCCAAGTTCATCGCCGAGCACGAGGTGCTCAGGGCCGCCGCGCAGGGTCTGGATGTCTGCCTGGCCCTGCCCACGTTCCCGTTGGGGCCCCGTGACGTGGCCCCGACACCGACCGGGAAGGTCGTGCTCGACTTCCTCAATGGCCGGATGCCGGGATTTGTAGATACCAGCCTGAACGTGTCGCACGTGGATGATCTGGCGAACGGTCACCTGGCCGCGCTGGAGCAGGGGCGCAGCGGCCGCAGCTACATCCTCGGCGGCGAGAACCTGTCGATGCGGGACCTGCTGCAGACCCTGGCCGACTGCACGGGCCTGCCAATGCCGCGGCTCGAGGTCCCCCGCGGGGTGGTGGTCTCCGCCGGCGTTGCCTCGAACCTGATCGAGGGCAAGCTGCTGCGGCGCGAGCCGCACGTGCCGCTCGAGGCGGCGCGCATGTCGACCACGAGAATGATCTTCACCGATGCCCGGGCGCGCACCGAGATCGGCTACACCTCGCGGCCCGCCCGCGAGGCGATCGCGGAGTCGGCCCGCTGGTTCACTGACAACGGGTACGTGTCGCCGGCGCGGTGCAGCGCCATCCGGTGGCAGGATCGCTAGTCGTCGGGCATCTCCCACGGGATCGTCGGCTGCCTGACCGCGCGGCGCCGGTCCTTGCGCCCGGCCTGTTGCAGCCACTCAGCGTTGCGCGAGTGCAGGCCGAGAAGGCGCCGCGCGACAGACCGGGCCGCCCCCGTCGCGGGCTCGGTCAGAGTCCACGCGCGGTCCTCGTGCCTGCTGGCCACGCTCACGAGCGCGACCAGGATGAGCAGTACGCACAACGCGATTGCGGCGACGATAAACAGGGCGACGATCATGCCCACCTCCCCAGCGGCAGTGCCATCCATGCGGTAGGGATAGGGCGCTGCCGCTGGGGCGAGCCGGCGTCGGGGTGGTCAGGTCATGCGGCCAACTCGCGTGGCGGCCACAACGGGAGCAGGTCCTTGCCGATGGTGGAGTTCAGCAGGATGGCGGTGGCGAGGTAACCGGCCGCGAAGCTGTCGGCGAGCGCCACCCAGCCTCCTGCCTTGCTGAGGCCGGTGGCCCAGCCCGCTGTGCCGCCGAGCAGCGCGGTCGCCTCCAGCACCAGGACCACGGCGGCCAGTGCGAACGGCGTGAACGCGGCCATATTGATGTGCCGGGCCCCGATCGCCAGGATCACCGTGAAGATCGCCCACATGATCAGCCACGCGGCGAAGGTGTGGTCGAACCCGACGGCTCCGGCCGCGGTGATGATCGGCCCGGCGAAGAACTTCAGGATCAGGCCGGTGGACAGCAGGAACCCGGAGTACGCGACGCCGAAGGTGCCGCCGAACAGTTCGCCGCGGCGGAACTCCCACAGCCCGCCGACGAGGAGCCCGCCAGCGCCGATCCCGAGCGCCACCGCGATGAACATGTCGCTCGCGGCGCCGGGCAGGATCCCGGTGTCGACCAGCCCTAAGACGCCGACGGCGAATGCGAACGCAAAGGCGGACAGCGGGACTCCCGTCGCGGTCGCGGGGAACGCGTGGCCGGGACCGCCGGCCCACGCGGCCGCGACGACCTCGGGCTCGCTTTCGACCGGGATCGCTGAGACGGCTCTGTTGTCCTGTGTGGTCATGTCGATCTCCTCCTCGCTGGCCCGGCGGCCGGGCCGCGGTGCGCCGGCTAGGGCGCTGCTGGAATGCCTGGTGTGCGCGATCGCGCTGCGCTGCGCCGCTCGCGCGGTGGGCACCGGGGTCGTCTTCGGCCGGTGCGTGCGGACGGGCAGCGTCGAGGAACGGGCCAGGCGCGGCAGCCTGCACGCGCCGCTCAGCCCGGGCGGTCAGAGATAACCGCGGGAAGCCCGCTGGCGGCAGAACTCGAAACTCGCCGCGCCGTCCAAGGAGACCATCGCCCAGACGGCGCCTGGGACCGGCCATGCGCTCATGGTAGAAGAATCACAAACGTTTGCAATAGGTAATTTGCTCCCAGATCTCCGCATTGATGCCGCGCGCATCACGGCAGCAGGCGGCTGGCATGCCGTGCGTAAATCTCTCGCATCCGTTCCGGATCTGGCGGAGCACCGGGCGCCAGCGCTCCGCCGATCTCGCGCATGAACGCCAGCCCAGGCTGCGGCGGCGCCCAGATCCCGAGCACGAGGGCTTCCTCGGCGAACGGGTTGCTGAAGCCGTGCCGTTGCCCACGGGGGGCAACAAATATCGAGCCAGGTCCCGCTTCCTCCGGTTCATCGTCGCCGACCACAAGCAGCCGACCGCTGAGCACGTAGATCGACTCGTCGAATTCGTCGTGCGCGTGCGGGATCGGCCCGGCGAACTCGGCCGGAATCGTCATCTCCATCGCGGCGAAACCTGGCGGTTGGCCGTCCTGGCCCGCCAGGACGTGCACCTGCCGCCCGGCGTAGCTGAAACCGGGCCCGGCGTTCCGGTGGGTCAGCATGGTCATAGGCCGTTTCTACCATCCGCCGCATGCGTAAGGACCTGATCAAGGGGCCGGGGGACGCGGCCGAGGTCGAGCGCGTCCACGAGCAGCCGCGCGTACAGGCTCTTCCTGCCCGACCGGGTCCCCATGAACCGGCGCAGCTGCTGCCGCCGACTGCGGCCCTGCTGCGCGGGCTGTCTCTGGAACACGCGGAACGACCGGAGCTCGCCCTGTGCCTCGATGACACGCTCGACCGCGTCGGCGCCCAGGGCGCGGATCAGCTCGTCCTCCAGGTCGGCGATGCAGACGAAGAAGCCGAGCGCCTCCATGCCGGTGCGGGACAGACCCGAGCCGAGACCAGCCCGTTCCAGAGCCCTCCGGAAGTGGCCTTCCTCCGCGACATCGCACAGGCCGGCCAGCCGGACGCCGAGCCCGTGCGGGCCGAACCGGTCGACAAAGCGCTCGATGTTGGTCGCGCCGCCCATCGCGGTGATAGAGATGCCGTCAGCATCCAGAGCCTGCCCGCGCCGCCCGGCCAGCGCCTCGAGCGCGGCCTGATCACTCATCCCCTCGACGAGGATCACCGCGTGCGGCTCGATGACACCGGCCCGGTCGGCGCTCATGACCCCGCGCCGGCTATTCCATGCGGCGGAGGGTCAGACCGCGGGAAGCGAACTGCTCGAACGGCCGGTGATAGCCACGCTCGATGTGGTGGATGCCGCGCAGCAGCGAGGGCTGGTCGGCGACGGCGGCGGCCAGCACGGCGGAGAACCCGGCCCGCACGTCGGGGAGCGTGACATCCGCACCGCGCAGCTTGGACACGCCGCGGATCACCGCGGAATGCACGGCGTTGGTGTCGTGGAAGCGGCACGCGGGGCCGCCCAGGCACGCCGCGAACACCTCGATCTCGCAGCCCATCTTCTGCAGCGCCGGAACGTACACCAGCCGGTTCTCGAACACGGTCTCGTGCAGCACCGACATCCCGTCCGCCTGGGTGAACAGCACCATGAGCGGCTGCTGCCAGTCGGTCATGAACCCGGGATGGGTATCGGTATGCACCGCCGCGGCCCGCAGCCCGCCGTTCGCCGACGCAGTGATCCACTCGTCGGTGATGTCGAACCGTGCGCCCATCCGGGCCAGCGTCGTGATGGCGGTGACCAGCCGGTCCTGCGGGCACCCGTGCACCCGGACCTCTCCCCCGGTGATCAGCCCGGCCACCAGGTAGGAGAAGGCCTCGAGCCGGTCGCCGGCCAGCCGGGTGGTGGCACCGCGCAGCCGGGGCACCCCTTCGATCACGATCCGCCGGTCCGGGCTGAGCTCGATTTGCGCGCCCATCCGCTGCAGGAACAGCGCGAGCTCAACCACCTCGGGCTCGGTGGCCGCGTTGCGCAGCACGGTCTTTCCCTCGGCCAGCACGGCGGACAGCAGGACGGTTTCGGTCGCGCCCACGCTCGGATACGGCAGGTCGATGCGGGCTCCGTACAGCTTGCTGGCGTGCGCGGTGATCCCCTGCTCGCCGACCTCAACCTCGGCGCCCATCGCCCGCAGCGCCGCCACGTGGAAGTCGACCGGCCGGCGGCCGATCGGGTCGCCGCCGACCAGCGGCACGAACGCCTCGCCGGTCTGGTGCAGCAGCGGCCCCAGCATCAGGATCGGAATCCTGTTCAGGCCGGTGAACGCCTCGGGGACCCGGGGCTCGACCGCGTCACCAGCCACGATCGTGATCTCCGCGTCGGAGCGGACCACGTGATACCCGATCGATTCGAGCATCGCGGCGGTGATGTCGACATCCCCGACCTCGGGGACGTTGCGCATGGTGCTCGGCGCCTCTCCGAGCATCGCGGCGACCATGTGCTTGGAGACCGCGTTCTTTGACCCGCGGACGCGGATATCGCCGCGTAGCGGGCCAGATGGCTCGACTTGCCAAGTTTCGGTCACGCAGATCACTGTACGGGCAAAGCTCTCAGGCCCGTGCCAACTAGACGGCGTGGCCGGAACCGGGCTGGCGGCCCGTTCAGGCTCCAACTCCCTGGGCCCCGCGAGAGCCCTTGCGCTGGCGGCGAAACGGCTGCTGGCGTGAACCCGGCCCGGGATACCGTGACCGGGGACGGGGTCTTCCGTCCAGGCAGGAAGGGGACGGTGATGCTCGATCCGACCCTGGCCGGCCCGAGCGGGCGCGGCCGGCGGCCGAGGCCGCTGTTGCGGACGATGGTGGGCGACGTGCTGCGCCGGACCAGGCGGGAGCAGGGCCGGACCCTGGCCGACGTGGCCGGGGCCGCGAGGGTCTCGATGCCGTACCTGTCCGAGGTGGAGCGCGGGCGCAAGGAAGCCTCGTCGGAGGTTCTGGCCGCGATCTGCGAGTCGCTGGGCATCGACCTGTCTGACCTGCTGGCCGGCGTGTGGCGCGACCTGGCCCAGCTCCGCACCGGCCATGCCAGGTTCGAGCGTGCCGCGCAGGCCCAGCCTGCTGAGCCCGCCCAGCCGGCGCAGCCCGTCCAGTCGGCGCAGCCCGTCCAGCGAGCCGAGCGGGCCGAGCGGGCCGAGCAGGTCATCCAGCTCGACGCTGTCCGCGGCGGCCGCCACATCGCGCCCGTGCTGCGGCCCCAGGGCCCGGCCGGCACACCGCAGTGCCTGCTGGCCGCGTAGCCGTCAGGCCGAGGCCAGCTCGGCCGCAGCTGCGTTGCGCGTGGTGATCACCTGGTCGGCCAGCCCGTAGTCGACGGCCTGCTGCGCGCTCAGGGTCATGTTCCTGTCGGTGTCGGCGCGGATCTTGGCCACCGGGTGGCCGGTGTGCCGGCTCAGGATCTCGTCCATCTCGGCCCGGACCCTGGCCACCTCCTTGGCCTGAATGGCCAGGTCGGGCAGGGTTCCCCGGGCCTGGCTCGACGGCTGGTGCAGCAGCACCTTGGCGTGCTGCAGGACCGACCGCCTGCCCGGTGCGCCCGCGGCGAGCAGCACCGCCGCGGCGGACGACGCCTGCCCCATGCAGATCGTGGCCACCTCGGGCTGGATGAACTGCATGGTGTCGTAGATGGCGGTCAGTGCGCTGTAGCTGCCGCCCGGGGAGTTGATGTACAGCGAGACCTCGAGTTCCTGGCTGGCCGCCTCCAGGTGCAGCAGCTGGGCCATGACCACGTTGGCCACGCCATCGTCGATCTCGGTGCCGAGGAAGATGATCCGCTCCGAGAGCAGCCGGGAGTAGATGTCGAACGCGCGCTCGCCGAGCGAGGTCCGCTCGACCACGGTGGGAATCGTGTACTGGCTCATGATCACAGTCCCATCGACTTGGTCTTGCCGGCTGCCGGGCGCACGTCGTCGAGCCGTTCCACGATGTGGTCGATGATCCCGTAGTCGAGCGCCTCCTCGGCGCTGAACCAGCGGTCCCGCAGGCTGTCGGCGGCGACCTTTTCCTCGGGCTGCCCGGTGTGCTTGGAGATCAGCCTGGTCATCATCTTTCCGGTCCGGTCGAGCTGCTCGGCGTAGATCTCGACGTCGGCCGCGGTGCCGCCGAAGCCCGCGGAGCCCTGGTGCATCAGCACCTGGGCGTGTGGCAGGCTGAACCGCTTGCCCGCCGCGCCCGCGCACAGCAGGAACTGGCCCATGCTCCCGGCCAGGCCCATCGCCAGCGTCCGGACGTCGTTGGGGATCAGCTGCATCGTGTCGTAGATCGCCATGCCCGCGCTGACCGAGCCGCCGGGCGAGTTGATGTAGAGGCTGATGTCGCCGCGCGGATCCTCGGCGGACAGCAGCAGCAGCTGCGCGCAGAGCCGGTTGGCGATCTGGTCGTCGACCTCGGCGCCGAGGACGATGATGCGCTGGTACAGCAGGCGCGTGGCCAGCTGGTCGTCGATCAGCCCGGCGGTCAGCGCGGGTTCGGCAACGGCAGTCTGCATGATCTCCCTCTCCGGGTCCGGCACCGGTTGTCCGGCGGTCCACTAGCCACAATGGTTCGCCCGGCGGCGATCAGCCAAGGCAATCTGCCGACGGCAGAGGAACGGCCGCGTGGCAGGGTGGTGGCATGGCGAATGACTCAGCGCACCGGGATGTGACCATCGAGCGGATCGCGAGCGGCGTGTTCACGGCCGTCAACAGCCGAGGCGGCCGGCTCACGTTCGGCACCGGCGGCGGCACCGACTTCACCCCCACGGAGCTGCTGCTGGCCGCGATTGGCGGCTGCACCTCGATCGACGTGGACATCCTGACATCGCGCCGGGCCGAGCCGGACAGCTTCGAGGTCCGGGTCGAGGCGAACAAGATCCGCGACGAGGACGGGAACCGGCTGACCGACATCGAGGTCACGTTCCGGATCGCGTTCCCGCCCGGCGAGCAGGGCGATGCGGCCAGGTCGATCCTGCCCGATGTGGTCAAGAAGTCACACGACCGGCTCTGCACGGTGGGGCGCACCGTAGAGCTGGGCACGCCCATCACCGAGCGCGTCGGCTAGCCGGCCGAACTGGCTGGCCTTACGGGGCCGGTTAGCCGGCGGAACCGGCTGGCCCTACCGGGCCGGGTCGCGGCGCATGAACCAGATGCGCGGCCCGCCGTCCGGCACGGTTCCCTCGTCGACCACGCTGAATCCCAGCGAGGCGTAAAAGCCCAGGTTGCGTTCCTTCGCGGTCTCCAGGA
>Ga0210385_10002627_pt1 | contig 10835 bp, 5 predicted proteins | sample IncBWH26OmetaG_FD_160107 | JGI IMG/M metagenome (GOLD analysis project Ga0210385, IMG submission 160107) | Forest soil microbial communities from Barre Woods Harvard Forest LTER site, Petersham, Massachusetts, United States - Inc-BW-H-26-O ... | reverse complement strand
ACTCTGAACCTTGGAGTGCGGTGGGACCTGCTGACCTGGCCGTATGAGGAGCATAACTATCAGGCGGCGTTCAACCCCGACAACGGCACGGTTTGGCTGGCAGGACAGAACGGCATCTCGCGCAGCATCATCAACCAGGACTACCTGAACTTCGCGCCGCGTCTGGGATTCGCCTATGCCCTCACGCCCGATGGCCACTCTTCGCTCCATGGTGGCTATGGTATCTTCTACTTTCCCGACTACGGTGGCATCAGCAACCAGCTCGGGCAGCAACCGCCTTTCGGCGGCGACGTAACCTACTACGCGTTCAACGGATATTGCGTCACGCTTACAGGCCAGACGGCAGCGCTGGGTGCGGCGTACACCTGCCCCGGTTACACCACCCCCGCGGCAGTAAAAACACCGCTTCCTGCTCCGGGGTTCCCGAACTTTAATCCCAACAGCCCGCCGCAGGGACTAAGTGGACTGGCGGTCGATCGCGACAACAAACACGCACGTCTGCAGGAGTACAACCTGCAGGTGCAGCAACAGCTTGGCCGCCGTGACGTATTCAGTCTTACCTATGTTGGCGTCCACAGTGATCGGCTTTCGTCGTATTACCCGCTGAACGGATATCTGTTCAACCAAGCGACCACTCCGTTCGAGAACCTTGGTGGAATCGAGCTGAATCGCTATGACGGTATCTCCAACTACAACGGATTGCAGGCCCATTACGAACACCGGGCAGACAATCTGCTGGCCACGGCTTCGTACGCGTGGTCGCACTCGCTGGACGATTCACCCGGCGCGTTTGAGGGTTCCACAGTAGACGACCCGGCGGATCCGATGCTGGATTACGGCAACTCGAACCAGGACGTGCGGCAAAACTTCTCTATGTCGGGGCTCTACAACCTGCCGTTCGGTCGTGGGCAGCGCTTCCTTGGCGGCGCAAGCAGGCCGATGGATCTTCTGGTCGGCGGCTTCCAGCTCAACCTGATCGCGCTGCTGTCGACCGGCCAGCCGGACGATCTGAGCGTGGGCTACAACAACCCCGGTAACCGCCCGGACCTGATCGGTGCTCTGCAGTATCCGAAGCAGATCACAGGTCATTGGTTCAATCCGGCATCGTTTTCGGGGAGCATTCCGACAATCACCTCGACCGATGGTAAGGATCAGACTGTGTACACACGTGTGGGAACGGCGGGACGCAATATCATCTTTGGGCCGTCATCGCGCGTGGTTAACTTTAGTGCTCAGAAGAATCTGCACCTTACCGATCGCTTTAACCTGGAGCTGCATGGCGACGCGTTCAATGTACTGAACACGCCGCAATTCACCAACCCTGGTGGAAGCATGAACAACCTCACCACCTTCGGTGTGATTACCGCGCTGAAGGCGAACTCCGCTCGCCAGATCCAGATCGCCGCCCGTCTGGTGTTCTAAGGCTGCGAGCCGGGCGCACGGACGAACCGCTCCCGTGCGCCTGGCTTGTTCCGCAACCCGAAGACAACGAGGGAGAACCCTGGGTGACAAGAGTGGCTGGGCAAGTGAGGTTCGCCGTGTTGCTGGCAGTTGTGTGCCTGGCCGGCAGCGTTGTTCAAGCGCAGGCGCAGGACCGCGAGGTCCGTGTGTCAGCACGCAAACCACCGGCCTGGGTCGATACGGCGGTTATCTATGAGATTTATCCCCGCGACTTCAGTGCGGAAGGCACGCTGAACGGCGTGACCGCGAAGCTCGACCAGCTGCACGAGCTTGGCGTGAACGTGCTGTGGATCATGCCCGTAAACCCAATCGGCGAGTTGAAGCGGCTCGGTCCTCTTGGAAGTCCTTACTCGCCGCGTGACTACTACGCGATCGACCCGGCGCTGGGAACGAAGGAGGACTTCGCGAACCTCGTCAGGTCCGCGCACGAACGCGGCATGCGCGTCATCCTCGACATGGTTGCCGACCACACATCGTGGGACAGCGTGATGATGGCGCATCCGGAGTTTTACACCCACGATCGGGCGGGCAGGATCGTTTCGCCGCATGGATGGAGCGACGTCGCGGGACTGAACTACGACAATCCTGCGTTGCGCAGGTACATGATAGATGTGTTCGTTTACTGGCTGAAGACGTTCCAGCTCGATGGATTCCGCTGCGACGCCGCAGCCATGGTGCCGACAAGTTTCTGGGAAGAGCTGCGGCCGGCGCTGGACGCTGTAAAGCCCGACGTGCTGATGCTGGCCGAGGCGTCCAGGCATGAGCTGATGACGAAGGCGTTCGATCTCGACTATGCGTGGCCGATGCTGGCAACCTTCAACGAGGTGTTGGAAAGTGGTAGTCCTGCAAACAGCGTGCAGGCGACCTGGAAGCAGCAGACAAGGCTGTTTCCTGAGGGCGCCGAGCATATGCTGATCAGCGACGATCACGACGAACGCCGCGCCATCGTGCGCTACGGTGAACGAGGCACTCTGGCCGCATCGGCATTGGTGTTCACGCTGCCGGGTGTGCCGATGCTCTACAACCGCATGGAGGTTGGCGACGCAACGCCCTCAGGTGCGCCGGCGCTGTTCAGCAAGCGAACCATCGACTGGAGTGCAGCGCAGCAGGAGCGAGTGTACCCGTCGTTCTATCGTGCCCTGATCGAACTCCGCACAAGCTCGGCCGCACTCCGTCACGGCAGCCTGCAGTGGTTGCACAACAGCGATGAGGAGCACGTGGTCAGCTTTGAGCGGCGCAGCGGCGACGACACCGAACTCGTGACGGTGAACCTTTCCAACACGCCTTTTCACGGCAGCGTCGAGGTGGAGAGTCCGCTCGGGAAGCGTTGGGCAGAAGCATCCCTGCCGCAGCGCGCCAACGATCGTGCGCGAGGCCCCGAGGAGCCGCCACCGGTTGCCCTTCCTGCACTGTCGCTCGACGCGTTTCAGACACGGATCTTCCGGCTTGCGCCGGCAAAGCCCGGAGGAGGCCTGGAGTGATGAGCAGAGCGACCGTGGTCGCGCAGGGTGCGTCGCATTGGGCGGCACTGATGCTGGCGCTGAGCCTCGCAATCTGGTTCACCGAAACTCCGGTGCAGGCGCAGGCATCCCCTGGCTTCGAGCACACGCCGTACGGTGTGCGCGCGCAGGAAGGCGGCGAGACGCTGGAGATCACGGCGCTCCGGGAAGATGCAGTTCGTGTGCGCATGTGGCAGGGTACAGCCGAGCCTGAAGATGCGTCATGGGCCATTCTGCCGGAGGCACTCCACCGACGTGCGAAGGTGATTGCCGAGGCTGCAGGTTTCAGTACTGGCAAGCTGCACGTTGCGATCGGGCCTTATCTTGCGCTGACCGTGACCGACAGCGCAGGCCAGGTATTGCAGGAAGATGCCGAACCCGTGCTGCGTCATGGCGCCAGTTTTCGCTTATACAAACGGCGCACAACCGACGATCACTTCTTTGGTTTGGGCGATAAGCCAGGACCACTGGATCGCTCGGGGGAAGCCTTCGTGCTGTGGAACACGGACCACTTCGGGTGGCAGGAGTCCACCGACCCTATCTATAAGAGCATCGCCTTCTTCCTGACCATGCGTCAGGGCCGAACGCTCGGGGTTTTCTTCAACAACACCTATCGCAGCTTCTTCGACTTCGGGCGCGAGAACGAACACGAATACAGCTTCGGAGCAGTAGATGGCGCGTGCGACTACATGCTGCTCTACGGACCCGCGCCGCGGCAGGTGCTTGAGGACTACGCGTGGCTGACTGGTCCGACGCCGCTGCCACCGCTGTGGTCGCTGGGCTTCCAGCAATTGCGTTACACCTACTCGCCGGAGTCGGAACTCACCGACGTGGAACACCGCCTGCGCGCCGATCGCATCCCCGCCGATGTGCTTTGGCTGGACATTGACTTCCAGAAGGACAACATGCCGTTCACGGTCGATCCTCAGCGCTTTCCCAACTTCCCCCAGCTGGTGAATAACCTGAAAGCCGATCACTTCCACCTGGTCGTGATCACGGATCTTCACATCGCGCAAAAGCCGGGTATCGGCTATGCACCGTATGATTCCGGCGTGGCCGGCGATCACTCGTCAGGATGCCGGGGGGCCAGACCTACGTCGGCGTAGTGTGGCCCGGCAAGTCCGTGTTTCCGGAGTTTACGCAGCGCAGCACCCAGCAGTGGTGGGGCTCTCTGTATGCGGACTTTCTCAAGGATGGCGTAGCGGGCTTCTCAAACGACATGAACGAGCCCGCAGTCTTCGACACGCCGACAAAGACCATGCCGGATGATGTGCAGCATCGCATCGACATGCCGGGTTTCCGAAAACGTATGACGGATCATCGCGAGATCCATAACGTGTACGGCATGCTGAACTCTGAAGCCACCTGCGACGGTGTGCTCGCAGGCCGGCCGAACGAGCGGCCCTTTGTAATGACACGCGCGAGCTTCGCAGGCGGCCAGCGCTATGCGGTGACGTGGACCGGTGATAACAGCTCGACGTGGAACCATATGCGCATGACAACACCGCAGCTGTTGAACCTCGGATTGAGCGGCTTTTCGATGGCCGGAGCCGACGTGGGCGGCTTTGCCGGATCCCCGCCCGCAAACCTGCTGACGAAGTGGCTGGAAGTCGCGGCCTTTCAGCCGATCGATCGCGATCATCCGGCCAATGGCACGCGACGCCATGAGGTGTGGGTGGATGGGCCAGAGCAGGAAGCGATACGCCGCCGGTACATCGAAGAGCGCTACCGCCTGATGCCCTACCTGTACACCGCTGTCGAGCATACTTCTCATGACGGCGTGCCGCTGATGCGCCCGCTGTTTGTGGATTTCCCCGACGCGACGGCGGATGGCCATCCGCTGGGTCTGGACTCAGCGGGAAGCGAGTTTCTCGTCGGCGCCTACTTGCTTGTGGCGCCAAACCCGTCACCCGAAGAGATTGCGCCCTACGAAGTGCATCTGCCGCCAGGTACCTGGTACGACTACTGGACCGGCGAGCGCTTCGAACGCACCGCGCGCGAGCAGGCGCGGGATCTCGAGCAACGAGACAAACTGCAAGCCGCACCTCCCCTCATGATTACGCCTAAGCTCGACACGCTGCCTGTCTATGTGCGGGGCGGGAGCATCGTGCCGATGCAATCCCTGGTCGAGAGCACCGACGAGACGCCGCAGGGTCCGCTGACTCTTCGCGTCTATATGGACAGCGATCCATCTGCCCCGTGTTCAGGGGAGGTGTATATCGACGATGGGCACAGCTTCGATTACAAGCGGGGCGGCTTCGCACGCGTTGCGTTCACCTGCGCTGCTGAACGCGACGGCTCCATGCGGGTGACCATTGCGCCGCAGCAGGGGCGCTTCAGGCCCTTGTGGCGGAGCTACCGGATTGAGATCTACGGCTGGATTCCGACGCAACATACAGCAAACGCAGACCACAGCTACCCGCTGAAAGCTGCTGGTGCAGCGTGGACGGTGACGGTGCCTGCGCAACCGGCGGGATATCCGGCCGTGCGCGCCAGATTTGCGAGCCCGATTTCCGCAGCGAGCTTTTCGCTGGCCGCACGTTGTGCGCCGAACTTCCGGCTCTCTTTCAGGAATCGCTGCAGGGTCTCGTATCGCGTCAACAGTTCCTTTTGCCGTACACGTTCGGCTTTCTTCAGAGGCACCAGGCCGAGTGCGCGGACAGAATCCTGGTGCCGCTTGTCCAGAATGCGATTCGTTAGCTCCGCAGCGGTTACAGCACCGAGCAAGGCGGATGCAAAAAGTTCAGCACGTTTGTGACCGCCAGCGCTGGATGCATATTTTGCCGAGTCGAGAATCTGATCCCATACTCCGCGCCCCAAAGTGTTCTGCACCTGCGCGAACCAGGTTACGTCGACAGCCCCATCCAGCAACTCTTCACGCGAAAGAGGTGTTCGCTCACTCACTTCGGCAAACCAAACCTCGCGGATTTGTTCCTCAACCTGCCACTGGGCGTCTTTGGTGTGTGCGTGTAGCCAGAATGCCGCGTCCTCAAGGCCACGAATGCCACTGGCCGATTCAGCGCGCGACGCCCATTGCGGAGAATATACAGCCAGATCGATCAGCCGGCCCTTTGGAACTTTCAGCGCGGCCGCCTGCTTCTTGAAGTCCTTTGGAGTCTCCGCATCCGTGGGCAAGCAAACACGCAGAAAATGGCTAAGCGCCGCCGTGCGGCTCGCGCCGTCGCCCCATCCACGGGTGAGTCGTTCGCGTCCAAGTGCGGCAAGCGCCTGCAGAACAGTTCCAGGTTCAGGAACGGAATTGATCGACATCGCTGGTCCGCTGGCGAGAGTCGCCAGATCGCCGCGTGCAAGTTCGATTTCTAAAATTCGCTTGCGGCAGATATCCACGAAGCTGTGCAGGTGGGGATAAGCCGCAAAGAGGGCGTCTGGCTTGCGCCGCGTCAATCGCGCCAGATCCCGGTGATCCCAATGGCGCCCGTAGCCCGAGCGTCCTCTACCGACGAGTTGTTCGAACAGATCGGCATCCGAAGCGGCGCCATTCCGATGCGCTTCAAGAGTCATCTCCAGTGGCGGTCGATGCCGGCCGGCCCCGGCTAATCCCTGATCGAACCACCGCGCCATGGGCCAGAATCGCCCCCAGTCCGTGGGAGTCCAGGCAGCCGGGGCGTGCTTCCAGCACAAAGAAAGCACCTGCATCAGATCTCCGCACGGAAAGCCAGATTGCCAATCCTGCCATGGATACTCAGATTTTTCTTCTTTGACGAAGTGCGTTGAGACTCTATGGAGCGCGTTTTGAAACACGTCCAGGAGACAGCCAAGGCCACCTTCGGGCATCGATTCGAGCATCAGCCAGCGCAGCACCCCACTCACCAAGGCCGGGTAACGCAGATCCACGTCGAGCTTTAATCCTTCAAAAGCCTGATCGCGCCAGGATGGTCTTCGTGGATGTGCGCGCAGAATCGTTCCGGCCACCGCACGCGGAAGTTCCAGCCGATCCTCGTCTCTGAGGTCGGCCGACCGGGTGTTCCACCAGGCGCGCCATTCGTCGGCCAATGGCATTTCCCATTTGCCGTTTGGATTCGGCAGCGAACGCACATTGCCGAACAACTCGGTGCGCACCGGTCCATAGGCGAACTGCACGGAAACCGGTACCTCTCGCTTCGTATCGATCAGGGCGTCCAGAGCCTGCATGATCCGCGGAGCGGCTCCCTCTCGCACCGGCGGCACATCTATTGCGATCGGAGCTACCGCGGCGGTACGCTGCCCCTGATCGTAGAGGCCAAGGCCTTCCTGCCATCCGGGAGTTTCTTCTTTTTTTGCGTCCAGTGCGGCGAGCATTTCTCGCCCTGCTTGCTGCATGAGTGGCTCGCGTGCCGCAATCAGGCGCTCTACGCTTGCTCGCGCCTCCGGGCGCCCCTGGCTCAGCAGCAGATGCATCACCCCACGACGCAAGTCCGTGGCCTTCCGCGCGAGGAGCGGCTCAACTGCGATCGCCTCCTCGGAGGACGCCTTGCCACTTTGCAGGACCGCGATGGCTTGCGATCGCACAGAGACGCTTGGGTCGCCGAGCAGGTCCAGCGCAATTCTCCGCTCGTCGGGGCCGGCACCGCTCTTCTTCGTCTTTGCGGCCAGAGCATGCGCGAACTCGTGTCGCCCGTTTGCGTCCATCAGAGGCAGATATTGCGCTACCTGTGCCCAGGGTCGCTCACCGCGATAGCCGGTCAGCCTGCGAGCAATGTCCGACTGCTTTGCATAGACTTTGTTCCATTCCCAAATGGCCCAGCTCAGATCCTTCTCCTTCGGCATGCGGACAGCCAGCTCCGCAAAGGCATCGAACAGACTGTTGTCGAGAGTCGTGTCGATCCTGGAGCGAAACGGGATCGCGCCAGCCGCCGCAAGGGCGACGCGCAGATCCTGGTCGCGCATCGCGCCCTTGATGGGTTCCCTTGTTTCGCGGATCGCCAGTTGCCCCAATAGCCGAACAGCCGCATAACGGGGTTCGAACTCGGCACGCGTCGCTGCACTTACTGCCGCCTCAACGGCCGATTGCGCATCGAAGAAAGCCATCGACCATAAAGCCAGATACACACGTTGGCCGTCGCTCGCCTGCAGCCGCTCCATGCGGATTGGCTCGCTTTCAAGGTTTTCCAGCAACTCAGCCAACGCGGTATTCATCCACTTTGCGCCGCCCGAGTCGGTTTGAAACCCAAACCAGACCGCTATGGCGCGCGCAACAGCAGCGAACCGGACCAGATTCTCGCGCTCGATGAGCCGCAGCATGCGCATGAATGCTGCTGGATGCGCGAAGTCGATGGTCTCGAGCACGACCTGGCGCAAGCCCTCCTGCCGTTGTGCTGCGAGCAGTAATTTTTCGATCGCCTCCCAGGCATCCGGCCGCGAACAACACAACAGTGCCGTAGTTATGTGGCGCCCCATGACAGCGACTGGGTGTTCGCCGCGCACGGTCGACATGAGCGCGCCGAAGGTCCTCTCCGCCTCCGTGCCACCTCCGTCCAACACCGCTGCCAGCAGCTGCCCTACCCTGACAGGAGAGCCATATTGCATATGCGGGGCCCACTCTGTGAGGAAGTCCAGATCATAGCGGTAGGGCAGCACAGTCCGGAGCAGGCCGGTTAACCAGTCGAATCGCGCTGCCAGGCTTGTTTCCGGATGATGTGGGGCGCGAAAGGCACGCCGATAAAACCCGGTTTGATATGGACCCGTCTTCTGGAGATTCCAGCTTGCATCGACGTGTCGCGCGATCGGAGGCATGAGCGCCTCAAACAGTTTTTGCCGCTCGTGGTCACTCAGTTCGTCCATTTGCCGCCGCAGCGCAAGCCGCTCGGCATATTTTTCCGGGGTCCTGTCTAAGAGTGGTTCTTCGCCCTTCAGCAAAGACCTGCCCATCTGTGAGAGCTCTGCCGGGAGACGGGCGACACGAGCTTCCGCCTCCGCCACCCCCTGAGGGTCGGCAAGGCCGGCGAGTTGTTTCCTGGCTTCGTCCGTGGTGAGCATCAGCCGCCAACGAGGGGAACAAGGCGCAGGAAAAGAGCTTCGCGGCTTTGTGTAACGTCAACCGCCTGGTCAAGGTCTGTTAACTGTTCGTCATCGAGAAAAAAGTAGAAGAAGCCGTCTCGAAACGAGGTCCACGCTGCTTCAACCGCCGCCTCCACGTCGACAGACTGCTGCAGATCCGATCCGCCGGAACTGATCCGTCCTGCAGCCAGGCCCCTCTCGATTTCTTGTTCCGTCAGGATGCGCACGAGACGTTGCGACTCCTGTCGTTCAGCGAACTGACGCACCTGCTGGCGCACAATCGAGGCGAGAAGTCCGCGTACGGTCGTGCAATCATCATCCGGTGAAAACTCGATGGGCTCAAAAACCGGCCCGCGCCGTCCGACGATCTTCGCTTTCATCACCAGAGGACTCATGTGCCGTCCCAGTGTAAAGGCCTGTGTCGCTGACGAAAATCCCCTATGAGTCGAGTGCCAGGACCATGCGGCTGCGACACGGGCAGCAGCACGGACTACGCCAAATCAAATCAGCGGGTTAGATCGCTTCCGCTTCGCCGCAAGATATTTGAAGTCCGTAACTGATGGAGCGGGCGGTGGGATTCGAACCCACATGATGCCAGGTTGGAAGCCTGGTGCCTTTCCGCTTGGCGACGCCCGCTCAAAACTGGTCCAGGGAGTGGGAGTCGAACCCACGATCTCGCGATTATCGATCGCGTGCTCTGCCAGCTGAGCTATCCCTGGATAATCATCCGAACTGGTGCCGGGTGGAGGAGTCGAACCCGCGTAGCTTGCTTGTAAGACAAGCGTTCTTCCGTTGAACTAACCCGGCAATGGCGCGCGTGGTGGGGCTCGAACCCACAGCCTTCGGCTTCGGACACCGACGCTCAATCCGTTGAGCTTCACGCGCATTTCACAATACAACTCTGGGGCCGCCCGCGGGACTTCAACCCGCATCCTCATCGTTAGGACCGATGCGCTCTCTGCATTGAGCTAAGGCGGCGTCGATTATTAAAGCGCCAGGCAGGACTCGAACCCGCGTGTGACGGCATTAGAAGTGCCGTGCCTGATCCATCTCGGCCACTGGCGCCCGATTGGTGGAGCCGGTGGGACTTGAACCCACATTGGGATTTCTCCCCCTGATTAAAAGTCAGGTCTCTGCAGCCAATTCGAGTACGACTCCAAAGTTGGTGGGTCACCGGGAAGTCGAATCCCGTCCGAGCGGTTAAGAGCCGCCTATGCTGCCGTCAACACCTGTGACCCGCTGGTGGACGTGGTGAGAGTCGAACTCACGGACTGGCGCTTATAAGGCGCCGGCTACATACCAGCCAGCAGCTACACGTCCACACATTCTGGTGGCTGCGGCTGGAGTCGAACCAGCTTCCTTGGGCTTATGAGACCCACGCTCGGCCCTTGAGCTTCGCAGCCTTGGCGGGGGATGAAGGATTCGAACCCTCAAATCTCGCTCTGGAGGCGAGCGGTTTGCGCAATTAGCCTAATCCCCCGTAAAGCCGATTCCGAGTCATCAAAGACCAATAAAATGCCGAGCAATAAAAAACCCCGACCTAGGCCGGGGTCTGGTGCTCGTCGCACGTATGCACTCAGACCCTCAAGACACGACTCCCCAAATGACCCGCTTCCCGGTCATTCTGGCTATGTCGCGTTTGAATATCCTAAGCATCGCGTCGATTGATCCCTAACTTCCAGTTACAACTATAGCACAACTCATGGAGCGCCCGGCAGGATTCGAACCTGCGTGCACTTCGTTCGTAGCGAAGGCCATCAATCCCCTCTGGCACGGACGCTCTAACTTGGTCGGGGAACTCAGAATTGAACTGAGACCACGTGCTCCCAAGGCACGGATGCAACGCATTACACTATTCCCCGATGGTGCCAGCCCAGC
>Ga0210385_10002625_pt1 | contig 10838 bp, 7 predicted proteins | sample IncBWH26OmetaG_FD_160107 | JGI IMG/M metagenome (GOLD analysis project Ga0210385, IMG submission 160107) | Forest soil microbial communities from Barre Woods Harvard Forest LTER site, Petersham, Massachusetts, United States - Inc-BW-H-26-O ... | reverse complement strand
GGCAGGCCGCTCGAAGTTCTGGGAGTAGAAATCGGCCGCCGCGACCGGGTCGCTGATGGCGTTCAGCTGGTTGACCTGGGACTGGCCGATCTCGTTGGAGTTGTAGAACAGGATGTCGTTGAGCTGGTTCAGCATGTCCTGCTCGACGTTGCCCGTGACGATGTTCGCGTTGGGCTGGGCCGAGCTGAGCGGCGTCCAGCCGATCAGGCCGCCGCCGCCGTCGCCGACCGACTCCGGGTTGCCCTCGGATTCGCCGTCGATGCAGGAGGCGATGCCGGCCGCCGCGGCCTTCGAGTAGCCGTTCCCCACCAGGAACTGGCCGATGGCCAGCAGGTTGTTGCCGTCCGCGACGTCCTTCTGCACCTCCGCGGTGACGCTGGACGAGCTGCTCGAGCTGCTCTGCGTGGCAGAGGTCGAGGTGGTGTCGGCCGTGTTGGTCGCGCTGATCTGGGTGGTGGAACTGCTGGCGGCCGTCTTGGCGTGCTTGGCCAGGTAGGTGCCGTTCCTGACGGAGGCGGGCGGGTCGGTGGGCACGGCCACCTGCTCACCGGCAAAGATCAGGTCCGGGTTCTTTATCGTCGACTTGTTGACGTGGGCCAGGTACGCCCAGTCACTGGGGTGGCCGTAGAACCGCTTCGCGATCCCGGACAGCGTGTTGCCAGAACGGACCGTGTACATCCGCTGTGCCTGATCGGCACGCTGCGAAGCCGCGTCCAGGCTCACGGTGGTGGACCGCGCGGGCTGCGCCGCGTGCGTGGCCTGCGTGACCTGTGTGGCGTGGGTTGCCGCCAGGGTGGCGGCGCCGGCCGGAGCGGCCGCGAGAAGCTGGGGTGCGGCGGCGAGAGCGCCTGTTACCGCGATCGCTGGGGCGGCCATGCCGGCCCGCTGGGCTACCTTCTGGACCTGTGAGGGCCGCTTGTGCCGCCCCCTGCTGCTGTTCTTCCTGCCTTTGCCCGGCCGTGTCCCTGAACTCACAAACCCGCCTTACTTCGGATCCGCGCCCTGCTACTCGGCAACCTCGCCTCTCACCGGGCCTAACGTGTTTCTCATCCGGCAGCGTGGCAGGGACGTTTAGCGCAGCGCAGGCGAATTCCGGTGAATAGCGCACCCGGGCTATCACGGCGATAAAACGGACATGAGGTCCGGAACCTCGCTCGGGTAAGGGTTCTGTGGCGATCAGGTTAGTCCTCGCGAGTTCCACGTTAGCCCCGTATATGGCCCATATGGCCTATAGAGGTGACTAGACCCCCTAGTTACCGGTTGGCAAGCCGCCCGGCGCCGGGTAGGTAGGTTGGGCGAGGCAGCCGAACTGCGGGAGGATCCTTGGGCCGGATGAACGACGTCGGGGGGATGCAGGGTTTCCCGCCCGTACCGCAGGAGCCGGACGAGCCGCCCTTCCACGCCGACTGGGAGGCGCACGTGTTCGGGATCAACAGCGCCCTCATCGGCCGCGGCGTGTACAACCTCGACGAGTTCCGGGATGCCATTGAGCGGATACCGCCGCAAGAGTACCTGGCGTCCTCGTACTACGAACGATGGCTGCGGGCCATCACCATGCTGCTGGCGGAGCGGGGCGTCGTGACCGAAGAGGAGCTGGCCGGTGGCTGATCTGTTCCGCATCGGGGACAGGGTCCGCACGAGGCGGACGGATCCGCCCTATCACACCCGCCTGCCCCGGTATGCGCGCGGCGCGGCGGGGACGGTCACGGACCTGCTCGGCCGTTACCCGCTGCCGGACCGGAGGGCGAGGCGGCTCGCGGCCGAGCCCGAGCCCGTCTACGCGGTCGCCTTCACCGCCGGGGAACTGTTCGGCGAGGGCGACCACACCGTCACCATCGACCTCTGGGAGAGCTACCTCGAGCCGGCGGAGGCGGAGCCGCGCGGCGGTGACGCGGCCGGAGCCAAAGCCCTCGCGAGGGAGGCCAGGAAATGAGTGCGGATCACGGCGGCCCGGCGGCGGGGCCGGCCGCAAGGGTGCGGCGCCTCGAGGCCCTGCTGGAGCAGCGCGGGCTGCTCGACACGGAGCTGCTGGACCGTGCGCTCGGCGCGTTCCTTGACAGCGCCTCGCCGGCCAACGGGGCCCGGCTGGCCGCGCGAGCCTGGGTGGACGAGGGGTTTCGCCGGCGACTGCTGGCAGACGCCAATGCCGCGCTGCCGGAGCTCGGCCTGTCCATGGGCGGCGGGCTGCAGGAGCAGCGGCTCAAGGTGGTGCAGAACACCGCGGACCGCCACAACGTGATCGTGTGCACGCTGTGCTCGTGCTACCCGCTCGCGCTGCTCGGGCCGTCGCCCACGTGGTACAAGAGTGAGGCTTACCGGTCGAGGGTGGTGCGCGACCCGCGCACGGTGCTGCGCGAGTTCGGGTTCGAGCTCGAGCCGCGGGTGGCCATCAGTGTCTGGGATTCCAGCGCGGAGGCCCGCTACATGGTGCTGCCGCGGCGGCCGGCTGGCACCGAGGATCTCGGCGAACCGGAACTCGCGGCGCTGGTCACCAGGAACGGCCTGATCGGGGTGGCGCCGCTCTGAGTCCCCGAGGCATCAGGAATGCCTCAGGGACCGTCCAGCCAACGCACAGATCTGCTTCCTAGGCTCGTGGCTACGACGGGGTGACCTGAGCTTGGAGGACAGCTACCTTGCGTGAGAACGTGACCATCTCGTACCGCGGAAATGGGTACGAGATCGGACGAGGAGAACACTTCTACGGGATCTGGCGGTTGGGGACGCCCCAGCCAGAGCCGGTGGAGTGGTGGCCCGACACGCCCGAGGGCTGGTCCGGGGCCTGGTCCAGGTTCACGTCGGTCGAGGCGCCCGCCTCGATCGTGCCCGTTGGCCAGGAGGCTGCCCCGGCCTCCGGCGCGAGCCAGCGAGCCGTCCTGGTGGCAGTCGCGTTGCTCGGTGTCGGCATCGTCTGCGGGATCGCCGGCCTGTTCCCGGCGTACCTCGGCGGGAGCAGCCTCGCCTCGTCAGCGGCCGATCTGGTGCCGCACCTGATCTACCTGGCCGGCTGGGCGGCAAGCGGCGCGCTCATCCTGAAGGGCGGCCGCCGCCTGCGGGTCGGGGCGCTGCTCGGGCTCGGGGTCAGCGCGGTCACGTTCGGCTTGTTCTTCGCCGACGCTGGCGAGGTCATCGCCGACGGTGCCCACATCATGGGCGCTGGCCTGGTGCTCGGCCTGGTCGGCTGGCTGATCTGCGCAGCCGGCTCGGTGTTCGCCTTCCGGCTCAGGCCGGCCGGCGCGCCGATGGGTGCCCCGGCCAAGCCGCGCGGTGACGAGGTTGGCCCCGTGGTCATGCTGATGCTGGCGGCACTTGGCGCCGCGGTCGCGTTCGCCCCGTCGTGGGACAGCTACGTGCTTCGGACCGCGTCGGGAACGTCGGAGTCCATCACCGCTGGCAACGCGTTCGCGAACCCGGCCCCCATGATCGTGGGGGACGTCGCCGTGATGGTGGTGCTGGTCGCGGTCGTGGTCATGGCCGCGCTGTGGCGGCCGATCCGGTACGGCGCGGCGCTGCTGGCCGGCGCCATCATCCCCATGGTGGCCCAGGCGATCTCGGCGCTCATCGCGGTTGGCGAGACCACGTCCCCCGCGCTGTTCGGGATCTCCCCGGCGCAGGCGTCCGCGGCCGGGCTCACGATCAACAACGGCCTCACCCCGGTGTTCTGGATCTTCTGCGCGTTCGTCGTCGCGATGATCGCATCGTGCGCGTGGATGCTGATGACGCCGCACGCGGCCGCGCCCGAGCCGCCGCGCCCGTCGCAGCCCTCAGCCGGGCAGGCCGGCCTGACGGGCCAGCCAGGGCCGGCCTGGCCCGCATTCGGGCAGGACGCCCCGGAGTCCAGGACGCTTGCCGCGCCGGCCCAAGAAGGCGGCCCCGCTCCCGAGACCGCCGGCCCGGCCACCTAACCGGCGAGGCCGGCTACTCGGGCCGGCCACCTAACCGGCGAGGCCGGCTACTCGGCCCGGCCACCTAGCGAGCCGGGGCGCCCCCCGGGCGCTCCGGCTCCCACCGGCGGGGAGCTCTTTCAGCGAATACGGCTGAGGAGCTCCCCGTTCCCCATTGCCGCTAGCTGGCTTTGGCGCGGCTGCCCTGGCTGATCAGGAAGCGCGCCCGGGCGGCCCGCACCGCGTCGGACAGCTCGCCCAGGTCGTAGGCCCCGTGGTGACGCTTGCCATTGATGAAGAACGTCGGTGTACCCGATACTCCGCTGAGGTCCGCGGAGTCGATGTCCTCGTCGATCCTGGCCGCGCCGACGTCGTTGGCCAGGTCGCGGGCGAAGCGGTCGGCATTCAGGCCTAGCTCGCCCGCGTACCCGATCAGGTCGTCGGCGGTGAGCGCGCCCTGGTGCTCCAGCAGCTGGTCGTGCATCTCCCAGAACTTGCCCTGGGCGCCCGCGGCCTCGGAGCCCTCTGCGGCCAGCTGCGCGTGCGGGTGCACGTCGGTCAGGGGAAGGTGCCGCCAGACGTAGCGGACGTCGCCGTAGTCGGCGAGCATCTCCCGGATGACCGGCTCGGCCTCCCCGCAGTAAGGACACTCGAAGTCCCCGTACTCCACCAGCGTCACCGGCGCCTTGGCCGGGCCGCGGATGTGGTCACGGCGCGGGTCGACCGGCACCGCCAGATCGATGACCGTGTCGGCCGTGCCCAGCAGCGCGCGCAGCCGCAGCCGCTTCGGCAGCAGCGCGGTCAGCCGGACCACCACCCAGGTGAGCGCGGACGCGCACAGCGCACCGGACAGGATCCCGAGCTTGGCGTCGGCCAGCTCTTCGCCGTGGAACGCCAGCGACGCGATCAGCAGGGTCACGACGAAGCCGATGCCGGCGATCGCGCCGGCCGCGGTCACCGCCGCCCAGCCGATGGGCGGCCGGACCCGGCCCCGGCTGGCGGTGGCGAGCAGCCAGGCGGCGCCGACGGTGCCGACCGGCTTGCCGACCACGTAGCCGATCAGGATCCCGAGCGTGACCGGCGCGGTGTAGGCCCGCGCCAGGAAGCTGGCGTTGACCGTGATCCCGGCGTTCACCAGCGCGAACAGCGGCACGATGAGGTAGCTGGTCCAAGGGTGGAACAGCTGCTGCATCCGGTCGTTCGGGGACAGCGCGGTGCGCACGCCCTCCCGTGCGGATTGCGCCAGGCCGGGGGTGGGCTGCTCGCGAAACATCCGGAACACCTCGGAGGCCCGTTCCAGGTCGCTGCGGGTGGCCGGGTGCGCGGCCGCGATCAGGCCCATGACCAGCCCGACCACGAGCGGGTCGACGCCGGATTTGTAGAACGCGACCCACGCCGCGACGCCGAGCAGCACGTAGAGCACGCCTTGGCGGATCCGCCAGGCGCGGGCTACCACGGCGACGGCGAGCAGGGCCACCCCGACGGCGAGAGCGGTCAGGTCGATGTGCGCGCTGTAGACGGTGGCGATGACCACGATTCCGACGACGTCATCGACGATCGCGAACGTGAGCAGGTAGGTGCGCACCCGGTCGGGCAGGCCGGAGCCGACCAGCGCGAGCATGCCCAGGGCGAACGCGGTATCCGTGGACATCGCCGTGCCCCAGCCGGCGGCCGTCGGGCGTCCCGCGTTGATGGCCAGGTATATGGCGATCGGGACGATCATCCCGCCAATCCCGACCAGCACCGGAAGCGAGAGCCGACGCCGTTCTCGCAGCTCGCCCATGTCGAACTCGCGGCGTGCCTCCAGCCCGGCGACCAGGAAGAAGAACGCCATCAGCCCGGAGTTGACCCAGCCGTGCAGATCGTCGGCCACGCCCGCGCCGCCGATCCGGACCGACAGCACCGTCTCCCAGCAGGTCCGGTACGAGGACGGGTCCGCGTTCGACCAGACCAGCGCGGCGATCGTGGCGGCCAGCAAAACCGCGGCACTGCCGGTCTCGGTGCGCAGGAACTGGCGCAGGGGTGTCTGGCGGCTCCGCTCCCACGCCGTCCGCAGCGAGAGCGGCGCAGCGGGCAGTCCAGAGGCGGTCACTTTCCGATCCTCCCCCGCGCGTCGGCTCCCGCCAACTACCCTCTACCCCCCTCCTGCCCGTCCTCCCTGCACCGTCCCGTGCACCGCGCCAGCCCAGGTCATTCAAGATCGGAAAAAGTGACCAAAAAAATCACACTGATAACAATTTTCGCTTCTTGACGCGCTGTTCCATCTAAATCAGGCTTAGCCGCGGTACATTCCGTCGGTCTGGCGTCGCAGTGCGCCCCCACAGACCGCGCTGCGCTGCCCCGGTCGGCCGCGAGCGCCGACCGTCGGCCCAGACACCCGCAAGGACACGTCATGAAGCCGAGGAGGGCTTGCATGCGCCTGATTCATCGTCCCATCAGCGGCGTCGGTATCGCCGTGCTGGGACTGGCAGTAACGGCGATGACGGGCGCGTTCGCGGCCTCAGCGTCAGCCTCGGGGACGCCGGGGCCACGTATGGTCGCGCTCAGCGGGAACCCGGCGACGAGCGGTGCTTCCAAGACCGGCAGCTTCAGCAGCTCACAGATGACGGTCTCGGTGGCGCTGGCGCCACGCAACACCACCGGGCTGCAGGCTCTGCTGAAGAAGCTCTACACCCCGGGCAGCGGCAGGTACGAGAAGTGGCTGGCCAAGGGGCAGTTCAACAAGCGCTTCGGGCCCGCCGCCGCTACCACCGCAGCGGTGCAGCACTACCTGACCCAAGAGGGCCTGAAGATCACGAACTCGGGATCGGAGTTCCTGGTCAGCGCCACCGGCTCGAGCAAGCAGGTGGCCGCCGCCTTTGACACCAGCTTCAGCAACTACCGCGGCGCCCGCGGCACGCGCTTCTACGCCAACTCCAGCGCGGCGCGGCTGCCCGCCTCGCTCGCGTCGAGCGTCCTCGGCGTGCTCGGCCTCAACAGCGCCGTGCGCGAGCACGACATGGTCCAGCGCGCGACCACGGCAAAACGTCCGTCCGGGGTCTCGTCGACGAAGGCCAGCAAGGCCTGCGAGACCGGCTACCCGACCGACGCGCAGCTGTTCGCGTTCTTCAACGACGGCACGAACTTCCCGAGCGGCTTCGGGGACGGGCCATCCTGCAGCGGCCTCACGCCGCCGCAGACCAACTCCCTCTACGACGCTCCCCACGTCGGCGCGAAGGGCAAGGGCAAGGGCGTCACGATCGCGGTGTTCGAGCTTTCCGCCTACCTGTCGTCCGACATCACCCACTGGGCGCACTTCAACTACGGCAACAAGTTCAGCCCGCCGCTGGAGAACGTGAACGTGGACGGCGGCCCGCTGCACGTGAAGTGCCCGAAGGGCGACACCTGCCCGGCGGCCGCCGAGGGCTACGCCGGCGACATTGAGGTCGACGCCGACATCGAGCAGCAGCTGACGATCTCGCCGGACGTGGCGCACCTCATCGTGTACAACGCGCCGAACGACGAGACCGGGCAGACCGAGCTCGCCGAGTACACCAAGATCGCCAACGACGACAGCGCCGCCTCGGTCAGCTCCAGCTGGGGCGAGTGCGAGAGCGAAGAAGGCGCGTCCATGGCCAAGGCCGAGGACGTGGTGTTCGAGCAGATGGCGACGCAGGGGCAGAGCATGTTCGCGTCGGCGGGTGACGACGGCGCCTTCGACTGCGGCACCACGCCGCAGACGCTCGCCGTCGACGACCCCGAGTCGCAGCCCTGGGTGACCAGCGTGGGCGGCACGTCGTGGCAGACCGACAACCCGGGCACGAACACCCACCCGGCCTACAAGGCGGGCGTGGAAAGCGTCTGGAACGTCGACAGCCTCTGCAACGAGAGTGCCGACGAGGGCGGCGACACCGGGCTTGACTGGTGCACCACCACTGGCGCCGGCGGCGGTGGATCCAGCAGCTTCTGGGGCCGCCCGTGGTACCAGGCTGGCCCGGGCGTGATCAACTCCTTCGTCACGACCGGCAACGGCACGACCCAGTGCGCGTTCGCCACGAAGGGCACGCGGTGCCGCCAGGTGCCGGACATCTCGGCCAACGCCGACCAGTACACGCCGTACGCGGAATACTGCACCGGCAACTCCAAGACGCCGAACAGCGTCTGCGGGACGTTCAGCAGCAGCCAGCCGACGCCCGGATGGTTCGGCATCGGCGGGACCAGCCTGTCGTCCCCGCTCTGGTCCGGGATTGCCGCCGACCGCGACAGCTTCCAGGGCCACCGCAGCGGCAACTTCAACCCGATGGTGTACCGGTTGCTGCAGACCGACCCGAGTCTGTACTTCCACGACATCACGGGCGCCGGCCAGACGACCCTCAACAACGGCTTCTTCCCGACCACGCCGGGATACGACGAGGCCACGGGGATCGGCTCGCCGAGGATGCAGCCGCTGATCATAAGGAAGGCCACCTGACCTAGGGGCCTGACGAGCAGGCAACAGCGCGGGGGGACTCCGGTCCCCCCGCGCTTAGTCATGCACTGCCCTGGGCCCCGGCCGCCGCCCCGTGATCTCCTTTCGGCACCCGATAGGGTGAAAGGCGATGTCCGCGACCAGGAGTATTGCCGAGTCCGAGACGGCGGCCGACGCCGGGAAGCCGAGCCGGCTGACCGGAGAATACGACTTCGTGGTGGTCGCCAGCCGGCTTCCGGTCGACCGTGTCGACGATCCTGGTTCCGGGGAGAGCCAGTGGCGGCCCAGCCCTGGTGGCCTGGTCACCGCGCTCCAGCCGGTCATGCGCGACGCGAACGGCGCCTGGGTCGGCTGGCCCGGGTCGGCGGGCGACGCCCTGGAGCCGTTCGACGCGGACGGCATGCACCTGGTGACCGTGGGCCTGTCCGCCGACGAGGTCCGCGATTTCTACGAGGGCTTCTGCAACGCGACGTTGTGGCCGCTGTATCACGACGTGATCGTCCCGCCGGAGTTCCGCCGCCCGTGGTGGGACGCTTACGTGCGGGTCAACCAGCGCTTTGCCGAGGCGGCGGCCGGGCAGGCCGCGCCCGGCGCGACCGTGTGGGTCAACGACTACCAGCTCCAGCTGGTCCCCGGCATGCTGCGGGCGCTCCGGGGCGACGTGCGCATCGGCTTCTTCAACCACATCCCATTCCCGGGCTACGAGATCTTCGCCCAGCTGCCCTGGCGGCGTCAGATCGTCGTCGGCCTGCTTGGCGCCGACCTGCTGGGCTTCCAGCGCCAGAGCGACGCGACGAACTTCCTGCGGGCATGCCGCCGCGCCGCCGGGATGACCACGAGAGGGTCGCTGATCCGGGTCCCGCTCGACCTTGCCCCGCCCGCCGTGGGAACGCCCAACGCGCCCGAGATACCCAGGGCGCCGGGAGAGCACGTTTCCCGCGCTCCGAAGATCCAGCAGGCCCGGGAGGTCCGCGCCGCCGCGTTCCCGGTCTCGATCGATTCCAGGGCCTACAGCGAGCTGGCCAGCCGCGACGACGTGCGGGCCCGGTCAGCGGAGATCCGCCAGGCGCTGGGCGACCCCGAGGTGATCCTGCTGGGCGTCGACCGGCTCGACTACACCAAGGGGATCCCGGACCGCCTCAACGCCTACAGCGAGCTGCTCGACGACGGGCGGCTGCGGTCACCGGGGTCGGTACTGGTCCAGGTGGCCAGCCCCAGCAGGGAGCGCGTCGAGCACTACCGCGCGCTGCGCGACGAGGTCGAGACCACGGTAGGCCGGATCAACGGGCAGCATGGCGAGCTGGACAGCGCGGCGCCGGTGAACTACCTGCACCAGTCCTACCCGCGCGACGAGATGGCCGCTCTCTACCTGACCGCCGACGTGATGCTGGTGACCTCGCTGCGCGACGGCATGAACCTCGTCGCCAAGGAGTTCGTCGCGTGCCGGAACGACGAGAGCGGCGTCCTGGTGCTGAGCGAGTTCACCGGTGCGGCCGACGAGCTCGCGGGTGCCCTGCTTGTCAACCCGCACGACATCGACGGCATGAAGGACACGATCGTCCGAGCAGTGACGATGTCGCCGCAGGAGATCAGGCGCCGGATGCGGTCAATGCGCCGCCGGGTGTTCGAAAACGACGTGCGGCACTGGGCGGCGACCTTCCTTGACGCCCTGAAGCAGACGCCGGGCCCCGCCGAACTGCCCTGAGGCAGACGCCGGGCCCCGCCGAACTGCCCTGAGGCAGACGCCGGGCCCCGCCGGACTGCCCTCAGCGAGCCCACCGAGAGCGGGCGTTTTCTGGTCAAATGCGGCGAGAAGATGCACGATGGGAGCAGATCGCGCCATCGATGGGAGCCCGCCATGACCGACGAGCCGAGCGCGCCGGCCCGCCCGCAGATCCCGGAGTCGATGCGCGCAGCGGTGCTGTTCGGCCCCGGCGACATCCGTGTCGTCGACCGCCCGGTCCCGCGGCCAGCGCCCGACGAGGTGCTGGTGCGGGTCGCGATGTGCGGCATGTGCGGAACCGATCTGAAGATCTTCGGCGGCCACTTCCCGCAGACGCCGCCGTTCGGTGACTACACCCCCGGACACGAGTGGACCGGCACGGTGGCCGCGACCGGCAGCCAGGTGGACGAGTTCGCTCCCGGCGACCGGGTGTGCATCGAGGCCCACCGCGGCTGCGGGCGCTGCGACAACTGCCTGATCGGCAAGTACACGGCGTGCCTGAACTACGGCGACAGGGCCAAGGGCCACCGGGCCACCGGCATGACCGCGGACGGCGGGTTCGCCGAGTACGCGGTGCACCACGTCGGCTCGCTGTACCGGTTACCGCCGTCGCTGAGCTTCGAGGACGCCGTGCTGATCAGCACCGCCGGCACCGGCCTGTACGGGCTCGACGTCGCCGGCGGGTACGTCGCCGGGCTGGACGTGGCCGTGTTCGGCCCGGGGCCGGTAGGGCTGACCACGGTCCAGGTGCTCAAGGCGCTCGGCGCGAACCAGGTCATTCTCGTCG
>Ga0210385_10002624_pt1 | contig 10840 bp, 11 predicted proteins | sample IncBWH26OmetaG_FD_160107 | JGI IMG/M metagenome (GOLD analysis project Ga0210385, IMG submission 160107) | Forest soil microbial communities from Barre Woods Harvard Forest LTER site, Petersham, Massachusetts, United States - Inc-BW-H-26-O ... | reverse complement strand
GTCTCCGCGCCCGCGCCCGATGCCGCACCAGCCGCAGCCGCAACACCCGCCGCTTCCATAGCCGCACCGCCGCCGAGCCCAACGTGGTCGATGGCCCATCGACCACCAAAGAGTGTCGTCGATGGCCCATCGACGACGAACGGCCACCAGCCGGCGGCCGCAGGCGCCAGATCCCGGACCTTCGCTAGCCCGCTAGTGCGGAAAATCGCCGGGGAGAGAGGCATCGACCTAGCCGCGATAGCGGGCACGGGCCCGAACGGCCGCATAGTCCGCCGCGACCTAGAGCAGTTCCTGGCCAGCCAGCCGGCCGCGCCGGTCCCCGCCCCGCAGGGAGCGGAGGCCGCCGGGGAGATTCCTGGCGGTGTTCCGCAGGACAGCCGCCAGGAATCTGCCCCAAGGCCCCCGCTCCCCCCAGCGTCCACGGCCGGCGACAGGATCGTCCCGCACACGCCCATGCGCCGCGCCATAGCCCGGCGGCTTACCGAATCAAAGGCGACGATCCCGCACTTCTACATGACCACCGAGTGTGTCGTCGACGAATTGCTCGAGCTGCGTGCGCGCGTCAACGAGACCGTGCCGGTGAAGATCTCCGTCAACGACTTCGTGATCATGGCGGTCGCGGCGGCCTTCCGCGACGTGCCGGAAGCGAATGTCACCTGGAGCGACGAAGGCCTGGTCGAGCACGGGTCTGTCGACATATCGATCGCGGTCGCTACCGAGGGCGGCCTGGTCACGCCGGTGCTGCGCGGTGTCGGTAGTAAGCGCCTGTCGGACATCGCGCGGGAGTCGCAGGACCTCGCGCGGCGCGCCCGGGACCGGCGGCTGCGTCAGGACGAACTGGAGGGCGGCACGTTCTCGGTCTCGAACCTCGGCATGTACGGCACGCTGGAGTTCTCCGCGATCATCAACCCGCCCCAGTCCGGCATCCTCGCGGTCGGCGCCGCGAAACAGCAGCCGGTCGTCGCTGACGGCACCGTCACCGTGGCGACGATCATGCGCTGCACCCTCTCGGTCGACCACCGCGCGATCGACGGCGCCCTAGCGGCCCGCTGGCTGGCGGCCTTCACGACCCGCCTGGAACACCCCCTCGGCACGATCGTCTAACGGCCCCAGGTACCACGTGCCCCGCCGCCGCGCTGCCCGCTTCTTGCTGTTATCAGCCCGGTGAGGGCGGCTCACGACTCCTGCCAACCTGTCGATTGCGCAATCGACACCAATAGAGCAGGTCGATTGCGCAATCGGCAGGGCGGACGGCACGCCCCCCGCCGATCGCCGGACGCCGGACCGCCCGCTTCTTGCTGTTATCAGCCCAATGACGCTAACGCTGAAACTTTGACCGGTGATAGGCGGTCAAAGTTTCAGAGCCGATGCGATCGGCTCGAACGAGTCGGCCCTGGCTGCGGCGGCTGCGACCCCTGCGGCGAAAGTGACTCAGGTGGCCACGACGTTCCGCGGCGCGCGCGCCAGCGGGCGGCGACGGCCGGAAGGCTCAGCCGACGGTGACTCAGGCGGCCAACGACGTTCCGCGGCGCGCGGCGCCAGCGGGCGCCGACGGCCGGAAGGCTCAGCCGACGGTGATCTCGGCGCGGTTCGGGTAGAAGGCCACGTGGTCGGCGATCTCCGCTACCGCGTCGTACGGCTGCTCGTAGGTCCAGATCAGGTCGGTCTCGGTCGCGCCGTCCTGGGTCTGGAGGCTGTAGTAGCTGGCCTCGCCCTTGTAGGGGCAGTAGGTGTGGCTCTCGGCGCGGCGCAGCAGGCTCTGGTCGACGTCGGCGATGGGGATGTACTGCACCACCGGGTAGGACGCCTCGGCCAGCGACAGGGCGTTGTCCGACTCGGCGACCGTGACGCCGCCGACGCGCACGGTCACGCGGGAACCGGTCGGGCGGATCGTGATCGGGTGGGTGGCGTCCGGGATCTTGACGGCGCGGTCCATGACGGGGCTCTCTTCCGGGTAGGTCGGCAGTAGGTCAGCACGTACCTGCGTAAGCCATCACACGCCCTCAGGCATTCCGCGAAGCGGACCGAGGTTACCGCTCCAGTTTCCTGGCGACGCCGCCGGAGAAGCCGTGGTAGAGCTCGTCCCGCTCGATCGGCGTGCCCGCCGGGGGACGCCATTCCACGATCGGCACGAGCCCGGGCTGGAGGAGGTCCCAGTCGCCGAACCACCCGAGGATCTCCTCGTCCTCGCGGAAGCGCCCGTTGCCGAGCGTGCCCCGCAGGAGCTTCTCGCCCTCGACCGTCGCCGCGCGGAGCAAGGGAACCTCCGGGCCGGGCATGCGCAGGCTGGACAGCGCCAGGTAGCTGCCCGGCGGCACGGCGTCCCGCAGCTGGGCCACTACCCACCCGGGATTTTCCTCGTCCTCAAGGTGGTGCAGGATCGCGAACAGCAGCACGCCGACGGGCTTGTCGAAGTTGATCAGCCGGCGGACGTCGGGATCGGCCAGGATCTCGGCTGGCTTGCGGATGTCGCCGACGACGATGTCGGTGGTCCAGGTGTCGGTGAGCAGGGCCTTGCTGTGGGTGTAGACGATCGGGTCGTTGTCGACGTGCACGACGTGGATCGTCGGGTCGATCGCGTGCGCCACCTCGCTCACGTTGCCCTGGGTGGGCAGCCCGGAGCCGAGGTCGAGCAGCTGGGTGATGCCCGCCTCCACCACCAGGTGATGCACCACCCGGCGCAGGAACACGCGATTGCTCTTGGCGGACAGGCCCGCCTTGGGCGCGACCTCCAGAATCTGCCGCACGAGCTCGCGGTCCGCGGCGAAATTGTCCTTTCCGTCGAGCAGACAGTCGTAGACGCGCGCGACATTGGGCCTGGTGATGTCGATGTCGGCCACCGTGTAACGGTTGCCGCTCTCGTCGCTGGTCATCGATGACCTCCGCCCCCGGAGGGAAAACACGGGCTTTTACCTCAAAGGCCACCATAGCGTGGGAAAGCTGGCCTGGCAGCAACTATCGCGTTCAGCGAAGTACGCTCTGTTGGCATGACCGGGTCCTCGCTGTACCGCAAGGTGGCCGAAGACATCAAGGCCGCCATCGCGGCCGGCACTTACCCGGCGAACACCAAGCTCCCGTCGGAAAGCGAGCTGGCCGAGCGTTATTCGGTGTCCCGCGGCACCATCAGGCAAGCGTTCGCCGCGCTGCGCGCGGACGGGGTGATCGCGTCCCGCCGCGGCGCCCGCCGGATCGTCGTCGGCGGCCCGCGGGTGCAGAGCTTCGGCGAGCTGCTGTCGTTCTCCCGGTGGGCACGGGCGATGGGCGAGGTGCCTGGCGGCCGCGTGGTGACCCTCGACCGGCGCCCCGCCACCGCCGCCGAGGCCGAACGGCTCGTGCTTGATCCCGGCGCCCGCGTCTTGTACCTGGCCCGGGTGCGCCTGCTGTCCGGGCGCCCCGTGATGGTGGAGCGCGCCACCTACCCCGACCGGGTCGGGGAGCTGGTCGCCGGGATGGACCTGACCGTCGACTCGATCACCGAGCGGCTCGAGGAGCTCGGCATCGTGTTCACCGACGCCGAGCACGTGATCGACGCGGTGCCGGCGTCCGCCGAGGACGCCCGCTGGCTGGGCGTCCGCCCGGCCGTGCCGCTGCTGCGCGAGCGGCGGTTCACCACGGATCGTTCGGGGCGCCCGGTGGAGTGGTCCGACGACCGGTACGTGGGATCCTCGACCGCGTTCAGCATCCGCAACTCGGTCTCGGTCAACGCGCTTTCCCGCACCCCGCTTTTAGGAGATCATTCCGAACGTACGCGTGGTGACTCCCCGCCGACCCGCCGTCACCCCGAAGTTGGCTAGCCAAGTTATACTTGACTCTCGTGACTGGGCAGCGGGCGGTAATCGTCGGGGGTGGCGTGCTCGGCACGATGCACGCGATCATGGCGCGGCGGCACGGGTTTTCGGTCGTGCACCTGGAGCGGGAGCCGGAAGCGCGCGGCGCTAGCGTGCGGAACTTCGGCCTCATCTGGGTGAGCGGGCGGCGCGCGGGCCTGGAGCTCGCGCTGGCGTTGCGCGCCAGGGAACTGTGGGAGCAGATCGCCGCGTCCGCCCCTGGCACCGGGTTCCGTCCCGCCGGGTCGCTGACGGTGGCCGCCGACGAGGCCGAGCTGCGGGTGCTGCACGAGGCGGCCGACCTGCCCGACGCCAAGGAACGCGACTTCGAGCTGCTCGACCCCGGCGGCGTGCGCGCGGTGAACCCGGCGCTGCGCGGGTCGTTCGCCGGCGGCCTGTACTGCCGCGCCGACGCGATCGTGGAACCGCGGGTCGCGCTCCCGGCGCTGCGGGCCGCGCTGGCCGGTCCCGGGTATGAGTGGCTGCCCGGCCGGGAGGCGGTCGAGGTCGCCGCGCACGGGGCGCGGGACCAGCGGGGCCGGTGGTACCGGGGTGATCTGGTGGTGCTGTGCACCGGCGCGAACTTCACCGGCGTGGCCGGGCCGCACCTGGCTGCGGCCCCGCACACGCTGCGGCGAGTGCGGCTGCAGATGATGCAGACCGCGCCGTTCCCCGACGTGCTCACCACGTCGGTCGCGGACGGCGACTCGCTGCGCTATTACCCGGCCTACGACGTGCCCTCGCGCGGCCTGCTCGGGCCGCAGTCCCCGGCGGCCGCGGCGAGCCGGGCGCAGCTGCTGCTCGTACAGCGCGCCGACGGCGGGCTGACGATCGGCGACACCCACTCCTACGACGAGCCGTTCGGTTTCGACGTGGACGAGGACGCCTACGACCACCTGCGGGCCCGCGCCGAGGCGCTGCTCGGCCGGGCGCTGCCCCGGGTCCAGCGGCGGTGGGCCGGCGTCTACAGCGAGGTGACCGGCACCTCGTCGCTCTACCATCGGTCCGTGGTCGCGCCCGGGGTGGTGCTCGTCACCGGCCCGGGCGGGCGCGGCATGACCTGTTCGCCCGCGATCGCCGAGGAGACGTTCCTGTGAGCCCGAGCCGAATTTCCGTGCTGTGCCTGGACATGGCTGGCACCACCGTCAGGGACGCGGGGACCGTGATGTCCGCGTTCACCGACGCGATCGTCGCGTTCAACCTGCCGGTCGCCGCGTTCAACGCGGCGATGAAGTACATCAGGGCCACCATGGGGCAGTCGAAGATCGAGGTCTTCCGGCACATCCTCGGGTCCGAGGGCGCCGCGCAGGCGGCGAACGCGTCGTTCGAGACGCGATACGCGGCGGCCGTGAGCGCCGGTGAGGTGTCGCCGATGCCGGGCGCGGTCGAGCTGTTCGCCGTCTGCCGGTCCGCCGGTATCAAGGTGTGCCTGTCGACCGGGTTCTCCCCCGTCACCCGGGACGCGATCATCGCCGCCCTGGGCTGGGGTTCGCTGGTCGACCTGCTGCTGTCCCCGGCGGACGCCGGCCGCGGCCGGCCCTGGCCGGACATGCCGCTCACCGCGCTGCTGCGGCTCGGCGGCGGGTCGGTGCACGAGCTGGCGGTCGTCGGCGACACGCCAAGCGACGTCGAGTCCGGCCTGCGGGCCGGCGCCGGGCTCGTGGCCGGCGTGCTCAGCGGCGATTCGGCGCGGTCCAAGCTGGAGGCCGTGCCGGACCGGGCCGGGCTGCCGGGCAAGCCGCTGATCCTGGACTCGGTCGCCGACTTGCCGCCCTACCTCGGCTAGCGGCCGTCAGATAGCGGGCTCGGCGCTGGTGCGCATGTGCTCGATGATCGGGGCGAACGCGTCCAGGTAGGGCGCGTGCACCGTGTAGTAGGTAAACCCGTACCGTTCCCGGTTGCGCAGCAGTTGCGCGGCTATCTCGGCGACCGTGCCGATGAGGAGGAACGGCGTTTCGAGGATCTCCTCCACCGTGAGGGTGCCGCTGGTGGCCAGCTCGGCGGCGGCGACGTGGCGGTCCTCCGTCACCCGCACCACCTGCACCAGGGCGTGCCACTCGATCGCGGCGGCGCGGTCTCCCGCGCAGTCGCGGGCGAACCGCGCCAGCTCGTCCGTCTCCGCCGCGGTGCACAGCCGGAAGGTGCCCGGCGGCTTCCCCGTGACCTGCCTGGCCCCCGCGATCGCCACGATGTCGGCGGTTTCCGCGGCGGTCCGCAGCACCTGCTTCCCCGTCCCGCCGACGATCAGCGGCGGCCCGTAACCGCCGAACCCGCGGCGCTGGACCGGCGTCAGCGGCGGGAACCCGAAGTGCTCGCGCACCGGGGCGTCCTGCTCGTACCCGCCCGAGGCGAAGACGCGGCCGAGCTCGCCGATCGCCGCGGCGAGCCGCTCCGCCCGCTCGCCGTACGGCTCCCAGGCGATGCCGGCCTCGTCGAATTCCCACTTCATGTGCCCCGAGCCAAGACCGACTTCGAGCCGGCCCTCGGTCAGGATGTCCGCTGTGGCGACCTCCCTGGCGAGCAGCGCCGGGTTCCACAACGGCACGTTGATCACCAGCGTCCCCACCCGGACCCGCCGCGTGGCCGCCGCCGCCGCGACCACCTGCTGGAACGGCGCCGCATCCCCCAGATGGTCGGCGGCGAAGATCGTGTCGTACCCGAGTTCCTCCGCCCGCTGGCAGAACCCGGCGAAATCGGCCCGCGAGGTCAGCCCGAACGTGTTCACGGAGAACCGGAAGCCGCTCACGGCTATCACCCTACGGCGGCCGAGGCCGGTTTGGCCCGCTGGAGACGGGTAGCGGGGCACCGTACAGCGAGACCGGGCCAGGAACGCGGACGAGGAGGCGACGATGACTTCGGATCTGGGTCAGGCGGGGGGGCCCCGGCGACGGGACGGCGGTTCGGCGCCAGCCGCCGCGCTCCCGCGATAGCACGGCGGTTCACCCGTGACTTCCTGGCCGAGACGGGGGCCGGCCAGCGGTGCCAGCAAGCCGGCGACCTCATCGTCAGCGAGCTGGTGACGAACGCCATTGTGCACGCCAGGTCCACGGCCCGGCTGTGGATCTCGATCGCTGACGGCATGGCCAGGATCGAGGTCACCGACGACGGGCCCGGCGACCCAGTGCTGCGCGATCCCGGGCCAGACGGCGGGTACGGGCTGTGGCTGACCGACATGCTCGCGCAGTCCTGGGGCGTCATCCGCGCCGACGACGGCGACAAGACCGTGTGGTTTACCATCCCGGTCGCCGGGCGGCCCGGGTAGGCCGAACGGCAGGACCAAGCGCAGGATGGAGCCATGAGTGGTTCTCCGGGGCTGCCGATCATCGACGTGGCGCCGCTCGTGGACGGCACGAGCGGCGCCACGATGAGCGCGGTGGCGGAGCGGATCCAAGAGGCGTGCCGGGAACACGGGTTCTTCTACGTGACCGGGCACGGCGTGCCCGCGGAACTGCTCGACGAGCTGGCCGCGGCGAGCGCCGAGTTCTTCGCCCGGCCCGTGGCCGACAAGATGGAGATCGCCATGGAGCGGGGCGGCCGGGCCTGGCGAGGCTACTTCCCGGTCGGCGGCGAGCTCACCTCCGGGCTGCCCGACCTGAAGGAGGGGCTCTATTTCGGCGCCGAACTGCCCGGCGACGACCCCCGGGTGCGGGCCGGACTGCCGCTGCACGGCCGCAACCTGTTCCCGCGCCAGGTACCCCGGCTGCGCGAGCTGGTGCTGTCCTACCTGGACGCGCTGACCGGCCTGGGCCAGACCGTGCTCGCCGGGGTGGCGCTGAGCCTCGGCCTCGACGCCGGGTACTTCGCCACCGGGTACACCGCCGATCCGACCATCCTGTTCCGGATCTTCAGCTACCCGCCTCCCCCGCCTGACGCCAGCGGCTGGGGAGTGGGTGAGCACACCGACTACGGGCTGCTGACCCTGCTCGCCCAGGACGACAGCGGCGGCCTGCAGATCGCCGCGCCGGAGGGCTGGCTCGACGCCCCGCCCGTCCCCGGCACGTTCGTCTGCAACATCGGCGACATGCTCGACCGGCTGACCGGCGGCTGGTACCGGTCGACGCCGCACCGGGTCCGCAACCTCAGCGGCCGGCCCCGGCTGTCGTTCCCGTTCTTCCTCGACCCGGGCTTCGCCGCCGAGGTTCCGCCGCTGCCCGGCCGCGCCGCCGCCGGAGACGACGGCCGGCGCCGCTGGGACGGCCAGGACCTGCGCGCCTTCACCGGGACCTACGGCGACTACCTCCTCGGCAAGGTGTCGAAGGTCTTCCCTCAGCTCCGCCAGGATGTCTTGTTAGCGGGTTATCCACAGGGGGTGTGGGCAACCTTGTGCGCAACGCCGGCCCGCCTTGTGGCCACCGCTGGGGATAACAGTGATTAGCTGTGCATACGGGGTCACATCGATGCCCCTGAAGTGCCGCAAGTCCGTGTGGATAAACATCCGCCACTGTGGATGATCATCGCGGCGACGGGACGACCCGGTACGCGATCCCGGTGGCCGTGCTCGTCCAGGCCGTGATGCGCTGCACATGGACCAGCAGGGGCTGAGAGAAGGTGGCACGCCATCGTTCGAAGGACGTGGCTGTTTCCAAGGACGGCGCGTATTTCTCCCGGAACTTCCCGGCCAGGAAATGCGGATGCTGATCCGCTCCGGTGACGAGCGTGGCGTTGCCCTCGGCGAGCACGATGTCCCGGCCGCCGTCCGCCGAGTCCAGTGCCAGGGTGACCGCGGGCGAGCGCCGCACGTTCCCGACCTTCGCCGTCTTGGGCATGCTGAAGATCAGCACCAGCGGGTCGTGCCAGGCGAACCAGACGGGCACGTTGTGCGGGCGCCCGTCAGGCCGGACCGTGCCGAGCCAGATGACCGGCTCCGCCAACAGCCGCTCGGAGGTGTGACGGTCGTCGCTTCGCGCGATGTCCAGCAGCGCCATCGTCTCACCTCAAGCCGAGGACCCGGACCGCGTTGTCTTTGAGGATCTTCGGCCGGACGTCGGGCTTGACGTCGAGCGTCTCGAAGTCGCGCAGCCAGCGCTCCGGGGTGAGCAGCGGGTAGTCGGTGCCGAACAGGACCTTGTCCTGCAGGTAGGAGTTCGCCGCGCGCACCAGCGCGGGCGGGAAGTACTTCGGCGACCATCCCGACAGGTCGATGTACACGTTGGACTTGTGCGTCGCCATCGAGATCTGCGCGTCCGCCCACGGCACCGACGGGTGAGCCAGGATAATCGTCAGGGCGGGGAAGTCCGCGGCCACGTCGTCGAGCAGCATCGGGTCCGACAGCCGCAGCTTGATGCCGCGGCCGCCGGGCAGGCCCGCGCCGATGCCGGTCTGGCCGGTGTGGAACAGGGCCGGCACGCCCAGCGACTCGATCTCGGCCCACAGCGGGTAGTACGCCTGGTCGGCCGACGAGAAGCCCTGGAGGGACGGGTGGAACTTGAACCCGCGCGCCCCGTGCTCGCTGACCAGCCGCCGGGCTTGCGCCACGGCGGCGGCGCCCCGCAGCGGGTCCACGGAACCGAACGGGATCAGCACGTCGGCGTGCTCGGCCGCCGCGTCGGCGATCTCCTCCGACGACAACGCCGCGTGCCCGGTCGCCGTGCCCGCGTCGATGGTGAAAACGACGGCCGCCATCGACAGCGACCGGTACAGGTCCGCGATCCGCGGCAGGGTCGGCGTCCGGTCGTGATCGGCCCGGAAGTACCTGGCGGACGCGGCCATCAGCTCGTCGTCCAGGGAGTAATGGCCCTCCCCATCGGCCTCGACGTGCACGTGGACGTCGACAGCGGTCAGCGAATCGGTCACCATTTATGACATTGTACACGTCCGGCGGCGTGATAAACGTCACACATGTGCCGCAAGCAGCCAGTGTTGGGGCCAGCAACTAACTGCGATAACGCCGAATCGTCCGCTTCGCCATTGCTTAGCGCACAGCGGCTGTGCGAACCTCAGCCATGTGAGCCGTGACGCCCATTCTTCCGACATGCCCGTAGACGTTTCCGGCCCGGTGAAGGCCGGCGACCTGCTCTGGACACCGTCGCCGGAGCGGGTCGCGAACGCGAACATCACCGCGTTCATGGCCTGGCTCAAGCAGACCCGCGGCCTCGAGTTCGCCGGGTACCCAGAGCTGTGGCAGTGGTCGGTGACCGATACCGGCGCATTCTGGCGGGCGGTCTGGGACTACAACAACATCATCGTCGAGGCGCCCCCGGCACAGACGCTCGGCAGCACGGCGATGCCCGGCGCGGAGTGGTTTCCCGGCGCGAGGCTCAACTACGCCCAGAACGTGCTCGCCCGCGAACGACACGGCGAGGTCGCGCTCTACTACCACTCGGAGACCACGCCGGTCACCCCGCTGTACTGGGATGAGTTCGCGAACAACGTCCGCGTCCTCGCCACCCAGCTGAGGAACCTCGGCGTCAAGCCCGGTGACCGCGTCGCCTCGACCCTGCCGAACATCCCCGAGGCCATCACCGCGATGCTCGCCGCCACGTCCATCGGCGCGATCTGGACGTCCGTCTCGCCCGACTTCGGCTGGCGGGGCGTGCTCGACCGGTTCCGGCAGCTCCAGCCCACCGTGCTGATCTGCACCGGAGGGTACCGGTACGGCGGCAAGGACTACGACCGCAGCGGCGAGCTCACCCAGATCGTCAAGGAGCTCGACTGCCTTGAGCACGTCATCTACCTGCCGTTCCACGACATCCCCGCGCCGGCGGAACACCCGCACAATTGGCACGACCTGCTCGACCACCCGCCGGTGAACGCGGAGGACTTCACTTTTACCACGGGCCCGTTCGGAATGCCGCTGTGGATCTTGTTCTCCAGCGGCACCACCGGATTGCCGAAAGCTATCACCCACAGCCACGGGGGGATCCTCCTCGAGCAGCTGAAGCTACAGCGGCTGAACATGGACCTGTCGGCCGGGGACGTGCTGTTCTTCTACACCACGACCGGCTGGATGATGTGGAACTTCCTGGTCAGCTCGCTGCTGCTGGGCATCAAGCCGCTGCTGTACGACGGGAACC
>Ga0210385_10002623_pt1 | contig 10841 bp, 7 predicted proteins | sample IncBWH26OmetaG_FD_160107 | JGI IMG/M metagenome (GOLD analysis project Ga0210385, IMG submission 160107) | Forest soil microbial communities from Barre Woods Harvard Forest LTER site, Petersham, Massachusetts, United States - Inc-BW-H-26-O ... | reverse complement strand
CGGTGGCGCCGCCGGCGAGCCCGCCAGTGATGACGATGCCCGACGGATCGACCGCCTTGATGGCCGAGTAGGCGGCTTTGAGGTCCGCTGTGTAGGCCGCGGGATCCGGCGCGGGCTGCCAGAACTCCGAGATGTTCTCCTCGTTCCAGATTTCAAAGTAGTCGGCACCGTCGCCGTCGTACCTCTTCGCGACGGCGGCCGCCCAGTCACCGAACTGGGCAGCGGAGGCCGGCTGCGCGAACTGGTCGCCCGCGGCGGCCGGTACGGCGGCCCAGGCGGGGCACCCGTCGATGATGAGGTCGGCCGTGAGGCCGACCTTCTTGATCGACGCCATCGCCGTATCCAGCGGCAGCCAGTAATAGCTGCTCGCGGTGGGCTGCCCCTCGTTCCAGTCGGCATCGAGCCTGACAGAGGTTACCCCCATCGCCTTCATCCCCTCGAGCTCCCCGACCTGCACGCTGGCCGGCTCACCAAGCAATTCCGGCGCCGCGAACCCCCACAGGCCGGGAACCGCCGCCGACCCGGTGCTGGCAGGTACGGCGGCGCCCTTGGAGGCGGCGGCTGACGTCGCCGCGGCAGTCTTCTTCTTGGCGGTCGCGGTCGCGGGAAGGGAAGCGGTGGTCGGGCTAGCGGCGGTGCTCACGCCCGGCGCAGTGCCCGGCACCTGAGTTTGCACGGCGGCGCTACTTCCACCGTTTCCAACGAATTCCAGCGGAACAATTATGGAGACTGCAAGCAGGAAAAATCCCACGAGAACGAATCTCCACGGGAAGCGACTAAACATTAGATCGGCCCGCCTTGCTCATTGATGGCCTTCGGACCAGCCTGGCTTTGCTTGCTGACTAACGTTGGTGGGGATGAAGTAGGCGCTGTCGTCGCCGGCGAGGTGCCCGGTCCCGCCCACCAGGTCATCCTCGCCCGAGATGGAGGCCCAGCACTAGTTCGCTTCGATGACGGGAACAGCCGACGGGATGACGTCTGACAGCAACCCGAGGCGGGCAAGGTCCTCCATTTTGTACCAAAAATCCCATTCAACGGGGCTCGCCATGATAGCGGCACCCATGGCGGCGGCGCAGCGCGCCAACGCCGCAGCCGTCTCCCCTTCCATCGATACCGGAGGCGAGATTTCCAGCACCTGGTGGCGGTAGTCCGGCGAGCGATGGATGGAGGTTATGAGAACCGTGGCACCGGTCAGCTGGGCCAGGGGGACGACCCCCGGCACGAGCCTGGCTTGCCTGCCGAGGAAGGGCACTTCGATGACGCGGGGCATTTCCGCATAAAGCGGCGGGGCATCGCTGCAGAGCGTCACCACCTCGTTGTCATAGAGGACGTTCGCCGCTTGCACCGCGACCTGAAACCGGCCCGGCCACGGCTCTATGTTCGGCCGGTGCCGGTGGCGGAGCACGCGCCTGGCGTACACGAAGTCCCACATCCGCAGCATGACGGAAAACCCGCCGGGCGGGTAATGCCACCACCAACGGCCGATGGTAGTGACCGGATACCCGTTGGCGTGGATCAGCGAGTGCGCGCATATGTAGGACCCGATGTGCGGTGTGCAGAGTATGGCCCCCTTGCCCCCGGCCAGCGCGGCGTCTAGGTGCTCGCGGCCGCGGATCTCGACCAGTTTCCCCAGGGGCCTGGCCTGGCCCCGGGTCAGCATCAGGTCGATGATTGTGCAGGTGCGGGTCCGGAAGACATCCCGGGCCATGAGCCGAGCCTCGTGCTCGCTGAGTTCCGGGCCGAGCACCTGGCGCAGGTTACTCATTATTTCGTCGCGCTTGTCAGGCCACGACCAGAACATAAAGTCGCCCCGCAAGCAGGCGGCACGGTAGGCGATCCTGGACGGCAGCATCGACAGCAACGGTGCCGCCACCAGCCAGAAGGCAATGCCCTCGGCCAAGCGCAGCACTCCAAGCATGAAGGCGATCCACTCCTGGCGGCCGCGGGGGCCTGGCGGTGGAGCCGTGTCAGCCCCGGTTGCCCGCATGGGCCGCCCCCTTCACGTCCCGGGAGCGAATGTAGTGGCAGATTGCGTCCACGCTGTCGAAATTCTCGGGGATGAGGTCGACGTCGTCCACCATGACCCCGAATCGCTCTCGGACGAACACCACGAGCCTGAGCGCGCTCAGCGAGTCGAGGACGCCCGTCTCGAGCAACGACGTGGTGCGACCGAGCGGCAAGAGGGATGCATCCTGGACAAGTTCCCCGCTGATGTAGTCGTTAATGATGCTGATGTAGTCGTCAATGATCGTTTCCACTGCAATGACTTCCGTTCGCCAATTGTTCCGTGCAACCCAACCGGCACGGGTAGCGTCACCGCCGCGCGCACGGGAGATGCACGTGCGCGGCCTTCACCTCACCAGGCTCCACCGGTCGCCGAGCCCTCGGGCTCCTGCCGGTCAGCCAGAGGCCCGCACCCGCCTCCTCACCGTCAGCCGACTTCGCGTCCGCCCGCGCCGTCCTCCCCTGCCGTCCGTGCGGCCGGTATCAAAGCAAGCGTGCCCATCCCCTCCCCATGCTTCGGGCAACAGCCAACGAACTGGACTAATAGTGGCACGACAGGTCGAGCCGTCGGCGATGAATGTTCGAAACTGCGCTGGTGCCTCCCGTACGCAGCCGTCGACCTCGTCCGCGGCGGACTCCGCGGAACCCGGGCAACCCTGCGGCGAGTGGTCGGCTAAGTTAGCGGCGTGAAGCAATGCTGCTGAGACGGCATAGAAGGATGGCTTAGGGGTGCCGTCGAACGTCTCAAGGCCGAAACTACTAGAAGCTGTGGGCGTGGCCGTGGTATCACGCCATGAGTACATATAAAAAGCGCCAACCCAGTTAGTCTTATCGACGTAAGCGAGAGCCTGCGTGAGGGTCTCACTTTGTGCGGCGGGACTTACGCCCGGACGACCTGTAGTCGGCGCCCCGAACTCGGTGATCCAAATCTTCTTCGAAGAGTCGCCGTTTGCTATCATGATGCTTCTGATGGAAGGACTTGATTCATCCATTGAATACCAGGCCGAACCAGGGCTCGCAGCGTCCGGGAGAGCTGGATAGCTGTACGGATGGATACCGAGATAGTCGAAACTTCCTTTTACACCGTCTTGGTACATGTCAGAAACAAAGGTGAGGGGCGTATAGTTGACACCGTTGTCTGACGCGGGAGCCAGTCCGGCTGATATGACGACCGCAGCAGGATCCACCTTCTTTATGGAGGCGTAAGCTGCGACCAGATCTGCGGTATAGGCAGCCGGGTTGGGCCTTGGGCGCCAAAACTCATTGATGTTTGGTTCATTCCAAACCTCAAAGTACTTAACGCCCATACTGCGGTACCGAGTAACTACTTCAGCGGCGTATGTAGCAAATTCAGATGAGGACTTCGGCTGCGCGAACATGTCATTTTTCGCGATCGGTATGGCGGCCCAGGAGGGACACCCATCGATTATCAAGTCTACTGACATTCCGGCGGACCTGATGGACCTAACCTCTTGGTCGAGAACGCGCCAGTCGAAATCTGATGGTCCCAGGTATTGCACAAGTCTCCAGTTTGCATCGACCCTGACCGAGGTAATGCCGATCGACCTCATGGCCGAAAACTGAGCGGCTTGTTCTTTTGCCGGCAGACCCAGCAGATTGTTATCCGCGATTCCTATAATCGGAGCGGCGGCTCTCTCGCTCGTAGTGCCCGCGCTCGTGGTGCCCCCACTCGCACGCGAGGTGCCAAGCCTCACTACGACGACTACGCCCGCGATCAGTACGGCGACCGCAATAAAGAGTAGATATCGAGATCGAAAAAAAGATCGCCGTGGCCTGTGCCTAGCGTGGTGGCCGCGTCGCAGCGAACTGGAGGGCTCCCGGTCAAATTCACGATACATTGACTGAGCGTTACTTTCGATGTCTATCGTCGGCCAGGTCACCCCAGCCTTAGGTGTCGGAATGATAACAAGATGTGAGGTTAGCTTGGAATCCGGGCAATCGTAGCGCAGTTGTCCCGATCGTGACCCACCCTGAGACGTCACGTCATCGCCGACCCCAGGCGCCCCCGGTCACCAGCTCACTTCCCGGACAGGTACAGCCACGTCGCGTCCAGCGTGACGTAGGCGGCGGGCACCCCAACCTGCCAGTTCTCCACCGCCCCGGGCTCCCCGGTGTGACAGCACAGGCCACCCTGCCGGACATACGCGATTCTGTCGCCGCCTCCAGCGGTTCAGATTCACGTTAGAGCCACTCAAGAATCTTCATGAGTCGCCGCAAGCCCAAATCCCTCCTGCGACGGGAAATTCATCCGTACAGGGCATCCGAGGTTTCAACAAAGTTGAACACGATGAAAAACTTTCGAAAAAGAACAGATGGCGACGCTTTACGGCTATAGCTTGAATGGTCCCTGTCTGTAATGCTTGGCCACCGAACGCTCTGGGTCACGTGCCTGACGTGATCGTGACGTCATCTCACGGGGGGTTTTTCTATGCGGAGCGCACTGAAGGGCCACGAGGTACAGGGAACCCTTAACGTGCGCGAAACCGGCTCGGCCCGCGGCCAACGTGAAGTCACCTCGCACCTCTATGGCCATCGCGTCACGCGCGAGAACCGATCGAAGTTCCCGCCAGCACCAGCCCTGACGCGCGGCGTATCCTATACCGGTGGGGGAAGAAGTCCGGTTGACCGACACGGAGGCAGGCGGCTGCTGACCGTTTTCCCCTTATCCGAGTTACAAGCTGACTGGGGGTTAATTCTTGGAGCGCTCTGAAGCCGCATCACGACGGCAGCAGAAGTGGGGTACGTCCAGCCAAGTTGCCGAGATGCCTTCGCAGGAGGATCGGGCAAGCGTAATCCACGAAATCTACGACCTAATGTCGCAGACTCCTAACGCTATAGCACTGACCGACGGAGACGTGGAGTGGACATACGATGACCTCCGCCGTCGATCAGACCTAGTGGTAAGAAGCCTGGCGAGCCGTGGGGTCATGCGCGGCAGTGTCGTTGGGATGCACCTAAACCGTTGCGCCGATGCGATTGCCGCCATGCTCGGGATCATGGCCTCAGGTTGCGTATATCTTCCATTGGACCCGGGCTACCCGCCGGCTCGCCTGCGTCAAACCCTCGACCAGGCGCAGGCGGTCGCAGTAATTTCGAACGGCAGCGAGCCGGCGCTGCGCGAATCGAGTCGGATCTGGATCCCCGCGCCCAGTCAACTGACCGAAGAGCCAGGGGGATCGGCAGGCGACCCGCCTATCGATTCCACCGAAAGACTGCCTTTCGGCCCGGATGACCGCGCTTACATAATTTTCACTTCGGGATCGAGCGGTCAGCCAAAGGGCGTCATGGTTACCCACAGAAACCTCATGACGTTGATGGACTGGGCGGCAGATTTTTTGAGTATGACGCCGTCTGACTCAAGCGCGACCTCGAGCTCGTTGAGCTTTGACGCTTCGATCTTTGAGATATTCGTACCGCTTTCAGTCGGTGGCACGGTTCATGTGATACCCCATGCGCTAGCCCTGGGGCAACTCACGCGACAAGTCTCGTTCGTCGTCACCCCGCCCACGGTCGCGAGTGAACTCCTCCGAGCGGGACAGCTGCCATTGCTCAAGACCCTAATAGTCGGCGGAGAGGCGCTTGCCCCAGATGTAGCGGCACAGTTCCTGTCGTCCGGCCGAGCACAAAAGCTTGTCAACGCATATGGTCCGACTGAATGCACAGTTGCCGTAACCGTGACAGAGGTAACCTCTCCCGTCCCCGACATCATCCCGATCGGCCAGCAGGTACCCGGTACAGAGATACTCATCCTCGATGAACACGGGCACCAGCTGCCCGACGGAGAGACCGGTGAGATCTGCATCTTTGGGAGCCAAGTGGCTGCGGGGTACGTTAACGATCCCGCCAAGAGCGTGGAGCGCTTTCCGGTCGGCCCAAGCGGCGCCGTCGACCCACAACGATATTATCGAACTGGCGATCTGGGGCACCGCACTGGACATGGAGTGATCTACTTCGCCGGGCGTGCCGACAGGCAGGTCAAGATTAACGGAGTCCGAATCGAGCTTGGGGAGATAGAGGCGGTCCTCCGTTCCCATCCACAGATCTCCGCCGCCGCCACCATCGCCCGAGAGCATGACCGGATGGTCGCCTACGTCGTCCCCACCCAGGCTGACACCGAACAGGCCGAGATCGAAGTCGACATCCAGGACCTGAGAAGGCATCTTTCGAGCAGGCTGCCACGTTTCATGATCCCAGCCGGCATCGTCGTGGTACCTGAACTGCCCATGACGATCAACGGCAAACTGGACGAGGGCGCCCTGCCAGAATGGTCGCCGAGCCGCCCTGAAGTCAAACTCCCTATCGTCGATGATCACGATGAATTGACTTCCCGCGTGATCAAAATCGTTGCCGAAGTGACCGGCTTCGTCGGCCAGATTAGGCCGTCGGACGACTTCATCAGCGATCTGGGCGGCACGTCGCTTGGCATCGTCCGAGTCATGGTCGAACTTGAACGCTACTCCGGCCGACCAATGCGTATGAGCGATGCCCTAGCGGATACCTCGGTCCTCGGCTTGGCGGCCCTTCTTCGCGAAGATCGGGTTTCTTCCCCGGCCGATTTCGCATTCAATACAAACGGCGACGCCCCTCCGCTCTTCATGATTCACGCTTACCTGGGGGGCATGCTCCAGTATCGACGCATGGCCGAGCTATTGCCAGCGAATCAACCTGTATATGGATTTCAGGTCTCAGAAGAAATCGTGCAGTCTGGCGCTGAGCTCACGATTTCCTCGTTGGCCGAGAATGCCTTGAAGCGCATCCGGGAAGTCCTGCCAGCGGGAGACTTCGCGATGACCGGGCACTCGGCCGGGGGGTATATCGCTTTCGAAGTCGCGCGGCAACTTCTCGCATCCGGGAGTCCGGAACCGCGGATATTGCTCATGGACTCCCTGCGGCCGCGGGGCGCGCTTGACTACTATTGGGTAGAGTCACTTTCAGACTTGCTAATGAGCGTCAAACATTTTCGCAAGACGCTCCGCGTAGCCGCTAGAAGGCTAGCTCACGCGGCAAGCTCCGATGATTTGCTGACAGTGGCCGAAAGACACGACAAGGCCCTCGACGGGGCCATCAAGTCATACAAAGCCCAACGGTACGAGGGCAGTGTTACCCTCATGCGCACCAGCAAGGGACGGATCGCGGCGATGGGACGACGGTCACACGGATGGCCGCCTGTGGTCCAGGGACAGATTAAGATAATCGACGTTCCAGGTGGACATGTCAGTATGCTCGATGCGCCACATGTATATACCGTGACAGAGAAGCTCGTGGACTGGCTGTCGAGCTAGCAATTCAGCAAGCGATGCGAGGATATCGATGAATCAACGCGGCCGCCACCACCGGCTGGAAACACCGTGAAGCCGGCAGGCCGACGCATTCTCGTAACGAGTCCATACTTCCCACCCGACCCAAAGGCGGGCGGTGCGGAGATGTTCGTTATGTCCATGGTCGAGGGGTTGACCGCCGATCACGGATGGGAGGTAACAGTTGTTACCTCCACGCCAGGCGATCAAGTCAAGATCGAGGCGACTCGAGGCGGGGCGCGCGTCTACAGACTGCCGTATAAGATGATGGTATCTAATTCGCCGATATCTTTGAATTGGTATCGCGAGCTTAAGCGGCTCATGGACACGGTGGATCCAGATGTGGTGAACATCAACATCCCCGTGCCCGGCCTCGGAGATATTGCCAGCCGGGCGGCACGCCGCCGACCAACCGTGGTCTACTACCATTTCGGTTCGATGAAAAAAGGACATCCCGTACTCGACCCCGTTATCGGGGTGTATGAGTCTCTCTTCCTCCCGATGACATTGCGCCGGGCTCAACGTATCGCCTGCGGCACGACCTATGTAAGAGACGGGATTCTAAGCAGATTTAGCGACAAGACCTCAATAGTTCCACCAGGCGTCGATACAGTTCGCTTTCACCCTGCCTCGCGTCGGGTGATCGAGCCTCGCATACTCTACGTCGGCTCGTTGAACAGATCAGACGGCCACAAGCGTTTCCCGGACCTCTTGGAGGCTTGTGCGATCCTGCGAGCCGAACTACCTGAACTGAAACTGTCAGCGGTAGGCGGTGGAGATGGCCAGGATGACTATAAGGAGGTGGCCACCAGGCTTGGCATCGCCGACATGGTTCAGTTCCATGGGCGGCTGGAAGGACAGGCCCTAGCCGAGGCCTACCGCAATGCCGCGGTGTTCGCACTGCCGTCGTTGCGCGAGACCTTCGGGATGGTTATCACCGAAGCCATGGCCAGTGCTCTGCCGGTAGTGGCGGTAAATGGAGGCGGCGTAGCCACGGTGGTGGATGACAACAAGGACGGCATCCTCGTACCGCCACGGGATCCGAGTGCTATGGCGAACGCGCTCCGAAGCGTACTCACGAACCCTGGCTGGGCGGACGACCTCGGGCGGTTCGGCCGCGAGAAAGTTTTGTCTACGATGACCTGGAAGCACCAGATTGCATCGATGAATGAAATCTTTACGGCAGCCGCTCTGTAGGTGCGGGCTCACAGCTGCGGTTGGGGGCCCTCAGTGCGGACGCTATCTTGTCTCAGCCAGGAACTTGTCCAACGTCTCAGCGCGGGTCTGCCAGGAGTATTCGCTGGAAGCTAGACGGCAAGCTTCCTTGCCCATGCGAACACGCCCCGCTTCGTCCTGCAGCAGTTTAATCAAGGCGCGAGCGAGTTCTCCGACGTTGCCCCACGGTACGACTAGGCCGGCTTGGCCATCCCGAACGTAATGACGTAGGTCCCCGACGTCGCTCACTACCGGTACGGTGCCCATCGCCATGTACTGAAATACCTTCATGTTGCTGGCGGAACGCGCCGCGGGGACATCCGGCAGGTAGCAGACTCCTATATCCGCAAACTGGGTGTAGTTCTGCACCGCCAACATGTCTGTCTGCCAGCCGGGGAAGGTCACAGCCGCCTCGATACCGAGCTCACGGCTCAGACGCTTTGCGTCATCGAGTGCTCCGCCACCGCCGACTATCGTCAGACGCGCGTCCGGAACTTCCTTCAGTACCGCTGGCATTGCCTCTAGCAGGTCGCTCACAAGATCTAGTCTGTTGAAGGCTCCAAAGTAATATATGGCATTACGCGGTGGTTGCTCGATGACGCCTCGGTACTCGCCCGGCTCAACCGCATTCGGTAGCAAGAGAACACGCTTGGTTGGCTGAAGTCGCTGAACATAATCACGTAGCTCCGCAGACACCACCACGACAGCGTCGGCCCAGCGAATGCACAACCGCTCACTCCACCCAACGAGAAAAGATGTCAGCCCTGACCTCCCCTCGCCTTTGATCACCTCAGCGCCCAGATCGTCAAGGTCCAGCACGATCGGCCTACGAGCGAGCAACTTCGGCGCCAAGCCCAACACGGTGACCGGTGTGGGCTTGTAGATAAGCACCATGTCGGGCCGAGCACGCAGGATTTGCACTAGAGACGAGAACAAGTAAGGGATCATGTCGACCAACTGATTACGCGTGGTGAGCTGCCAAGGCTGAACGAGCCGCGCGAATGACAGTTTGAGAGTACGATCAGCCTTAAATCCATTATATTTGTCGGCTGGCGGCGTGATAATAACGATGTTCCACGACTTCGCCAGGGATTGGGCCAGATAGCGTAGCCGAATAGTCAGCGTGCTATTGTAGGAGCCCGAACTAATCATTAGCAGTCGGCGTGACCGTTGCCTCATCCGTGTCATTTGTAAATCTCCGTGCTTCCATTCGTGTAAACAAGATTCTTATATTCATTCAAGATACTGGTTGGGTATTCGTACTCGGCGAGATCGCCGGTTGGGGGCGTAAAGGTGTAAGCATAGGTTTTGCCGGCCACGGTGGGGGCCATGATGAGCCAACTATCCCGGAGCGCCAGGGTCGGGTACGCGTCGCTGATCACTTGCGTACCGTTGACCAAATTCTGGCTCGTGAAGAGGAACCGCCCCTGAGAGTAGGTTGATTGTATCGGGTAGGCCAGCACATTAGGCTCACCACCTAGCCAGGTCACCGCCGAGGAATCCTGAGGCGTCGTATAGTACAGGTCGTAATATGTCCCGTTATTGTTGAGATTTAGCTCGGCCAGGTTTCCCCCCACGAGCTGCGGCACTACAGTGCTAGTGCCAAGATAGATACCCAGACACACAATACAGCTAGCGATTCTGGCTCGCCGTGCTCCAAGCCATTCGAAAACTGTCATGGAACCGATGACTATAATTGGGGCAAAGAAGAGCAGGCCTTGTTGGAAGGCGCGCAGAGTACCATAATCCGCCGAGATCGATGGCAGCACGGTATTAGCTGCGATCATGCCAATGCTGCCAATACACAGACAGAAGAACTGTCGCCCGACTAGATGACGGCCTCGACGCCTGGATATGACGATGCGCACGAGCCCTATCGCTAGGAACAACTGCTCACCGTAAGCCACGAAGTTACGAACGAGAGTGTTGAGAGCTACTACGGGGATGCCGACGGAACTCGCGATCTGCCCAATCCCCGTGAGGGGGTTAAGTGCTTGTCCGACTGCTGGCGTGGCGGCCTTGGACACTGCCGAAACCGGAAGGTACATTGCCTCCTGGCTAGTCCTAGACTGTAGACTGTCCTGTCGCAATTGCTGGATGACTTCATCCGGCGTGGCCGAACTTCCAGAAAAGAGATTGAGCGAAATCGCACCCGAGGAAATGGCACCACTTCCATCATTCAGCACTTGGCCGGTGGTGTTGGTCGCCAGAGTACCCCAGGCGAAGATGATCGCAACAAATGCACCCAGTACGCTAATGGTGACCGTATTCTTAAGCTTTGCCGCGCCGCGTCTGTCTCTTCTG
>Ga0210385_10002622_pt1 | contig 10843 bp, 8 predicted proteins | sample IncBWH26OmetaG_FD_160107 | JGI IMG/M metagenome (GOLD analysis project Ga0210385, IMG submission 160107) | Forest soil microbial communities from Barre Woods Harvard Forest LTER site, Petersham, Massachusetts, United States - Inc-BW-H-26-O ... | reverse complement strand
GGCTACGAACAGTCAAAGGCGAACTACGATGACCTTCTCAAGAAGAAGAATCAATCGGTAATGGCAACCAGCATGGAGCAACTGCAGCAGGGGGAGCGATTTACGATGCTCGATCCACCGAGCCTTCCGAGCAAGCCGGATTTTCCGAATCGTCTGAAGTTTTGCGGAATGGGCGTTGCGGCGGGTTTGGCGCTTGGGTGCCTGGTGGTCCTGGCGCTTGAGTTTTTCGACGATCGCATGCACGGAGAGAAGGAACTGAAAGCGCTGCTCTCGGTCAACGTCATGGGAGAAATTCCTGAGATTGAGAGCACTGTGGACCTGGAGAAGCAAAAGAAGCGAATGTTCATGGGCTGGGCAACGGCAGCGACCATTGGCATGATCATCGTGGTTGGATCTGCAATCAGCTACTTGCGAGGCTAATACACAAATCCCATGTATAAGAGTTTCTACAACCTCACACGCAGTCCGTTCGACTTATCGCCGGATCCCGCGTGCTTTGTTGCCACAGACCGGCACAATGAAGCGCTAGCCGCACTTTACTATGGGATCGTTCGACACAAAGGCGTGTCGTTGTAACGGGGGAAGTGGGCACGGGCAAAACTCTCATGCTCCGGTGTCTACTGCAACTGTTCAAGTCGAGCAGCGAAATATCTTATGCATATCTGTTTAACTGCCGCTTGTCTGCAATGGAGTTTCTGCACTACGTCGCTGCGGACTTCGGGCTGAAGGCCGATGCGCATCAGAGCAAGAGCTCTCTCCTGCTTGACCTGAGCAAGTATGTCACTTCGCGAGGGCTTCAGGGACTCACCACGGTCCTGATCGTGGATGAGGCGCACAATCTTTCGATGGAACTTCTGGAAGAGATTCGTCTGCTCTCGAATCTGGAGACAAACGACGATAAACTTTTGCAGATCGTCCTTGTAGGTCAGCCCGAACTCGATCTAAAACTCGACTCGTTTGAATTGCGGCCGTTGAAGCAGAGGATTGCATTGCGCGCGCACCTTTCGCCACTCGATGAGCAGGATACGGGCAAGTACATCCAGGAGCGGTTGATCATTGCGGGCGGAGGGTCGCGAACGGAGCCTTTGTTCTCTCAGGAAACCGTGAAGGCAATTCATCAGTACTCACGGGGATTTCCGCGATTGATTAATACGATCTGCGAGAACGCTCTGATCACGGGATACGCTCGGCAAATGCCGGCCATCACGCCCGATGTTATTGTTGGCGTTGCCAAGGACTTCCATCTCACCACCAACGGTTCGATGCTGAACAAAAATGGGCAGGCAGCAGACACCGATCTGGAACGCGCCAAGAACTTTTTTCTCGATCTATACACGTCAATGCACCGATCCAATGGATCCGATTCGGAGTTGAATACTCCTATCACGGTTGAAGCGGGGGCAAATGAGTCAGATATTTGACGCTCTACAGCGTTCAGAAGCTGAGCGAAGCGGCAAAGATCCCGCGGCGGCTTCCCGTGCAATCGAGCTCTTGCAACGCACAGAAAGCTTCGCAGCTGCCAAACGCTCGGTCAGCGAGACGCACAATTCCTGGAATACCGCCGTGGTTACGGAGTCTGGGATTGCGACGGCCGAGGCGATCCGGGAGCCTGAGGTGGGCGTAGCGGCCGACCTCCTGACTGGCAGCCCTGTCTCTGTTAATGCTGCGCTGCCCGTCGAGGAGCGCGTTGAAGGGCCGTTGCAGTGCGAGGTTCTGAGTGTCACAGCAACTCCCGAAAGCCACCTCGTGTCTCTTCCCAACAACGAGAGCCCGGCGAGCGAAGCATTTCACCTTCTCGGTGTGCGTCTGCGCCACCTACGCCGGCAGAGGCCGCTAAAAAAGGTTCTCATTACGAGCACGATTCCTCAGGAAGGCAAGAGCGTGGTAGCGGCCAACCTGGCATGTACGTTGGCATTGCGCACCCAACAGAAGGTGCTGCTGCTCGAGGGCGACGTCCGGCGGCCTACGCAATCGAAAATCTTCGGAATCGCGAATAGGCCAGGCATTTGCGAGTGGCTTAATGGTGAGCGGTCGCTGATCAAGAGCATGTATCGGCTCGACGGTCCGGGAATATGGATATTTCCTGCGGGCCTTGGAAGCGGAAATTCATTGGAGTTGTTGCAATCAGGCGGTGTCACGCCAATGATGGAACAACTGATGAACTGGTTTGACTGGGTTGTAATTGACTCTCCGCCGATTCTTCCTTTGGCTGATACCAGCGTATGGACAAACATGGCCGATGGAATCCTGCTTGTTACGCGCCAGGGAACCACCCAGAAGCGCCAGTTGAAGCGGGGACTGGAAGCGCTCGGTACCCAGAAACTGATTGGGGCAGTTTTGAACAGCGCCAAGAGCGTGGCGCACTCGGATTATTACTATCGTCCAACAAATCGGTTACCAACCGACGATGCGGACGTTTGATTTTCCTCTGTAATATGGCGGAGTTTGAGTATTCTCGCGTTCGAGAGTAGGGAACAAGTTTGCGCAACATTTTCAAAGGGCCCCTCGCTTCCACGATTCAGTCAAAGCAGAGTTAAGCATTTTCACAGTCGCGGAACTTTAGGACAAGGGACCATGTGCCTTGGGAGGAAGCTGTGAATACAGGACGACAAGGTCGAACAATTAGCCTCATCGATCCCCTAAATGAGCCGGCGTCGGAGCGCAAGGCCCTTGATGAGGAAGCATTCAGGCGAGTGATCGCCATCGAACGCAAGCGTACGGAGCGCTCGAAGGCGCCATTCGTTCTGATGCTGCTCGAAATTGCAAACCATGGCAGTGAGAAGACGGCGGCTACGCTTGAATCGGTGATATCGGTTTTGCTTGCATCGAGTCGCGATACCGACCTCGTAGGTTGGTACAAGTCGAAGACCACGATAGGCGCGTTGTTTACGGGCCTTGTTGTCGGCGATAAGAGCACGATCTTGATGACGATCCTCAGCCGAGCGACCAATAGGCTTCGCGACGAGTTGAGCTTCGATCAATTCAATCTGATCAATATTTCCCTACACTATTATCCCGATGAATGGGATGAGAATGGACGGGATCGTCCGAGCAATCCCGCGCTCTATCCGGATCTTTCGAACCAGGCCAGCGGAAAGCAGCCGCTGCTCGTTTTGAAGCGTGGAATCGACATCGTCGGAGGCCTGATTCTCTCGCTTATGTGCCTGCCGTTCTGCGTGTTGATCGCCATCGCGATCAAGGCCACTTCGAAGGGACCCATTCTGTTTCGCCAGATGCGCGTGGGACAGCACGGAAAGCAGTTTGTATTCCTGAAGTTCCGCTCAATGTACTCGGATAACGACCATAGCATTCACCGCGAGTATGTTACCAAGCTCATCAACAGCGGAGAACCGGCTGGGTCAGTGCGCAAGTCCGACCCGATCTACAAACTCACGGGCGATAAGCGGATCACACCGATCGGCCGGTTCTTGCGCAGAACCAGTCTTGATGAATTGCCGCAGTTTCTCAACGTTCTTCGTGGCGACATGTCGCTCGTCGGACCGCGGCCTCCGATTCCGTATGAGCTGGCGGCCTACCACACGTGGCATCGTCGCAGGCTGCTTGAAGTCAAGCCCGGCGTTACCGGATTGTGGCAGGTTACCGGTAGAAGCACTGTCGACTTCGATTCAATGGTGCGACTGGACTTGAAATATGCGGTCGCATGGAGTCCGTGGCTCGACATTAAAATCCTCCTCCTTACGCCTCTCGCCGTGATTCGAGGTTCCGGCGCCTGCTGAGGCGGTTCCACCACAATTCAACTCCATTTCACTGGCAGGGACAATTATCGGGCCAAGTGTGGATATTCCTGCGCATATCATCCCCCAACCAATTGGTTGTTCTGCAGAAAGACGGCGAATATGAATTTCGGTGTAATTGGTTACGGCTACTGGGGACCAAACATTGTGAGGAACCTTATGAGTCTCGAGGGCTCTGAGGTCCTGGCTATTGCGGAGATAAGCCCGCAAGCTCGCCAACGGGCACAGAAGGCTTACCCCGGAGTTATGGTCGTCGCTAGTGCTTCAGAAGTCATTTGCTCACCCGAGATCGACGCTATAGCAGTCGTATCTCCGGTCTGGACGCACTATGAGGTGACTAAGGCTGCTCTGGAGAACGGCAAGCATGTTTTCGTTGAGAAGCCATTCACAAGCACTTCAGCTCAGGGCGAAGAACTGATCAATCTCGCCGCTCAAAAGAATCTCAAGATTATGGTCGACCATACCTTCCTGTTCACGGGGGCGGTGAAGAAGATCAAGCAGCTCGTGGACGAGGGAGCGCTCGGGAATCTCTATTATTACGATTCCACGCGTGTCAACCTTGGGCTGTTTCAGCACGACTGCAACGTTCTGTGGGATTTGGCGCCTCACGATCTCTCGATCATGGACTATCTCCTGAAGGGCGACCCAGAGGCAATTGTTGCAACTGGCCAGGGCCATCTTAATGGTCACGAAGATGTAGCTTTCATGACACTCTATTTCCCAGAAAAGGTGATCGCCCACATTAACGTGAACTGGCTTTCGCCGGTCAAGGTAAGGACGACGCTTATCGGCGGTGAGAAGCGGATGTTGGTGTGGAACGATCTCGAAGCCGACGAGAAGCTCAAGGTCTACGACAAGGGTGTCAAGATCGGCAGCAGGGAAGGCGTGTACGAACTGCTGGTGAGTTATCGCTCTGGAGATATGTGGGCCCCGCAGTTGGAGCAGAGCGAGGCTCTTCGAAATGAGTTGTCTTACTTTGTCGATTGTGTTTCAACAGGGCAGGAGCCATTCAATAATGGCTGCGCCGGCCTGCGCGTAGTGCGAATGCTTGAGACCGCAAGTGAGTCGCTAAACAAGAAGGGGGCACTGGTTTATCTATGAACACTTTCAACTGCATTGCAGAAGACGTGAAACTGGGAGAGAATGTCCGTCTCTCCAAATTCATCAACCTCTACGGTTGTGAAATAGGAGATGAGACCAAGGTCGGCGCTTTTGTCGAAATCCAGAAGAACGCAAGCGTGGGTCGCCGCTGCAAGATTTCGAGCCACACATTCATCTGCGAAGGCGTCACGATTGAGGACAATGTCTTTATCGGTCACGGGGTGACGTTTACCAATGACTCCTATCCGCGGGCGACTAAAGCCAACGGGGAACTGCAGACTGAATCCGACTGGAAAGTGGAATCGACGATCATTCGAAAGGGCGCATCCATCGGGTCGGGCGCCACGATTCTGCCCAATCTTGAAATTGGCGAGAATGCGATCGTGGGCGCCGGCGCCGTGATCACGAAGAGTGTGCCAGCGAACTCGGTAGTAGCAGGTAACCCCGCGAAGGTGCTTCGCTATGTCGATTCCGAACCTGCAGCGCAGGCGGATGCAGCACCTATCCCTTTTCTGGACCTCGTGACTCCCCATCGTGAGCTTGAGACCGAGCTGACGGATGCATTTCGCCATGGCCTCCGCACCGCGGGTTTTGTGGGCGGCCCGATCGTAGAGAATTTTGAAGCGGCCTTTGCTGAATTTTGCAATGCCAAACACTCGGTCGCTGTCAGCAGCGGGACGGACGCGCTCCGTTTTGCGATCATGGCCTGTGGCGTGCAGCCTGGGGATGTCGTGCTCACGGTCCCGAACACATTCATCGCCACAGTCGAAGCGATTTCGCAGGCGCGAGCGATTCCGGAGTTCGTCGACATTGATGAGCGGACATACAATATGTCGGTCGTCATGCTCCAGCGCTACCTTGAGAAGCAATGCATTCGCGAGAGGTCGGGCCGCTTGGTAAGCCTGCGCACGGGGCGTCCGGTCACTGCCGTCATTCCGGTACATCTGTATGGGCAGATGGCTGACATGGATGCAATTCTGAATCTCGCCGAGCGCTACAATCTGATTGTTATCGAAGATGCCTGCCAGGCGCACGGTGCTGAGTACTTTTCGAAGAAACAGAATCGCTGGATGAAGGCCGGAACGATGGGCAGTGCAGCGGCTTTCAGCTTTTACCCAGGCAAGAATCTGGGAGCTTGTGGAGAGGGTGGCGCGGTAACGACCGACAGCGCCGAAATCGCAGAGAAGATCAAGTGTCTGCGAGACCACGGCCAAGTGAAGAAGTACCAGCACGATGTGGAGGGCTACAACGGGCGCCTCGACACGATTCAAGCAGCGATACTTCACACCAAGCTGCCGCACCTCTCCGCGTGGAACGCAGAACGCCGTGATCGCGCAGCCGAGTACAACCGGCTGATGGAAAGGGAAGAGGTGGTTCACCTGCCATACGAGCCATCTTGGTCTCGTGCTGTCTATCACCTTTACGTGGTGCGCACCAACAACCGCGAAGAGATGATCACCCATCTGAAGAACGCGGGTATAGGCACTGGTATTCACTATCCCGTTCCGTTGCATCTACAAAAAGCGTATGTCTCCCTCAGCTACAACCTTGGTGATTTCCCAGTGACCGAGGCCGTCTCTTCGGAGATTCTCTCAATACCGATGTTTCCGCAGTTAACGGCGGTCCAGCAGGCGAGAGTGGTGCGCGAGATGGTCTCGTTTGCGCGGGAGAAGGCGTCAGGGCCGGTTCAGCTCCCGGAAAACACAGTGACAGAAGAAGCGATCAAGACGGCCTGATCGAGTGCTGTGACAGTTGGCTCATTTTGAAAAGGAGGCACATAGCCGTGGACAAGAACAAGCAGATCGTTGTCGCCGGGCTTGGCGAGGTGGGAAAGCCGCTCTACCAACTGATTTCGGAACGATGTGACACGGTAGGTATCGATGTCGGAACATCACTGGAAGGAATCGGGCAGGTGGAAGTTTTGCACATTTGCTTCCCATTTCAGATTAAGGACTTCATCGGTGAAGTCGCTCGGTATGTTGACCTCTTCCAGCCGGAACTCACAGTCATCAACAGCACGGTTGCGGTCGGTACCACACGAAGAGTCGCGGAGCGAACCGGCCTTCCGACGGTGAATAGCCCAGTCCGCGGCAAGCACGTGCGCATGCTCGAGGAGTTGCGCACGTACACGAAGTTTGTCGGCGCCAGCGATCCGGTGGTAGGAGAACATGCAGTTGAGCACTTTCGTTCCGCCGGCCTGAAGACGAAGCTTCTGTCTTCGCCTGAAGCGTCTGAATTGGCTAAGCTCACGGAAACCACTTACTTTGGCCTGATGATCGCGTGGGCGCAGGAACTCGAACGCTACTGCGATCGGAGCGGCGCCAACTACGAAGAGATCATTTCGTTTTATGAGGAAATCAAGTTCTTTCCGACCGTCAAATACTTCCCGGGTGTGATCGGCGGACATTGCGTTATGCCAAACATCGAACTCCTTCGCCAGTTTGACGACTCGGCGATGCTGCAATCCATCCAAACTTCGAACCAGATGAAGATGGACCGAGAGTCGCAAAAGATAGACCGTGAGTTGTCTGCGGAACAGATTCCCGTCCAGACGCCTGCATGAGCAGAGCCATCGAAACCAACGCGGAACCGAGCACACTGAAGCCGGTAATCGGCGAGAGCTCCGCTGCGGCTCCGCAGCGCCTTGCCGGTAAGCGGGTGGGCATGGTTGTCTTTTCGCCTTACCCTATAGACCCGCGCCCACGTCGCGCAGTCGAAGCGCTTCGCAACGAGGGAGCATATATTGAGCTCATCTGCGAGGCCGAAGGCGATGCGCCGGCGCGCGAAAAGCTCGAGAATCTTGAAGTGACCCGCATACCAATTCGCCACATTCGCGGCGGCGCGCTGTCATATGCATATCAGTACTTTTCATTTATTTCCATTTCAACTGCCATTTTCGCGTGGCGTTTGCTTCGCCGTCGCTACCAGCTGATTTATGTCCACAACATGCCCGACATTCTGGTCTTGAGCGGGTTGATTCCGAAGCTTTTCGGCGCCAAGATGATCCTCGACCAACACGATCCAATGCCCGAGTTGATGTGCACCATTTTCAATAAAGATGAAGACAGCTTTGAGGTTCGCGCAATTAAACGGCTCGAAAAGTGGAGCATCGCGCGCGCCAACCTCGTCATCACGGTCAATGAAGCATGCCGTCGAATCTTCTCCAGTCGTAGCTGTTCAAATGACAAAGTTGGCGTAGTGATGAACTCGCCCGACGAGAACATGTTTCAATATCGAGCTGCGCGTTCTTATCCCGTTCGCCAGGCGGGGGAGCGCTTCAGGATGATGTATCATGGATCGCTGGTTGATCGGAATGGCCTCGAACTCGCGGTTGACGCGTTGAAGCTTCTGCAGCAAGGTATTCCCGAGGCAGAACTCAGAGTCTACGGACGCTCCACGCCCTATCTCGAACAGGTGATGAATAAGGCTCTCACGCTTGGAATTTCTGATAAGGTCCATTTTCTCGGCCCAAAACGTCTAGAAGATCTTGCAGGCGAAATCGAGCAGTGCGATGTCGGCGTCATTCCCAACCAACTCAATACTTTTACGGAGATCAACACTCCAACGCGGATTTTCGAGTACCTTGCCCTTGGCAAGCCTGTGATTGCACCGTCGACCTCCGGTGTGCGTGACTACTTCGGGCCGGAATCGCTTGTGTTCTTTAAGGCGGGAGATGCAGCTGACTTAGCCAAGCAGATGTCGTATGTTGCGTCTCATCCAGAAGAGGCTGCCGACATCGCAGAGAACGGCCAAGGGGTTTACATGGAACACACATGGCAGCAGGAGCGGGAAACGCTAGTAGACCTGGTTGCAGGCCTTATTGCCAGGTAAATGCGCTACCTTCCCGGAACAACCAAATCATGATTGGTGTCGTAGCGACAGAATCGGATCACCGAATAGTCTCTGAGTTCTTTGAGCTATTCAAGACTCCGTGGGAGTATCTCAGATCGGGTCTCAAATATGATGTCATCCTTTGCGTCGGCGCATCGGATTTTGATCGAAGCGCGGCGAAGCTGATTTTGCATTATGCAGACTGCGGATTGCCTATTGACGCTGAGGAAGGATTTGACGTTACGGTCCACCAGAAGAACAAAGTGCTGTCGTACGCGAGGCACTCACTCGTGGTGTACGGAACGCACCTTACATTTCGCGACGTTGAAAACGGGAAGCTGGTTTTAAAAGATGTCGATGAGCAATGGTCGTACAGTCGGGAATGTAACGGTATAACTGAGTATCGAATTGGCTACGATCTATTTGCAGAAATCTCAACGTTGCTGACGGTTGGGCAACCTAGGGAATTTGCGGAAGCTCCGACAGTCGAATTGCATATCGCTATTTTGAGAGATTTGATCGTCGAGAGCGGAATAGAACTAGTAGAGATTCCTCCCGTTCCGGAAGGCTACGGGTGCATAGCTTGCCTGACTCACGACATCGATCATCCAGCAATCAAGAATCACAAGTGGGACTCAACTGCATTCGGATTCCTGTACCGCGCCACTGCAGGCTCTTTGGCGAACTTGCTGCGGGGTCGGCTGCCAATTCGGGGCGTTGTGAAGAATTGGATAGCAGCCTTAAAGCTGCCTCTCGTGTATGCGGGTTTAGCGAAAGACTTCTGGGGCGGTTTCGAGGATCGGTACCGTGAGTGCGACATGGGATTCTGTTCGACCTACTTCGTCATACCATTCAGGGATTACGCAGGGAATGATCTGAATGGCGCAGCACCGAGACGTAGGGCAGCGGGCTACGCCGCCAAGGAAATCAAAGACGCGCTGGGAAAAATCCAGACGCAAGGAAGTGAGGTAGCACTTCACGGGATTGACGCGTGGCGCGATAGCGAATCCGCGCGCAAGGAGTTGAATGAAGTGCGACAGTTCGTGCCCGACGTGCAAGTTGGCGTCCGAATGCATTGGCTCTTCTATAGTGAGAAGTCACCGCTAGCCCTGGAGAAGGCCGGAGCATCTTACGATTCGACGATCGGTTACCGGGACACGGTCGGATTTCGTACTGGAACAACTCAGGTTTACAGGCCGATAGAAGCAACTCGACTTCTGGAGTTGCCGATGCACGTGATGGATACGGCTCTTTTTTACCCGGCCTATCTTGGCCTTTCGCAGCGAACGGCAGAGTCACATGTACGTGCCTTGATTGCAACGGTGGCCGAGTTTGGTGGATGCCTGACGCTGAACTGGCATGATCGCAGTCTTGCTTCGGAACGGAATTGGGACTCTTGCTACAGGGCTCTGCTCGACGAATTGAGACGCCGCGGGGCGTGGTTTGCAACAGCAGGGCAGGTGACGTCATGGTTTCAGATGCGGCGTTCCGTGGTTTTCGAGAAGAGTACTTTGAGCTCAACAGATGCGTGTGCGAAGATCACTGCTATCTCGGCGAAGGAGTTGCCGGCTCTGAGATTGCGATTCCATAAGCTCGATCGAGACGCTGGGCGAGGTGGGGCCGTAGTGAGGCGGTATCGGGACGTTCCACTTGTCTGGCGACATGAAGAAGCTGAATCTCGACTTGAGCCAGCTTGAAGTGCAATGGCGCTTCCTTGAGGAAGATGACGAGTTCGCCGAGGTCAGAGGCGTATATCTGCTTTAGGGTTGGACGCATTTCAGCAAGATCGATGATCAAACAATGAAAATGAATTTCCCAGAACCAAGAATCTCTTCGGAAAGCGGCGGCGTTTCTGCTGGAGACGGCTCGGCACTCCGGAATGAACGGCGCCCACTGATTATTGCGCCAGAAGAGCGAGTGCTCGTAACCGGGGCCGCAGGCTTTATTGGACTCCATGTTATCAAGGCTCTGATAGACTTCGGTTTTGGCAATATTGTCTGCTTTTCCAGAGACTCGAGCAAAGCAGAGCAAGCAGAGGCTATTCTTCAACAACGCCAAGGTAATGCCCGAGTTGAATTCATTAGAGGAAATCTTCTATCCCGTTCGGACTGCGAATTGGCTTGCAAGGGCGTCTCGGTGATCATTCATCTGGCCGC
>Ga0210385_10002621_pt1 | contig 10844 bp, 6 predicted proteins | sample IncBWH26OmetaG_FD_160107 | JGI IMG/M metagenome (GOLD analysis project Ga0210385, IMG submission 160107) | Forest soil microbial communities from Barre Woods Harvard Forest LTER site, Petersham, Massachusetts, United States - Inc-BW-H-26-O ... | reverse complement strand
GGTCTCGGCGGCGCCATTGCAGTCTTTTCGCTGCTCAACGGGTTGCTATACAAATCGCTTCCCGTCCCCCATCCCGAGCGATTAATCGCCGTGACGCATGGCAGCGAGGGCGAGCATGGACCGGCAATGCCATTTCCGGTCTTCTCCATCTTGCAAAAGCAGGGCCGCGAGCCGGCTGAGCTTTTCGCCTTTGGCGGTTGGAATGCTTACGTCAGCCACGGCACGACGGAGCAGAAAGTCTTAGTACAGGTGGTATCCGGCAACTTTTATTCCGTTCTGCGAATCCATCCGCAATTGGGTAGCTTGCTCGACCAGGCCGATGATCGAAGAGGGAGTTTTTCCACAAATGTAGCGGTACTGAGTGACCGTTGCTGGCGAAACCACTTTCAAGCCGATTCCAAAATCATTGGCAAGAAGATTGTGCTGGATGGCGTTCCTTTCGTGGTCGTCGGGGTCACTCCGGGCGACTTTTTCGGAGTGTCGCCGGGGACCTACCCGGACGTGACTATTACATTCGCAGCCATGACCCTTTGGAACACACGAGGGATGCTGCTGGACTGCTGGGACTGCAATTCGGCAGAGGTAATGGGCAGGCTGGGGAATGGCGTCAGTATGTCACGCGCAGAAGCATCTCTCCGGGTAGCGTGGCGGAGAATTCTGTCAAACCGCAGTTTTGACCAGACCTCGGAAATGTTCCGTAAGAGTTTATCGGCCGACCAACTCTTTGTCGACTTCGGGGGAAGAGGACCGGACTCCTATCTCCGCTACTCTTTTGTAAAACCGCTCAATGTTCTATTTGGCATGAGCAGCTTGATCCTGCTGGTGGCCTGCTCGAGCACAGCCAATCTATTGCTCGCGCGAGGACATGCACGAAGACGCGAAGTAGCCATTCGACTGGCCAGCGGCGCGCCGCGCCGCCGTATCGTGCAGCAGTTCCTGACAGAGAGCTTACTTCTTGGGCTGGTGGGGCTCGGATGCGCCGGTGCGGTCTATCAGGGGCTGGTTCGAGGACTGCTGTGGTTTATGGCGGCAGAAGGGAATGAGGTAGATCTCAACATCAAACCCGGCGCGCGCGTTGTCTTGTTCTCAGTTGCGCTGGTGGCCCTTACCGTCTTGCTATCTGGTCTTCTCCCCGCGATTCACGCCAGCCGAGGGCCGGTAAGGACTTGCCTTGCGGAAAACTCGCGACGGTTTGCCGTAAGGAGCAGGTTTCAAGGTGCGATTGTTGCGGTGCAACTTGCTCTATGTTTGGTCCTTCTCAGCGGCGCGATGCTGCTCGCGCGCAGTCTCTACCAGATCGAGAACTTCGATGCAGGATTTCGGCGAGACCATCTCTTAGTCGCCTCTCCCGATTTCTCAAACCAGACTCTCAAGCCAGACGATCAAAACCAGCTTGCAAAACGAGTACTTTCCAGATTGCAGACGGCCCCCGGCGTCCGAAGCGCGAGTGTTTCGACACTGCTGCCCGGCGAGGGTGGGAGTTGGTCTGCCCAATATGTGCCGGAAGGCCTTTCTTTGGGCAGTGAGGAGCAACCGACAAGTTACTTGAATTTTGTAAGCACCGGATTTTTCACCACCATGGGCACGCCGCTCCTGCTCGGCCGCGATTTCAACCCCGAAGATGCCCAAACGGGTGCTGCGCCGGTTGCGATCGTGAGCGAATCCTTCGCCCGTCATTTTTGGGGCACTGACAATCCGCTGGGGAAGCGTATTCGCGATACCGACCGGAAAGAGTCTGCCCTTGTTGTCGGCATGGCTCGTGACGCGCGGCACAAAAGCTTCCGGCAAGCCGCTCCGCGCACGGTGTATTTGCCCTTTCCGCCTCCGCTTCCGGGCGGAGCCCGGCGGGGGCTGCGTGTTGAGATCTGGACCTATACGAATCCAGAGAGTCTGATGGAGGTCGCCCGGCAAGCGTTTAAGGAGGAGAACTCGCACATTCCGGTCGAGTTGCGAACTTTCGCTTCACTCCTCGACCGCCGGTTGCTTTACGAACACCTATTGACTTTTATCGCCCTCGGGTACGCGATTTCGGGCATTCTGCTGGCCGTCATCGGAATTTATGGCGTGACGGCCCAATCAACCAGCATGCGCACTCTCGAGGTGGGCATTCGAGCCGCGCTTGGCGCCACCGGACCGCAAATCATAGCGCTGTTCGTCAGAGAGCATCTTCTTGTCAGTTCGGTGGGTTTAACGGCAGGGTTATTGGGCGCCTTCTGTTTCACGGGCTTCCTACGGCACTGGTTGTTTGCGGTTTCGCCCAAAGATTGGTTTACCTTTGTCGCGTCCACATCCGTGCTGTTCCTGACAGGTGTAATCGCAACTCTCATTCCCGCGACCGGGGCTGTCAAAATGCGTCCGATCGAAGCCTTACGACTTGATTGACTCGAAGCCGAAAGGATATGCGGAGGTTCACAAGGTCAGGTTCGACGCCGGCTGGCCGGGCCCCACCTGTACCTTGACCTTCATGTCCCGCACGGCGAGCTCCGCTTCGCCTGCTGTTGCGCCATAAAATCGAAACCCACCGCGAGAGTCCGTGAAGGTGCTCATCTGCTGGCCGTCTGAGTTTAGAGTTACAGGTTCGTAGGCGACGGGCTGTCCGTTAGCGTCCATCATCGTGCCGGAGTGAGCAGCAGGCTGATCCGCGAATGCGAATGCGAAGGAGTTGAACACGGAATCCCAGTAAACGAGCACGTCCGTGGGGCCGGTGTAGGTAAACGCTGGACCGCCTACCGTGACGGTAGCCAATTGAGTGGCGGTGTTGCTGCTCGACTTGGATGAGATGTTGGTCCATTCGAGCGACGTGCTGACCTTCAGGCTGGCACTGAACAAGCCGGAAAAACCGGCAGACACCTCAAAGCCGACGCTGTACTTGGTGTCCGTAGTGTGGCTGGCTGTCCGAAGGACAGTGTTCTGCTGAGTAAAGGTTAGTGTCGGGACGGTATCGTTGGGACTGTAGGGGGGCACATAGGGGAAGCTCTGGGTAGTCGGCAGAAAACGGTTCGGATCGAGGGGCATAGATCCTGACAAGAACGGATTTGTTGACAGGATCTGCTTGTAATCATCGGAGGTGAGCCCCGACTTATCAAGCACCTGTTGCAGTCCGGGTGGCATGGTCGCAGGATTCTGGAGCCATCCCGCATAGACGTACTGCAGGATCATGGTGGGGCCGTCGACTTCGAGCTCCCAAGTGATGTTATTCACGCTGTCGATGGTCACCTTCAGTAAGGGATTGAGCCAAAGGTAGAAGATATCGAGATGGTGGTTAATTCCATCCTGCGATGGGCCCGTTACCCTGATATCCCAGTTCTCGCTCTTTTTCACCTCGACCGAGGAGCTATCCGTGCCGGTGCTCGAATAGCCAAATTCGGATCCGAGGCTAAACGCGCCGGCGCCTACAGAGGCCTTCACGCCGACTGAGGACTTGAAGGAATCCGTGGTGGAGATGGTGCTAGCGAGGCTGCTGCCTTTGGCGTAATCGACCTGAGAGCCGCTCTTGCCGCCGTCTGCGCCAGGCGGCGCGTAGACGACGGTGACAATCTGATATTTCGGGCGCACTGTGAAGTTATAGAGTAACTTCGAAAACAGCGACACCGGAAACCGGGTGGTCTGGCCGATGGGGGTGTTGTTCGACCAGGAGCTGCCATCGGGTGAGGAACAAACGAGTATCGAATTGGTTTGATTATTGGCGAGGAATGCCATCCAGAGCTTGCTGTTGAATACAGCGAGGAACGGCGCTGCTGAGCTCGCCTGGCCAATCGGATTGGGTTTCGACCATTGATTGCCGTCTGCCGATGAGGACACCAGCAACCCACCGTCTGAGTCGCGGAATGCGACCCACAGCTTCGTATGGAAGGCAGCGAGGCTCGGGGCAGTCTGGCTGGAAGCGCCGACCGAAAACCCCTCGGACGGCCAATTACTTCCGTCGCTGGACGAGAACACCAAAATCTCATTTTCGGAGCTCGTGTCGACGAAAGCAATCCAAAGCTTGCCGTCGAAGGTGGCAAGACTGGGCGCATAAGAGCTCACCTGACCGATCCGTATGTCCTTGGACCAGTCTTTCGACGAGATTAACCGAATGCCCTCCGTGGTGGGCGCAACGTATGCGATCCAGAGTTGGTTGTCGAAGACAGCGAGGCTCGGCGCAGCCTTACTGAGCTGACCCAGGCGCTTCGGAGAAGACCACTTTAAACCGTCAGTTGAAGAGCACAGCACGAGCTCAGTGGTATTGTCATCGGCGATGAAGACCCCCCAGAATTTCCCCTGGAAAAAAATTTGGGTAGCCGTATTCCTGCTGCGCTGGCTAGTTTCGATGCCGCCGCCCCAGGTGACGCCGTCGTCAGAGGGGGCAACCAGAATGCGCTTGGTTTCGTCGTACGAGCGGAATGTCGCCAAAAGAGGATCAGACATTAGATCTCCTGTGCAAAACGGTTTGGATGAATGGAAACGGCGAGCATCATAGCACGATTCAGGGCTAATTGTGGCGGCGCGGGCGTGCCTATAGCAGTGGCGCGGCAAAGACAGTGGGTCAGAACTTGGCTAACGAGACGCGCACGACGGTTGTGCCGGGGTGGCGGAAGTTGACGCCGCGGTCGGTCTGGTCGCCGTTCCAGATGCGCAGGAATTTCCAGGCGCCGTTTTCGTAACGGCCTTCCTCGGCGCGGAGAATGTTCATGCGGAGGCCTGGCAGCTTGCCGGGCAGATGGAAGGAGACGCTGGCATCGAAACCGGCGACCAGGAATTCGTCGGGGCCTAGTTGCGCGACGAGCGCGCGGCCGCGATGATCCGATGTGCCGGGCGGATTCATGCCGTCGCGCTGCGGGAAGCCGAACGAAACGGTGGCTTGCCAAGCGCCGAAATCGAGTTCTTGACGAACCGCGCCGGGTTCTTCGACAGCGGTCTTGAGTTTGCCTTCCGAGTTCAAGCGGGCGATCAGGCCGTCCATGGGCGCGATCAGCGCATAGTTCTCGGCGTGCAGCTTGGGAGTCTCGTCGCCCGAGTAGGTCCAGCCGGTGCGGTCGATGCCGAAAGGCGAGAAGCCGATGGCGCCGTCGCCGAGCGCGTAGAAGAAGTAATGCGCGTCGGTATCGTTGCTGCCGGTCTCCGGAATCCAGAGCGGATTGTCGGGGCGATTGTAGGCCTTGAGCGCCTCGCGATAGAAACCGGAGTCTTCGGTGTAGATATCGGGGCCGATCATGTCGATCGAGGGCGCATTGATTTTCCAGAGGTCGATCATCTTTTGGACGGCGCCGCCGCTGGGGTAATTGAGGCCGGGAACGGAAACGCGGCGCTCGGGTAGAGCGGCGACCGGGTAGCTGAGCCAGACGTTGACGTACATGGGCAACGGAAACTCGTGCTTGCCGGCGTCGGCGATGGCGTTGATGTAGCGCGAGACAGAATAGGCCTGAAAATATTCGTCGGCGTCCGCGCCGAAGACCTCTGGCCATGTGCCGGGTTGTTTGTGCAGTGCACGCGCGAGCGCGGCGGGAACCTGGGAATGAAATTGCTTGTCTGCGAGCGAGGAGAAATCGCGGACCGTGCCGATGGAGCCGGATTCGTTTTCGACCTGGATCAAGAGGACCGTGTGCTGGTCGGCATCGATTTCGCGCAGATGATGCATCAGCGCTGTGAAGGCATGCTTGTCGGCTTCGAGATTGGCGGGAGCGTTCGCCGAGAGGACGTCGATCGGCTCGCCCTGCGCGTCGATCATGCGCGGGTAATGCGCGGTATCGGTCTTGACCCATTCGGGTGCGTAGTGCATCTGGCCGTTCTTCCAAGTTCCGAACCAGAGCACGACGAGATGGACTTGATGGTCGCGGGCTTGATGAACGAGATCGTCGACGATGGAGAAATCGAAGGCGCCGGGCCGGGGTTCGAGCTGCTCCCAATAGACGGGCGCTTCGACGGTGTTGACGTGCATGGCTTCGATGAGCGGCCAGACTTCGGGCAGAGTGCTGGGCCAGGTGCTGGAGTTGTTGATCTGGGCGCCGAGGACGAGATAGGGCCGGCCATCGACTAAGAGCGCGAAATGCCCGTCGGATTTGACGAGCTTGGGCATCTCGGCGGCGAGTGCGGCGGTGAGCAGAGTGAGGGCAAGGAGAGTGGTTCTTATCAAAGTAGGCATGAGCGTCGGCTGCGCTCATTATGCTACTGCGGAAAGATGGCGCTTTGGGCGGAGGCCATGCGCAGATGCCAGCGGGCGAAGATACGGCGCATTTTACGAAACGAAGTGGCAATGGGTTCGTTTTTGCGAGTGGCCTGATTAGGCGCGGCCGCGCGGCGAAGAAAGGGCGGTCACCGAGTTACATGGAAATTGTTTCCGCTGGCGGGTGAAAGAGTTAGCCGAGAGTTCCTGGAGTATGTGGCACGCGCGCGATGGACACTCGCGGATGAGAAGCCATGCCCGAGTTAGACGACGAAGACCGGCCGTATCGTCCACCGCCATATACGCGTTCCACGGGCCCGACGAGTCCGGAGGGGAAGGCGGTTTCGAGTCAAAACGCAACTAAGCATGGCTGCTGTTCGAATAAGTTGATCCTGCCTGACGAGGATGAGCAAGAGTGGAAGGATCTGAAGCAGGGTTGGCTGGATACTTACGAGCCGCAAACGCATGCCGGACTGACGCTGGTGTGCGAGGTCGCGGTGGCGCAATGGCTGTTGCTGCGGGCGAGGCGGCGATATAACGAAGCCGAGCAGCGAGTGTATGCGGAACAGAGCGATGCGCTGGAGTGGAGCGCGGAGCAGCAGAAGACGATTGAGCGGTTCACGCGCTATCGCACGACGCAGGAGCGTGCGTTCCATCGCGCGCTGAGCAATGTGGAGGGGCTGCGGAGGAGCCGTTCGATAGAGGCGGCGCGGCTGCGGATGGCGGAACATCGAGCCGGGCAGTTGGAGTTGAAGCGCAGCAAAGAGGACGAGCTGGCGCGGGCTCGGGAAAACAAACGGGCGGAGAAGGCGGCGCCTGCTGAAACGCGCACGGAGCGAGTATTTCAAGGGCAGAACGCTCCGAAGAAGCAGCGCAAGATTGCGGTTTTGGAGCAGTGGGCGCAGGTGACGGTGGAAGACGGCAAGACGATGACGAGGCTGTTTCCATCGAACGAGAAGTTGATTGAGGAAGGCAAGAGCATGGACCCGCCCCCGGAGCTGGTCTATCGGCGATTCGAGTTTGTGGGCAGCGTTCCGCCCGAGTATCACTGGACCTGCAAGAGCCGGCCGGAGCGCTTCGAACGAGGCGGCGCGGGCGTTCAGCGGATGACGGTGGACACGTGGCTGGAAGTGATCGAGCGGGAAGCGGCAGCGGCGACGGGGCACATCGGGCCGACAGGTGTGGGCAATCTGCCGAGGCCGAAAGAGCGAGGCGGGTGCGATTGCGAGCTGTGCGCGCATAACCGGGAGGTGATGGAGAGAAGAGAGAGTGGGTGAGGGTTTAGGTCAACAACTGCATCACGGATCGTAGCAGCGGTTCGAACATTCCCGCAGCTACCTGGAACAGCTCCTGTGCCCGGTCAGGCGCGAAGACCCCAGCAACGACGATCGAGAACAACACGCTGATAAGGATGTTGTACCAGTCCTTGCGTCCGAGCCGCGAGGAGGCTTCGGCGAGGTAACGCATCTGGTCTTCGAGGTGTTTAATCTGGGCGTTGCTAAGTTGGGCGGCTCCAACGATGTATTCCTTCAGTTCATTGAGTTTAAGTTCGACCGTGATCAGCTCGGCGGCGGTAAACGGCGCGTTTTCGATGTTGTTTGACGTGGCGGCGGTTTGGAGCGCTTGAGCTTCCTGGAGTGAAGCCCAAAGATCCGGTGAGGTGACCTCACGTTTCAAGTAGCCGAGCCATTCGCGAACCTGGGTTAACCGCTCATCCCATGAAAAACCCGCACTATCGAGTCGTTCTCCATGCCTTCGCTCGATATCTGGTGACCAATAGGATGCAGTTTTACTGAATTGGAAGTAGTAGCCAGACACATGTTCCAGACGCGAAATCGTAGCTAACCTGGCACGTGGGTCTTCCCGAGTTAGCCATGTGAAATCGATCGGATTGAGACTAAACTGCAGAATACTTTGGAAAACATTGTTTCGCTGGCTCTTCAGCAGAGTTGCATCTTCGGGCATTGCAAACGAAATATGATAGCAATCAAGCCGGGGTGGCGCTCAGGTGAGATTGCACGGGCAGGGGCACGGTGCTCGCAAACGACGCTAAAATCTGAGTTGGGTAGCGATCTCGAATTTGACTGGGACAACGACAACCGAGGGCACATTGCACGACATCCTGTCACGACCTACGAAGCTGAAGAGGTTATTCGAAATGGTCCTATGGATATAGCTGCAGAGACCTATAATGGCGAGGAGCGATTCGTCAACCTTGGGCAGACCGATCGCGGGCGCATTTTGGTTGTTGTAACCACAATGAGAGGGGCTCGTATTCGAGTTATAACCGCTTTCCCGGCGCAGCAGCGCTTGGTGGATCTGTACTTCTCATTAAAAGGGTCGAGAATGTAATGATCGAAGACAAGATGAAGATTCCGCAGTTCCCGACTGAAGGCGCCGAGGCAGAATGGTGGGCGGATCATCAAGACCTGCTGATAGAAGAGTTTGAACGCGCCGAGGCGAGCGGGGCGTTTAAAAGTAACTCGGTGGCGCGGAAAGCTCGTGAAAGCGGACATCCAGACGCCACCTCGATTCGTCTCGCGGGCGAGGACATTTCTCGGGCACGGGCGCTTGCGGCCAAGCGGGGTGTCAGCTACGAACGTTATCTCGAGTCGCTCATACACGAGGCGCTCGAAGCGGAAGAAAAGAAACTCGCGAGTTAGGTACCGGACGCGCGAGGATCGGGCGTAATCGTTCATCAGAAGATCAAGCTTCCACAGTTCCGAAGCGAAAGCGCCGAGGCGGAGGAATGGCGGGCGGGTGATCAGGGCTCGCTGCTGGTTGGAGACAAGTACAGGAGCACTGTACACTACGACAAGAGCCCACCATGGCGACGGAAACAACGTATACAAGCCTGCGTGAAAATCTGGCCAGTGTGCTCGATCAAGTGGTCGATCAACAGGAAACGGTGATCGTTCGGCGGCGGGGAGCGCGCGATGTTGCTTTGGTTCCCGCCAGTGAACTCGCAGGGCTCATCGAGACCGCTCATTTGATGCGTTCGCCTCGGAATGCGCGACGGCTGCTCGCGGCGTTGCGACGGGCGGAGCGGGGGAAACAGAAGCCGGCAACCGTGGCGGAGCTGCGGCGGAACGTGCTGGGTGCCAAAGGAAGCTAAACGAGTCGCCATCTTCCAGCCGGAGTTCCGAGAAGATCTACGATTTTGGGTGAAGTCGGACCGGAGCACCGCTCTCCGAGTGCTGGATCTGGTCGAAGCAGTTATGCGCGATCCATTCCAAGGTCCAGGCAAGCCGGAGCCCCTTCGATACCTGCTGGCGGGCTGTTGGTCACGTCGCGTCACGCAGGAACATCGCCTGGTGTACCGCGTAACCGACCAAGCTGTTGACTTTCTTCAAGCCCGTTATCATTACTGATCCCGTTGGTCGAGGAATTTTTTGCAAACTTCTCGACGCGCAATCCGTATTTGTCTTTAGCAGTCAGTGTGCGACTCGTATTGAAAGAGTGGGAGGATTGATGGCTGATCTGCGAGAGACGCTGCGGCAAGTGCGGAAGGCGCCAGGGTTCACGGCCACGGCGGTGATCACGCTTTCACTGGGAATCGGAGCGACGACCGCAATCTTTACGCTGGTGCACCAGGTGATGCTGAAGTCGCTGCCCGTGACCAAGCCCGAAGAGCTGTGGAGGATCGGAGATAAGCTCCGCTGTTGCAATTGGGGTGGGTACACGCAGGGGAGCGATGGCGATTTTACGCTGTTCTCATGGGAAGCGTACAAGAACTTTCGTGCGCACACACCGGAGTTCGCCGATCTGTCGGCCTTGCAGGCGGGGAACGCGGCGCTGGGCGTCCGTAAAGGGGGGTCACGGGCTCAAGCGGATACGCGCAACGGCGAATACGTATCCGGCAATTTCTTCCGGACGCTGGGCGTGCGGCCGTGGATTGGCCGGCTGATGACCGATGCCGACGATATAGAGGGCGCTCCCGCGGTGGCGGTGATGAGCTATCACATCTGGCAAGAGAAATACGGCTCGGATCCGGCAGTGGTGGGCGCCGGTTACGAGATCAACGGGCATCCGTTCACGGTTATCGGCGTGGCGGCACCGGGATTTTACGGAGCGAAGCTATCGGGCTGGGGCATGCCGGATTTTTGGCTGCCGTTGACGACGGAACCATTGATCGATGGAGACACGCAGCGGCTGAAAAGGCCGAACGGCAACTTTCTCGACCTGCTCGGGAGAGTGCGTCCGGGAGTCAATCCGAAGGCGCTCGAAGCAAAACTGAAGGTTGAATTTCATGATTGGCTGGCCAGCCACGTGCCGGATATGGAACCAAGCGAGAAGCAACTCTGGCGGCAGCAGACGCTGCACCTGGTTCCCGGCGGGGCGGGCGTGGCGCAGATGAGGGACGAATATCAGGCTGGATTGAAACTGCTGCTGATCGCGGCAGGTTGTGTGCTGCTGGTGGCGTGCAGTAATCTGGCGAATCTGATGCTGGCGCGCGGATTGAAAGATCGATCGCAAACGTCGCTGCGGGTGGCGCTGGGTGCTCCGCGCAGCCGGCTGGTGCGCAGGGCGCTGGTGGAGTCCGTGACGCTGGCGGTTATCGGAGGAGCACTGGGGGTCGGCGTGGCCTATGCCGGGACAAGGCTGATTCTGCATCTGGCGTTCCAGACCGGGGGTCCCAATAACTACGTACCGGTGGATGCGACACCCGCCTGGCCGGTGCTGCTGTTTGCATTCGCAGTGT
>Ga0210385_10002620_pt1 | contig 10846 bp, 9 predicted proteins | sample IncBWH26OmetaG_FD_160107 | JGI IMG/M metagenome (GOLD analysis project Ga0210385, IMG submission 160107) | Forest soil microbial communities from Barre Woods Harvard Forest LTER site, Petersham, Massachusetts, United States - Inc-BW-H-26-O ... | reverse complement strand
CACCTGAGCTGACGAGCCGCACGCCGGGACCGAGCATGCGCTGGAGCATCGGGCTGATGAGCGGATAGTGCGTGCAGCCGAGGATGACAGTGTCGACCTCGGCTTCACGCAGCGGAGCACAGACCTCGCGCACCTGCTCGACAGCGCTCTCGTCGAACTGCCGGCCGGCCTGGATGATCGAGGCCAGCGTCGGGCAGGCGACCGCATGCAGTGTCACGTGCGTGTCGATCGCGCCGACCGCGCGCTCGTAGCTGCCGCTGGCCACCGTGGTGGGTGTGGCGAGCAGACCGATGCGCCCACTGCGCGTGACGGCCACGGCCTGCGAGGCCTCCGGGCGCACGACGCCGAGCACGTCGATGCCCAGTGTCGTCTCCATCATGCGCCGCTCGAGGATCGGCAGGGCAGCGGCGGTGGCGGAGTTGCAGGCGATCACGAGCAGCTTGGCGTGGCGACGCAAGAGCTCCTCGGCGATCTCCGAGGCGAAGCGTGCCAGTTCCTCCGGCGAGCGTTCGCCATAGGGGAAGCGCGCCGTGTCTCCCAGATAGAGGAAGTCCTCGTGCGGCAACTGCACCAGCAACTCGTGCAAAACGGTGAGCCCACCCACGCCGGAATCGAACACGCCGATCGGCCGGGCACGCGGGTCGCTGACGGTGCTCGTCACGCGACCATCATTCCAGAGCGCTACCGTCGGGGCCTGTGTCAGAGCAGATCGAGGGATCGGCGGACTCACACGCGGGGGATTTGCGCGCGCTCGTACTGTCGAACATGCGTCCCGACGGGCGCCATCCCGAGCGCGGTCGCTTCGTGCGCGATCAGGTGGACGCACTACGCGATCTGGGCGAGTGGCAGGTCGAGCTGTACCAGTTCGCGCCGGGCGCCGGCGCGCTGGCCCGTGCAACACGCGACCTGCGTACATGCTATGCGGGCGAGCGCTTCGACGTTGTGCACGCTCACTTCGGCCTGACGGCCTGGGCGGCGCTGGCCGTGAAGGCTCACGGACGTGCGCTGACCGTGCACGGCACCGATGTACGTCATCCCCGTACGCGGCTTGCCACGCGTGCCGTGCTGCCCAGCGTCGGCCTGCTCGCAGCGGTCTCGCAGGCGCTCGTCGAGGAACTACCCGGTCGCAAGGCACGCGCCCGCGCGCAGGTGCTGCCCTGCGGCGTGGACATGGGACGTTTTAGGGCGATGCCCCCCCCGCGCGCGCGGGGCATGCTCGATTTGGAAGCACAAACGCCCTACCTGCTGTTCCCCGCCGACCCAAGTCGCCCGGAGAAGCGCTATGACCGCGCCCAGGCACTCGCGGAGGCAGCCAAAGCGCAATTGCTCACGCTCGGCGGCGTGGACCCGGAGCGCGTCCCTCTATACGTGAATGCGGCTAACGCCGTGATCGTGCCTTCCGAGCGAGAGGGGTTCGGGCTTGCGGTGCTCGAGGCACTGGCATGCGACGCACCGGTGCTGGCGACGCCCGTCGGTATACACGCACAGGCACTCGACGGCGTGGCGGGGACACTTTGCGCACCGTTCGAGCTCGAACGCTGGGGGGCCGCACTGGCGCCCCATTTGGCCGCCGAGGAGCCGCGGGTGGCGGGTCGCGCTCATGCAGAGCGCTTCTCGGCGCGACGGATGGCCGAGCGGGTGGCAGCGGCATGGCGCTCACTCGTCGCGGATGCCGGATAGCATGGAGGTCGTGGCAGGAGCGGACGAAGCTGAGCAGACGCCGCAGGCGGCTGCTCGGACACCACAGGCCGCCGCGCAGACAGCGCTGGCTCCCGAGCAGGCGCCTGGGACTTCCCAAGACGCTGCGCCAGCCGTCGAGCAGGCCTCAGCAGCCGCCAATCGTGCTGCACAGAATTCCGGGCAGCAGACGCCGGAGGCCGAGGCCCCTGTCGAACAGGCGCCGGAGCCAGGCTTCGGCGAGCGCGGGCGCATGCGTCGCCGCGCCCGCTTCCTGCGCAAGGCACGCGAGCTCGCCTACCGCGATCTCGGTGGGCTCGTATTCGATTTGCACCGCTTCGGCCAGCGCAACGACCCGTTGGTTCTCGCCAAGCTTGCGACGCTGCGCGAGATCGACACCGAACTGCGCGGACTCGAAAACGGCTTGCACGATCGTCGGCCGGTGACAGTGCTGCGCGAAGTTGGGATCGCCGCCTGCCCGCGCTGCGCCGCGATTCACGGCAGCGACGACCGCTTCTGCCCCGGCTGCGGGCTGGCGTTCGACGCCAACGCGGACCGCCCGATCTCCACCGCGCCGGTGACTCCCCAGATGCATGCAGCGCCTGCTGTCGTGCAGGCCCCGCTTGCCACACCACCCGGCACGGCCACTCCGCCGTCGACTGCGCCCCCAGCCCCAGCCTCAGCACCATCACCAGCCCCAGTCGCGGCGCCGACCGCAACCCCTACTCCAGCAATGTCCTCATCGCCTCCGCTGAAGCCGACAGCCCCGCCGGCCGCGGCCAAGTCAACTGTCACTCCCGCGGCCCCCACGAAACCATCCTCGTCGCCGACCGAGACCAAACCTGCTGCGTCCCCGCCTGCTTCGGCGCCGAAAACTGCTGTGCGAGCACAGGAGGACGAACCGACGCAGATTTTGCGCCCGCCAGCTGGGGACGCAAGTCCGTGAGCGCTCAGGCGCCGACTGGCGCCCGGGTCGAAGCTTCCCCGCGCGAACTCTGCCCCCTCTGCCAGACCCCGTTGAGACCCGACCAGAATTGGTGCCTGCACTGCGGGGCTGCCGCGCGCACGCGCTTGGCGGCACAGCCGAAATGGAAGGCACTCGTGGTGGTCTTGCTGCTCGTTGTGGTGCTGTCGCTGGGGGTACTCGCGGCGGCTCTGGTGAAGCTCGCCGGATGAGTTCTGCCGCCTCGGCGGGCGCACGACACGGCGATGTCGATGTCGCGGTGGTTGGAGCCGGTGCGGCTGGGCTGTATGCGGCGCTTTGCGCGGCCAACGAGGGTGCCACCGTCGCGCTGCTGTCGGCAATGCCGCTCGCCCAGACCGCCAGCTACTGGGCGCAAGGCGGGCTCGCGGCAGTGCTCGCGACCGACGACAGCTTCGAGTTGCACCTGAGCGACACCGAGCGGGCTGGGCGCGGGGCGGTGCGCGGCTCGGCTGCCGAGGTGCTCGTCAGCGAGGCGCCTGAGCGGGTGCGCGATCTGGAACGGCTCGGCTTTCACTTCGACGCGGATCGCCACGGGCGCTTGGCGCTCGGGTTGGAGGGCGGACACTCGGTACGCCGGATCGTGCACGCCGGCGGTAGCGCAACCGGGAGGCGGCTGTTGCGCGAGCTCTCGGCGCTGGTCGCGGGGCACCCGCGCGTGCGTGTCGTCGAGGGCGCGCGCGTGAGCCGCTTGCTGTGCGATGGCGAGCGCTGCATAGGCGTCGTCTGCCAGGCCGGCGAAGACCCAGACGATCGTCACGCACTCGGGCGCATCGTCACAGCGCGGGCTACCGTGCTGAGCACCGGCGGCGCCGCTGCCCTGTGGGCACGTACGACCAATCCGCCGGGCTCGATCGGCCAGGGGCTCTTGCTCGCGCACTCCGCCGGGGCGACACTGGCGGACCTCGAGTTCGTGCAGTTCCATCCAACCGCCGTAATCGGCCTGGAGGGCAGGGAAGGCTTTTTGATCACCGAGGCGATCCGCGGCGAGGGTGCCACGTTGCTCGATCGCGACGGGCAGCGCTTCGTCGACGAGCTGGCGCCGCGTGACGAGGTCTCGCGTGCGATCCAAAGCCGTTTGCGCGAGAGCGGGGAGCGCTCGGTCAGCCTCGACATGCGTGCGATCGATCCGGCCCTCTTTCCCAATGTGGTGGGCGCGTTGCGCGAGGCCGGGCTCGACCCGATGCGCGAGTTGGTACCGGTGGCGCCCGCCGCCCACTACACGATTGGAGGGATCGTCACCGACCTGCATGCGCGCTCCGCGGTAGCTGGGCTGTATGCGGTCGGCGAGACGGCCTGCACCGGCCTGCACGGAGCCAACCGGCTGGCGTCGAACTCATTGAGCGAGTGCTTCGTGTTCGGTCGCCGCGCGGCGCTGGCCGCACTCCAGGAGCCCGCGCTCGGCGACGGCGCCGCGGAAGTCAGCCAGGCCGCGATCGACGCCGGCGCTTCGACGCCAGAGGTGGGCGCGAGCGTAGATTGGCGATCGGAGAAGTCTTCCAACGACCAGCAGGACATCAGACTTGCGTTGTGGCGCCACGCAGGGATCGAGCGCTCGGCTGCCGGATTGACGGAACTTCTCGACAATCAGCACCCAATGGCACGGCTGATCGCGCGCTCGGCGCTGATGCGAGAGGAGAGTCGCGGCACGCACACGCGTAGCGATTATTTGGAGTGCGACATGCGCCTCGACGGCAAGCACGTGGTAGTTCCGGGCGGCGACGACCTAGGGCTCGACTGGCAGGATTGGCGCTAGCGGCGCCACAAGCAAACTGCAGATACCCGCAAAAAGGGGGATGAGACATCCCCAAAAAACGCGCAACGGGCGAAAAGCTAACCCGAGCTTAATCAATTACTTCTGTGCCGCTTAGGAACAGCTTGGATACTCAACAAAGTCCGGTCCTTTTGTCATGGACCGGTGTTGAAGAGAGCAGAACTATGTATCAGTTCAGCCGAGCCATATACAGGGAGTTGGCACCGTACATAACGGAGTCCAGGCCCGACGCCGGGTCCGCTTCCAACCACAAGCACGTGCTCGACGCGTGCGAGTCGGCCGTCGAGCGGCTTGCAACCGACCGCCATTACTTCGCCAAGCCCGCTCGCACGCTGTTCTATGACATCAGGACCTACTTTCCGATGAGCGCACAGGAGCGCGTGCTGCAGACCGTTTGCCGCTATGTCGGGCTTGCCCAGCGCTTCCTCGCCGAGAACCCGTTGGAGGCACACGCGGCCGTGACCGACGAGCCACCCACCTGCCGAGCCACCACTCGCAAGGGCTCGACCTGTCAGCGCGTGCCGTTGCCGCACAACGGATACTGCCCCTCGCACCAGCACCTGGCCGACACCGAGCACAGCGAGCGCCTCGCCGCGGCTTGAGACGTTCTGAGTAGCCTTCCCGAGCATGCTGCTCGGGGTAGACGTGGGTGGGACGTTCACCGACGCGGTGTTCGTCGGCGACGACGGGACCGTCCATACGGCCAAGGCGCCGAGCACGCCCGGCGCGCAGGAGCAAGGCGTGATGAGCGCCATCGCGACAGTGCTCAGCCGCGCAGGCGCCGTGCCTGGCCAGACCCAACGCTTCGCCCACGGCATGACGGTCGCGACGAACGCCCTGCTTGAAGCGGATGCCCACCAACCCGCCCACCCGCCCGCGCGCACGGCGTTGATCGCGACCGAAGGATTCACAGACATCGTCGAGCTTGGCCGCCAGGCCCGCCCAAGCCTGTATCGCCTGTGTGAGGCAGGACCACGGCCGCTTGTGCCGCCGCACCTGCGCTTCGGGGCTCCAGAGCGGATGGGGACCGACGGGCCACTACGCGAGCTCGACGTCGAGGCCACCGAGACGCTGCTGGAGCGACTTGCGGCCAGCCGGCCCGAAGCCGTGGCGGTCGTGCTGCTGCACTCCTACGCCCATCCTGAGCACGAGCGCAAGCTCGGCGAGCTGATCTCATCGAGCCTGCCCGAGGTGCACCTGTCGCTATCGCACGAGCTTGTCGGCACTTTCAGGGAGTACGAGCGTGCAAGCACGACCGAGGTCGACGCGGCGCTCTCCCCCTTGCTCGCGTCCTACCTGCGCAAACTCGGCGAGTGTGCGGCCGACCAGCGCTTGCCCGCGGTCCAGGTGATGCAGTCCTCGGGTGGACTCACCGACGCGCGAAGAGCCGCCGCCCATGCGGCGCTGACGGTGCTCTCAGGCCCCGCCGGCGGCGTCGGCGGGGCACTGCTGCTCAGCCAAGCGGCCGGCGAGCGCGACGTGCTGTGCTTCGACATGGGCGGCACCTCGTGCGACGTGTGCGTGATCGACGAAGGGCGAGTGGCCGAGACGGCGCAGCGCAGCGTTGGCGGGCGCCCGCTCGCGCTGCCCGCACTCGACATCCACACGGTGGGTGCGGGTGGTGGCTCGATCGCCTGGCGCGACCCGGGTGGGGCGCTGCGCGTCGGCCCACAGTCGGCAGGGGCCGATCCGGGGCCCGCTTGCTATGGGCGCGGAGGCGAGCGTGCAACCGTGACAGACGCCAACCTGGTGCTGGGCAGACTGCTCGACGACGCACCACTGGCCGGTGGCGTGCGTCTCGATCGGATGGCCGCCGAGCGCGCTGTGGGAGCGCTGGCGGACGAGCTGGGGCTCGATCCGCTCGCCTGTGCCGAGGGGATCGTCCGAATCGCCGAGACGGAGATGAGGCGGGCGCTGGCGGTGATGACCGTGGAGCGCGGAATCGACCCGCGCCGCTTTGCGCTGATGCCGTTCGGAGGCGCCGGGCCGCTGCACGCCGCCTCGATGGCCGGCGAGTTCGGGATCGAGCGCGTGCTGTGCCCACGCGCTTGTGGCGTGCTGAGCGCGCTCGGTCTGGCCGCCGCGGCGCCGCGACGCGATGTGTCGAGCACGGTCATGCTCAGTGGCGCAGGCTTTACCGGCGAGAACGTCACCGAGACGCTGGACGCACTGATCGCGCGCGCATCGGGCGAACTCGACGGACCGGCCGAGCGCATCGTGCTGCGCTACGAGCTTCGATACCTGGGGCAGTCGTTCGAGCTGGCGGTGGACGAGGAGATCGACCCCATGGGCGGTTTTGGAGCCGAGCTAGTTCCTACTGCCGACACGCAGAGAGTCCACTCTCACGCGTTGTGCGATCCCCTGCGCTTGCGCGAAGCCTTCGAAGCCGAGCACGAGCAGCGCTATGGCTACCGCGACGCGAACGCGGAGGTCGAACTGGTGAATGTACGCGTGTCGGCGATCGGGTCACGGCCCGCGCTGCGACTGAGCGTTGCCGCCGATGAGCAACCGACGCGCGAGAGCAAGCTGGTGGCATTCGCTGGGGAGTGGCTTGAGACAGAGCTGTGGCGGGGAGAACTGCCCGTCGGCACACAAGTGCGTGGGCCTGCTCTGTGTGCGATGCCCGATTCCACGCTGCTCGTACCGCCCGGTTGGAGCGGAGCGGTGGACGAGCATGGGACGGTCGTGCTGGAGGGGACTCCGCTGCAGCAAGGTCGGAGCGCACGCGCACGCAGCTCGGAGCAGAGCACCCGAAGGGCACAAGGCGCTTGAGCTCACTCGACCCGATCGAGCTGCAGGTGATCGTCGGCGCACTCAGGGCGGCCTGTGAGGAGATGGGTGGCACGCTCGTTCGCTCGGCGCACTCGGCCAACATCAAGGAGCGTCGCGACGCCTCAACCGCACTGTTCGATCGTCATGGCGAGATGGTGATGCAGGCCGAGCACATTCCCGTGCACCTCGGCTCGATGCCCGCCGCGGTGCTTGCGGTGCTCGAGCGCGAGCAGCAACCCGGCGTGTCGTGGGTGCTGAACGATCCGTTCGCAGGCGGCACGCACCTGCCGGACATCACGGTTGTGACTCCTGTTTTTGCCGATGCCCCCCGCGCGCGCGGGGGGCATCGCGCTCTCGCCGCATCCAACAGCCCAGGTGGCACCCTCCCGCAGAGCTCCACCGAGCCTCCCCCCACGAAGAGCGCCCCAAGAGGGCCGCTCCTGATCGGCTTCGCCGCCAGCCGCGCCCATCACGCCGACGTAGGCGGGCCGGTACCCGGATCGATGCCGGCCAACAGCCGAACGCTCGAGGAAGAGGGCGTCGTGATCCATCCCCGTGAGCTGAGCGAGGCGGCAATCGAGGAGCTTGTCTCGCAGATGCGCCAACCCCAGGAGCGCAGAGCGGACCTGCGGGCACAGCTCGCCGCCAACCGCATCGGCGCCCTGCGCCTCTCCAAACTGGCCGAGCGTGTCGGGACACAGCTTCTCGCCACAGCAATGGAAGAGGTGCTCGACTACGCGGAGCGGCGCACACGTGCGTGCATCGCTGCGCTGACAGACGGGGTACGCGAAGCCCGCGACGTATTGGAGGCTCCCGAGGGCGATCTGCTGCTGTGCCTCAAGGCCACGGTCGCCGGCGAGCGACTGACACTCGACTTCAGCGGCTCGGCCTGGCGCCATTCCGGCAACCTCAACTGCCCGCTTGCGGTCACGCTGTCTGCCTGCTGGTTTGCGGTGCGCGTGCTTACCGATCCCGACATTCCACCCTCGGCCGGCGCTTATCGTCCCGTAGAGGCGATCGTGCCGGAGGGCTCGTTGTTGAACGCCAAGCCACCCGCCGACAGCGGGGAACCGGCCCCGGCCGTTGCCGCTGGCAACGTGGAGACCTCCTCTCGCGTCGCCGACCTCGTGCTCGGCGCTTTCGGCAGGGCGCTGGGTCAGGGGACGATGAACAATCTGACGCTCGGCAACGCGGACTTCAGCTACTACGAGACACTCGGCGGCGGGCAGGGGGCTTGCGCGGATCGTGACGGGCCCAGCGGCGTGCACGTGGCGATGAGCAACACGCTGAATACGCCGATCGAGGCGCTCGAGCGCGAACTGCCGCTGCTCGTCAGCGAGTATTCGCTGCGACGCGACTCAGGCGGAGCGGGCAGGCACAGGGGCGGCGACGGCGTCGTACGCGAGCTCGAGGCGCTCAGCGACATGACCTTCTCGCTGATCGGCGAGCGCCGCCGCCATGCGCCCTCCGGCGCAAACGGAGGCGAGGCCGGCAGGCCAGGTCTCGATACGTTGATCGGGGCAGACGGCAAGCCACGAGGATTGCCGGCGAAGACGACGGGTAGGCTTCATGCTGGTGAGCGACTTCGCATCGAAACGCCCGGGGGCGGTGGATATGGCGCCCCACCCGAGCAGCCCGATCCCAATGAATAGTCGGGCTGAGCAGAATTCGATCCGGCCGGGCGGCCGATCCGACTATCGCCCGGACCAGCCTGGAGAGTCGGCGCGTGGCTGAGCGAATCGGCTTCCTCGGCCTCGGCATCATGGGCTCGCGCATGGCCGCGAACGTGGCCAAGGCCGGCTATCCGCTGACGGTCTGGACGCATACCGAAGGCAAGGCTGAGCGCTGGGCCGAGGAGCACAAAGCCACGGCGGTGAACACGCCGGCAGAGGTGGCGGCCGCCAGCGACATCGTCGTCAGCATGGTCGTCGACGGCGCCCAGGTCGAGAGCGTGCTGTGCGAGGAGAACGGTGTCGCATACGGCGCCAAAGAGGGCTTGCTTTGTGTGGACATGTCGACGATCGCCCCGACCGACACGCGCCGCATCGCCGCGCGCTTGAAGGAGCGTGGGATCGGCATGATCGACGCGCCCGTGACCGGCTCCTCGCCACGCGCAGAGGCAGGGACGCTGACGATCATGGTCGGTGGCGAGGCCCAGGAGTTCGAGCGCGTGAGGCCGCTGCTCGAGACGATGGGCGAGCTGATCGTGCACGTCGGCGAGCTTGGCCAGGGTGAGATGCTCAAGCTGATCAACAACTCCCTCGGGGCCGCAAACGCAACGGCCGTGGCCGAGGCGCTGCTACTCGCCAAGGCGACCGGCGTGGACTTGGATGCGCTCGTGGCGGTGACCCAAAGCGGCTCGGGCGCCTCGGCGCAGATGCAGATGAAGTCGGGGCCGATGCGCGCTCACGACTATTCGACGTTGTTCAAGACCGAGCACCTGCTCAAGGACGTGCGCCTGTGCCTGGAGGAAGCACAGGCTGCAGGAATCCCCTTCCCGGCCGCTGCTCATGCTCGCGACCTGTTGGCTGCGACGATGGGCCGTGGACACGGCTCGGATGACTATGCGGCATTGATCGAGTCAGCCGAGGGCCTCGCCGGACGGCGGCTGTAAACGCCTCGTAACCGCCAGACCACCCAAAAAAACCTTCCATTTGCAGGGGATTTGGGATTTTCGCTCGGATTTCGTATCTTTAAGGGCAGCGGCGCCCCGTGCCAAGGCCTTATAGGCGGCACGGATGGGGCCGCACGGTTCTCAGACGATCCCTCGTAGTCAGGTCTTTTCAAAATGCCAATTGCTCTCAAGGAATGGGCGGTCACCGTCCGCGCCCTCGCCGAAGGCGAGCAGCTCATCACCCTGCGCAAGGGCGGTATTCGCGAGCCCGAAAAGCACTTCAAGCTCGATCACGACCGCTTTTTCCTGTATCCCACGTTCGACCACCAGCGCAACGATCTCGTGCGCGAGTCCCACCAGCCCGAGCTACGCCGGGCGCTCGAGGAAGGCGTGTGGAACGATGGCGAGCCTTCCGTGAACGCCTTCAGCGTCGAAGGTGGGATCCAGCAGCCCGAGCGCGTGCGCATCAGGGCTTGGGCTGAAGTGGCCGGTCACTTCACGATCTCCGATCCGCGCTGCGTCGATGCACTGTCGCCGTTCTACGTGTGGACGCCCGACTACGCCGAGAAGCGCCTCGAATGGAAGCGTCGCCATCCCCTACACGTGTTGCTGCTGCGCACCTACAGGATTCCCCGTCCCGTGACCGTCAAGGTCAAGGACGAGTACGGCGTTTGCAGTTCTTGGCTGGAGCTGCAGCGCGAACTGCCCTTCGAGGGCACACCGGTGCTCTCCGATGGCGAGTTCGAACGGGCTGCCGAAGAGATCGAGTCGATCACGCGCGAAGCCGGGCAGCCGATGGGCCAGCCCGTATTGGTCTAGACGATCGGGACCTCCTGGCGCAGGCGCCGGGAGGCCTCGCCGTGCATGCACGGCGAGGAAGGAGTCGCACATGTGCGACTCCTGACCGCGCCGCATGCGGCGCGGTCCCGGACGGTGCATGCACCGTCCGGCGGGCCGGCACATGTGCCGGCCCGAACAGCGCTAAGCGAGCAACTCCCGCGCGCGGCCGGCCTGACACACGAGCACG
>Ga0210385_10002619_pt1 | contig 10848 bp, 6 predicted proteins | sample IncBWH26OmetaG_FD_160107 | JGI IMG/M metagenome (GOLD analysis project Ga0210385, IMG submission 160107) | Forest soil microbial communities from Barre Woods Harvard Forest LTER site, Petersham, Massachusetts, United States - Inc-BW-H-26-O ... | reverse complement strand
GCGCCCGGCGTTCCGCACGAACGCCATCCCCGAGTACAAGCAGCACCGCGCGGAACCTGACGGCTCCGAGCAGACCCCGCCCGGCCTCGCCCTGCAGGTCCCGCTGATCACCCAGGTCCTCATCGCGGCGGGCATCGCCATCGCCGAGCACGACGGCTACGAGGCCGACGACGTCATCGCCACGCTCGCCACCCGGGCGGCCCAGCCCGTCGACGTGGTCACCGGCGACCGCGACCTCTTCCAGCTGGTCGACGACGCGCGCCAGGTCCGCGTCCTGTACACGATCAAGGGCCTCGGCCGGCTGGAGCCGGTCACCGAGGGCGAGATCGCGAAGAAGTACGACATCCCCGGCGACCGGTACGCCGACTTCGCCGTCCTCAGGGGCGACCCGAGCGACGGCCTCCCCGGCGTTCCCGGCATCGGCGAGAAGACCGCCGCCGCCCTGATCAGGGCCTTCGGTGACCTGGAGAGCCTGAAGAACGCGCTCGACCTCGGCCACGGGGGCTTCCCCCCGGGCACGCGCAAGAAGCTCGAGGCCGCCAGGGGTTACCTCGACATCGCCCCGCCGGTGGTGCGGACCGCCACCGACGTCCCCCTGGCGGACGACATCGACGGCACGCTCCCGGCCGTGCCGCCCGACGGGGAGCTCCTCACCGATATCGGCGCCGAGCTGGGCCTCGGCTCCTCGCTCAGCCGCTTCCGCGCCGTGGTCGCCAGCGGCTGATAACAGCAAGAAGCGCGCAGCGCTAGTATCGGGACATCAGCGTCAAGTCATCAGCAGAAGGAGACCAGTGAGCACCGATCCCGCCCTGTACCCGAGCGAGCGCCTCGCCCAAGTCGCCGCGGCGGTCCGCGCCAGGGGCCTGGACGTGCTGCTGCTCACCCCGGGACCTGACCTGCGCTACGTGACCGGCTACGACGCCAAGCAGCTGGAGCGGCTGACCTGCCTGGCGGTGCCGGCCGACGGGGATCCGTTCCTGCTGGTCCCGGCGCTGGAGCTGAAGGCGGCGCAGGCCTCGCCGGCCGGGGCGCTCAGCCTGGACATCCGGACCTGGGAAGAGACCCAGAACCCGTTCGGGATCATCGCGGGCGCCGTCGGCAGCCCGGGCTCGGTCGGCCTGTCCGACCGGATGTGGGCGCTGCACGTGCTCCAGTTCAGGGACGCCTTCCCGGCCGCCGAGCAGCGCCTCGCCAGCACGGTCCTGTCCCCGCTGCGGATACGCAAGTCAGCGGCCGAGATAGCGGCGCTGAAGGAGGCGGGCGAGGCGATCGACCGCGTGCACGCCAACGTGCCGGGCTGGCTCAAGCCGGGCCTGACCGAGCGCCAGGTGGGGGCCAAGATCGCCGAGGCCATCCTGGCCGAGGGCCACGTCCAGGTCGACTTCACGATCGTCGGCTCGGGCCCGAACGCCGCGTCCCCCCACCACGAGGTCTCCGACCGGGTCATCCAGGACGGCGACGTGGTGGTGGTCGACATCGGCGGCACGATGCCGTCGGGCTACTGCTCCGACTGCACCCGCACCTACGCGGTCGGGCACGCGCCGGACGAGTTCACGAAGTACTACCAGGTGCTGTACGACGCCCAGGAGGCCGCCACGCAAGGCGTCCGGCCCGGCGTCACCGCCGAGAGCGTCGACCGGGCGGCCCGCGCGATCATCGCCGGCGCCGGCTACGGCCAGTGGTTCATCCACCGCACCGGCCACGGCATCGGCCTCGAGACGCACGAGGACCCGTACATCGTCGAAGGCAACACGATCCCCCTCGACTCCGGCATGGCCTTCTCCATCGAGCCGGGCATCTACCCGGGCCCGCATGGCGCCCGCATCGAGGACATCGTGGTCTGCACCGAAGACGGCTTCCAGCGGATGAACAACGCCCCGCGCGACCTGGTGATCGTCTAACGGCGGCGGGCTTAGTCCTCCGGGCCGTTCTGCTGCTCGGCGAGGAACTGCTCGAACTGCGCCGCGAGCTCGTCCGCGGTGGGCATTTCCTCGCCCTCGGCCAGCAGGTTCTCGCCGTCGTGGGCGACCGCCGCGTCGTACTGCGACTCAAGGCCCTGGACCAGCTCGGCGACCTCGGCCGACTCCGCCACCTGCCGGTCGATGAGCGTCAGGGTCCGGTCGGCCGCCTCGCGCAGTTCCAGCGCGGGCAGGTCGAGCCCGGTGACCTCGGTGAGCGCGTCGATCAGCGTCAGCGCGGCGGTCGGGTAGGCCGCCTGGGACAGGTAGTGCGGCACCTGGACGACCAGGCCGACCGCGTCCCGCCCCGCCTCGCCGAACCGGTACTCCATCAGCGACGACGCCGACGCGGGCACCTGCAGCTTCGACGGCAGCGGGATCTTGGAGGTGACCAGCCCCGGCCGGGTGGCGTGCGTGATGACGCCGAGCGGCCGGGTGTGCGGTATGCCCATGGGCACGCCGAAGTAGGTGATCATCGGCCCGGCGCCGAGGCGCTCGGCCAGGGTCTGCGCGGCAGCCACGAACGCTTCCCACTCGTGGTCCGGCTCGGGCCCGGTGAGCAGCAGGAACGGCTTACCCTCGGCGTCGGCGAGCTTGAAGACCGACAGTTCCGGCGCGTCGTAGGTCTCCCACTTGCCGCCGTCGAACGTCATGAGCGGCCGCCGGGAGCGGTAGTCCAGCAGCCTGTCGGTGTTGAACCGCGCCACCGTGGTGTGCTCGAACGCGTCGAGCAGGTGCTCGGTGAGCAGGCGTCCCGCCGCCCCCGCGTCCATGAACCCTTCCAGGTACACGAGCAGGGCCATTCCCTCAGCGTCTGCGCCGCCGGCCTCCGGCGTCTCGTCGGTGTCCAGTTCGTAGAGTTCTTCCGGCTGCATACTTCCAGTCTCTCACCGCGTGCGACTGTTTTCTCCCGGGGGAACGAACCCCCGGTACCCCCGAAGTTCGCGCGGGGGCGGGCCCGACCGCGAAGGCGCGATCATGTCAGGCCCGCCCCCGCACGAGCAGAAGCTGCGGTTGTTCCCGTTTACGGCTACTTCCGCTTACGTTAGCTCACGTCTCGCCTCGTTGCGGCGGTGTGGCCAACTCCTGCGAAACCACAGTGACAGGAGTGCAGTTTTGTTACGTAAGCGTAGGTTCCCGAGACTAAGCCGTTACCGCATGCTGTCACCGCGCGGGTAATTTCACGTTAAGTTGTCGTAGTGGAAGAGATCGACCGCCGGATCGTGTCCCTGCTGTCCCGCAACGGGCGCATGAGCTTCACTGAACTTGCCAGGCAGGCTGGCCTTTCGGTGTCGGCCGTGCACCAGCGGGTGCGCAGGCTTGAGACCGAGGGCGTTATCACCGGGTACGTAGCGCTCTGTGACCCGGAGGTGATCGGGCTGCCGTTGACGGCCTTCGTGTCGATCAAGCCCTTCGACCAGTCGGCGCCCGACGACGTGCCGGACCGGCTGGCCCATCTCACCGCGATCGAGGCCTGCCACAGCGTCGCCGGCGACGAGAACTACATCCTCAAGGTCCGCGTCGCCTCGCCCGCCGCCCTCGAGGACCTGCTCCAGCAGATCCGCACGCTGGCGAACGTCTCGACCCGTACCACGGTGGTCCTGTCCACCTCGTACGAGAACCGCCCGCCCGAGATCTAGCGCAGGCCGGGAGGCGGCACCGGGGAGCGCCCCGGCTAGCCGGGGTGGTCGCCCCGGCGGACGCGCAGGCCGTCGAGCATCATGCCGAGCAGCCGGTCGGTCTCCTCCGGGGCCTGCTCGGTGGCGATCACGACCCCGTGCACGAGGCGCAGCACGTCGATCGGCTTGAGGTCGTCGCGGAGCACGCCGGCCTCCTGCGCGCGCGTCATCAGCCGCTCGGCCGCGTTGCTCATCGCGCCCCAGCAGCTGGTGATCAGCTGGGAGTCCTTGCCGAGCGAGTCGACGAGCGCGCGGGACAGGCCGCGCTTGGTGGTCAGGTAGGCGACCATCGCGCGCAGCCAGCCGGCCAGGGCCTGATCCGGCGTCGCGCTGATCATGTACTCGTCCGCCGCCGCGCAGACCGTCTCCACCTGGCTGCGGTAAACTGCCGCCTGCAGGTCGACGCGGGTCGGGAAGTGCCGGTAGAGCGTGCCGATGCCGACTCCGGCCCGCCGGGCGATGTCCTCGAGCGGCGCGTCGGCGCCGTTCTCGGCGAATGCCGTGGTCGCGGCGTCAAGGAGCTTGGCGCGGCTGCGCCGCGCGTCGGCCCGCATCCGCGGTTCTTCGCCCGCTTCGGCGCGGGGCTTTTCGATCATGTTCATCGGTCTACGCACACTACCCGGTTTGCAAAACGGAGGCTACCTCCATATAGTAACCGGAGTGAACCTCCGTATCTTTCCTCATCGTACCTCGCGCCTAGCGGACCGGGGAGCGGATGTCAGGGACACCCGCGACCGGCGCTCGGGAACCCGCCCGGGCGTCGCGCTCGCCATTATGCTCGGCGCCCAGCTCATGATTATCCTCGACGCGACCGTCGTGAACATCGCGTTGCCGCACATCCAGACCGGGCTGAACTTCTCCGCGACGAGCCTGTCCTGGGTGATGAACGGGTACACGCTGACCTTCGGCGGCCTGCTCCTGCTCGGCGGGCGGGCCGGCGACATCCTCGGCCGGCGCCGCATGTTCCTCATCGGCATCGTCGTCTTTACCCTCTCCTCGCTGGCCGGTGGCCTCGCGACCTCGTCCGCCATGCTGCTCACCGCCCGCGCCATCCAGGGCGTCGGCGGCGCGCTCGCCTCGCCGGCCGTCCTCGCGCTGGTCGTCAGCGGCTTCCCCGAGGGCAAGGAGCGGATCAGGGCCCTCGCCATCTACTCGGCCGTGGTGACCGGGGGCAGCTCGCTCGGCCTGGTCCTCGGCGGCATGATCACCCAGTGGGCCTCCTGGCGCTGGGTGCTGTTCATCAACGTGCCGATCGGCATCGCGGTCTGCGTGTTCACCCCGCTGTTCGTGTCCGAGACGCCCCGGCAGCCCGGCCGGTTCGACGTGCCGGGCGCCGTCACCTCCACGGCCGGCGTCGCCGCCCTCGTCTACGCCTTCATCCGGGCCGCCTCCAACGGCTGGGGTGACCACGTCGCCATCGCCGCCTTCGTGGTGGCCGCCGTGCTGCTGGCCGGGTTCGTGTTCAACGAGACCCGCGCCCGGCAGCCGATCATGCCGCTGCGGCTGTTCGCGAACCTGGGCCGCTCCGGCTCGTTCGTCGCGCGGCTGCTGCTCGTGGCGGGCATGTTCGGGATGTTCTTCTTCCTCACCCAGTTCCTGCAGGACGTGCTCGGCTTCAGCGCGCTGACCACCGGGATCGCGTTCCTGCCGATGACCGCGCTGCTGTTCGCCGTGTCCCGGCTCATGCCGCGGCTGATCCCGCGCATCGGCGGGTACCGGCTCATGATCATCGGCATGATCCCGGTGATCGTCGGCATGTTCTGGCTGTCGCGGGTGTCGCCGGAGACCGGGTACTGGTCCGGGATCTTCGGCCCGATGGTCCTGCTCGGCGCCGGCATGGGCGCGGTGTTCGTCCCGCTCACCACGACGTCGCTGGCCGGCGTCAGCCCGCGGGACTCCGGCGCCGCCTCGAGCATGGTCAACGTCATGCAGCAGCTCGGCGGCTCGGTGGGCCTGGCGGTGCTCGTCGCCGTCTACGGCACCGCGCTCCACTCGGCGTCGGCGCACCCGGTCGCGGGCCTGTCGGCGGCCCAGTTCCACGCCCACGTGCTGTCCCACGGCATGTCCACCGCGTTCACCCTGGCCGCGATCTTCGACGTCGCCGCCTTCGTGGTCATCGTGGCCCTGCTCCGCATCCGCAAGTCAGCGGTCCCGGACAGCCCGGCCTCGCTCTCCGACGAGGTGGTCCAGGCCACCGCGATCGGCGAGTAGCGGTCCGGTAACCCGCCCCGGGCGGCCGGTCCCGGCGGTCCGCCGCCCGGCCGCAGGCCCTGGGGCGGGACCACGGAGGTTTGACGCGCAGCTGTTGATAACAGCAAGAAGCGCCCCGCGCGCTTGCGTCCCAAAGGGATCTTGGATGGACGGCGCCGCCGGGGCGGCGCCGTCCATCCAAGATCTTTTCCGTTACTGGCCAGTGAGGCCGGCCGGGCGGGCCGGACTAGCTGACGGTCAGCGGGACCGCGTCCGAGTAGCGCACGCGGCCGAAGTACATCAGCTTTACCAGGAGCCACGACTCCCAGCCCGGTTCCGCGGTCGCGGGGACCGTGACGGCGAACCGCACGGTCGCCTCGCCGCCGGGGGAGACCGTGACCGGCTGGGTCCACGGCCCGGTGCCCCGCCAGGCGCCCTCGGGGGAGATGAGCTGGGCCTCGCCGCGCAGCTGCGACGCCAGGTGGCTGGCGACCTTCACCTCGAGCGAGCCGCTCTCGCCGGGCGCGAGCCGCACCGCCGGGGTGAGCACCTCTAGGTCGGCCTCGCCGGCCAGGGCGGTGACGTCGGACTGAAGCCGGAAGAACAGCTCCTCGGGCGGAAGGTCCGGATCGGGCCCGCCGGCCTCGCCGACCGTGACCAGCGCGACGTCCTCAAGGACCTGCCCGAGCCCGTCGGTGATCCGCGCGGTGAGGAAGTACCGCCCGTCGGCGGTGCCGGGCAGCGCGCTGACCGTCACGTCCCAGGACGCGAACCCGTTCGGCTCCAGGTCGTAGGCGAGCGGCGTGCCAGTCGCGGTGCCGCCCGCGCCCGGGACGGTGACCGCGTCCGGGACGGTGAGCGTGCCCGGGGCTGACGGGGCGACGGTGACCGCGAACCCGTCCGGCACGGCCAGCTCGACCGTCCCGCGGCCGCCGGCCGGCCCGCACGCGACGGTGAGCGTCAGCGGATCGCCGCCGGGCGCGCCCGCGCCCGGGGACTCCGCGTCCGCCGCCGGCGCCTGGTCCAGGGCGGCGGGGTTGCCGCCGAGCGTGACCCGGGTCGGCCAGAAGTGCACCGCGACCGGCATGTTCCCGGCGGGCGCGGGCCCCTTCCCGTGCAGCCAGTAGCGCGTGAAGACGGGCTGGGACGGCTCGGGCAGCGCGGCGGCCGTGGCGGCCGGGCTGTCAGCGTCCGGGGGCGCGACGGGAGCGGCCGCCAGCTGTACCCGCACCGTCACCGTCTCGAACGGCAGCAAGGGGACCAGCGCGGTTCCCTCGCTCACGGTCAGCGGCTCACCGCCGGAGCCCTCAAGCAGGTCGGTCAGCCAGGCGGCCTCGATCCCGCCTGCCATCCGCAGTCCCGCGACCCCGGGCCGCCCGTCGGTCTCCCGCAGCCGCACGGCCACCTCGCGCCCGCCGGCCGGCGGCGCTCCGGCGCCGCCCGCCGCGAGCGGGTTGCCCAGCGGCTTCAGCGCGGACAGGGTGACGTGGCCCATCCGGCTCAGCGGGTACTCCCGGCCCGCGGACGCGTTGAAGGAGGTGCCCCCGATGAGCGTCAGCCCCGGCGTGGCCGGGACGTCCAGGATGTCGAGCGCGCCAGCGGCCGGCGGCGCGGCGTCGGCAGCGTGGCCGACGGCGGTCAGGAGGTCGTGGTTGTAGTCCTCGGCGGCCTCGTTGAACCCGGCCGCCCGCCAGTCGGGCAGGCGGCGCGCCGAGGCCAGGGCGTAGCCGAAGGTGTGCGACCAGTGCTGCCAGGCGAACGATGACCCGTCGGGCGCGGTCCGCCGGTCGCCGTCGATCCAGACACCGCTCGGCCACGCCGAGCAGGCGCGGAACAGCGACATCCACAGCGTCCCGTCCGGCGTGACCGCGGCGCCGGGAGTGCCCCGGTTGAACACGGCGACCGCCCCGGGGGTGAGGGCCGCGTCCCCGGGGGCGAGCACGTCGCCGTCGCAGACATCGGCGTGCAGCTGCCCCGTCTTCAGCGAGCGCACCAGCTCGGCGACCGCCGCGGGCAGCGCGGCCGGGTCGGCGACGGCGACGATGAGCACCGGCAGGTCACGGGGCCCGCGTACGTCCGCTCCGGGCGCGAACGCCGCCGTGCGCGACTTGGCCGCGGGCACCCACAGCCGCGCCGTCCCGGTCTCGGCGACCAGCTGGGAGAGCCGCTTGGCCACGGCCCGGTCGCAGGTGGCGAGGACCTCGGAGGTGAACGCGTTGGACGACGGCCCGCCGAGCGCGATGCGGAAGTCGGGCAGGTTCGAGTCCAGGTCGAGCGACCCGTAGCGGGTGCCGGACGAGCGCGACGACGTCGCCGTGACCCCGGTCCGCGCCAGCGCGGTGACCAGGTCCCTGACGGCGGGCCGGAGCGACTCGGGGGTGGCGTCGGGGGTGACGACCTCGGCCACCCCGACCGCCACCGGCACGGCCTCGGCCTCGTCACCGGAACCGAGCAGCGCGCGGGCCACCGACCCGATCCCGAACCAGTGGTTGGCCGGGTTGTCCAGCGTCCACCAGTGCTCGGCCACGTCCGCCTCCGGCGCGCCAAACGGCCGCCCGATGACCGCCGTCGCCGTCTGGTACACCGGCAGCCCGCCGGGCAGGGCGGTGGGGAACCGCACCCGCAGCAGGTGCTCCTTGCCGATCGACCCGGACACGTGGGTGCGGAACTCCACCCGCTCGGCGCCGTCCCACAGCAGGGTCTCCGCCGTCACCGACAGGTCGCCGAGGGCGTAGGTGGCGACCAGCCGCGACCCGACGGGGGACCGCTGGGCCCGCACGGAGGCGGCGACGGAGGACGACGGCAGCCCGGGCCCCTTGGGCGACAGGTGCCACGGGCCCTCGTTCCACCGGGGATGCTGCTGGTACTCCTCCTGCAGCACCAGGTCGTTACCCGGGCTGGTCAGCAGCTCCCGCCCGGCGGCCTTGTCGACCACCGAGGCGAGCGCGCCGTGCCCGGCCGCGCCCGTCACCGCGAACGCGTCGTTGGAGATGGCGAGCCCGTCGATGTCCTTCCAGCCGCCCGCGGCCGGGTCAGCGGGCACCGCGACGAGCGGGTACCGCACCTGCCCGAGCGGCGGCACGCCGCGCGCCCTGAAGGTCAGCGTCACCGCGGCGAGCGAGCCGTCGGGGTGCCTGCGCACCCCTTCGGCCAGCGCCGGGACCGGGTCGCCGGTCACCGGGTCGGTGACCGCGAGCCACGGGGTGCCCGGCGCGCCGAGCTCGACCGCCGCCGTCGCCATGCCGTCGCGCTCGCGGGCGAGGCCGTTGGTGACGGTGACCGCGAGCCCGGTACCGCCGTCGCCGGAGGGGGCGGCCAGGAACGCCGCGCCGTCGCGCCGGGCCGCGTCCCCCCGCTGCCACGCCTCCCGCCACCCGGCCAGCAGGTCCAGGTACACCTCGTCGGACTCGGTGCCGGTGATCGCGTCGTGGTGCGCGCCGTAGGCAAGCTGCCGCCACGCCTTGTCCAGCGACTCCGCCGGGTACGGGGCGCCCCGCAGCCACGCCAGGGTGGCGAGCCGCTCGCCCTCGAGGACGGCGACCTCGCCGGCCCGCGAGGCGGCCTTGGTGTCGGCGTAGGAGACGTCCTTGCCGGTGTAGAGGGGGTTCATGTCCCGCGTCTGCGGCATGATCCAGTACCGCGACGGCGCGGCCTCCGCGTCGGCCCGTACCGCCGCGAAGAACTCGCGCGGGATGGCCGGCACGAACCGGGGCCACAGGTACCTGGCGCCCCACGCCCGCCCCACGTCGGTCACCCAGCGGGCCGGGATCACGTGGTCGGACCCGACCGGCAGCATCACGTTGCGTGTCGCGGCGACCGGCGCGAGCTCGCGGAACTGCTCGTGGGCGGCGCGCAGCGCCCCCTCGAGGTCGGTCGCGGTGTGCAGCGTCCACCCCGCGCCGTAGTGGTTGGCCATGTAGGCGGTGAGCAGCCCGGACCCGTCGGGGGAGAGCCACTCGAACTCGGCCGGGAACTGCATGTCGGTGTTGACCGCCGGGCCCCACTGGTGGAACGGCCCCCGCGCCCACGACGACGAGTCGAGCCCCGCGGCGGCCATCAGCCCGGGGAAGCCGGGATCGAACCCGAACGCGTCGAGCATCCACGCGGACGCGGGCGCGGCGCCGAGGACCCCGCGCTGGAATCCCATCCCGTAGACCGCGTTGCGGATGGTGGTCTCCGCCCCGGTCAGGTTGGTGTTCGGCTCGTTGTAGGTGCCGCCGACCAGCTCCGCCCGCCCGTCGGCGAGCAGCGACCGCAGGAACGCCCGGTCGCGGGGGAACGCGTCGAAGTGCGGCTTGAGGTAGTCGACCTCGGCCAGCACGAACTTGTAGTCGGGGTCGCGCCGCGCCTTCTCCAGGTGCAGCCGCACCAGGTCGAACGCGGTCCGCGTGTCCGGCAGCACCCCGTCCTCGTCCGGCAGCACCAGCCGCGCCTCGGTGAACTGCCCCTGCGTGTTCCACCAGACCGGGTCGTAGTGGAAGTGCGAGACCATCCACATCGTCCAGCCGGTCTCGGCGACGGTGATGCTCGCGCCGAGCTCGGCCCGGCCGAGGGCGGTCTCCGCGATCACGGTGACGGGCAGCTCGGTGCCGGGGGACCGGGTCACCGCGACGCTCACCTCGCCGGTGCGGCCTTCCCCCGGTCTCCCGAGGGGTAGCCGCAACGGTTCCGGGGTTTCCGCCCCGGCGCCCATGACCCGCAGGTGCCCGGTGAGTCCCTCCTCGGCCGTCTCGGTGGCCTCCACGGTGACCCGCACCACCTGCAGCGCCCGCCCGGCATGCCCGGTAAACAGATCGGTCGACTCGACCCCAGTGATCCGCATGCCCCCATCGTGCCACGCACCCGCGACCGCGCGGCCCCCATCCCGGCGGTTCGCCGGTTAACTGTTAACGATATCGTTAACAGTTCACCCGGTAAGAGCATAATGTGGAAAGCAATCTTCCGAAAGAAGTCTTCCGAGATCATTGCCGGAATGACCCTTTCGAGCGTAGCGTTTCGAAACATGAGTTCCGAACAAAGTT
>Ga0210385_10002618_pt1 | contig 10849 bp, 7 predicted proteins | sample IncBWH26OmetaG_FD_160107 | JGI IMG/M metagenome (GOLD analysis project Ga0210385, IMG submission 160107) | Forest soil microbial communities from Barre Woods Harvard Forest LTER site, Petersham, Massachusetts, United States - Inc-BW-H-26-O ... | reverse complement strand
TAGTTCCTGCTCGGTCGCACCTAGCTGCGACAGCAGGGACTGCACCGAGACGCTGGTGGAGGCGTTGGAGGCGTTGGCGTGGGCGAGCTCGGCGAGCAGCTGGTCGCGCCGGGCCGAGAGCTGCTCGTCCGTCTTGGCGAGCGCGGCGAGCTCGGGGTTGTCCTTGACGCCGAGCTCGTTCAGCTGGGTGACGACGGCGTTGGCCAGCAGCCCGGCCAGGTCGATGGCCACCTGGGGGTTCGGGTTGGTAACGGTGATGTCCATGATCGCCGAGCTGCTCAGCGGTGTCACCGTGATGTTGTGCCGGGCGACCTGGACCGCGCTGAGGTTGACCTTAGCCTGGCTCAGCACGCTCCCCACCAGGCCCGGGTCGGTGGCTACCGCGCTCACCCGGCTCTGGATAGCCGTCACCTGGGTGGTCGCGTCCGGCGTGGTGCCCTGGCCCTGGATGGTCGCCGTCGCCGCGTAGGTCACCGGCTGGCGTTCTTTCAGCGGCACTATAGCTAGCGCCGGCACGATCATCAGGATCAGCAGCAACCACCTGTGCCGCCAGAAGATTCGCCGCCCCGCCTCGCTGGCTTCCAAAATTCACACCTCGTTCATCTACGCGGTCAGACCTTCACGTTATGGTGGGACAAATGCCGACCACCTCGGCTAAGTGCGAGGTGGTTTCTACGTCGATTGCCGGAGTCGCCGGCGAGCGCCGGGTGTCATACTCGGCTGAGTGAATGACCAGGCACGGAAGCGCTCCGGTCCTGCCTCGCTGGCCAGCCCTCTCCGGGTCGGTACGCTCTTGGCAGGCACCGTGCTCACGGGCAGCTTCCTGCTAGCCGGCTGCTCCTCGGCACCGCGGGCGGTGACCCCCTCCACCGCCCCCGCCGTAACCAGCCCGGCGACGTCCCCGCCAGCGGCCAGTTCCGTCCTCCAGCTGGCCGGCGGCCTCGGCCGCGTGCACAAGATCCTGGTGATCATGGAGGAGAACCACAGCATCCAGCAGATCTTTCCCAGCGGCATGCCGTACCTGTGGAGCCTGGCCCAGCGGTACGCGTATGCGCCTGATTGGAGTGACGTGGGGCACCCCAGCCTGCCGAACTATCTGGCTATCTTTGCCGGATCGGCCTTCAATGAACCGCAGGACTGCGCGCCCGGTCCCGGCTGCACTTATCCGGGGCCGTCGGTATTCGGCCAGGCTCTTTCCCGGGGCAAGACGGCCAAGGCCTACGAGGAATCCATGCCGCAGCCCTGCGACCCGGGATTCGAAGGGGAATACGACGTGAACCACAACCCGTGGGCGTATTTCCCGAGCGAGGCCGCGAGCTGCCGGGCCCATGACGTGCCGTCCGGCACGGCGTCCGGCGGAGCGCTCTCCGCCGACGTAGGCGCGGGCACGCTGCCCGCCGTCGGCCTCCTTACCCCGAACCTGCTGCACGACGGCCACGACGGGACGCCCGCGCAGGCGGACTCCTGGCTGCGGGGCTGGATGCCGGTGCTCATGTCCGGTCCTGACTGGCGGTCGGGGCAGCTGGCCATCGTCGTGGTGTTCGACGAGGGCGAGACGACCGAGCAGGTGCCGTTCGTGTTCATGGCCCCGGGCCTGTCCGGGGTCAAGATCTCCGAGGCGGCCAACCAGTACGCGCTGACGCGGCTCATCGACAAGGTCATCGGCGCGCCGCCGCTCCGGCAGGCCGGCCGCGCCGCCGACGTGGCGCCGGCCCTGGCGGGTGCCCGATGACCGGCCAGCACGGCGCGGGGCGCGTGGCGTTCGTCGGCGCGGTGCACGAGGCGGTGCCCGCGCTCGGCGTCCTGATCGACAGCGGCGCCGAGGTCACCGAGGTGGTGACGCTGCCGGCCGAGCGCGCGGCCAGCACGTCCGGCTTCGTGAACCTGGAACCGCTGGCTCATGCGCGCGGCATTCCGCTGCGCCGCTGCGCGGACATCAACTCCGCCGAGTCGGTGCAGCGCGTCCGGGACCTGCGGCCGGACCTGATGGTCGTGTGCGGGTGGACCAGGCTGCTGTCCGCCGAGCTGCTCAGCGTGCCGCCCCGCGGCGTCATCGGGTTTCACGCCTCGCTGCTGCCGAAGTTCCGCGGCCGCGCCCCGGTGAACTGGGCCATCCTGCGCGGCGAGGCGGTCACCGGGAACACGATGATGATGCTCGACGCGGGCACCGACACCGGCGACATCGTCGACCAGCAGACCGTGCTCATCACCCCTGAGGACACGTGCGCGACCGTCTACGCGAAGGTGGGCGAGGCCGGGGCCGAGATGCTCCGGCGCCAGCTGCCGGCGCTGCTGGCGGGCACGCCGCCGCGGCGGCCGCAGGGTTCCGCGGACGGCCCGCCGCTGCCCAAGCGCACGCCCGGGATGGGGATCACCGACTGGAACCGGCCCGCGCGCGCGGTACACGACTGGATCCGCGCCCTCACCTGGCCCTACCCGGGCGCCTTCACGTTCCTGGGCGAGCGGAAGGTCATGCTGTGGGCCGCGACCCCGGACACCGCGGCTCCTCAGGGAGCGGCCCCGGGTGAGGTGCTCGGGTGCGACGAGGGCGGCGTGCGGGTGGCGACGGCGGACGGCACGATCCTGCTGACCAGCGTGTCGGACGCCGGCGACCCGCCCGGGCCGGCCGCCGCGTGGGCGGCCCGCGGCAGCCTGCGGCCGGGCGTCCGGTTCGAGCCGGTGCCGCCGGAGACCGCCGCGTGGGCGCTGGGCCTCGGGCCCAAGCCGGCCGAGCTGGCGAGGTAGCGCGGTGGAGGAGCGGACGCGGGTCGTGGTCATCGGGGCCCACCCCGATGACGAGCTGCTCGGCGCGGGCGGCACGCTCGCCCGGCACGTGCTGGCCGGTGACGAGGTGCACGCGGTCGTGGTCGCGGACGGCGCCGGCAGCCGCTATCCGGCCGAGCTGGTCTCCACCCTGGAAAAGCAGGCGCGGCGCGCGGCCGAGGTCATCGGCTTCGCCTCCCTGCAGTTTCTCTCGCTTCCCGACCAGCGGCTGGACACCATCCCGCTGATCGAGCTGACCCAGCGGCTCGAGGCCGTGCTCGACGAGATCGCCCCGGCCATCGTCTACACCCATTTCCCCGAGGACGTGAACGCCGACCACGGCCTGGTGGCCAGGTGCGCGTGGACGGCCTGCCGTCCTTATGGCCGCCCGCAGGTCCGCAAGTTCGCGGTTTTCGAGACGCCCTCGTCCACCGAGTGGGCCTGGCCGATGACCGGGACGGAGTTCCGGCCCGGCTTGTTCGTCGACGTGAGCGAGACCCTCGAGGCCAAGATCGCCGCCATGGAATGCTACGAGACCGAGCTGCGCGACTACCCGCACCCGCGGTCGAGCCGCGCGCTGCGGGAGCGCGCCGCCTACTGGGGCAGCCACATCGGCCGGCTCGCGGCCGAGCCGTTCGTCGTTCTCAGGGAAGTGATGTAGCCAGGCGGACTTATATGCCGGAAAGTGTCCATTTGCGACGGATCACGTAGACCCACTACGTCCATTGGGGGTTGACGCCCTCAGGGTCCTTCCGGTACCCCAGAACATGGGGGCCCTATCTGCTGTCCATGCATGGAAGCACACCCTGATGGGAGGACCCAGTGCACAAGATCACTGGGAAATACTCGTTCCGGATCGCCGCCGCGGGCGTCATCGTGGCCGGTGCCGCCGTTGGCGGGACGGTCGCCCTGAGCGGTGCCGCCGCCGCCGCGGTCGCCGTACCGTGTTCGTCCTCGAGCCTGATCTCGGCGATATCAACAGCGAACACCACGCCGGCCGACGATTCGCTCTCGCTTACGAGCGGGTGTGTTTACTCGTTCACGGCGGCCGACAACGCCACGGACGGCGGCAACGCCCTGCCGGTCATTACCGGGTCGGTGAGCATCGCGGGCAACGGCGCCACGATCACCAGGTCGGGCAGCACCGCGTTCCGCCTGTTCGACGTGGCCTCGGCCGGCAGCCTGTCCCTGAGTGACGTGACGCTCAGCAACGGCCTGGCGGCCGGCACCGCAGGGGGCGGCGCGGTCTTCAACCACGGCCCGCTGTCCGTGACGAGCACGACGTTCAGCGGCAACACCTCGACCGCGACCGCCACCTCGGGCGGCGCGATCAACAGCAGCGGCCCGCTGACCGTCTCGCTCAGTACGTTCACCGGTAACACCGCCGTGGAGGGCGGGGGCATCTTCAACGAGAGCACCGGCGCCGCCGCGACCATCACCGACACCACCTTCTCCGGTAACACGGCGACCACCTTCGGCGGCGGCGCCATCGTCAGCGCCGACGGGACCACGAACTTGGCCCGCGACACGTTCAGCGGGAACAACGCGACGGGCACCGCGGGCGGCGGCGCGATCGACAACGACGCGGCCGTCAACGTCACCAACAGCACGTTCAACGGCAACACCGCCGGGACGAACGGCGGCGGCGCGATCCAGAACTTCGGCACCATGGCCATCACATGGTCTACGATCTCCGGCAACAACTCGGCGTTCGGCGCCGACCTGCACAACGACACCACCGGCTCCCTGACCGTGGCCGAGACCATCGTGGCCAACGGCGGCGGGGGCGGCAGCAACTGCAGCGGGACGCCGGCCGTCGTCGATGGCGGTTACAACATCGACACCGGCACCTCATGCGGCTTCTCGACGGCCAACCACTCCAAGCCCAGCACCAACCCCGCCCTGGGTCCGCTGGCCTCCAACGGCGGCCCGACCCAGACCATGGCGCTGGCGTCCGGGAGCCCCGCGGTCAACGCCGTCCCGGTCAGCGTGACCGGCTGCTCCGGGAGCACCGACCAGCGCGGCGTGTCGCGGCCGCAGGGCATAGCGTGCGACATCGGCGCCTACGAGCTCGCCATGGCGTCGCCGTCGCCGTCGCCGTCCCCGACCCCGACGACCTCTTCGCCGCCTCCGCCGGGCGGCCGGATCGTGGGCTACGCGGGCAAGTGCCTCGACAACTTCCGCAACAGCACCGCCGACCGGAACAAGATCGACATCTGGGACTGCAACGGAACCGCCGCGCAGCGCTTCGTGTATACGTCCAACGGTGAGCTGCAGGTCAACGGCAAGTGCATCGATGACAGGGCCTTCGGCCACAGCGGGACCGGGATCGTCCTGTTCACCTGCAACGGCGGCTCGAACCAGCGGTGGATACACACCGGCGGCGCCTACGTGCTGGTCTTCCGGCACCTGTGCCTGGACGACCCCGCGTTCAGCAAGAAGAACGGCACCCAGGTCATCGTCTATTACTGCAACAGCGGCGCGAACCAGAAGTGGTCGCTCCCGGCCTGATTTCCCGGCGTTCTCCGGGTTACCGCGCCTGGGATGGGCCACGGGCCTTGCATCCGGCATCTGACGTAGACGAATCTACGTCAGATGCCGGATGCCGATTTGTCGCATTCCGTGAGAATGGATTCCTACCGCACGAAAACGCCCAGGAGGCGTACTTTTGTTCTGTCAGTTGCAGGATGATGCCGTCCCGTCGGCGTCTTAACGTGTGTAAGTCAACGCAAGTCTTAGAATGTCGTCGCCGCGAGCGATGACGTCGTGGGGGGACCGGTGAGAGACAGGTGTCTCAGACGTGGCCTGGCGCGTTTGCGCGCAGATTGAGCCGTTATGCGGATCCGGACGTAGCGAGGACTCCCGCCCGGCGCGCCGCGGCCCGGCACCGCGGCGCTCGCCGTCGGCTCCGCGCGACCTGGACGCGACGCCTGTCCGCCGGCGCCGCCGTGCTCATCGGCGGCATCACCGGCAGCGTGGTGATCTCGTCGCCGGCGCTCGCCCAGACGCCCTGCACGGCAGCGGCCCTCATCTCGGCGATCACGCTGGCCAATACGACGAACGGCACCGTCACCCTGACCAGCGGCTGCACCTACACGCTGACCGCGATCAACAACACCACTGACAACGGCGGCGTCGGCCTGCCCGTGATCAACGGGAGGGTGACGATCCAGGGCAGCGGGGCCACCATCACGCGGTCCACCGCGTCCGGCACGCCGGTCTTCCGCATCTTCGACGTGTCGTCCGCGGGCAGCCTGACGCTGAACTCGGTGACGATCAGCAACGGCCTGTCGAACAACGGCACCCAGGGCGGCGGCGGAATCTTCAACCACGGCACGCTCACGATCACCGGGAGCACGTTCTCCGGCAACGCCCAGACGGCCTCCACCGGAACCTCGGGCGGCGCCATCGACAACAGCGGCACGGTGAACGTCTCGACGAGCACGTTCACCGGCAACACGGCGCAGGAGGGCGGCGGGATCTTCAACCAGAAGACCGCGACCGTCACCAACAACACCTTCACCAACAACACGGCCACCGTCTTCGGCGGCGGCGCCCTGCTCAACGCGGCCGGGACGATGACGGTGACCGGGGACACGTTCACCGGGAACACCGGCCCGGGCGGCGGCGCGATCGACAACGACACGACGCTCAACATCAGCAACAGCACGTTCACCGGGAACACGGGCGGGACCAACGGCGGCGGCGCGATCGACAACTTCGGGACCACCACGATCACCCAGGCCACGTTCTCGGGTAACAGCTCCCCGTATGGCGCCAACATCTTGAACTACACCGGCTTCACGCTCAAGCTGAGCATGAGCATCGTGGCCAACGGCCAGGGCGGCGGCCCGAACTGCGGCGGCGCGCAGCCGGTCACCGACCTCGGCTACAACATCGACACCGGGTCGTCGTGCGGCTTCACCGCGGCCAACCACTCGATGAGCAACACCAACCCGCAGCTGGGCCCGCTGGCGAGCAACGGCGGCCCGACCCAGACGATGGCGCTGCCCCTCGGCAGCCCGGCCGTCGACGCCATCCCGTCGAGCACGTCCGGCTGCACCGGCAGCACCGACCAGCGCGGCACGACCAGGCCGCAGGGGGCCGGCTGTGACGTCGGCGCTTACGAGCTGGTCCAGAGCGGCTCGGGCACGCCGTCGGTGCCGACCGGGCTGAAGGTCACCGGCACGACGTCCACCTCGGTGTCGCTGTCCTGGAACCCGTCCACCGGCAACCCCACTGGCTACACCGTGTACCGCAACGGCAAGTCCGTCGGCACGACCGGCGGGCCCAACGCCACCACGTACACCGACCTGACGGTCTCCCCGTCCACGACGTACACCTACACCGTCGACGCCTTCAGCGGGAGCAACCACTCGGCGCAGTCATCGCCGGTGCAGGCGACCACGCCGGCGCCCAGTGGCGTCCAGGCGGTGCAAGGCGGCGCGGTGTCGACGGCCTCCCAGGTCACCAGCACCACGATCACCCTGTCCTCCCCGGTGCACGCCGGGGACCTGCTCGTCGGCTGGTTCGGGCAGTACAACTCGTCCGGTCATGTGACGGTCTCCGACAGCGTTAACGGGGCCTGGACCCGGTCCAGCGCCTCCACCACGTTCGGCAGCGGCAGCGGCGACATCACGCTGTACTACCTGCAGAACTCGGCGGCGGCCCCGAACGGCCTGACCATCACGATCACCGCCACCAACGCGACCTACCTGGAAGGAGCCGTCGGCGACTACAGCGGCGTGGCCACGGCCGGCGCCCTCGACCAGTTGGCGGTGGCCAAGGGGAACAGCACGACGGTCGACTCCGGGGCAACCGGATCGACGGGCGCGGGCGAGCTGGTCTTCGGCGGCATCATCACCGGCGGGTCGCCCGGGACCGTGACGCCGGGAGCCTCGCAGGGCCAGAACTTCAGCATGCTGGCGCAGACCAGCGGCCAATCGGCCGACGCGGAGGACATCTTGTCCAGCGCCGCCGGGGCGCAGGACGCGCGTGCCACGCTCAGCACCGCCACGGACTGGTACGCGGTGGTGGCCACGTTCCACACGTTCGGGTCCGGCAACACGTCGCCGCCCAGCGTCCCGACCGGTCTCACCGACCCCACGGACACGGCCAGCGCGGTCGGCCTGAGCTGGAACGCCTCGACCGACAGCACCGGGACGCTGGCGGGCTATACGGTCTACCGCAACGGCACGTCGATCGGCACCACGAACGCCAGCACCACCACGTTCACCGATTCGACCGTGCAGCCGTCCACCACCTACACCTACACGGTGGACGCCTTCGACACGGCGGGCAACCACTCCGCCCAGTCCTCGCCGGGGCTGCAGGTGACCACGCCCACGGCACCGCCGCCGAGCGCGAAGTGGGACCAGGGCGGCGCGGTTTCCACCGGCAGCCAGGTGACGAGCGTCACGATCACCCTGACGAGCCCGGTCAGCGCGGGTGACCTGCTGGTCGGCTGGTTCGGGCAGTACAACGCCACCGGACAGGTCACGGTGTCGGACAACGTCAACGGGGCCTGGACCCGGGCCAGCGCCGCCACCACGTTCGGCAGCGGCCACGGCGACATCGCCCTGTACTACCTGCAGAACTCGGCGGCGGCTCCGTCCGGCCTGACCATCACCATCACCGCCCCCAGCGCGACCTACCTCCAGGGCGCCGTGGCCGACTACTCGGGCGTGGCCACCACGGGCGCGCTGGACCAGACGGCGGTCGCGAAGGGCACCAGCACGACGGTCGACTCCGGGCCGACGGCCTCGGTGGCCGCGGGCGAGCTGATATTCGGCGCCATCATCACCGGCGGCCAGCCGGGGACGGTCACGCCGGGGTCCTCGCAGGGACTGACGTTCGTGATGCGCAGCCAGACCGGCTCCGGATCGGCTGACGTGGAGGACGTGCTGGCGGGCGCCGCGGGTGCCCAGGATGCCAGGGCGACCTTCGGGTCCTCCACCGACTGGTATGCCGTGGTCGCGACCTTCAAGCCCTGACCGGGACGAGGGACGTCAGCGCGGACCGGCGACCGGCGGGACGGGAGTGTGCGGCTCCCGTCCCGCGGTCGCTGACCGAATTCGATCACTGACACACCTGGACCAGGTGGTGGCTCCGCTCGGCGTCAGTAACCTGCATATGACGTAGAAGATCTACGTTCTCGCTGGTCAGCTGCAGTAGTCCGGAGCGCTGGATACGGGACGTCGCCACCACCGCAGCGGGTAGGATGCACGAGACAAGCCGGGCATTTCTGGCCCGCACGCGTCCTGCGGCCCAAGGGTGGCTGGGTGCGCGACTGAACCTGCAGCCGAAGGCAGCCCACCAACGGGGCCAACTGAATGACCAGAATCAGACCCAGCGTAGGACTCGTGCTGGCCGGCCTGGCCGCCCTGGCGGTGGTGGCCTGCTCGAGCGCACCGCCTCCCGCCCCCGCGCCATCGTGGCCAGACACCCATCTGCACTACGCGCCGAACAGCAACTTCGGCCCGTCGGGCCAGTTCCTGCCCGGGGCCGACGGTTTCAACCTGGCCGACGTCAAGACCTACGACAAGAGCGAACTGGACAGCCTGCCGGCCGGCGTACGCGGGCTGGTGTGGCTCGGGGACTGCAATGGGGCCACGGCCAGTTTCCGGTCGGCCGTGGATGCCTACCGGGGCGACCCCAAGCTGTTCGGCTTCTACGTCATGGATGAGCCGCTGCCGTCGAAGTGCTCGCCCGCGCACCTGCTCGCCGAGGACAACTGGATCCACAAGCACGTCCCGGGCGCCGTGACGTTCGCGATCCTGGAGAACCTCGGCAGCGAGAAGGACCCGAGGTTCACGGGCTCGTACACCCCGGCCGATTCCGGGCTGGACCTGGTCGGCCTGGACCCCTACCCGGTGCGGTCTGAGCTCCACTCTCCCGACTATGTCGAGATATCCCAGTACGTGAGGATGGCCCAGGCGCAGGGCTGGCCGCTGAGCTCCATCGTGCCGGTGTACCAGACGTTCGGCGGCGGCAACTACCCCGATGACGCCAACGGCCACTGGGTGATGCCGAGCGCGGCGCAGGAGCGTCAGCTCCTGGCCGAGTGGGCCGCGGTGGTCCCGAATCCGAAATTCGACTACGCGTACAGCTGGGGCCCGCAGGAGGGCGATAAGGCGCTGAGTCAATCCCCGCCCCTGCAGGCCGTGTTCACGACCAAGAACAAGTAAGTTGTTACGTCTGTCTCGAATGCGGGGGAATAGCCCGGTCCACGACGAGCGCGGTGGCCAGAGCCACCGCGGTGCCGACCGCGGCCCCCCCGACGGTATCGGTGAAGTAGTGCTGGTCCAGGCCCACCAGCGCGACGGCCACCGCGACCGCGACCAGCAGCACGGCCACGGCTAGGGCTAGGCGCACGGCCGCGGGTATCCGGGGGCGGACCGGGTCGGCCATCAGCACCGCGAAGACCGCGGCCACCGCGAACACCCGTGCCTCAGTCCCGCTGGGGAAACTCAGCGCGCCCATGAGGGTCCGGCCGACCAACGGCTTGAGGACGAGCTCGGCTACTCCCGCCGCCGCGGGCACGGCCACGGCCGCCAGCACGGCTCCGCGCCATCTGCGCGTGACCAGGCAAGCCAGCACCAGCACCGAGGTCATGACCGCCACCGGCAGCACGTCACCGATCCCGGCCAGGTCCTCCAGCCCTCTCCACTGCCCGCCGAGCCCGCCCCGGATCATGGCGTCTACCCACGAGTCGGCCGGTCCCGCCGAGGCCTGCCCGGCGACCAGCGCCCCCAGCAGCGCCGTGACCGCCGCGCATACGACCAGGATCACGACGGCAAGAGGGCGCATCGCCGCAGGCACCAGCGGCCGAGGCCCGGTGCGCTGCGGCTGCTCCAAGGGCTGCCTCCCCTCCAGGGCACACCCATCCCACCGTAACACGCGGATTTCCGCTGGCCACGGACCCGACCGTAAGGGGCGCGGCCACCGGCTCGGCATGTACCGCCGCGTGATCCGGCAGGGTCGCAGGTGGCGTGAGATCATAGGGCGGAACCGGCGATTCAGCCGTCCGCGGCCGGGCCCGATCGCTCCCAGGCGTGCACCAGGTCGCGGTAGCGGCCGGCGGCGG
>Ga0210385_10002617_pt1 | contig 10850 bp, 14 predicted proteins | sample IncBWH26OmetaG_FD_160107 | JGI IMG/M metagenome (GOLD analysis project Ga0210385, IMG submission 160107) | Forest soil microbial communities from Barre Woods Harvard Forest LTER site, Petersham, Massachusetts, United States - Inc-BW-H-26-O ... | reverse complement strand
GCTGGGAATTTGCAGTTGCTGTCCCTTCTTAGAGGCGGCGACCGCGGTTCCGGTAGCTGCACCTGCGCCTGCGCCAATGGCAGCTCCCTTTCCTCCTCCCGCAATTCCGCCGATAAGCGCGCCCAACCCTGCACCGCCGACGACCTTCTTCGCGGTATTTCCGCCTTCGCCCTTGCCTTTCACCTCATACGTGCTTGTCAGCAGCGGATACGCGGTGCCGTTGATGAGAATGTCGGTCAGTTCCAAGGTCAGTTCGGAACTCCCGGACATCCTGCCGGCAGACGAAGCTTGCGCCAGACGCCCGTATAACGTCGAACCACGTGGGGCAACAACCATGTCTTCGGCTTGTAGGTTGGTTTCGAGGGTAGCGGTGAAGCGATATCCTGTTTGTTGCTTCGTCGAGTCGATCGAGTCGACCATGCGAATCAGGATTCGCGTTCCCGCGGGAACGGTCATTCTCTTCTTCGTCTGAGCTGCCGCATTCGCCGCCTGATTCCCGTTGAGTCTCCCCTCTACGGAAATAGAATCGAAAATTGCCGTTACAAAAAGTACAGTGACTACCCACATGAATGTTTTCCGCATTGGTGTATCCTCTTCTTTCCTGAAATCTATGAGCCTTGCCCGACGATGGGCAAGGACGAGTCGATTTGTAGATCGATGACCAACAATAGCTGGTGTTCGACCATTGCGAAACGCGCCGCAGTCACTGCCCCTAAAGCTTCTTTGACCTTCTCATAGGTTTGCGCCAGCAGTTCGGCACGTTGCTTTTGATAAGCCAGCGATTTCTGAATCAATTCGTCCGCTTTTTCGTCCGTCATCTGGTCGTAGCTTCGCGCGTATTCTTTGATAGTGTCGATCCTCTGGTCGTTCAGTTTCTTCAGTTGTGCGTCGTAGTCGCTATAAATGGGCCAGAATTTTGCGGCGTCTTGAGCGCTTAGCAGCATGACTGCACCCATGATCTCCGCCTTCTGCTGCCGCACATCGCTGCGCAGAAGTTCAATGTAGGCTTGCGTGTTATTCTTTTGCGCTTCTGCCTCAGGAGAGGCCGCGGTTTTGTTTTCGGTCTTCTCTGTCTTCGATTGGGCCCGGCCAGGAGGTGCCGCAAGCACCGCAAGGACGGACAGCGTCCCCAGCAAAACACGATTCGAGAATTTCATATCTTTCATCCTTTCCGATTGACGTAATCGCCTGGAACCACAAGAAACCCTTTTCAAAGAACGTGTTAAACCGGTTGTTCCTCTCTATGGATACGGATAACCCCTCGCCAACGCTTTGGCGAGTTTTGTGTCGTGGCCGTATATATCGTCGTAGAAATGCACTTCGTTGTTTTCATAGGCGATGGCAGTTCCGTAAATGATAAAAACGGGCCCACGACGAGCCAGACTCACGCTGACATTGTCTTTGCCATTCTCCATCTTTTGCTGCACGCGCTCGAGCGTACAGCCGGGATTGCGGGCGAACTCCCCTTGACCCACACCGGAGCGTAGTTGAGCGGCAGAGACGAGGCTCTGAGAATCCGCGACGGTGTCTACGGAAAGCAACAGAACTCACCGCGGTGGCGAGCAGCAGTTTGCGCCGGATAGGTTCTGAACTACCAGTCACGCTAGTACGCATGACCAAATACCCGCCGTCCATTACCTTTCGCTGGAGGAACCCTTATGAGTTGCTCACTTTGCTGCAGGCACCCAAACATTGTCTGGAGCTGCGATCTCGGAGTTCGAAGCCTCCGTCCGAATGTTGACGCGCTGCAAACCAGCCTTCTTCTTCGTGGTGGCCAGAAAGACGAGGTAGTATTGGTTGTCGAGAGTCCGTTGAAACCGTTCCAGATAAGGTTTGAAGCTGACCAGAGTAGACGTGCCGAGAGAATAGCATTCTCCTCCCGTTTCATCGGCGATTTTGGAAAGCCCGCCGAGTCCTAGTTGCAGATCCCAAGAGCTTCTGCCGGCTCGTCCTACGCCGGCCGCGTACAAGGAGTGGACAATGACGTTGTACCGCTGGCTAATTTCGCTCGCGGAGTTCGCATCCACGCTGATGGTGGGCATGCTGTGATACACCGCCGGGCCGTAGTTCGGTCCAAGACGAGAAGGCTCAGGTTTTTCGCCACGCAGCCGGTCAATGCCGTCGCTGAGCATCAGCACCTCACGCCGGACCTTTTGCTGCGGCCAACTTTTCACCACGCTTATGAGCGAAAGATACGGACTGTCCATAGTGGAAAGGGCGCCTCGTGGCAAGCGCACAGCGTTGACGGCAAGCTCATGATCCGCTGTGAAATTCTGCACGATATTGACGGTCGCATTCGACATGTAACCAATCGCGATCATCGTCGAGGGCGGTTGCGCTTTGATGAATTCCTTCACGTCATTGAGGTTGCCTCCGACCACGGGGTCGAGTGTGTCATCAATCAGAATCATCAATTGGAGCGCAGCGTTGTCTCCCTGCGCGGGAATCAACTGGGTCACCTGCAGGAACGTCTTACCTTGCTTTACCTTGACATCATTCGGCCCGAGACGTGGAACTTCGCTATCACTCCGAACGGCCATGTCTGTGATCACCACGTGAACTTCGGCCGTGCTCGGAGCTGTCTTTTCCTGCGCGCTACCGATCTGGCTGCTTAATGCGAGGGTGCACATCGCGCCGAGCAGACCCAGTAACATTCTGCGGTTTTTCATGTTCTTCCCTCCCTGAAGAGCAAATGATTACCGACCTTGGGTGAGCCGATTTTGTTCGCAATCACTACCGTTGATTGATTTCACCAGGCGTCAACAGTGCGTCCTCAATTCCACGTGAACAAGAACCTCTACCGCGGGCACCGCTTTGAGAACTGTGTGTTCAACGCCGTCGTTTTTGGTGAAACTTAATCTGCGAGTCGTTTTGGATCGCTGAAACCGCTAACTGACGAAGTCCACCACATCATTTGCGAGGTTGTACACTGCCCCGGTGATCTGGATCGATCCTTTCTTTTCCAGGTCCGTCAATACCGGGCTTCGCCGCCGAATGTTTTCAAGTGCTACTAAGACATTGGTTCGGGCCACAGCGTCGACGTAAGCCGGGTTCTTGCTGGACTTTTCTCCTTCGAACTTGGTTTCCGGAATGGCCGGTTTGATCCTTGCCAGCAATCCCGTCAAATTGCCCAATACCACGTCGTCGATTGCGCTCTTCACCGCGCCACAAGCCGTGTGTCCCAGGACCAAAACCAGCTTTGCCCCCGAAACAGCACACGCGAACTCCATGCTGCCGAGCAAGTCATCATTGACCACGTTCCCGGCGACGCGACCATTGAACGTGTCACCGATGCCCTCCCAGCGTAATCTCGAAAAGCGGAGCTTGCGCTCGACTCAATGACGGGGAAGCATCAGTGGCCTTAACAGGCAAGTTCGACACAGCAAATGCTAAGAGGCACAGGATAGTTGATCGCATGGGGCTGAGTGTGGTTCTCTACTACTCAACCGTCAATCGTTGTGAGTCAGGCCAGTCCTGTTGGGGAGGATCATATCACATACCGAACCCGGCGCTAATTTCTGGTCGCCCTCAAAAAGAAGCATTTCGAGCGTTTTATGATGAACTGGGTCGCGAATCTTCACGACACTGCGGTGGGACGATTCCTGCAAGGGCCATTCCCGCACAGTGCACCAATATGGGGGTGGGGTGCACGCTTCGGCGAAGAGACGGAGCGCTCTGTTCTCGAAGTCCGCAACGAACTGCGGGAGCTTTGGTACGTGAGCACGCCAGCGGCCCGCAAGGAAGAAATCCTGACTGGCTGGCTGCACAGGGGGCCTGCCGATTTTCTGAGGCTCAATGGTACGTGTTCCCGCACGGAGAAGGGCAAGGGCCGACAGTCGGCAGGAATCGTGCCAGCGTCAAAGCTGATCCCACCAAGCCCATGAGTACATGGCGCACCGCATGGCGTCGGCTAACCCGGGTTATCAATTGCCCCGATTGCGGCCTGTTGCAAGACCCTGCGCTGCCGGCCGAAACGAGCAATGCAGAGCTGATATCAGCAAAATTGAGAGCCCTACCGCTGCCCTTCGCTTCCACGATATGAGCCACCAGGCGATCACTGAGCTTGCGGAGTCGGGTGCCAGCGAACAAACCATCATGAGCGTCTCGGGCCATGTATCGCGAAAGAGGCTGGAACACTATTCTCACATCCGTCTGGAGGTGAAATGCGAAGCGGTTCGTGTGCTGTCCAGTCTGAGAAGGGCGGAGGAAACAGAGGTCCATGTTACAGAACGCGTTACAACGGAGCGCAAAAACGAAGAGACTCTCCCGCAACCCCTGAAGAATCTGGTGGACGTGGCCGGGATCGAACCGGCGACCCCCTGCTTGCAAAGCAGGTGCTCTCCCAGCTGAGCTACACGCCCACAATGGGACTTGTATTGATGTTAAAGCATTTACAGTCTTTGGCAAACTCCGAAAACTCACTTATGGCCCTCTACAGTGTGAGAATTGTGACAAAACCCCTATCGCCAGAACCTCGCTGTGTCAAAACTCACGGCATTTTCGTTGGCCCGGCGATTGATTCCGTTCAGCCCTTCTCTCTTCATTTGTAACTCATTTGGGATTACTTCTAACACCTGAGAGTCACCTTGGCGAAGCAATCGGCGCGAGAACCATGATGCCTTTCTCGCCTTAGCTTTTCAGTGGAAAGCATCAATGCCACAGGTTGTTGTAAATTCTAAAATTGTGAAGGAAGTCATAGAGGTGTTAGGGTCGTCTACGGAGCACACCGGGTGCTCTCTCATCTGAGCTACACACCCACAGCGCAACTGTATTTTTATTCTTGAACGGTTTGAACGCGTGCGCAGGCCTTAGTAATGCGTCCGGAACGCAGCAATCAGCCAATCTATTCAGACCAGCGCCGTTCGCGCATGCACGCGTCGCCTTTCCAGATACTCAAGGTATTCCGTCATTCCCTCTCCGGTTTTAGCGGACAGTTTGAATATCTCCATGCCCGGCCGCACCGCGAGAATGTTCCGCCGCGCGGCTTCTTCGTCAAATTCTACGGCCGCGGCAAGATCCGATTTCGTAATCACGGCGACGTCCGCGCTATTAAAGATCGTTGGATACTTCAGCGGCTTGTCCTCGCCTTCTGTCACGGAAAGTAGCACAAACCGAAGGTCCTCGCCGAGATCGTACGAAGAAGGGCACACCAGATTTCCCACGTTCTCGATAAACAGAAAATCTAGTTCGTTCAGATCCCAATCGTCCAGGGCATTTTGCACCATGGCCGCTTCCAGATGACAAACCGTTCCCGTTTGAATTTGTTTCACAGGGGCTCGGCTGCGCGCCAGTCGCGCCGCGTCATTTTCTGTAGCAAGGTCGCCCACCAGCGCCGCAACGCGACAATGCGGGTAAAGCAACGTCAGCGTTTTTTCCAGAAATGCCGTCTTGCCCGAACCAGGACTGGACACCAGGCTCACGGCAAGCACACCTGCCTCGCGAAAGCGGTCGCGAAGTGCACGCGCAATCACATCATTCTGCTTCAAAACATTTTTTCGAACTTCCACCAGTCGCGGTTCGACGCTCATTCGCGGATCTCCAACGCCACCACCTCCAGCTCTTTTCCACGCAAGATCGTCGGCGCCGGCGTGCCGCACTCGGAGCACGTAAACATCTGAATCGACGAAAGCGGCCGCACCATCTCGCACACGGGACAATACACCTCCGCCGGAATTTCCTCGACCACCAGTCGCGAGCCTTCCAGCGGCGTGTCCTCACAAGCCATTTCGTATGACGAAAGCAGAGCTTCCTTCACCACGCCGCACAAAAGCCCAAGCCGCAGATGCACAGTTTCCACTTTCACTCTTCCGCGACGCTCCGCCTCTTCCTGGGCTATTTCCACGATGCTCATGGCGATCGAAAGTTCGTGCATGCGTTACCTGCCCACCACACAGCCGCGGCCCTGCCAACCCACTTGGATCACTTTTCCGTCTTCCACCAGCAGCGGAACGGTGAAAGGCGCTTGCGCAAGTTGCCGCAATCGTTCGCGTGCCTGGCTGTCGCGTTCCACGTCGTACTCCGTGAACTCGCTGCCCTTCCACTCGAGCCACTCGCGCATTTCGCTCGTGTAAGGGCAACAGGCCGTTCCATAAAGTTCCAGGCTAGGCATGCGCAAAGCCCTCTAATAGCTCGCAAACCAAGTGATAGATCGAAGCCTGCACTTCCTGAATGCGCGGGATATAGTCGGAACGCACAATCAATGGAAAATCCGCCAGACCTCGGCGCAGCACTTCTCCGCCGTCGTAACCCAGCAGCGCGACCGTCAACAGGTTCTGTTTTCGCGCTTCCTCAAGCGCCATCACAATATTTTTCGATCCGCCGCTAGTGGAAATCCCGATGGCTACATCTTCAGGGCGCGCGTGAGCGATCAACTGGCGCTGGAACATCAGTTCGGTGCCAACGTCATTCGCAATAGCGGAAATGTTTGCCGGCTCCATCGAAAGCGAAATCGCGGGAACCGCCTCGTATCCCTGCGGGGGCAGCACGCAGTCGATGGCCCAGTCATTTGCATCCGTGGCCGAGCCGCCATTTCCAAAAATGATGAGCTTGCCGCCGCCATCGATTCTTTCGCGCATCGCCAGGGCGGCCCCAACGATTTGCTCAGCTTCTTCCTTGGCTACTTGCGCACGCAAAAGGGAATCGTCGTGAACCTTCATTCGAATGGACGCGGCCACTTCGGCGATAACATCAAACGTTTCCTGCTTGTCCTTGCCCAGAAACGGGTAAAGGAACCCGGCAGCGCCAACGTCATGACCCAATTCGCGATGTTCGAAGAAAACGTGCACGGTTTCCCAAAGCGTGTGATATAGGATTTCGATCAATTCCTGGTGAAGAAAAGGATCTTGCGCGCCGGGATGCGCAAAATAAGATCCTTCATCGCCCGGCAATGCAAACGTCATCGCCCCGCGCCGCCTCGCCGTATGCAGCGTTGTCGAAACTTCAGGATCGCCATCCGGCGGACCGAACCCCATCACGATGTCGTCCGGCTGCAATAGCGCCTTCAGCCACGGCTCAAACGCGCAAGACAGATCGAGAGCCGGCAGTGCCCTCTTTCCCACGATTACCGGATGTACGAATTCCACCGACACGTGCTGCGCGTCCGTCGCATACGGTCCGCGTCCAAACGCCAGCAATCGCCCGCCGTGAAGAAAACGCTCAGACATTTCCCGGCACGCTTCCGCCAGTCGCCGCGCTCCTCTGGCAAAGAACGACTCAATCACCTGATTGCGCGCCAGTAAGCGCTGCTCGATTTGCGTCGTCAGTTGCAGCTCAGTCGCCATCTCGCTTCCTAGCAAATTCGAGGTAAAGGATCGCCAACGAGCATGTCTACCAGACGATTTCCGCCGTAAAGCGTGGTCACGGAAACCATACCCGCTGGCTCATCGCGAACCTCTCCGATCACAACAGCATCCTCTCCACCAGGAGTCGCGCGCAAAGCACTCAACGCGGAGTTCGCATGTTCGGCCGAAACGATCGCAAGGAACTGTCCTTCGTTCGCGATGTGCAACGGGTCCAGCCCGAGCAATTCACACGCGCCGCGCACCGAATCGCGTACCGGTATTTTTTCTTCGAACAAAACAATGCCGCGGCCACAATCCCGCGCCAGCTCATTCAACGAAGTAGCCACGCCCCCGCGAGTCGGATCGCGCATCCAGCGAACTCCCGCGCCGGCTTCGCGCACCAGTGATTGCACCAAGGGAAACACCGGGCGGGTGTCCGAACGAAGAGCGTCCGCTTCCAGGTCCAGTTCACCGCGAGCCAGAACAATCGTTATCCCGTGGTCTCCGATGGGACCGGAAAGCAAAACCTTGTCGCCAGTTTGCACAGACAGCGGAGAAATGGTTACTCCTGGGAGCAATCGCCCGATGCCAGTCGTCGTAATGTACATACGGTCCGCTTTGCCGTGTTCCACCACTTTCGTGTCTCCGCCGGCAATCAAAATCCCCGCTTTTTCCGCGGCCTCGCCCATCGCGCGTACTTCCGCTTCCAGAATCTCCGTCGGCAATCCCGCTTCCAGAACGAACGTGACCACGATGGCTTCTGCTTTTGCGCCGGAAACCGCCAGATCATTTACCGTGCCGTTGATCGCCAGCTCCCCGATCGACCCGCCTGGAAATCGCAATGGGCTCACCACAAAACTATCCGTGGTCATCGCAATGCGCGTCCCGTTGATCTGAATATGCGCCGCGTCGCCCAGCGGTCCTCGGTTCGCTCCAAACAACAGTGGCGCGAACAATCCCTCCACAAGCCTCCGGCTGGCTTTACCGCCCGCGCCGTGCGCCATTTCAATCTGCGGCTCGCGAAATTTAATCTTGGTGGCAGGGCTGGCCATAGGTTCCTTGGTTGCTCAAAGCGCCATGTCGCTTGTGATCGTCACTGGCTTCAGATGTTGGTAGTTGTAATACGCCGCGCAGGATCCCTCAGAAGAAACCATCAGCGCGCCGACCGGCTGTTCAGGTGTGCATTCGCGTCCAAACAGTTTGCACTGCGACGGCTTCAGCACGCCTTTCAACACTTCGCCGCACTGCGCCGCCTTGGGATCCGTCACGCGCACTCCCGGTACCGTAAAACGCTGCTCGGCATCCCATTGCGCGTAACTGGCGCGAATCTTCAGTGCGGATTGCGAGATGAATCCCAGGCCGCGCCACTCAAAATACGGGCGAAGTTCGAATACTTCGTTCATCACGCGAAGCGCCGCCTTATTGCCTTCCCACGGCACAACGCGTTTGTACTGATTTTCCACGACGGCTTCATTGCGCCGAAGTTGTCGCAATAGCATTACGATCGACTGCAGGATGTCGAGCGGCTCGAAACCGGATACCACCACGGGCTTGCCCTCGTCAGTCGAAATCCAGTGATACGGCCGGCACCCGATCACCGTGGAGACGTGGCCAGGCCCCACAAAGCCATCGATGCGCATGTCCGGAGAATCCAGGATTGCGCGAATCGCGGGAATAATCGTGACGTGATTGCAAAACACAGAGAAATTGCGCAGCCCTTCGGCCTTCGCGCGCATCAACGTCAGAGCAGTGGAAGGCGCCGTCGTTTCAAAGCCGATGGCGAAGAACATCACATGCTTGTCAGGATTATTGCGCGCCAGTTTCAGCGCGTCGGCCGGCGAGTAAACAATTCGCACGTCCGTCCCGCGCGCTTTATATTCCAGCGGGCTCCCATGCGTGCCCGGAACGCGCATCATGTCTCCGAACGCCGTAAAAATGAAATTCGGGTTTGCGGCAAGCGACAGGCCGTCGTCAATTCTGCCCATCGGCAGCACGCAAACCGGACAACCCGGCCCATGAATCAATTCCACGTTGTCCGGTAGCAGGTCCTTCAATCCAAAACGATAAATCGCGTGCGTATGCCCGCCGCACACTTCCATAATGCGATAGTGCCGCGCGGGATCTGCCAGCCTGCGGATTTCTTCGCCGGCCTTCGCAATCAGTTCCGGAGCGCGGAATTCGTCTACATATTTCATTGCTGCACCTTCGAGCCCGGAGACTGCTGCTCTTCGTGCTCCAGGCCGTAACCGCGCACTTCCTGCATCGCGGCTTCACTCTCGCCAAGCATCATTAGCGTGCGCATCTGGTCCGCGGCGTCCGCCTCGCTGATTTTGCTCATGGCAAAACCTACATGAATCAACACCCAATCTCCGACCGCGGGCGAATCGTCCTGCAAAAGCCCCAAATCCACTTTGCGGCGCACGCCGACCACATCCACAACCGCCAGGTGTTTGTTCTGCGCGTCCAGTTCCACGATTTTTCCCGGTATCGCCAGGCACACAGTGCAACTCCCTCTTAGTCTTGTTTTCGCGCCACAAGATCAAACGTAAATTTCAATTCGTCCTTCAGCCGCAGCGCGCCCGCCGCAAAGGAAACCGGCTTAATCCCGTAGTCCGATTGCCGCAGCGTAAAATCGCCGCCGATGCGCAGCAGTGTTCCCAACACGTTCACGTTCGCCTGCAAGGTCAGCGGCTGCGTCATGCCATGAAAGGAAAGCTCTCCGTTCACCCCGGCATTCAGCCGCCCATCGGCCACCTTTTGCACGATGATTTCTTTGCTCTCGTAGACGGCTGTCGGATAGTGGGAAACGTCCAGAACTTTTTCATACATCTCCTGCTCCAACTTTGCCTGGTCGCTCTTTTTCATTTCGTCCACTACTTCCATCCGGCTCATCTGGACAGTGAGTTTCAAATAAGCCTTCTCAAAAGTGTCGGGAACGCATTGAATCTCTGCTTCGTAATCGCGTATGGCGATCCGTGGATTGTGACCGAAAGATGAAAGAAGGCCGGTGGCGAAAGCCTGCACCTGGAAACGGCTCACCGTTTTATCGATCTGAAAATCCATGAGGGCCAGTCCCTTTTGCGCCGCGGTGTTCATGTCCAAATCTCACCCCTCACGTGGGTCGCATCAAAATATGCAAACATGTACTTGTGCTTCGCGCCTGCCAGAAAGTGTGTACATCAATGCCTCACATCGACCGCAAACGGAAATACCGCTCCAGATCCGGCAGCGCGGCGGAGGTAAGGCTGCCCAGACCAACCTGGCTCAGATAACGGCGTACGATAGGATTCGAAAGCACCAGCCCCGCCCCAAAAATTATCAGCGCCACGCCTCCCAGCATGTACAACGTCTCCTTATCCGGTCCTGCTTCGTCATCCGTCCGATTCATGATTTCAACGGCCATGGGAGTCTCCTTTATAGGTTAAGAATCCACTTCATTTCTTTGCGGGCTTCGCCCGCGAGAATTCGTGTCACCAGCGAGCCCACCAGCGTTACCGCCTCGGCTACGGCCGCACTGACCGGTTCGCTAAGCCCCATCTGGCCTTCTTCTGGTCCCAGCGTTGCCGGCAC
>Ga0210385_10002613_pt1 | contig 10858 bp, 7 predicted proteins | sample IncBWH26OmetaG_FD_160107 | JGI IMG/M metagenome (GOLD analysis project Ga0210385, IMG submission 160107) | Forest soil microbial communities from Barre Woods Harvard Forest LTER site, Petersham, Massachusetts, United States - Inc-BW-H-26-O ... | reverse complement strand
GAGATACGGATGGTGTTCCTGCGGGAGCCTGACAAGCATCACCGACCCGAAGAACAACACGACTAATTTTACCCGCGACGTCGAGGGAAGGATAACGCAGAAGACCTATCCGGATGGGAGCTATTACAGCTACCAGTACGACACGGACAACGGGAACCTGACCCGGGTGACGGATGGGAACAAGCAGATGACGCAATATAGCTATAACCTGGACAATACCTTATCGAAGGTCAGTTACACCAACCCCCAGAACCCGACGCCTAACGTAAGCTTGTCCTATGACCCTGTCTTGCCGAGGCTGACCGGCATGACGGATGGGACGGGCATGACTAGTTATACCTATTACCCCATTAACGGCGCGCAACTAGGAGGAGGAAAGCTTGAAAGCGTAGGTGCACCTGTGGGGACGACTTCGGAGACGACGACTTATGCCTACGACGCCGACGGGAGGCCGGTGACGCAAGCCATTGACGGCACGGCGGAAAGTTATGGTTATTCCAGCGCCGAATTGACCAATGTCACTAACCCCTTGGGGAGTTTCGCCTATACCTACGATTCAGCATCGGCGCGGCTGACCAACGTGGCTTATCCCAACGGCCAATCGGTGACCATGGATTATTTTGGCCCCACGGCCACCAATGGGGCCAGTGGAAGCGTGAAAGATATCACGAACCTGAACCCCTCCTCAGCCACTCTTTCCAAGTTCAGTTATACCTACAACCCCACGGGAGAGATCAACACCTGGACGCAGGTCTTGGGGAGCAACACGAACGCCTACGCCATGAATTATGACGCGGATAGCGAGTTGCAGGCGGTGACGCTGACCAGCGGGACGACTGGTTTTGATGGCTTATCCACCGCCAACCAAAGTGTGAGCTATGGATATGACGCGGCGGGCAATCGGACCACAGAAAAGGCACCTTCCTATCAGAATACTTTCGGGACGAACAATCTAAACCAGTTGACCAACGAAACGGACAATCCCATCAGCATCGTCGGGTCTACCAGCCGTGCGGCTGGTGTGACCGTGAACGGGCAGGGGGTGACGGAGAACAGCAGTAACGGGTTCTCTACTACGATCCAGCCTGCCGCAGGTTCAACCACACCCTTGACGGTGGTGCAGGTGGCGACCGACGGAACCGTGAACACGGTGAGGAACCATATTCAGAATACGGTTTCGTTCAGTACGGATGCCAACGGGAATTTGCTCAATGACGGCACCAGGAGCTACCTCTGGGACGCTGAAAACCGATTGGTCCAAGTGAACATCCTAGACGCCCAGCCTGCCACTGTTGCGGACAATATCGAGATGACTTATAACGGGTTTGGCCAGCGAGTAAGCATCACCGAACGCCATGGAACTACGGTATTGGCAGCGAAGACTTTCGTTTGGTGTGGGATGCAGCTTTGCCAACAAAGGGACGTGACGGGGCATACCGTGGCGAATCGGTTTTTCACATTGGGGGAGCAGATCGGCGGAACCAATTACTATTTTTCGAAAGACCACTTAGGAAACATCCGAGAAATGACGGACTCAAATGGCAATGTGCAGGGGGAATATTCGTATGATGCGTATGGGAAACAGACACAAATAGCCGGAACGTTACAGGCTGATTTTGGTTACACCGGCTTTTACATGGAAAGGGCAGCCAACCTCGACCTGACTTGGTTCAGGGTTTACGACGCGAATAAAGGTAGGTGGCTAGGCAGAGACCCGTTGACTGAGGGAGTTGGGTTGAACCTTTATAATTATGCAATGAATAATCCCTTGGGCTATATAGATGCCTTCGGGTTGTTCTCCCTACCGCCCTATTCGCTAGGAATCGCAGCGGATATTTTGGCGCTACTGGTGTTGACTGTTGCTCCTCAATTGGCGTTGGCATTATTCATTCTAAGCCTTTTGGATTTTGGAATTGAATATTACGAAAGCACTCAAAAAGCAACCGAGTGTAAAACAAACGCGCAAAATAATGATGGGAATGTGCCTTCAACCGATCCATCGAGTCCTAATTATGTGCCACCGAGCGATAATGTGTTTGGGCCAAATGATCCTTTTATTGCGCCAGCAACGCCTCAAATCCCATTTACGCCCACTCCGTCACCTATGCCGTAGGGGCATTATTTTTTTGGCGTTTGCAAAACCAAATGAATTGGAGTAACCATGGAAGATTTAACAAAAGAAGAGGAAAAATTTTTATTCAAGAAGAAAAAGTGGCTTGATAAAAATTTTAAATTGTTTCTGGTTGTTTCGGTGGTTGGTGGGATTTCTTTTATTGCTGAAAATATATTTTTGATTTTAAAGGGGATCAAGCTCGACTGTCTTCTTTGCCAATGGTCTCTCGTTGCTCTTTGGGCCGTGGCGGTGATAAATCTGATTGTTGGAAAGGTGAATGAAAAAAAATTAATTTTGATCGTAAAAAAATTAGAAAATAAAACACTACCAAGTGTTGACGGAAGTAAAGATTACAATAAAGCGGATTAATATTTAAAGGTAAAGCTAACCTGGTATCTGAAGCGGCTATTTCTTTTTCCGTTCCTCCAAAAAAGCCCGTTTGAGGATATCACGTTGAGTGCGCAGGTATTCCTCCTGGGCGAGGAGTTCCTTTTGTTTTCGGGTGCCGTGCTGTCGTATCAAAGCCTTTTGTTCCGGGGAAGTGGCAGGCGGTTCGGATTGGAGCATTTCGGCCAGTTCTTCCTCGGTGGGCTTGGTCCCGGTGGCCGTCCATTCATCCATTTTTTTCTGCCAGTATTCCCAATCACGATTTTCCATGCTGGGCCTTCCACGAATTGATGATGCGGTCGAGGTATTGGGAGACGTGTTTCCGCTCGGAGGGCGGCATCTTTTCAATTTCCTCGATGCGGCGGCGCAGGCGTGAGTCTCGCCGTTTGATCTCCTTGACCTTTTCAATCCCCAAAAGTTGGTCGGTAGAAACGCCGAGAGCCTTGGCGAAAGCGGGCAAGAGATGGGTGGGCGGATGGGAAGATTCCCGCTCGTAGTAAACGACCATGCGTTGGGAAATGCCGACGTGTTGGGCCAATTCCACTTGGGTCAAGCCGGAAGCTTTGCGTAATTGCGTCAGGCGTTTGCCGAAAGGTTCTTGGGTGTTGGGTATGTGGTATTTGCGCTTGGCCACGTTGTCTCCCTCGGTGGTGTTTGAGGGGACAGGATAAGACCAGATTCGAGTTTTCATGTTTCTCCGATAATTGTTGACCGGGATATACGGAGAGTGTATATTTTCGGAATCGTCAGCCGCAAGCGGAAAAAGAAAACTTTTCCAAATCACGCTTGACAGATTTTCGGGGGAGGCCGTTTTTGGGCAAGTCAGGGAAGAAAGAGGCGGCATTGACGCCCGGAGGGGACTTGAGGCGGCGGCTCTTGAACCGGGTTTGCTCCCTGTACGCCCAAGGGTTTGAGGGCGCGCCGGTGGCCCAAGCCGCTTTGAGGGCGGCGGGCGTGGCGGATGAAACCCTGTGGGCCGATTTCAAGCTTGGATACTCGGATGGTTCCCTTGCCTCGGTAATCCCCGAAGGGGGCGAAGTGCGGGAGGCCTTGTTGAGCCTGGGACTCCTGACCAAAGAGGGCGAAGAACTCTTCAAGGGTTGCGTGGTGTTTCCCTGGTTTGATGAGAACGAGGATTGCGTAGGCGTGGCGGGCTTGAGGGTGGACGCCGGGGAGTGGGTGTATCTTCCCGGCCCCCGGTCGGGGGCGTGGCACTGGCAAGCCTTGAAGCGGAATCGTTCGATTCTTCTCACCGCTTCCATCCTGGAAGCGCTCTACCTGTACCAAGCGGGTTTCAAAGACGTGGTGGCTCTGTGGGGCGTGAACGGATTGACCGAAGACCACAAGAGGCTTTTCCAGCGGTACGGGGTGAAGGAAGTCTTCTTGGTGTTCGAGGCACCCGGCCCCGTGCTCGACGCCTTGAGGGAAGAAGGGGTACAGGCCCAAACGGTCAAGATTGGAAAACCCTTGGGCGAGTTCTTTTGTGAAGCGGGCGCGGGCAGGGAGTTTGAAACGCTCCTGACGGCGGCCAGCCCCGCCACCAAAATTTCATCCGAGCGGACAGCCAAGGAACGGGAAGAAGGATACGAGCGAACCCCGACGGGGTTTATGGTCCGGTACGGAAAACGCTGGTACGAAGTGAAGGCATTGGAGCGGGAAGGCGTCAGGCTCAAGGTGACTCTCAAGGCGTGGGAGAACGGAAAGGAAAGTTCCTTCCTGGATACGATGGATTTGTACTCCCTGCGTGGCCGGGCGCAATTGGCGCGGCAGTTGAAGGAGCACTTCCGGGAGAAGCCGGAGGTTATCGAGGGTGACGTAGCGAAGCTTCTTGAGGCGGCGGAGGCCCACGACCCGAAGCGGGAGGCGGAAACACCCAAGGCGGCTCCCATGAGCGAGGAAGAAAAAGCCGAAGCCTTGGGGCTGTTGTGCGACCGGGAGCTTATGACCCGAATCCTGGAAGACTTCGAGCGGTGCGGGTTGACGGGGGAAGAGGACAACAAGCTTATCGGCTACCTCGCCGCAGTTTCCCGGAAGCTGGACGACCCTTTGAGCGTACTGGTCCAGTCGAGATCGGCGGCGGGGAAGTCCACGCTCCAGGACGCCATCCTGCGCTTTGTGCCGGAAGAGGATTTTGAGAAATACACCCGGCTCACCGGACAGGCCCTTTTCTACAAGGCCGAGGGCGGGTTGAGCCACAAGCTCCTAGCCATCGAGGAAGAGGCGGGGGCCAGGGACGCGAGCTATTCCATCCGCAATTTACAGTCCTCCAAATACCTTTCGATTGCCACGACGGAAAAGGATTCGGCCACGGGCCGGATGAAGACGGTGGAGTACCGGGTCAAGGGGCCGGTGGCCATGATGCTGACCACCACGGCGGTGGATATGGACTATGAAACCCAAAACCGCTTTGTGACCCTGACCATCGACGAGTCCCAGGAAATGACCGAGCGGATATTGACCCACCAAAGGCGGCTTGAGACGGCGGAAGGGTTGCGCTTGAAGCGGGAGGGGGAGCGGGTATCCAGGCGGCAGAAGAACGCCCAACGGCTCTTGAAGCCCCTATGGGTAGTGAACCCCTACGCCCCGAAGCTGACCTTTCCGGCCAACAGTTTGAGGGCTAGGCGGGATCACAAGAAGTACCTGGGGCTAATCAAGGCCATTGCCTTCCTGCACCAGTACCAAAGGGAAGTGAAGGTGCTGGAAGAAGGCGGAGAGCGGGTGGAATACATCGAGGCCACGGGCGCGGACGTGGAAGCGGCCAACCGGCTTATGGCCGGGGTCTTGGGGCAGACGATGGGGGAGCTATCGGCACCGGGGAAGGCCCTGCTTGCCAGGGTCAAGGAGATGGCGAAGGGGAAGCCCAAAGCCTACCGGTTCACCCGGCGGGATATCCGGGAGTTTTCCGGGTGGAGCGACTTCCAGGTGAAGACCCATATCCAGGAGCTAACCGACCTGGAATACCTCTACTCGGTGACGGGCAAGAAGGGCAAGGAGTACGTCTACGAACTGGCCGCCGGGGGCAAAGAGGATGGGCCGCCCGTCTTGGCCGGGTTGACGAGGGTGGAGGCGCAGGCCTAAATCCCATTTAGCCTTGAAGGGGGCGAAAGCCCTTATGGGGCCAGGAGTTTGGGCGGGCCGCCGTGCCCGACCCCGCCCCAACAGTATCAAAAGGGTTGACCCAAGTTGACGGAACCCCAGGGGGGGTGACACAACCATGGTTGTGCTGTCTGACAATGGCAAAAGGGTGGAATAGCTGTTGCCACGTCCCCCGGTTACTGCCAGTAAACAAGAACTCTGAACATTCCGGCTTTTTCCGGCCCATTTTCTTTGCGGTGATGGCGAACCCCACCCTGTGAGCATCAAGAAGATCAGGTAAATATTGGCGAAAGTGCTTGTCCCGTGGAACTGGTAGTACCGAGCCATGGAACTAGGATGTCCTACAGTAGGACATAAAAACGAGCCTTTTACCCAGGTGAATGGCTGGCTTTTGGAAAATGCGATGGCGACCCCCCCTATCTATGCATCAGGGGAAAGGGTGTGGGTATGGGAGGTGAAGTGGTGGAAATTGGTTTCAGTGGAAGGTCGAATTCTTTTCAAACGGTTTGAAATGAAAAAGTGTATTTGGACTAAGTAAATGGCTGGTTTTTGGAAAGTGCGATGGCGAGCCCCCCTATCTGTGCATCAACTTGGGGTGGGTGGAGTGTGAAGGGATTGGGTGTGTGGTGGTGTGAGGGTTATTACAGTCCCAGTGAAATGATTTTGAGCCTAAAAGCATTGTGGTTATTTGTTTTCAGTGAAGTAGCGACGCCCGACCCCCCTCTGTCAGTATCAGTTTTCTAGGTTTGTTTGGTGGTGGTGTGGGTGGTTGGCGTGGGCGTTGAAGCGGCTGACTTGGTGACTTGGAGGGTACTTGGTGGTCACTTGGCGGCGGGAGTCGTAGAGGCTAAACCGTAGGTGGTTCCAGGCGTTTGAGTCCATGAGTGGGCTACTTGGTGGCTTGGTGGTGGAAGGTCTATACCCCCCTTTTTCTTTCTGGTCGTATCCCAATACCAACCGTTTTTGAATCCCCCGTTATCTGGGCCGTTTGGCCTGGGTGGGAAAAACTTTGTCTCAAGGAGGCCGTATGGAAAGCGTGGAAAAGCTGTTGGAGGAATACTGCCGGGAGTTGGTGGGAAAGGGGTTTTCGGCCAGCACGGTTGAAGCCTATGGGCTGTTGAACCTGGGGCCGTTCCTGGATTTCCTGACCAAGAAGGGAGTGGACGATTTGAGGCGGGTGACGGCGGATGACCTTTTGGAATACCGGGTGCAGGTGATGGAGGGCAAGACCTGGTTGGGGAAGCCTTACCGGTGGGGAACGATCAGCATGAGGATACGGACGGTCAAGCGGTTCTTTGGGTGGCTGGAAGAAACGGGGCTGATTCTGTTGAACCCCGCCGGAAGGCTTGAGGAACCCCGGAAGCTCAAGAAATTTCCGGTGACGGTGCTGACCGAGGAGGAGGTGGAAAGGTTGGTGGTGGTGCCGGATACCTCGACCACGACGGGCTTGAGGGAAAAGGCGGTCTTGGAGGTGCTTTATTCAACGGGCCTACGGTTGGGAGAGTTGGTGGGGCTTCTCATGCAGGACGTGGATTTCGAGGGCGGGGTGGTGCGGGTGAACGGAGGAAAGGGAGCCAAAGACCGGGTGGTGCCCTTAGGGGATACGGCCAGCCGGTGCCTCAAGGCTTATGTCATCCAAGCCAGGCCGCACTTACTACGCAGGGACAAGAACGAAAAACATCTCTTCCTTTCCAGGTATGGAACACCCTTGATGGGGGGATTGGTGCAACGAATGGTGAGTATTGCGGCGAGGCGGGCGGGGATTGAAAGGCAGGTGACGCCCCATACGCTGCGGCACACTTGCGCCACGTTGATGGTGAGGCGTGGTGCACCGATCCAGGCGGTGTCCTTGCTCTTGGGGCATGCCGATTTGACCAGCACCCAAATTTATACCCATGTGGCCGGGGTGGACGTGAAGGAAACCCATGAGGCTTCCCATCCAAGGGAGCGGGGGAAGGTGGAACTGGAAAAGGTTCCGGCGGTGGCCTATGTCTGACTTCGCGCATTACGAGGAAAGACACTTGGGGCTTTTACAGGTGAGGGGCTTTTCCATCCGCACGCTTGAACTTTACAAGTATTACCTCAAGCGGTTCTTCCGATACCTGGAAGAGGTGGGGGTGTCGCAGGTGGTGGAAGTGCGGCCCGATCACGTACGGGACTATCTCATGCAGGCGGTGGAGCGGGCGACCGAGAAGGGAAACCCCTTCCTTGCCAGCGTGCAGATGAACCACCTATCGGCGGTGAAGTCGTTCTTCCGGCTGTTGCAGGCGGAAGGCTTCTTGGTGGCCGATCCGGCCCGGCATGTGCCGTACCCGAAGAGGCCCAAAAGGCTTCCCCGGTCCATCCTGACGGCCAACGAGATGAAGAAGCTCTTGGAAACGCCGGATACGGGCACGGCCATCGGATACCGGGACAGGGCCATGATGGAGGTCTTTTATTCCACGGCCTTGCGGGTGTCGGAGTTGGAAAACTTGAAGATCGAGGAAGTTGATTTGCGGGATGGATTCGTGCGGGTGAACGGGGGAAAGGGGGACAAAGACCGGATGGTGCCCTTGGGGAGCGTGGCTTGCCGGTACGTGGAAAGCTACCTCAAGGGGGTAAGGCCCATGCTGATGAGGGGGCAGCCCCACTCCTATCTATTCGTCAGCCAGTACGGAAACAAGATGTCGAGGGGCTTGGCGAGGCGGCAGATCAGGGAGTATACGGCCAAGGCGGGATTGAGCAAGACGGTTTCGCCCCATACCTTCCGGCACACCTGCGCCACGTTGATGATGAAGAACCGGGCGAACATCCGGCACTTACAGGAAATGCTCGGCCACGCGAAGCTTGAGACGACGCAGGTGTACGCCTCGGTTTCAATTACGGATTTGAAGGAAGCCCACCGGAAATATCATCCCAGGGAAAGGGGGACGGCGTAAATTTGCGGAGGCAAGGGGTCGAATGACCCAAGGAGGGGGCGGGGATCCACGGTGGTGGATTTCACGCCCCTTTTTTATTGACGTTTTTTTTCTTGAGGCGAAAGGCCGTCATGCGGCCTTGCACGGGGTCAACGACCCCCACGCAAGGCCACGTGACGGAACAGACCAGCGAACCGCAAAGGCAAGGAAGGCAAAGGGCCTGCCACCGCCTCCCCCGCCTTGGTTGCCCCCTTTGGAAACCCCCATCCGAGGCGCCCCCACGACAAGGAATCCCCAAAGGGGGCAACCCATCCTTCTCCACCGCTAAAATCGAAATCGGTGGAGCCTCTTTTGGGGGAAGGGGTGTACACCACGGCCCCCGGTGTACCCTTCGGGTCATGCCCTTTGCAAATCTTTTTTATTCCCCCTCACCGACGGCCAGAAAGCGGCCGCGGTGGCCCCCCATGTGTGACCACAGGGGCTAGGCTATTGGCGGCTTTGGATTTTTCGCTACGCTCAAAAGCCAAAGGCATTTTGGTTTGTCCCCCGCCCACCCAGGCCACAAAGCCGCCTCCGTGAAAACCAACGGCCACTTCGGCGGATTTGTGGCCCCATCCGCCCCTAGGGGCTCCCATGTGACAGGAAAACAACAGGTGAAAAGTCTGGTGTGGCCGTGAGCCGGCAGGGGTAGAATGGGTCAAATTTCAAAGAGGGTCTTTGGGGATTTTTTTTGGAAATGAAAATCGTAGGTGTACGGTACACATATGACGGCCACGAAAACACATCCGATTTTGAACAGGGCCGGAAGGCGACGGCATGCCAAACGTAAGGCCCCACAAGGCCTTTGGCCTGTTGGCGGGAGAAGGTGCGCCGCAATTAAATACCCCATTAATAGCGGGCAATTAGGCGCGGGGCTGATTAGTAGTGTTAACAGACCAGTGGGTACTACTAGTTCCAATATCACCTATGTCTATGACGCGGATTCGAGAGCCGTTACTCAGTCTATTGATGGGACAAACGAAAGCTTCGGGTTTACTAATGATGAATTGACCAATGCCACGAATTCCCTAGGAAGCTTTACCTATTCCTACGATCCCAACAGCGCCCGGTTGACCAACGTGGCTTATCCCAACGGCCAGTCGGTGACAATGAATTATTTCGGCCCCACCAGCACCAGCGGGGCCAGTGGAAGCGTGAGCCAGATCACGAACCTGGGAAGCGCAGGCGCGACCCTGTCGAGCTTCGGCTATACCTACAACCCCACGGGGGAGATCAACACCTGGACGCAGGTTTTGGGGAGCAACACGAACGCCTACGCCATGAATTACGACCCGGACAGCGAGTTGCAAGCAGTGACACTGACCAGCGGGACCACAGGTTTTGACGGTTTATCTTCCGCCAACCAAAGCGTGAGCTATGGCTACGACGCGGCGGGGAACCGCACGACGGAAAATGCGCCTTCCTACCTGCACACTTTCGGGACCAACAGCCTGAACCAATTGACAAATGAAACGGACGTGCCTATCAGCATCGTGGGTTCCACCAGCCGGGCGGCCAGCGTGACCGTGAACGGGCAGGGAGTGACGGAGAACAGCAGTTACGGTTTCTCCACCACCATCCAGCCCGCATCGGGGGCAACCACCCCCTTGACGGTGGTGCAGGTGGCCACCGACGGCACAGTGAACACGGTGAGGAACCACATACAAAATTCACCCGCCGCGTCTTTCGATTACAACGGGAATTTGCTTAACGACGGCACCAGGAGTTACCTCTGGGACGCGGCTAACAGGTTGGTGCAGGTGAACATCCTGAATCCCCAACCTTCGACGGTTGCGGACAATATCGAGATGACCTATGACGGGTTTGGGAGAAGAGTAAGTATCACCGAGCGGCATGGAACGACGGTATTGACGGCGAAGACTTTTATTTGGTGCGGGGTGAAGCTTTGCCAGCAAAGGGATGTAACGGGGCACACCGTAGTGAATCGGTTTTTTGCTCAAGGGGAACAGATTAGCGGAACAAATTACTATTTTGCGAAAGACCACTTGGGAAATATAAGGGAGGTGACCGACTCAAGCGGAAACTTACAGGCCAGCTACGATTACGACCTCTATGGAAGGCAGGCGGTGTTGAGCCAGGCGGTGACGGCGGATTTCGGCTATACGGGAATGTACATGGAGAGGGCGGCAGGTTTAGACCTGACTTTGTACAGGGCCTACGATGCGAACAAAGGACGGTGGTTGAGCCGTGATCCGCTGTTAGAAAATGCGGGATTAAACCTATATGAGTATCTTGGAAATAATTCGGTTAAATGGATTGATTCGTTAGGCTTGATTGAACCTGATGATCCAACTGGCCCCCCCGA
>Ga0210385_10002612_pt1 | contig 10860 bp, 11 predicted proteins | sample IncBWH26OmetaG_FD_160107 | JGI IMG/M metagenome (GOLD analysis project Ga0210385, IMG submission 160107) | Forest soil microbial communities from Barre Woods Harvard Forest LTER site, Petersham, Massachusetts, United States - Inc-BW-H-26-O ... | reverse complement strand
AGTTTCCTTTTCTTTCCCCTTTGATGACCAAAGTTCCAAAAGCAGATGAATTTTTAAAAACGTCCCTTACTCGTTTACTGTAAATACCTAAATTTACCAAAAGTGTGTCTTGGTGGACTTCAGGGGTCTTGTTCTCGTGAGCTGCTAAAAGTCTTTCTACCACTTGGGCCTGGTTGAGGGTTAAGTGGTATTCCTGGCCTTGGTGGTTAATGGTTCTAAAATCCTCGGAATGTCGAAATTCTGGGGTGGATTCTGAGAATGCATTCTCGGAATGGGAAGAATCAATCTCAGAATCCAGGTTCGCGGTTAAATTTGGCTTTTCAATGGCTTCTTTTGAGCAATTGGCAGAACGGTCCTGATTCTCAGAATGGATTTGGGTTTCTGTCACATTCTGAGGGGCCTGAACCACAATGGTAGAAGGGACCGTTTTGGCAACCTTTTCCGGGGTAACGTCTATAGGTTCATCCAAGCCACGGTTAGGGCGGGCCTTTTGATTATCTGCGATAGTCTTCACATTTGCTTTTATGTCCCCTACTTCGACAGCGAAATAAAGAACGATGACGACTAAGGCAATAATCCCAATTGTCCATAGAACAGCTTTTGAACTTCCACCAGACCCTTGCATAAAATCTCCTCAGACGAAAATTGAACAACCTTTAGCGAAACTTACTCCTATTGACAATCTTGATCAAGACTTTTTTGCGTTTGGATGCATTTTCCCACTTGGGGAGGGGAATGATTCTTTTTCAGGCGGGGAAGGAATAAAAAATAATTATTTATAAATTAAAAAATATATTTCGAATGAATTTGTATTTGAGTTTAAATTTCAGAAATAAGTTATTTTTAAAATATGATAAAAAATATGTTATTCGTATAAACAACGAATCCGGGTTCATTGTTTATTCATGGAATATTTAATTCGTTCCTGAGTTATTTAAAAACAATCGAAATACGGTGAAAACGAAGGATGGCTATGAATAGGTTTCGATAGGTTATTTAAGATGGATTTATTTTAAATATCTTATTTTCAAAATATTCGGTGAATATTCGAATGTTCATCATAAATTCGAATCATTTATCCTATCCCCTGAATATGTTATCCCTCGAAGGATGATTGTTTATCCTTTGGATAACATATCCATCTTATTTCTATCTTAAATTCCCCAAAGCAAGCTTGCCTATTTTCCCGGAAGATTCCTAGTTGCTCCCCCTTTAGGTACCCCCTGCCTAACGTATCCTTGCGCCAAGAAACAAATGCGGCTCGCTTGGCATTCCCTTTGACGGGAATGGCCAATAACGAACGTAACGTAACGGAGAAAAGGGGCCTTTCATGGAAATAACTAAAATCCCGTGTTTCCTGTGCGGGAATCAAATCGAAGTGAAAAATACGGTCAAGGGTAAACCCTATTTCATTTGTGACCCTTGCGGCCTTCAAGCCTTTATTCGAAGGACTAAAGGGATTGAAAGGTTAAGGGAATGGATGGAAGGCAAGGGGGAGGTATTCAAGAAGAAGTCCGGGGGAGAGCTTCTTTCCTGGGTGGCTGAAATGGAATTGGTAAAGGCCAAATTGGAAGAGGTTGAGGACAAGAGGGGAATATTCACCAATGAGGATACGAAATTAGTGATTTCAGCTTTGAAGGCTGAAATCGAAGGAATTAAAGACCGAATTAAAAAGGGAATGAAGCATAAGAACCGGGGGGAATAAAGGAAGTTTCGGGGGAGTTATTCGAAATAGATTTGGGGTTATTGGGGAGTTTTCGAAGGTTTAGGGAATGAAGGATAGGGAATAAATGGATAGTCCGAATTTCGAAGTGAAAACCCAGGATTGTTTGACCTGGCTTTCTTCCCAAAGGGAGGGGAGTTTCCAGGTTATTGTCCTCGATCCCCCCTACAACGTCGGATACCGCTATGCCCATTACCGGGATACCAAATCCCCCCATGAATACCTGTATGAACAATTACTGGTTTTAGCCCGTTGCGAAAGGCTGTTAAAGCCTGGGGGTTCCCTGTTTTACCTCAATTACCCCGAAACGGCCGGAGAGATATGGGGAAGGGTGAATTTTTTGGACAAGGTGGAATGGCTTACCTGGGTTTATCACACCCATTTGGGGGGAGTTCCTTTGAGGCGTTCAAGCCGTTCTTGGCTTTGGTTTTCAAAGGGAAATGCCCTGATTAACCCCGAATCCTTCCTGGGGGAATACCGCAACCCTGAAGATCCAAGGATACAGGAAAGGATAGCCAAAGGCTTAAAACCTAATGGGTATGACTGGATGGAGCTTGAACCTATCAAAAATACAAGCCGGGAGAAAAGGGAACATCCCTGCCAAGTGCCGGAAACGATGGTGGAAAGGTTCATCCTGGGGACCAGTAACCCAGGGGATTTGGTTGGGGATTGTTATTCGGGATCGGGAACAACAGGGATTTGCGCGATCCGGCATGGACGAAATTTTGCCGGATGCGAGGTTGATCAGGCATATGTGGACGTGGCCAATAAAGCCATTGAGGTTGAAAAAACAAAGAGATTTAACTCTGTGTCCTCTGTGAACTCTGTGGTTAAAGGCTTTTCGGTTGAGATCAGGCAAGCAATCTGATCACCTGAAATTGGGAGGTAAAGGGACATGGAACAGCACTTAAAAGGATTTTTGAGGGATATGGAGATTCGAAACTATAGCCCCTATTCGGTTCTGAAATATGCCCGATGCCTTCGAATATTCTTCGAATTTTTGAAAAGTAAACGAATTTCGGATTTGAAAAGGATAGGCCGGGATGAATTAAGGGAATACACCGAGTATTTGGGATTAAAGACCTTCTATTCCCCTAGTTATGTGGGGGCCAATATTCGTGCCTTGAAGTTGTTTTTCAAATACTTGAAAAGGTCGAAAGTGATTCTTTTCGATTTTTCGGTTCTTTTGAAGGAACCGAAAATGCCCAAACAGTTACCCAAGGAACCCTTAACCCTTACCGAGGTGAAACAAATGCTGGAAACCCCGGATTTGAGAATCCCAAGGGGGATAAGGGATAGGGCCATCCTTGAGACCTTTTATTCAACCGGTATCCGGGTACAGGAAATGAGCCGGTTAACCCTGCTAGACATTGATTTGGAAAACGGGTTGTTGACGGTTCGGGAGGGTAAAGGTGGTAAGGATAGGGTTGTTCCCCTGGGCAAACATGCCAGTTTTTATATAAGCACCTACCTGGAAGGAGCAAGGCCGCTTTTACTGGAGAAAGATAAACAGCCGAAGGCTGTAAAGACGAATCGCCTATGGCTTAACAAGTTCGGCGGGCCTTTGGGGAAGCAAGTCATTGTCGATATGGTCAAGCAATACCGCAAACAAGCCGGCATTACCAAACAAGTGACCGCCCATTCCTTTAGGCGGACCCTTGCCGTTGAGCTTATTAGAAACGAATGTGACTTCCTTTCGGTCAAAAACATCCTGGGGCATTCCAGTAGCGCCACGACGTTGCGCTATTGCGCCCTGTCAGGGGTGGACTTGAAAGATGCCATGAAGAAATGCCATCCCCGATATGGTTCGGAAGAGGTTGAAGACGCAACGCCGAATATTCAAAGCATGGGTTGAGGATTAGCAGATGAATGAATGGGCTGATAAATATTTCACGCATTTAACCGTTCGAAACTATGCGGCTGAAACCATAGCCAGCCGGAAATATTGCCTAAAGCCCTTTTTGGCCTATCTTCTATCCCAGGGGGTCCAAGAGCCCCATTCTGTTACGCCTGAGATAATCCGCAATTACCAAACCTATCTTTTCGAACAAATGAACGCCCAAGGGAAACAAAACCACGTCAATTACCGAAACCACGTTTTGTTCGTAGCCAAAAGCTTTTTGAAGTTCTTGAAGGAACAAGGGGTTATTGCCGAAGACCCTGGAATAGACGTGGAATTTGCCATCGAGCCTAAAAGACTCCCAAGGTATGTCCTAACCGAAACCGAGATAAAAAAACTCTTGGATGCCCCGGATAAGACCACGGTTTTGGGCTATAGGGACAAGACCATTCTTGAGGTCTTTTATTCCAGCGGTATAAGGCGGTCGGAGCTTATTAACTTGCGACTTAATGACGTTGACCTGGACGGGGAGGTATTACGGATCAACTCCGGCAAAGGCGACAAAGACCGGGTTGTCCCCATTGGGAAAATCGCGTGCCGGTATTTGAAGCACTATATCCATCAAGTACGGTCTTTCTTGGTGCAAGACCCAACGAATGACCACCTATTTTTGAGCCGGGAAGGGAACCGGATAAGTAAATGCATGTTGGGCTTGAGGCTAAAGGAATACGCCAAGAAAGCTGGGATTGTGAAGAACATATCCCCCCACACCTTACGGGCTACTTGTGCGACCCATTGTATCCAGGGCAAGAAACGCAAAGAGCAAATGCATCCCAGATACTTGATGGAACTGTTAGGCCATAACTCGATGGAAGCCCTAAACCCCTACCTTTCGGTAAGTATCGTTGACCTCAAAGAAGCTCATAGCCGATGCCATCCAAGGGAGAGAGAAAAGAAAGTTATATAAGATGGAAAGAGAGTTAGAATTCAAAACATGAGTAAAAAGGAAATTTGCTATTTGTGCGGTCAATTTATTGATCCGCTTGCGGTTTTGGAAAATGAAAAACGAACACGTGATCACCTCCCCCCGGCGGCATTTTTTCCTAAATCGCTTCGTAAACAAGGTGTTTTTCAAAATCTCGATACCCTTCCAACTCACTACGGGTGCAACAATACCCACAAAGAAGATGAGGAGTATGTTGCAAGAGCAATGGCCCTTTTTGTTGGCGATCAGACATCAATGGGGAATGCGTTGCTTCAAGAATTTGTAAATCAGTTAAAAAAGGAGCCGGGGAAGGCGTCCGTAACTGGCGGCATTATGGATAGTGTAAGTGAGAAACATCCATCGGGTATATCAGTGCCACCATCTAAACTTGTGGTCCAAGTAGACGCCTTAAAGTTACAAAACGTGATGTGGAAAATAGCGAGGGGAATATTTTTTAAGCATTTTGATAGCGTTCTGCCGGAAGACAAGGATTTCTATATTCAGTATTACCCACCGCCCGATGTTCAACTTCCTGAACAGGTGGAAAAATTTCTTGGCCTTTCGCCGACAGTTCGAACTTCTAATCCGAAAGTATTTATTTACAAATATGGTTTGTTTAACCAGCAGGGCATTATTGCCCACCTAATGTTTTTCTTTTTCTGGGATTGTTTCATTGTCTATATACTTTTTCATGCTTTTGAATGCAAATGTGAAGACTGTTTATCGAACGATGCGGTTAAAGTTGCGAGGGGAAAACTGATTAGTGTCATAAAAATGATTTCGAATAAAAATAAAACATGTAAGATGGGGCCAACTTTTCAGGAACGGTGAATTCGTGGCCCTTAAACTCTATGAAGACTTTATAAAGGCTAATCCCTGGCCGGTTGAATTTGATAATCCAGTAAAACCCAAGGTCGAGGACTACTGCAAGAAACATCCTACAGTGGTTGGGATTTTGAAGGAGGTTGTCTCCAAGCTGGGAACTTTTCCCCCTGACCCCAACTATTTTGATAACCCGAAGCCCTCTTTGCATGACATGAGAATTTGGCTAACGAAAAGTGATGGAAGCTTACGGTTTATGCTAAAAGTTGAATATCGGTTAAACCAAAAAACCTGTTTTATTGTCGATTTCCTGCCAAAGTCTTAATTAATCTTAAAACGAAGTAAATATATGTAATATAGGTATATACGTTATATAATACGTATGGGTAATACACCAATGTATTACTAACAGCGTATCTAGGAGGTTTTTCATGTCTAAATATATGGTTCACAATGAATCCATGTTTTTCCATCCATCCAAAGAAGAACAGAAAACTGTTCCTATAAATCTTAAAGTAAAACCTAGTCAGGAAAAACGATGGAAAGAAATGATAGAAAGATTTGGAATTAAAGATTTATCCACATTTATTCGTGGTGCGGTAGAGTCTGCTATTTTTAATTCTTTAAGAGCGGAAGACCCTGAATGGCAAAAATTCATTGAAGCCATACAACCTACAGCACTTAAAATTTTGGGACATGGTTTCTATGATGGAGGAGCTAGCGATTTTGAAGCAAGTGGTACGGACAGAAAAGGCACCCCGGCCAATGATTTTTTGGCTGAATTGGAACAGGATACTTCTGGAAAGAAAGTTGATTCAACTAAGACTATTGAAAACAAGGATCAAGTAATACAAAAACAAAATACTCGAGAACGTATAGGAGTCATAACTAGAAATATTGGTGTACACAAGACGAGTTGGAAATTGCATCGAGGTCAACATAGTCGGGTTAACAGAAAACATGCTACTAAGCACCGAGCAAATGCTTGAATTGGGGGCAAAATGAAAGACGATTTAAACTCTTGTAATTTTGATTTCACTTGTGAAGTAAAAGGTAAAAATATTCGGGTTCAATCTAAACATTCGTACAGACTATTAAAAAGACTATTGAGTGACTCGTTGGAAAAACACTTGAATTAGGTGTTGGTCAAAGCGCTACCTTTACGACGGACTAGGAATAACCAGCGAAAACAGATCAGAATAACAATTTAAGAAAAAGCGAACCTCGTATAGACAGAATAATGTTTTTACGGGGTTTTTCTTTTTATGTCTGATCAAACAGTAGACCTCTACAGGTTAACTGGGGAAGTTATTTCAAACGATCCTGTGACGGCCAACATAGGGGCCATCAACTACACCTATGACAATGTGGGGAACCGGCAGACAAGATCGTCGGGGATAACGGCCATATCAAGCCAAACAGGTCTAACCTATGACGCCATGACCGCTTGACCAATAGTGGCTATATCTACGATGCCAACGGTAGCACCACGACCGACCCCAACGGGGAACGGGAAGCTAGCTAGATAACTAAAAATCTAGACTTTAAGACTTAATGGTACTACAATGTAGTAGCCATCTAGAAAGGTGAGAATTGAAACGGTATTACCAATTTATTCAGACACCCGTTTTCAGCAAGCTTTTAGATGGTACTGATGAAGAAGGGCTCTTAGAGGCGATCGAAGAAGAAATTATTCGGAACCCTCAAGGTCGTGACCCAATAAAGGGCGGTATTCGAAAAACCCGGGTTGCTCCTAGCGCAAGGCAGGGCGGCAAAAGCTATGGATACCGGATTTGGTTTTTCCGTGATGCTCCGAATGATATGTACCTGCTTTTCTTGTTGGATAAGAGGCAGGCAGGAGATTTGACCCAAGAACAGGAAAAAATATTGGCCCTGGAATTGAAGCGGGCTTTAGGGAGGAAGTGAAAATGAAAAAAGAAAATTTTGATCAATTGATCGGTAGCGTCCGTCAAATGGGCGAGATTATGAAAGGCAAGAAGCTGGCGGGGATGAAGGTTACTTACCGAGCCAAACCAGCCACGGCTAAAGAGGTTCAAATGGTTCGTAAAGAATTGCACCTGACTCAAGAGGGTTTCGCCAAGATTGTCGGGGAAAGCCCAAGCGCTATTAGGCATTGGGAACAAGGCATTAGGACTCCAAGGGGTTCGGCGGCTAAACTTATTCGTGTTTTAAGAATCCACCCTGAGTTAGTTGCGGAATTGAAGTAGAAAAGGTTTAGATGGAAGCCCTAAACCCCTACCTATCGGTCGGCATCGTTGACCTCGAAGAAGCCCATTCCCGGTGTGGCCCTAGAGAAAGGGAAGCGAGTTGATAACAGGGGCTTGAAATACGTATGAAAAAAGCTATGTATTTATATATGTTTTTTGCCATATACTTTAAAGGCGAATTTGATCAAGGAAACCTTTAATGTCCCTCAAAACTTTTGAATTCCCAAAAGAAGTTCCTGTGGAAAAAGCGGCTGCGGCTTGGGGTTTAAAGCCCGGAGAACTTAACCGGTTTTCCGATGGCGATACCTTAAGCTCGCACGAAATTCGAAAATTTTTAATGAAAACGACAGACGTGATTATCCATGGAAAAACTAATAATTCGTTGAAAGAATATTTTGTGCGATTCATGGTTTTATCCCTGAAATATCCCTTAATCGAAGACACTGAAAAAGCTATTCTGGAGATGTTGGGCCGTGATTATTTAAAGGCCGAAGATGCAGCCGCACTTAGGAAAAAATGTGCTGAATTCAAAAATTCATTCGATAGGAATAAGCACGGAAAATATATTTTGGAATATTATGAAAAATCAAAAGAAGAATACATCGCTCAATTTCCAAAACGTGTTCTGCTTGATTCTTTAAGGGGAGTTCCGGCCGGAACTCCCCTTCAAGCCCAATCGAAAATAAGCCGACAAATGAGTTTGAATTTGGCGATCTGTGCTACCAAAATGGGCGAAACAATAGGACTCATTCCTGTTGTTGAAGAGATTAGTCGTGAAATTATTGATTCTAATCCTTTGATGACGTCCTTGAAGCCCGTCATTGGTTCCTTGCGGATGCGCCGGCAGGTAGCCGATCTTCACACCAATTTGGCAGTTGGTGGATGAAAAGGCGATTTGTTGACACTTGGTTTTTGCTTAATTTAATTATTGAAACCGAACTTCACCATAAACAAGCATTGGAATTTTTTCGAAGATATTCATACGGCGGCGATGAGTTTTATGCTTCCGGATCTTTAATTGCGGAAACAACCGGTTGTATTTTACATTCGAAAAGATTCATTAAAGTTCCCGAAAAAAAGCTCCTACCAACATATGCGTTCAAGTTTTTCGAAAAATTCAAAGATGTGGTAACTTCCGGCCAGCTTAAAATCCTAACTGCGAATCCGGCCCAAATCGGAAACGCTCTTGAGTTGCTAAAGGAAAAGTTTCGTGCAATGCCGGATTTGAGCTATTTCGACTGCGAAACGGTTGTCCTGTGTAATGAAAATAAAATACCCGGTGTTTTGACCGGTGATAAACATTTTGAATATCTTGGGCTTCCAATAGACGAAAATTGGGCCGGGTTTTTGGTGAAAACGAAGGGACAGGAATAGGCTACCGTTAGGACGGACTAGGAAAAACCGGCGAAAACGGATCCTTTTAACAATCTAAGAAAAAACGAACCTCGCACAAGCAGGATAGGGCTTTTGCGGGGTTTTTCTTTTTAGGGCTGATCAAACGGTAGGCCTTGGAGTTCCCCCGGGAAAATGGACGCCTGAGATGAGCGCGGGATACACGAATCGGGGTTTTCGGTCATGGAACGTCGAGGCAAAAAGAAGCACTCCGCTAAATCGGGGGAAGTCCAGCCTGACCCCTTTGTTTTTTACCTGCCTTTTATTTATTAAAGCCAGGAAGACCTCCTTGGGATAATATCTACCGGACCAAATTCCTCTTAGGAAAACTTTTGATGAATCTTCTTTCCTTGTCGTCACTGGGCCTGCTTTCCGTCGTCATCCCCTTCGGGGCTTTATGGATGGGCCGTCAAACCCCATCGTCCGGAAAAACCTATTCCCGAATTTTGGCGGCCGGTGTGCTGGTTTACTTCCTGGTGAAATCCCTGGGGGACGCCAGTGTCCAGGCCATTTCAGCCCTTCCTCCCTCCATGGGTTCCTGGATGGACGCCCAACAATGGGCCAAGATGACGCTGTCGCTTTTGGCCGGGTTCTTCATAGGGCTCACCCTTCCCGCGTTCCAATCCCGTTTGAACCGCGGCTTGCACCTGGCCTTTTGGGCCGCGGCCGGCCTCGGCCTTTATAACCTGGGCCAGTGTTTGGAATTCAATATGCTCTTTATCCCAACGGCCAGCCCCTGGACGGTCGGCCTGCTCGTTGTTTTTATCCTCCGCAACGCCCTCCAAGGCTTCGCGATGACGGCGCCGTTGGCGAGGGAGGATCGTGCCGTCAGCACCCGGGCCCTCTTCCTGTTTGCGGCCCTGGTGGCCGCCCCTTTTTGCTGCCGTCTTTTCATGGGAACTTTCTGGACGACCACGCCGATTTCGGTTTTCGTCCTTTCCACCGCGGGCGGGGCCCTGCTTTACGTGTTTATCCAGTTTCTGCGGGACCTGGGGAAAAAGCCCGTCCAGGACGGCGCGATGGCCATGTTCGCCGTGGGTTTCATCCTGGGTTTGGCCACCAATATGGTCCCGGGCAGGGCCCAAACCCAGGCGGGCGGCGACGCCGACGCGGACAAGGACCGCATCGCGAAATCGGTGGCGGGAATTTTCCTCCCGCAGGAAGAGATAAAATCCCAGGATAATCTTTGCAACGATATCCTCCATGGCCGGGCCATGGAACCGAAACGATTGCCCGACGGGACCAAGGAGTTCGATTTGACGGCCTCCGTATTCACCTGGCAGCTCTACAATAACGCGCGGGTGACCGCCTGGGGTTACAACGGGCAGGTGCCCGGGCCGCTGATCCGGCTGAAAGTGGGGGACAAGGTCGCGTTGGCCGTTAAAAACGAGTTGCCCCAGGCCACCAGCGTTCATTGGCACGGTTTGGCCGTGCCCAACAAGGAAGACGGTGTTCCCGACGTAACCCAGAAGTCCATCGCGCCGGGTGAGCAATATACCTACCGTTTCGTGGTGACGCCACAGATGGTCGGCACGCATTTATATCACAGCCACGTCAACGATGATTTCCAGGTGGACAAGGGGCTTCACGGGATTTTGATCGTGGATCCGGCCAAGCCCACGGTTAAAACCTATGATGTCGAGGCGGCCTATGAGATGGCTTCCTTCAAAGCAGGCGGCTCGGAAACGGAAAATATATTCACCCTGGATGGAAAGGCCTATCCGGAGGCGCCGGCCTTGAGGGTCGGGTTGGGCTCGAAGGTCCTGATCCGTTTAGTCAATGCCAGCGGGGAGGAGTCCCATGTGATGCATTTACATGGATATACACTCGGAATTGTCGCCTTGGACGGAAACCCCTTGGCCCAACCCGT
>Ga0210385_10002610_pt1 | contig 10867 bp, 7 predicted proteins | sample IncBWH26OmetaG_FD_160107 | JGI IMG/M metagenome (GOLD analysis project Ga0210385, IMG submission 160107) | Forest soil microbial communities from Barre Woods Harvard Forest LTER site, Petersham, Massachusetts, United States - Inc-BW-H-26-O ... | reverse complement strand
CGATGGGCGCGATACGTTTGATCGTGCGCAGAAACTCGAATGGATTTTCGACATGCTCGAACACGTCGATACAAAGAAGCATATCGAAGGTCCGTGCCGATTTTGTCAGGTCCTCGCACAGGTAGGCCAGTCCGGCGGCTTCATGCCCTCGCGCCAACTCAATGGCCGCGGGGGCAATATCGAAGCCTTCAAAGCGCACCGAATCCGGGAAACTCGTTCGCAACCCCGCCAGGATTCCGCCGGCGCCGCAGCCTATCTCGGCCACCGTACCGGGAATCGCCAACCCTGATCGCTGCCACAGGCGGTGGATCATCCGGGCTTTCCAGGCGCTGTCTTCCTCACCCCAAGTGGGGTTCGTCGCCAGGTACTCGCCATCCAGGTAGCGGTTTTCAGAGGTATTCAGAGATGGCTCCCTGACTGGTCAGATGGCGCTGCACTCTAGCACACGGCTCGCGGTAAGCTCCAAATCGGCGACCGCCACTCAACCCCCGCACTGGTACTTTATGAGTCCATCAGTTACGGTCCAAACATGAACCGCCGCATTTCCAGCCATCCGACGGTGGCCGCCGATGCACCATCGATTGCGGTGCTAATACCCTGCCACAACGAGGCGGCCACGATTGCCGGGGTGGTGGCGGATTTCAGTGCGCAGCTGCCCGGCTCCGCGATCTACGTCTACGATAACAATTCTTCGGACGATACCGCACGGCTGGCTCGCGAGGCCGGCGCCTATGTGCGGCACGAACCGCTCCAGGGCAAGGGCAACGTCGTTCGCCGGATGTTTTCGGACATCGAAGCAGACATTTTCGTCCTGGTCGATGGCGATGGCACCTATGATTCGCACAGTGCACCGCCACTGGTGGATTTGATCGCCACGCATGGCCTTGACATGGTCAATTGCGCCCGGGTTCCGGTCACCGAGACCGCATTCCGACCCGGACATGCGTTCGGCAACCGGCTGCTGACCGGTCTGGTGGCCTGGATCTTTGGCAATCGCATGAGCGATATTCTGTCCGGCTACCGGGCGATGTCGCGTCGCTTCGTGAAATCGTTCCCGGCGCTCTCCTCCGGATTTGAAATCGAGACCGAACTGACCGTACACGCTCTTGAAATGCGGGTACCCATCGCCGAAGTTCCGGCGCCCTATCGTGAGCGGCCGCAGGGTTCAGCGAGCAAGCTGCGAACGCTGCACGACGGCGTACGGATCCTCAAGCTCATCGTCCATCTGGTGAAAGAGGAGCGCCCGCTGCAGTTTTTTTCGGTCATTTTCTTTCTGTTGAGCATCGCTGCGCTGGGGCTGGCATGGCCGGTGGTGCAGACCTATTTCGCCACCGGTCTTGTGCCGAGGCTGCCCACGGCGTTGCTGGCCACCGGACTCGCCATCCTGGCGGCCCTGAGCCTCGTCTGCGGCTTCGTGCTGGACACCGTTACGCGCGGCCGACGCGAATTGAAGCGACTCTTCTATCTGTCCGCGGGTCGAACGGGAAAATTCCCTCCTTAGACGAGCCATCACGGCTTCTCAAGGTGGAAATGCAGCCCCTTTGCGCCGAAAGCAACATTCCTCAGCAGCATCGACTCATGGTAAGCGGCGCCGTTGGCAAGTTGCACCAGTCGACTCGCCACGGAGCGCCGCGTCTGCGTGAGCGCCCGGGCACGGTAAATGTCGTTCTCCTGGCCGCGCCAGAACTGCTCCATCTTGGCTCCCAGCACCGGGATTTTGAAGCTCGCGAAGAACGCAGCGTCAAGCGCGGCGCCGATCAGGTGATAACTGTAGGCAAGCCGCACGATGCGGAATCGGCTGGAAAACAGCTCCAGCAATTCGCGGCGGGTGTACGCGTGCCCATGATCCTTGGTATCACGATAGATGTGCGGATCCAGCAACCGGAACAGCGCGTGTGGACCTGGCCCGCCTTCGGCCGGAACGAATCCAACGAATGAGCCCCCCCGGCGCAGGACCCGACTGATCTCCTCGAGCGACTGGTTGATGTCCGCTACATGCTCGAGGACGTCGCATGAAATGACGATATCGTAAGTCGCGTCGGCAAAGGGCAAACGCGCGTTCGCTGCAACCTGATGGAATTCGAAATCCACCGCCGAATGCGCAGCGCGGATGTCGACTCCCACCACTCGTGCCTGCGGCCTGACCGTGCGGATAAGATGCAGATGCTTGCCTTCGCCGGCACCGTAATCGAGAACCACCGGATCAGCAGCAGGCGGCAGCTGCTCAATGAGCCAGCGGGCCTTCAGGCCCGGAAGATCGCGCCTTGCTGGATCCGGCGCAAAGTCCCCATAGACCCAGGTATCCGGATTCGAGGTCATCGTCGGTCAGCGGACCACAGTTCAAGTGCGGCAAAACCAGCCGCGCAATAGTCGTGCGGCCGGTCACGCTCGCCACGGGTCAGATCAGACATAATGGCGGACAGTACGCCGTGGAATATCAACCGGCAACAGGAGCAACAGTCCCGTGCTGACCGACTCGCCCGTGGTTCGCTCCATCGGACCGCGCACCCTCTTCCTGATAGGCGCCATGGTAAGTGTCGCGATCCTGCTGTGGCAGCATCAATTGCGCCTGAGCGGTGAACTGCCCGGTGTGACACCCATATTCTACATACTGTTTGCGTTCGAGGATTACGGCTCCACGGTCTGCGAACTGCTGATCCTCGGTGCCGCGGTCTTCGTTGCCTCGCGCATTCACACAGGCGCGGTGCTGCGGGCGGCCGGTGAACATCCCGTGGTCATCGCGGCTGTCTATGCGCTGATCCTCTGCGCCGGCGCGCTTTTCGTCTACCACGACCATCCCCTGTCGATGGATGAGTATGCCGCGTACTTCCAGAGCCAGGTATTTGCGGCCGGGCATATTACCGGCCAGTTCCCGCCAGCGGCGATGGACTGGCTCATTCCGCCGGGATTCCAGAGCTTCTTCCTGAGCGTCTCGACCACCACCGGACAGGTGGCCTCGGCCTACTGGCCGGGCCACGCCCTGATCATGGCGCCATTTGCCGCGCTGGGAATTCCCTGGGCGTGCAACCCGGTGCTGTCGGCCGTGACGGTTGTGGTCATTCATCGTCTGGCGCTGCACCTGTTCGCTGACATCGAGGCCGCGGGCCTGGCCCTGTTGCTGACCGTCGCCTCGCCAGTCATCTTCGGCAACGGCATCTCCTACTACTCGATGCCCGCCCACCTGTTGGCCAATTCCACCTACGCGCTGCTGTTGGTTCGCCCGGATCCGTTGCGCGCCCTCGCCGCGGGCCTGGTCGGTTCAGTGGCGCTTTGCCTGCACAATCCGGTGCCGCACATGCTGTTCGCAGTACCCTGGCTGATCTGGGTCATCACCCGACCGGGCGGCACCCGGCTGTTCGCCCTGATGTGCCTGGGGTACCTGCCACTGTGTCTTCTCCTGGGCATCGGCTGGTTCGAGCTGACTCACCACCTGCGCACGGCAGCCGCTACCTCCGCGCCTCAATCGGGCACGATGCAGTCCCTGCAGTCCCTGTTATCGGTGTTTTCAGTGCCGACGGCCACGGTGCTCCTGACACGCCTCATCGGGGTCGCGAAGGTTTGGGTGTGGTCGGTACCGGGTCTGGTGATGCTTGCGGTCTACGGCGCGGTCCGGTGGCGTCGTCATCCGCTGTGCATGCTTTTTTCCGCCTCCGCCCTGACCACGTTGATTGGCTATCTGTTCTTCCCCGAGGATCAGGGTCACGGCTGGGGCTTTCGGTACTTCCACTCGGCGTGGATGGCATTGCCCCTGCTCGCGACCGCGACCCTGTTCCGCCCGGTGGGCGCGAACGGCGGTCCGAAGATCTCGGCGGCCATTCCCTGCCAATTGTTCGAAGACCCGGAGACCCGATCCTACGTAACGGCCTGCGTAATTCTGTCGCTGGCGCTCGGCGTTGGCTGGCGCGCCTGGCAAATGCAGAGTTTCATGGCCCACGATCTGAACCAGCTGCCGCACTACGCAGGTCACGAGCGCCGCGTCGTGATCATCGACGACAGTCATTCATTCTACGGCGCCGATCTGGTCCAGAATGACCCTTGGCTGCGTGGTGATGTCATTCGCATGTACAGTCACGGTGCGACGGCCGATGCGCAGATGATGCAACAGCGCTTCCCGCTGCTGCACATGGTGTACGCCGATCTATACGGCGCGGTGTGGTCGACGGCGCCATCTGTGTTGCGCCCGCATAAGTGGCATCATCACGACAGTGCGTCAGCCCCGCAAACCGACCCCGGAAGCTGACGTGTGCAGCATGGAAAATATCAGGCTGGCGTTGATCTGGATCGCCGGCTGCTTCGTCGATAAAGCTCGTTGACCATGACACCAACCCCCCTTAGCGAGCTGCAGGCCGAAGGTCGCCCGGGCAATGCCGCTGACGCGGCCTCACAGGGCGTGACACGCCGATTCGGACTTGCTGGGCTGGCATGCCTGAGCGTCGCCCTTTGGATGCTCATCCATCCTTATCGCGGCCTGGAACACGATTCGGTGCTGTACGCCGTACTGGCGTTGGCGCGCCTGCATCCGGCAGCCCTCGGCCACGATCTGTTTGTGCGCTATGGCACGCAGGATGATTTCACTGTCTTCAGCCCGATGTTCGCGACCGCGATTCGCGCCCTAGGCTTGGAACAAGCCGCGGCAGTCATGACCTTGATCACGCACGTCGCCTTCTTCGGTGCCGCATGGCTGCTGGCGCGGCGCCTCATGCCTGCGAGCCTGGCGCTGCTGGCCATCGGGCTGCTGGCGGTACTGCCTTCCTGGTACGGATCGAACAGTGTTTTCGCTTACGTCGAGATGTTCCTGACGCCACGCCAGTCCGCTGAAGCCTTCGCGTTGGCGGGTCTGACCGCGGCCCTGTGTTCGCGTCAGTTGCTGGCCGGGGTTTGCATGCTGGTGGCGATGCTCCTGCATCCGATCATCGCCGCCGCGGGCGTCACGGCCTGGGTCATTCTGATCCCGGGCATGGCACGACCGCGGCGCGCCTTGCTGATCGCAGTGACCTTCACGGCTGCAGTGATCGGCCTGTCGGCTCACGGGACGGGCCCCTTCAAGCACTTCGACGCCAATTGGCTGAACATTCTGAAGGACCGGCTTGCGTACCTGTTCCCGACGGAATGGCGCCTGACCGAGTGGGTCAGCACCGGGGTCCACGCCGCGGTGCTGGTGGTGGGTATCGGCTTCAGCCGCAACAACCAGGTTCGCAGGCTTTGCACGGCCGTGCTGATCACCGTGGCGCTGGGGATGCTGTTCAGCGTCGTTGAGTGCGACGTATTACACGTGGCAATCGCCGGTCAGTTGCAGACGTGGCGCTGGCTGTGGCTACTCGGCGTACTGTCCACGTTGCTACTGCCGACTATCGCCATCGACTGTTGGCAATTCGGCGACCTCGGGCGCGCCGCGGCATTGGCGCTGCTCGGCGCCTTGTTGATTCGAACCAGTGAAACCGCCGGCGTGCCGGCCTTGCTCGCCTGCGTGTCGGCAGTCGCGGCCACCAGGATCCGCGAACCGCTGCAGGCGAGAATTTTTCTCGTGGGCGCCGTCGCGCTGCTGGTGCTGTGCTTAGTGGTCCTGGTCCAGGATTTTCCGAACGTAATGCCGGAACTGCACCACATTCGCACGGGTCGCCGACCCTATCTGGTCCGGATTGGCGAGGCGCAGGCGCTTGCCTATGACGGCCTGCTGCCCGCCGCGGCATTGGCGCTGGTATGTTTCGGCCTGCGGCGTGCGACCCGCCGCACCGCTGTGTTATTGGCGGGTCTGGGCGCCGTGTTGCTGCTGTCCGTGATGTCATACGGCGTGCAGACCTGGACGCATCGCAAATTCCCGGATGATCGGGTTCAGGCCTTTGGCCCTTGGCGCGATGCGATACCCGAGAGCGCCGAGATCCTGTGGCCGGATCCGCCGCCGGCCGCCTGGTTCGAGTTGGGGCGTGCCAGCTATTGGTCACTCTATCAGATGGCCGGTATGGTATTTTCCCGCGATATCACCATGATCACTACGGCCCGCGAGACGGCGGTTACGCCTCTGCTGCCGTTGCTCGGCCGAACCCTGACCAGCGAACGTCACTACAAGCAGGCAGAGCCTTCCCAGGACGTGCAGCCCTCCATCGCCCGTCTCTGCCAGCTGCACGGAGTCACGTTTTATGCAAGCTGGGCCGATCTCGGACCCACGCCCTATCCCGCTGTAGCACCGGACACGGAAAAACCAGAAGACATACTGTACCTGTACCGCTGTCAGACGGACCGGCGCTGATTGCATCTCTCAAAAGAATGTTCAAACTTTTCATTGAAGTGGCTAAGTACGCCGGCGCGTCCACGGTGGCGCTGAGCGTCGACGTGGGCCTGCTGTTGGCCCTGACGCACTATGCGGGCTGGCACTACCAGCTGGCTGCCATGGCTTCGTTTCTGGCCGGCGCGAGCGTCGCCTACGTCCTCTCGGTGCGCTTCGTCTTCAGCACCCACCGCCTGCAGGACCGTCGAGTGGAGTTCATCTGGTTTGTGCTGCTGGGCGTGGTAGGCGTCGGCATCAATTCATTGGTGTTGTATCTGACGGCGAGCCGGCTCGGCATGGACCTGCTGTACGCCAAGGCAGTGGCGGCATGCTGCACCTTCGTGGCCAATTTCGGACTGCGCCGTCAGGTGCTGTTCCACAATATAGTGGCACTCGCATGAGCCGCACCGCTGTCATTGTCGGCGCCGGTCCGGCGGGTCTGACCGCGGCCTACGAACTGCAACGCGGCTCGGATGTCAGACCGGTGGTGTTTGAGATGGGGGAGCAGGTCGGCGGCATCTCCCGTACCATCAATTACCGTGGCAATCGCATGGACCTGGGTGGCCATCGGTTCTTCTCAAAATCCGACTGGGTCATGAACTGGTGGCAATCGGTGCTGCCGGTACTCGCCACCGATCAGGACATCGGCAGTGATGGGGCCGCCCTGCGCCTCAACTACCAAGGCTCGGTGCGGGACTTCATACCGGCGACGCTGCCCGCGCAGCACAGCGATGAAGTCATGCTCGTGCGCAGCCGACTGTCGCGCATCTTCTATCGGCGGAGATTCTTCGACTATCCGCTGAAGTTGAATCTGGCGACGTTGGCCAACCTGGGCGCCTCCTATACCGCGGCCATTGCTGCCAGCTACGTGGCGGCTCGCTTGAAGCCGCGGCGGCCCGAGCTGACGCTCGAGGATTTCCTGGTCAACCGCTTTGGCGACACCTTGTATCGCACATTCTTCAAGGATTATACGGAGAAGGTCTGGGGTGTCGCCTGCTCGGAAATCTCGGCCGAATGGGGCGCGCAGCGCATCAAGGGCCTGTCGATCACCAAGGCGATCGCTCATGCGTTAGCCAAGCCTTTCCGCAGACGCGACACCGCGCAGAAATCCACCGAGACCAGTCTGGTCGAGCGCTTCCTGTATCCGAAGCTCGGACCCGGACAGATGTGGGAACACGTTGCGGCGCGCGTGATCGCATCCGGTGGCGAAGTCCACCTGCGCCACAGCGTGGTCGGTGTGCACCGCGACGACAAGCGCGTCACTGCAGTGGATGTATGCGACGCCGCAACGGGTGAAGTGCGGCGCGTCGACTGTGACGAGTTGATCTCGACCATGCCGGTCAAGGATCTGGCGAGACTGCTGAAACCCGAGGATCCGCAGGTACTGCGGATTGCCTCACAGCTGCCCTACCGGGATTTCATTACGGCCGGGCTGCTGGTTCGCCGCATGCGTGGCGGCCATCGCGGCGCGGGCAATGGCATGCCACCGGACAATTGGATTTACATCCAGGAGCCGGACGTGAAGCTCGGCCGCGTGCAAGTGTTCAACAACTGGAGCCCGGCGCTGGTGGCCGACCCGGCAACCATCTGGCTGGGCCTGGAATACTTCTGCACCGAAGGTGATGCGCTGTGGAGCCTGTCCGATGGGGCGTTTCTGAGCTTTGCGGCCGCGGAACTGGCCAAGATCGGATTGATCGCGCCGGAGGATGTCCTGGATGGCACCGTGGTCAGAGTACCCAAGGCGTACCCCGCCTATTTCGGCGCCTACAATGAAATTGGCAAGGTGCGTGACTGGCTGGACAGCTTTCCCAATCTGTATCCGGTCGGCCGAAATGGCATGCATCGGTACAACAACCAAGATCATTCGATGCTGGCGGCCAAGGCGGCCGTGGATGCCATCGTCGGCGGAAGCGCCGACAAGTCGGCGTTGTGGGCCGTGAATGTGGAAGAGGAATATCACGAGACGGCCCGCAGGTGACGCTGCGCGTCACTATCAGACGCCTGGGGATATATGCGCCGTCATCCGCTGCCGACGCTATGTCTCATACGCGTGCCCTGATCCTCAGAAACTCCTTCCATATCAGTATGTTACAAGCTGCGGCGAAAGCTGGCACATCGCTTGCTTGTTCTCGTCAGGACGGCGGCCTGCGCCGCACAGAATTCCCATCAGAAGTTTCAGGAGATCATATGAAGTCCGTGCAGAAAGGTTTTACCCTCATCGAATTGATGATCGTCGTGGCGATCATCGGCATCCTCGCGGCCATCGCGATTCCCGCCTACCAGGACTACACCGTTCGCTCGCAGGCCACTGAAGGCATGAATCTGGCCAGCGCCGTGGAGACGGGTGTGGCCGAGTACTTCTCCAATACCGGCAGCTGGGCGACCAACAACTCCGCCGCCGGCATTGGTAGCCAGCCCAGCGGCAAGTACGTGACGGACGTTGAAGTCAACGCGGGCGGCATCACGATCACCTACGGCAATCAGGTGAACACCAATATCGCCGGTGCGACGCTCGGACTCACGCCGTATCTGAGTCTGAACAACGACGTGGTTTGGGTCTGCGGCCGCCACAGCCCGCCGGGTGCGCTCACCCTGCCGACTGGCGTCACCGCCGGTACGACATCAGCCACGATGCTCGACAAGTACCTGTCCCAGGTCTGCCGCACGGGCACCTGATGCAGGGATCCTGGGCGATTTAACCCTCAGGATCGACTTCAGAAGCCCCTCTTCGGAGGGGCTTCTTCTTTTGCGAGGCCAATCACGCGACGCACTGCGCGCCTGTGCGAACATCGCGGGTAGATTTGACAATTGCCTAGCGTCACGCGTCCGCTACACTAGCTCGCGCGGGTCCCCTTCTGACCAAGGTTGTTCAACGTAAGTCCATGAATGAAAACGCCTCTTTAGCTTCCAGCACGCCCCGATCAGCGCTCGGCGGATTGCCGCAACGCCTGGTCCAGGATGGCGTGGTCGAAGAGGCGGCCATGATGGAGGCGCTGCAAGCCACCAAGGACGGCAGCAGCATCGTCACGCAGCTGGTAAAGACCGGCGCCGCGCATGCCCGCGACATCGCCATCGCCGCCTCCAGCGAGTTCGGCGTGCCGCTGTTCGATCTGGACGCAAGCAACCTCGACCCCGAGACGGTCCGCCTGGTCAGCGAGAAGCTGTTGACCAAGCATCGGGTGCTGCCGGTCTTCAAGCGCGGCAAGCGCCTGTTCCTGGCGGTGGCCGACCCCACCAACCTGCATGCCATCGATGAGATCAAGTTCCAGACCGGCATGGGGGTCGAGGCCGTCGTCGTCGAGGACGACAAGCTGCAGAAGGCGGTCGACAAGGCCGTCGAGCAGGCCGACAACCAGGTGCCCGCCTTCAGTGACGAAGAGGGCATGGACCTGGACGCGCTCGAGGTTACGGGCGGTGACGAGGGTCCGGACGACAAGGTCACCCGTGATGATGTCGAGGACGCGCCGATCGTCCGCTTCGTCAACAAGCTCATGCTCGATGCCATCCGCCGCGGCGCCTCCGATATCCATTTTGAGCCCTACGAGAAGACCTACCGCGTGCGCTTCCGGATGGACGGCGTGCTGAAGGAAATCGCCCAGCCACCCGTGCAGCTCGCCGGGAAGCTCGCCGCGCGCCTGAAGGTGATGTCGCGTCTGGACATCGCCGAACGCCGCGTGCCGCAGGACGGCCGCATCAAGATGCGGCTATCCAAGAACCGCGCCATCGATTTCCGCGTCAGCTCCTGCCCGACGCTGTTCGGCGAAAAGATCGTGATGCGTATCCTGGATCCCGCCCAGGCACAGCTCGGCATCGACGCGCTCGGCTACGAGGCGAAGCAGAAGGAACTGTACGTCAAGCACCTGGCGAAGCCGCAGGGCATGATCCTCGTGACCGGCCCCACCGGTAGCGGCAAGACGGTCTCGCTGTACACGGGACTGAACATCCTCAATCGTGAAGACACCAATATCTCCACCGCCGAGGACCCCTCCGAAATCAATCTGCCGGGTGTCAACCAGGTCAACGTGAATCCGAAGGTGGGGCTGACCTTCGCCGCCGCGATGCGTGCGTTCCTGCGCCAGGACCCGGATGTCATCATGGTCGGCGAAATCCGCGACCTGGAGACGGCCGAAATCGCCATCAAGGCCGCCCAGACCGGACACCTCGTACTCTCCACTCTGCATACCAACGATGCGCCCCAGACGCTGACGCGTCTGGTCGACATGGGTGTCAAACCATACGCCATCGCGACTTCGGTAAGCCTGATCATCGCCCAGCGGCTGGCGCGCCGGCTGTGCTCGAACTGCAAGGTCCCGATGGACGTACCGCGTGAGGCCCTCGTGAAAGAGGGCTTCCAGACCTCCGACATCGAGGCGGGCATGCGGATCTACGCCCCCAAGGGCTGCGCCAATTGCACCGACGGCTACAAGGGCCGTGTCGGCATCTACCAGGTGATGCCGGTGACCGACGCCATCGCACGACTGATTCTCGCCGGTGGCAGCGCCGTGGACATTTCCGATCAGTCCGCCAAGGAAGGATTTTGGGATCTGCGCCGCTCGGGCCTCGAGAAGGTCAAGAGCGGGCTGACCAGTCTGGAAGAAATCA
>Ga0210385_10002609_pt1 | contig 10869 bp, 10 predicted proteins | sample IncBWH26OmetaG_FD_160107 | JGI IMG/M metagenome (GOLD analysis project Ga0210385, IMG submission 160107) | Forest soil microbial communities from Barre Woods Harvard Forest LTER site, Petersham, Massachusetts, United States - Inc-BW-H-26-O ... | reverse complement strand
GGCTTCTGCTGAGTACCAGGGCACGTCCCAGCCCATGAAGTGGCGGTAGCGGCTGCTTTCGCCGTACGGGCCCTGGCAGAAGACCGCGTAGGCGATGTCGCGGGAATGCAGGTAGGACAGCTCCGTCACCTGGGTGGTGACCCACGTGCAGCCTTCGCACTGCTCCGCGGCCGGGTGGCCGGCCCACCACATGAAGTAATAGGCGATGAGCTGGCGGCGCCCTTCGAACGCGTCGAGCAGGGTGACCGGCCCGCGCTCACCGATGAGCGGGGTCGCGGGGTCGACCTCCACCATGGGCAGGCGCCGCCGGGCCGCGGCGATCGCGTCCCCTTCCCGGGTGTGCGCCTTCTCCCGGATCCGCAGCTTGTCCAGTTCGGCCTGGAAGGTGGTCCGGTCGACGACCGGGGGCAGGCCCGGTGCGCTGGTGGCATCGCGGTTGGCTGATTCATCCGTCACGACGGTTCCTCCTCTTGTTTTCCGCGTGGGCGGTTTCGGCGAGCCGTTTGATCGTCGCCAGGCGCCGGTCCCACTGGGCGGCGAGCTCGGCCATGGCCCGGGCGGCCTGGTCGAGGCGGTCGGCTTCTACCTGGTAGAGAACTTCCCGGCCCTGTTTGCGCCGGCTGACCAACCCGGCCCGCTCGAGCACGACCAGGTGTTTGGAGACGGCCTGGCGCGAGAACGCCACCCGTCCGGCCAGCCAGCTGGCGCTCACGTCACCGTTGCTGACCAGGAGGTCGAGGACCTGGCGACGAGACGGGTCGCCGATGGCCGACCACAGCGCGTCATCGGTCTGCGCCGTCATCCCGACTGGCGTTTCGCGAGCAACGTGGCGAGGCGGTCCAGGTACTCGCCCCAGCCGTCCCGGTGCTCGCCGGCGTAGCGCTCTTTCTCCTCGTCGGGCCAGGCGAGCAGTTCGTGGCCGCTTTCGACCACCCGGAGACGGGTCCGCTCGTCGCCCTCGGGTGTCAGCGTGAACTCGACGAGCATCGAGTTGCCGGCCACGGGTTCCTCCCCGAGGGGATGGTTCCAGCGGAATGAGAAGCGGGCCGGCGGATCAACGATCTCCACGACGACCGGGCCGCCCTGGTCCCCGAACTCCATGTAGCCATGGGCGCCGGGTTCGACGACGAGGTCCACCCGGTCGGCGAACCACTGGCTTAGCTGATCGGGCTCGGTGAGGGTGCGCCACACCACCTCAACCGGCGCCTCGATCAGGATCTCCCGGTCGATCGTGAGGCCTGGCATCGCCATCCACTCCCTTCGCTCCACCGTGTATCTGCAACCGACGGTAGCACGACGAGAGAGTAACTGCAACCATCGGTTGCTACTCCTGATCCGGGTCAACCACAGCGTTCCGCCCGTGCGCTGAGCCGCCCCGGCCCGCTCCCGTTCGCTGTGACGCACGTCACTGCCAGTCGGCCAATCTCCGGCACCGCCGGGGCCGTACTTATCTTTCGGCAAGAACACTGATCGGGGGCCCCGCGCTGGCGCCCCGCCGCCGTGGCGGTAGCGCGGGTCGGGACGCGAGAGCATGACAATGAGCGGCGGCGCGGGCGGTTCCGATAAGAGACGCCACGAGCCCGTTCGGGATTATTTTCCTGAACGGACCCGTGGTGACTCCGTAAGCTTCCGCTCCAGGCCGTGGATCAGGGAGCGGGGGCGAACGCGATATCCGTGATCGCGGCGTCCAGCGTCGACGTGCCGGGGCCGCCGCCGACCGTGGCGACGACCTTGCCGGTAGCCGTGGCGATGATCGAGACGGAGCCGGACAGGCCGTTGCCCACCCACGCCTGCGATCCGTCCGGGCTGACCGTGACCGACTCGGGCAGGCGGCCGACGGAGATCGTCCCCGTCACCTTCAGCGGCGCCGTGGAGAGCACGGAAACCGAGTCGGAGTTCGTGTCGGCCACGTACAGCGTGTTGCCGTTCGGCGTCACCGCGACCGCGTACGGCTCGGCCCCGGCGGAGACGGTGCCGGTGATCGCGCCGGTCGCGGCGTTGATCGTCAGCAGCGTGCCCGCGTCGGGGTTCGTGACGTACAGGGTCTTGCCGTCCGGGCTCACCGCGATGCCCTGCGGGCCCGCCGGGTCGGGGATTACCCGGGTCACCGCGGACGCCGCGGTGTCGATCACGTAGATTCCCGTTTCCGTGGTCACGTAGGCGGTCGAGCCGTCCGGGCTGAACACCACCTGCCTGGGCGCGGCGCCGACCTTGATGTCGCCGGTCACGGTGTTGGTCGACGGGTCGATGACCGCCACGACGTCGGACCCGCCGGGTCCGGTGTCGCCGCCGGTCACGGTGGCGTAGACGACGCTGCCCGACGGCGAGACCGCGACGTCCTGCGGGTAAGGCCCGACCTCGATCTGCGTCTCCGCCTTCGTTGAGGGGTTCACGGCGAGGACGTAGTACTGGCCGGTCTCGGCGATGTAGATCTCCGAGCCGTTCGGCGTGGCGGCGACTCCGTTGGCCGTGTCCGCGCTTATCGTCCCGACGATGGCGGCAGCCGCCACGTTGACCTCGACGATCTCGTCGCCGGTGGCCGCCGCCACGTAAGCGTAATAGTTCGGGTCCGAGCCGGCGGACTGCGAGATGGCCGTCAGCGCGGCCTTCGAGATGGCGTCGTGCGACGCCGCTCCTGAGCTCGTCGCCGGGGCGCTCGCGGAGTGCGTCCCGGTCAGGGCGGCGGTGGCCCCGAGCGCGCCGGCGGCCAGGGCCACGGCCGCGGTGCCGGCCACGATGACGGCGCGCCCGGTCCAGCGCCTCGGCGTCCCGTTGTCAGCTGACATGTGAGGATCTCCTTTCGCGACGCTTGCGCCGGTCACGCGGACTCGCGGGTCGTGTTGCGCGGGCGGGGACGAGGGCCGGCCTGCTGGACGGGAGGCGTCTGGCTGGCGCCGGGGAAGGTCGGGGCCGGCAGGGTGGTGACCTCCTTGACGGCCAGGGCGAGCTGGGCCTTGGTGTCCGGCAGCCGCGGGAAGCGGGTGCCGGCCTGGTAAGCGCCCAACGCCGACGTCAGGTCGCCGAACGTGGCACGCCGCCACGGGGTGATGTTGGGGATCGTCACGCCGGTGAGCGTCTCGAGGAAGCGCAGCACCGAGGTGTGGTCGAAGGTCTCGCTCGCGATCCAGCCGCCCTGCGTCCACGGCGACACGATGAGGCACGGCACCCGGAACCCGGCGCCGATCGGCAGGCCGTCGACGTACTCGTTCGGCGTGCCCGCCGGGGCGGTCGGCGGCACCACGTGGTCGAAGATGCCGTCGTTCTCGTCGTAGTTGAGGATGAACACGGTCGAGTTCCACACGTCGGGGTTGGCCGCGATCGCGTCAATCTTGCTGGCCACGAAGTCCGCGCCCGCGGCCGGGGTGTAGTCAGGGTGCTCGGACTGGTAGCTGGTCGGGATGATCCACGAGACGACGGGCAGCCGGTCGTGGATGGCGTCGTACTCGAACTGGCCGGAAGAGAACGTGCGGAGACCGCTCTGGTACAGGGTGGAGCTGACCGGCGCGGCCTGGTAGGACTTGAACATCTCCAGCGGGTTGCACTCGTAGTTGTCGACCTCCTGGTACACCTGCCAGGGCACCCCGGCCGCGGTGAGCGCCTCGGGGTAGCTCGTCCACTCGTACGGCGTCGGGTCGATGTTGGAGATGATCGGCCCGCCGGCCACGCCCGCGGGGTCGATCCACGCCGACCAGTGGTACAGCCGGTTCGGCCAGGTCGGGCCAAGCACCGAGCAGTGGTAGTTGTCGCAGATCGTGAAGTTCTCGGCGAGCGCGAACTGGAACGGGATGTCGTCGCGCTCCATGTAGCCCATCGTGTAGGGGCCGTTGGCGCCGTCCGCCGCCAGGTGCGCGGGCACCCAGTTGTTCATCAGCCCGCCGTTCCAGGCGTTGTGCTGGACGGTGTACGCGTGGCTCGTCGACGGCTGCGCCTGCGCGCTGGTGGTCGTGGTGTCCAGGTGGAACGGCAGCAGGTAGCCGTCGGGGTTGTCCGGATCAGGCTGGTAGAAGACGGACTTGCCGGTGGACAGCTTGATGGCGCTGGCGTCGGAGAACCCGCGCACGTTGGGCAGCGTTCCGAAGTAGTGGTCGAAGGACCGGTTCTCCTGCATGAGGATCACCACGTGCTTGATGTCGCGGAGGCTGCCGCCTGTCGGCGGGCCCGCGGCCAGCGCGCGGCGGACGTTCGTGGGCAGGAATTCGGCGGCGAATGCCGCCGCCCCCGCTGCGCCGAGACCCTGTAGCAAGCGGCGGCGTGATATCTCAGGCACGGGCAAGCTCCGTCCGGGAGGGGACAATAACCGCCCCCAGGCTTTGCCTCCCGGATGAGCAAATAATGAGCGATTGTGGAGCATCAGGTGAACTTCTGGGCGCGTTCTTGGGACGCCGTTCAGTTCACGCCGGGGATGCCGTGTCCGCGACGTGCGGCCTGGCCGCCGCGAGGTAGGTGTCGGAGCCGCGCTGCACGACGGTCCCGTCCTGGTTGACGACCGCGACGTGCAGGGTGACGATGCCGCGGTCCGGGTTGGACCGCGACCGGCGGACCTGCGATACGGACCACCGTGCGGTGATGGTGTCGCCCGGGTAAACGGGACCGGCCAGGGTGCGTTCGAACGCCATGAAGGCGATGACGGCGATGTCGTCGATGACCGGCGTGCGAAGCCCTTGCGAGATGGCGAAGATCAGGGCGCCATGGGCGATCCGGCCCGAGAACGGCGTGTTCTCCCGCACCCAATCGTCGTCGGTGTGCAGCGGGCTGAAGTCTCCGGACAGCCCGGCGAAGGCCGCGATGTCCTCCTTGGTGAGCGTCCGGGGGGCCGAAAGGTACTCGCCGCCCTCCCGCAGATCTTCCAGGTACGTGGTCATCAGATATCCAGGGCGAAGTTCGGCAGCACGCCGGCATCGCCGACCGGGGTGAAGACGGCGCGCACTGGCTGGTCGCAGGCGATGTCATCGGTCTCGCCGACGATGCGCGCCGTCATCCGCGGACCCTCGTCGAGCTCGATGATCGCCAGCACGTACGGGCAGTCGGCGGCGAATTCCCCGTTGGGCGTCCGGTGAATGATGGTGTAGGTGTGCAGCCGCCCGCGGCCGCTCGCTTGGGTCCATTCCGGGTCGGGTGCGAAGCAACCCGCGCAGTGGCCGCGAGGGTAGAACTGGTAGCGGCCGCAGGTTTGGCAGCGCTGTATGAGCAGCGTCCCTTCGCGTGCCGCGCTCCAGTAGCCTGCGGAGAACTGGTCGGCAAGCGGCGCGAGGCCGGGCGCTTCTGGCATGGTCAGACTCCGAGGATGAGGGTCGCTGACGTGGACAAAGACCCGCCCATGCCGTGCACGAGCGCGGTTCGCGGGCGGTCCAGCCGGACGCCCGGTGAGGCGCCGCGCAGCTGTCTGACCGCCTCGACCACGGCCAGGGCGCCGCGCCGGCCCGGATGGTTTGAGGAAAGGCCGCCGCCGTCGGTGTTGACCGGCAGCCGGCCGCCAGGGCCGAGCTCTCCGGCCGAAGCGAACTTGCCGCCCTCGCCCTTGCCGCAAAAGCCGAGGTCCTCCAGCGCCAGCAGGACGGTGATCGTGAAGCTGTCGTAGAGCTGGGCGCAGTCGATCTCGGCCGGCCGCATGCCCGCCGTCTCAAACGCGCGCGCGCCGGAGGCGGCCGCGGCCGTGGCGGTGAACGGCCACATCTGGTTCATCGACACCTGCCCGAGCGCTTCGCCGAAGCCGAGCACGTAGGCCGGCCTGGTGCGCAACGACCGTGCGTTCCGTGCCGAGGTGAGCACGAAGGCGCCGCCGGAGTCGGTAACCACGCAGCAGTCCAGCCGGTGCAGCGGGTCGGCGATTACCGGTGAGGCCAGCACGTCGTCGACGGAGATCGGCGCCGAGTACCTGGCGTCCGGGTTGGCCGCCGCGTTGGCCCGGCACTGGACCGCGATGGCGGCGAGGTCTTCCGCCGTGGTGCCGTAGTCGTGCATGTGCCGTCGCGCCGCCAGCGCGTACGTCGCGACGGTGCTCGGGCCGTACGGCAGCTCCCACTGGCCGGGGCCGTGCGCGTGGGTCAGGTAGTCCGGCGCGCCGTGCGGCCACGAATACCCGCAGGCGGCGTACGTCACCAGGACCACCTCGGCCAATCCGGCCTGGATGGCCGCGACGGCATGGCCGGCGTGCGAGAGCGGTGCCGCCCCGCCGATGTCCGTTCCGTCGACCCAGCGCGGATGAAGCCCCAGGTACTCGGCGATCTCGGCGACCGCCATCTCGCGTGCGCCCTCGGCCGGGAAGGAGGCGGCCGTGGCGAGCCCGTCGACGTCGGCCAGTTCTAGGCCGGCGTCGGCCAGCGCGCCCCGCGCGCACTCCGCCTGGATCGCGAACGGGTGCACGCCGGGTGCCCGCCGGCGCGGCGACTCGTAGGCGCCGACGATCGCGACCTGCCCGCTCCAGTCGGCCGGCACGGCTAGTCCCGCACCGCGAAGTCCAGCAGGCCACTCAGGCCGCGCTTGGCGGCCTCGTTGGCGATGACCAGGCGCTGGATCTCCGAGGTACCCTCCCAGATCCGGTCGACCCGCAGCTCACGCCATAGCCGCTCGACCGGGTTGTCGCGCATGTACCCGCGACCGCCGAAGATCTGGACCGCGCGATCGGCTACCCGGTTGGAGGCCTCGGAGGCGGCCAGCTTGGCGGTCGCGGCCCTGGCGTGCAGCGTCTTGCGGTTGCCGCCCTGATCGAACTCCCAGGCCACCTGATGTGTGAAAGCCCGGTTGACGGCTATATCCGCGACCGAATCGGCGATCATGCCACGGATGAGCTGGCGGTTGATGAGCGGCTCGCCCCCCTGGAGCCGCTGCGCCGCCCAGTTGGTCGCGAGGGTCAGCGCCCGCTCCGCCGCGCCGATCGTGCGCGCGGCGATCATCAGCCGCTCTTCGGTGAACCAGCCGCGAGTCAGCTCGTACCCCTCGCCGACGCCCCCGAGCACCGCTTCCGGGCCCACCCGGACGTTGGCGAAGGCGAATTCGGGATGCTCGTAGACGAAAGTGTGCGTGTAGCGCGGCGTGCGCACTACCTCGATCCCCGGCGCGTCCCGGTCGACGAGGAAGATCGTCGGCGCGCGCTCGGGCTCGACAACCGCGAGCACGAGGAAGAAGTCGGCCACGTCGCCGACGGTGACGAACCACTTGTTGCCGGAGATCCGGTACCCGTCGCAGTCCCGGACGGCCGACGTCCTGATGGCCGACGGGTCCGAGCCCGCCGTTTCCTCGGTGATCGCCACGGCGTCGCGCCGCTGCCCGCGCGCCGCGGGGATGAGGTACCTCTCCCGCTGGGCCGGGGTGCAGGCCAGCAGGGGGTTGGCCGGCCGCCAGACCGTATCCCACAGGGCGTTGGTCAGGCTGCCGAGCACGTCCTGCACGACGACCTGCTCAAGCACGGTGAGGCCTGCCCCGCCCCATTGCGCCGGCACGTTGATCGCCTGCAGGCCCGCCGCGAGCACGGCCTCATGGATGGCGCTGTGGGCTTCCGGCCCGAGGCCGTTGTTCAGCTCGCACTCGTCCTCGTACTTCGCGATTACGGCCACGAGATCCAGTGCGTGCCGGCGGAGCTCCGCCTGCCGAGGGGTGTAGGCGAATTCCATGTCGTTTCACTGCCCTTCCTGGACGAGCGCGGCCTGGCTCGGGGCCGTCGCGAAGGTCTGCTCGGGCTCGTCCGCCTGGGCCGCCCGGTCGGTGCGCCCGATCCTCGCTAGGGCGGCCGGCCAGCCGATGCGCAGCGTCGCGTAGGTGATGACCGCGAGCCCGACGCACCCTACGAAACACCAGGCCACGACCCCGTATGCGCCCTGCGGGAAGGGATGGAAGCTGAACCAGTACACTCCCGCGATGCCGGCCATGGCCACCAGCGTCGTCAGTGCGATGCCCGCGCGGAGCGAGCCGGTGCGCGCGGCGTAAACGCCGGCCACGAGGGTGGTGAGGCCATAGGCGAGGACGAGCAGGTACCCGGACAGGGTGCCCAGGTAGCCGTACGAGTTGTCGGGATTGGTCAGCGCCGCCCCGGCGACGCCCAGGATGAGGTACAGCACGCCGAGCGCCGTCACGGCGGCGACCGGCGTCCGCTGCGTCGCGTGCACCGTCGCCAGGCGGCCTGGCAGCACACGGTCCCTGGCGAGGGTGTACACGGTGCGCGACGTGCCCGCCATGATGCCGAGACTGGAACCGAAGAAGCTGACGGCGACACCGAGGTCGATCAGGTAGCCGAGCCAGCCGACGTCGTTGCGGCTCGCGAGCGTGTCCAGCGGCGCCGCGCTGCTGGCGAAGGAGATGCCCTTGAACCCGAGCACGATGACATAGCTGGCGAACACGTAGAGCACGCCCAGGCCCACGACCGACCCGGTCATGGCCAGGCCGATCGCGCGTCTCGGGTTGCGCGCCTCGCGGCCGAGAGTGGCGACGTTCTCGAAGCCGGCCAGGGCGAAGACCGCGAACCCGCCGGCCTCCAGGATCGACCGCACGTTCATGCCCCTGAAATGCAGCTGCCGTGAGTCGATGACGCCGCCCGGGGCCTTGATCAGCACGACGCAGAACAAGATGAGGATGACGCCGACGGTGGCGAACTCGATGGCCAGCAGCAGCCGTGCGGAGAGCTTGATCTCCCGGTAGCACAGCCACGCGTTCGCGGCCACGACGAGGACCACGAGGAGGCTGACCACAAGAGCCGAATGGCTCGCGGGCACGCCGACCCGAACCAGCCAGGCGTCCAGGTAGATCGCGCTGCCGAGGGCACAGGCGGGTCCGGCGAGCAGCAGCGCGAGACCGTGCGCCGATAGGACGGAGAAGCCTCCGGCGCGTCCGCCCGCCCGCGCGGCCAGGCCGTAGAGGCCGCCGGTGGAGGCGAAGCGGCGGGTGAGCCAGCTGATGCCCAGGGCGAAGCTCGCCACGATGACGGCGGTGACCACCCAGGTCAGCCAGCTGAAGTTGCCGGCCGTCTCGCTGATCAGCCCGGTGGACAGGGCGAGGGTCGAGGACGGGGCCAGGATGCCCAGCGCGATGCCGAACACGGCCCAGAGCGGAAGGACCCCCCGGCGGAGAGTCCGGTCTTGATCAGCGGCCGGAGGGGCCTGCTCGGTCGCGCTCATGGCTTCACCTCATATCTAACTGGCCCGTCAGTTATTTATGAACTGTGAGGCGCATCACTTCGGTTGTCAAGAGGGCCGGCCCAGATTCTTGCCTGCCCCGCGGTGCCGCGCCGCGCCGCCGGGCGGTGCGGGGCGGCCGGCGAGCGCGGTACCGTACCGACAGACTGGGCACCCGCACGCCTGGGCCAGCAGCGACCGGAGGTGACATGCCACGACCCCACGTTGAGGAGGAACGGCGCCAGCAGATCCTGGAGGCGACCTGGCACGTGATTGCCGTCAGCGGCTTCCGCGGCCTGCGCCTGTCGGATGTGGCCAAGCGCGCGGGGGTGAGTTCCGGGATGATCCACTATTACTTCGACACCAAGGACGACCTGGTCAAGGCCGCGTTCGAGCGATACTACGCGCACTCGACCGAGCGCCGCCAGTGGCTCATGGAGACCGACAAGGGCCCGCTCGAACTACTCAAGGCGATCGTCGAGTCCTACCTGCCGATCGAGGACGAGACCCTGGAAGGGTGGCACGTCTGGAGCGAGTTGTGGGTCGAGGGGCTGCAGGAGCCTGATCTGCGGGAGCTGAACGAGGACTTCTACGGCCAGTGGCGGCGCCTGGTGGCCGACATCATCCGCGACGGCCAGAATGCCGGCCTCATCCGCGACGGCAGCGCGATCGAGCTGGCCAACATGCTCATCGCCATGATCGACGGCCTCGCCATCCAGGTGCTGCTTGGCTCTCGGAGCCTCACCGCCGAGCGCATGCGGACCACCTGCCTGGCCTTCATCGACGAGATGCTGGCCAGGCCGGCGGCTCGCAAGACCCCCTGACCTTTCGCGCCCGGCCCGCGGCGGCGCGCCGCGGGCCGGGCCGGCCAGCCCAGTCGGTGACCCCTTGTCGCGGGCTCTTGTCCGGCGCATAATAACTGACGTGTTAGTTATTTATTGCCCGGCAGGAAGCGACACGACATGACCGTAACTCCCGAGCCAGCTCCGACCCTCGCCGCGGGCATGCGGCCACGCTCGCGTGCCGCGGTTGAGCCAACTTGGCTCCCCTCCCGATCGGTGCCGCTCCCGGGCGCTACCCCGGTCGGGGAGTCCCTCGGGGCGCTCTTCGACCCCGGCTCCGTCGCGATCGTCGGGGCGTCGGAGAACCCGCGGAAATGGGGCTACTGGCTAGCGTGGGGCGCGCTCGCCGGGCTGGGCCACCGTCAGGTTTACCTGGTTAATCATCGTGCCACCACGATCCTGGGCTCGCGTTCGTGGCGGTCGCTGGCGGATCTTCCGCAGGCACCAGAGCTGGTGGTGGTGGCGACACCGCCCGGCAGCGTCCGGCGAGAGGTCGAGCAGGGCCTGGAAGCGGGCGCTCGCTGTTTCGTCGTCATCAGCTCCGGTGTCGGAGAGCCGGCCAGCCCACGCGACGAGCTCGAACTGGCCGAGCTCGTCCGATCCCGCGGCGCCCGGCTGCTCGGACCCAACTGCATGGGCGTGGTCGACCACGACGCCGCGCTCCAGCTGTGCTGGGGCACCGTGTCGGCCGGCCAGGTGGGGCTGGTGTCGCAGAGCGGCAACCTCGCCCTGGAGATCGGCCGGCTGCTTGGCCGCGCCGGGCAGGGCCTGTCCCGGCTGGTATCGATCGGCAACCAGCGCGACATCGACGCGGCGGAGGTGCTGCTGAGCCTGGTCGAGCACGAGCCCACGCGGGCCATCGCGGCGTACGTCGAGGACTTCCGCGACGGCCGCCGGCTGGCCCGGGCGCTCGCGGCGGCGCG
>Ga0210385_10002608_pt1 | contig 10871 bp, 11 predicted proteins | sample IncBWH26OmetaG_FD_160107 | JGI IMG/M metagenome (GOLD analysis project Ga0210385, IMG submission 160107) | Forest soil microbial communities from Barre Woods Harvard Forest LTER site, Petersham, Massachusetts, United States - Inc-BW-H-26-O ... | reverse complement strand
GCAGTCCGGGTATCCCCTGGGGCTACCAGAAGTTCGTCCGCCGGGCCAATGACTGGGCCATCGTCGGTGTGGCCGCCGTCGACGGCCGCATCGCCCTGGCGAACATGGGGTCCACGCCGCTGCGCGCCAGCGCGGCCGAGCAGGCCCTCGCCGGAGGTGCCGGCGTCGCCGAGGCAGCCGAGCTGGCGGCCGAGGGGACCGAGCCGGGCGAGGACGTGCACGCCGACCGCGACTACCGGCGGCACCTCGCGCGGGTCCTGACCAGGCGGGCGCTCGAGCACCGCACCTGAACGGCTGCAAGCCCGCAACGGGCCGCGGCACGTTCGGGCCCGCTAGCCGGGCATCGCCGAGGTGACCCAGCGGTCAAGCAGGGTGACCGACAGCTGCGGGCTCTCCACGTGCGCGTTGTGGCCAAGGCCCGGCAGCGTGACCGTGGGGACACCCAGCCGGGCAAGTTGCTGATCGGTGTTCATCGGGTCGTTCTCGCCGCGGGCCAGCGTCACCGGCGCCCGGGATCGCGCCAGCAGTTCCGCCATGTCGGGCGCGCCGATCCCAAACGCGCCCTGGTCCATCGCCAGCCGCCATTGCCCGTCCTGCTCACGCAGACCCGCGTCCACTGCCGGGTCGTCGGCCGGCAGCAGGCCAGCCAGACCGGAAACGCGCAGGTAGCGTGCGGCTGCTTCGTCGCGGGATCCATACCAGGCCGTCGGCCGCTGCGCCACGGTCCGCGCCCGCTGCAGCTCGTCGCCGGCCCAGACGACCTTGATCCCCAGGCCGATGACCGCCTGCACCCGCACCGCGGACACTTCGCGGGCCAGCGCCAGGCCGACAGCGCCGCCCAGCGAGTGTCCCAGCACAACGGCGGGCGAACCGAAGCCGACGAGGCCGCCGACCGCTTCGGCGAGGCCGCCGAACGTGTACTCAGCCAGCGGCGGCGACCCGCCGTGACCGGGCAGGTCCGGAGCCAGCCAGCTCCCGGGCCACCGCCGGTCGAGCAACGGCCGCCACCCATTCCACACGTCGCCGGTCGCCCCGAGGCCGTGCAGCAGCACCAGAACCGGCTCCCCGCCGCCACCCTCCTGGACTCGCAGACTCCTGCTCACACCCGGCAGTCTGCCACCGTGCCCCCAGAACCCGGCCACGCCCCGGAAGCGAGCAAGATGGAGCGGGCCAGCGAGCCTGCCGGGAGCCAACAGCAGGATCAACGATGGGAGGGCGGCCCATGCCGAGCTGGGCTGAGCAGGTGACAGCGATCGCGACCGCGGTCAGCGCGCTCGGGCTGCTGAGCGCGATCGGCGCGGTGGTCTTCGCGGGCCAGCAAGCCCGCGAGGCCCGGACCGGGCGCCAGGCCGCGACCGCTGTCGACTTCATCCGGCGCTGGGACGAAGATCCGCTGGTGGAGGCGCGCCGCCTGGTGGCGGAGTACCAGACGCCGCAGGCACTGGCCGACGCCATGACCCGGTTCATTGCCGAGAACTCGGTCCACGCCTACGTCCTGTACCGGGAGCTCGACTATTTCGAGCAGCTCGGAGCGCTAGAAAAACACGGCGCAGTCGATTTCGAGATGATCAGACCCCTGCTCGGCCGGCGCCTGATCGACCGGTGGGAGCTGTGGCGGCCGACGATGGACGCGATCGGGGGCGGCGAGCAGGCTTACCCGATGTTCGACCATCTCGTGACCAAGATGCGCGCGGCCGTGTGACCCAGGCGCCTGCAGTTGGGTCACTCATCCGCCTTGGTTGACATCGGGCGAAATTCGGACGACACATCGCGAGTACCGAGCCAGTTCCCGGGCAACTTGGGGGCCATGACGATACCGAGCGAGCAGATGAACCCGCCGGCCAAGCCCGAGGACGTCGACACTAGTCTGCTGCCCCCGGAGGCCAGGGCGACGGTCGCGGAGATCAAGGCCGATAACGCTGCCCTGGAAATGGACGACCAGATCGCCGAGGCCCAGGCCGAGGCGATGGAAGAGCACGCAAAGCAGCTAGTCGAGGTGACCGAGGAAGTGATCGAGGAGCTGCGGGAGAGCAAGGGAGCCGCCGACCCGGGCTGACCGCCGGCATGCCGTGACACCCGCCCGCTGCCACCCGGCGGCCGGCGGGTGTCACGCGCTTGGCCCTCGCGGTCACCGCACGGCTGCGGCGGCGCTGGCGAGATCGCCATGCGTTCCCGCCCGATTCACCGGGTGAAACGGTGCTATTAGTGCGTTAGCGAGCTATCGGCTCGGCGGGAAAGGCGATGCAAATGTGCAGCGCTTCATCGCGCACGATGGATAGGATCAGCACGCCCACTAATTGACCAGGCGAGGATGGCCAATGGCGCAATCGGCGTACCAGGATCCGGCCTGCGCGTTGCTCAGCCAGCTGCGCACGATTATGGAAGGCGGCGCGGCCGTCACCGCGGAGGAACGCTACGGCCATCTGGTCGGCGCATTCCGGGCCACCGAGCCAGCCGAAATCAATACCCTGCTGGCAATCCCCGAGCAGCTCAGCCTGGCCTCGGAATACGTCCACGCCGTGGTCGATGACCTCGACGAACGGCGCCCCGCCGCCGCGACCGAGCTGCACGGCGTGCTCGGCTCCGCCGTTGGCCCCATCCTGGTGGGCTGGCCCGAATGACGCCAAGACCTCTAGACGTACCTATTTAGCAATGGTAACGCCCTGGTATAGCACAAGCATCGGGCTGGACATATTTCTATCTTAGTTGACCTAATAGCGGCGGCGTGCCTGAAATCCGGCCTTCCGCCCTTGTGCCGGGGGCGGCGCACGGGGTTCAAGGCGGCCAGCTAGCTTTATTGTGTGCCCTTGCGAAGTTATCTTGACGGCCGCGTTTTTGCTGAGGTGGCCGATGCCGGAGGCCCGCTGATGGTCGGGCTGCACGGATGGGGACGCGATCATCGCGATTTCTCGGGCGTGCTGGGCGGATATCCGCATCTGCTTATCGACTTGCCCGGGTTCGGCGTCTCACCACCGCCGGCCTCGACCTGGGGAGCGGCCGACTACGCCGAGTGCGTGGCCGCGGTGCTCGACGAGCACGCCGCGGCCACTCCCCTCGCGCAGCCGCCGGTGGTGATCGGGCACAGCTTTGGCGGGCGGGTCGCGGTCTGCCTGGCCGCGAGCCGGCCCGACCTGGTCCGGGCCCTGGTCCTGTGCGGGGTCCCATTGCTGAGGTCACCACGCGAGGGCAAGACGCCGGTGACTTACCGGGTCGGGCGGAAGGCCCGCCAGATGGGCCTGCTGAGCGAACGCCGTTTCGAGGCCATGCGCCGGTCCAGGGGCTCCGCCGACTACAACGCCGCCATCGGGGTGATGCGGAGCGTCCTGGTGCGGGTGGTCAACGAGTCATACGACGCGGAGCTTGCCGCCACTCGCTGCCCGGTGGCGCTGCTGTGGGGCGGCAACGACGGGGCCGTGCCGCCCGCCATGGTCGAGAAGGCCCGCCGCCTGCTCACCGCGCCCACTACCGCGGACGTCGTCGAGGGCGTCGGCCACGACGTGCACCTGGAGGCGCCCGACCGGCTCGTCGCCATGCTCGACGAGGTCCTGCAAACGCCGGGGAGCGTGCCGCGATGCTGACCGTCCCGCTGATCGCTGTCCCGCTGATCGCGCTGGTGATTGCCGACTTCCGCTGGCTGCGGGTGATGCAGCGGGAGCACTACATCCCTGGTTCCTCAGTTACTGTCGCCCTCCGCTGGGCGCGCAAGCGCCCGCCCAACCGGGTTCTCGCGCCGGCGGGTGCGCTGGCGGCGCTGCTGGCCCTGTTCGGGCGGCCACAGACGCTCGCGCTCGGCGCCGCGGTCGCGGCCGCCGTCGCCGTCACGGCCTTTCCGGTGGGCATGCCGCTGCTGCCCCGGGAACAGCGCCTCGCCCGCACGCCGCGGCTGACCAGGCTGGCCGCGTGCACGCTTGTCCTGCAGGCGCTCATCGCCGCCGCGGTTATTTCGCTGGGGGCGCCGGGGGCTACCGCCGTGCTGGCGGCGGCCGTGCCCGTTCTGATCGACGCCGCCGCCCTGGCCATGCGCCCGGTCGAGGCGCGGCTCGCCCGCAAGTACCGCATCAGCGCCGAGGCCACGCTGAGCCGGGTCGGCCCGCGGGTGATCGCGGTGACCGGCTCCTTCGGCAAGACCTCGACCAAGAACCACATCGCCGACCTGCTCACCGGCAGCTTCGACGTCGTCGCCAGCCCGGCCAGCTACAACAACGACTCCGGCCTGTGCCGGACAGTCAACCAGCACCTCGGCGCGCACGCCCAGGTCCTGGTCGCCGAGATGGGCACCTACGGCCCCGGCGAGATCCGTGCCATGTGCTCCTGGGTCAAGCCGGAGATCGGGATCATCACCGCGATCGGCCCGATGCACCTGGAGCGCATGAAGACACTGGACAACGTCGCGGCGGCCAAGTCCGAGATCCTCGAGGGCGTCCGCGTCGCGATCCTGAACGTCGACGACGAGCGGCTGGCAGATCTGGCGGAACGGGTGGACGGGCCCGAGGTCTGGCGCTGCGGAACCCGCCGCCAGCGCGACCTCACGGTGTCGCTGGAACGCGAGAACGGAAGCGTCACCGTCCGGTTCCGCGGCGGGGTGATCGGCTCCTTCCCCAGCCCGGCTGGCCTGCACCTGCCGAACATCGGCTGCGCGGTAGCGGCCGCGCTGGCCGCCGGCGCCCCGCCGGAGCGGGTGGTCGCCCGGCTGGGCAAGCTCTCGGCGCCCGCGCACCGGGCGGTCACGGGGGTGGCCGACAGCGGGGTCGTGGTCATCGACGACACCTACAACTCCAATCCCGAGGGCGCCGCGCGCGCCCTCGAGATGCTCGAGGCCGCGACCCAGGGCGGAGGCGGGGATGGAGGCGGCAGGGATGGAGGCGGCGAAGGGCGAGGCGGGGACGGCGGGGGCGGGGACGGGGGCGGCAGGCGGAACCGCCGGGCCGTGGTCACCCCGGGCATGGTCGAGCTGGGCCCGGTGCAGGACGAGGCGAACCGGGAGTTCGCCGCGGCGGTGGCCAAGGCTGACGCCGTGCTGGTGGTGGTCGGCTGGACCAACCGGCGCGCGCTGATGGCGGGGGCCGCCGGGGGCGAGATCGTCACGGTCGGCTCCCGGTCCGCGGCCCGGAACTGGATCAGGTCGAATCTCGGCGCCGGTGACGGCGTGCTGTGGGAAAACGACCTGCCGAACCACTACCCATGATCAACGAGGGGAAAATTGCATGGACGCTGAGGCCAAGGTAGGAGTCATTTTCGGCGGCCCGGGTCCCGAACACGACGTGTCGGTGCTGACCGGGCTCCAGGCAGAGCGGTGCCTGAACGACAACGGCACCGCGGCCACCGGGATCTACTGGAGCAAGGACGGCGACTTCTGCGACGTTGGCACCGGCCTGGAGGGTGTGAGCTTCCGGGACGGCGTCCCGGCCGGTTCCGAGCCGCTGGAGCTGCACTTGGGCCGGGAACGCGGCTTCTACCGCCATCGCAGGCTCGGCCGGCCCGCTGGCGTCCCGTTCAAGGCCATCGTCGTCTGCTGTCACGGGGCGCCGGGCGAATGCGGCCGCCTGCAGGGACTGCTGGACCTGGTCGGGGTGCCGTACACCGGGCCGAGCCAGGCCGGCGCGGCGCTCGGGATGGACAAGCTCGCGTTCGCCGCCGTGGCGGAGCGCGCGGGCGTCAGCGCGATACCGAGGCTGGACCTGGCGGCGGCGGACGAGCCGGCGCTCGGGGCGCTCGGCGCGCCGCTGATCGTGAAGCCAAGGTTCGGCGGGTCGTCGCTGGGCGTCGAGCTGGTGGATGACGTGGACAGCGCGCGGGCGCTGGTCAGGTCCAGCCCGCTGTACGCGGCGGGGGCGCTGGTGGAGCCGTTCCTCAAGGGCTGGTACGACATCAACGTCGGCGTCCGGACCTGGCCGGAACTGCGGCTGTCGCCGATCGAGCGGCCGATCAGGCGGTCCGGCCCGCTGCTGTCCTACGAGGACAAGTACGTGCCGGACGAGGGGATGGCCGGCGCGGCGCGCGAGCTGCCCGCCGACCTCACGCCCGACGTGGCCGCGGCCGTGGTCAGCCAGGCCTCGGCCGTCGCGGAGGCCGCCGCCGTACGCGGGGTCGCGCGGATCGACTTCATGACCGACGGCGCGAACGTCCTGGTGAACGAAATCAACACGATCCCCGGCTCGCTGGCCCGATACCTCTGGATCAGGCCGGAGATCCCGTTCTTCCGGCAGCTCACCGACCTGATCGACGAGGCCGTGACCCGGCCCGCCTACCAGCAGGTCTGCGCGGGCGCCGACGGCCGGCTGCTGCGCAGCGCCGCGTCGGTGGCCGCCAAGCTGGCCTGATTCTGGCTCGCAGCTCGCGGCTTCGCGGCCCCCGGCGGCGCGTGCCTGAGGCGCAAGCGGGTAAGTGCGTAGCTGACGGACTCCGTGCTCCTCGGCGCCGCCGTCATGACGGCTGCCGGGTCGCTGCGAGCCGCACTCGCCGGCTGACGAAGGGATCCCGACATGACACAACCAGCCAGACCCGCAGTCTTCGTTCACGGCCTGTGGCTGCACGCCAGCTCGTGGGATCCGTGGCTGGAGCTGTTCCAGGAGGCGGGCTACACACCGACGGCACCGGGCTGGCCAGGCGACTCGGACACGGTAGAAGAGACCCGCCAGAACCCGGGCAAGGTTGCGGGCAAGGGCATCGACGATGTGGTCGACCACTACGCGCAGATCATCCGCGGCCTGGAGGCCCCTCCAGTCGTCGTCGGCCACTCATTCGGCGGCCTCATCGCGCAGCGGCTGCTCGGGCAGAATCTGGCCGCTGCCGCGGTGGCGATCGACGCCGCGCCCATCAAGGGTGTGCTCAACCTGCCCGTTTCCGCGCTGAGAGTCGCCTCGATCGCGCTGCGCAAGCCGGCCAACCGCAACCTGGCGGTATCGCTCACCAAGGAAGAGTTCCGGTACGGCTTCGGGAACACGCTTCCCGAGCAGGAGTCGGCCGAACTGTACGAGCGCTGGAACGTGCCTTCGCCGGGCAAGCCCCTGTTCGAGGCCGCCCTGGCGAACTTCACCCCGCGGTCGCCGGCGAAGGTAGATACCGGAAACAAGACCCGCGGGCCGTTGCTGCTCACGGCCGGCGGCCGCGATCACACGGTGCCGAAGGCCATCACGCACTCGACCCGGAAGCTGTACCACAAGTCACCGGCCATCACCGACCTCATCGAGTTCCCGGATCGCGGCCACTCGCTGACGATCGACCACGGCTGGCGCGAGGTCGCGCAGGCATCGCTGGACTGGCTAAGCCAGCGGTCGCTCTGACTCGTCGCGCTAGCGCCAGGCGAACACCGGCTGCTCGAAGTGCGCCACCCGGGTGGCGCGGCCGTGCAGCCCGACCTGGCAGAACTGGTAGATGACCGCGGCCGTCGGCGCGTGCAGCAGCCGGTCGAAGATCGGCAGCTGGATGACCGGGTTCGGCGACTCGGGGATGCTCAGCTGCCGTGGCTCCACGTCGAAATCGGCGACCGGGATCACGTAGATCTGGGCGACCTCGGCCGCGGGCCCGCGCATTTCCGGGTTCACCTGGCCGCCCCAGACGACGACCGGGGTGATCAGGTAGCCCGAGCGCGTGGCGTAGTCGTCGAGCACGCCGAGGACGTCGCCCGGCGCGACCCGCACGCCGGTTTCCTCGTCCAGTTCCCGCAGCGCCGCCTCGGTTGCTGACTCCCCCGCGTCGCGGCGCCCGCCCGGGAGCGCCCACTGGCCGGCGTGCGAGCGCAGCGTCGGCGCCCTGCGGGTGATCAGCAGGCAGCACGCGCCGGAGTCCGGCTGCGCCACCAGGCAGACCGCGACCGACGCCGGTCTGCGCCCGTCCAGCGGCAGCGCGGCACGCTGGAAGGTTGCCAGGTTCGCCGCGATCGCCGCCCGGCTATCGACGGAGGACCTATCGGCTGAGGGCCGATCAGTTGAGGACATTGATTCGCTGAACGATTCCCGGGGCGCCCGTCTTCCCGCAACTGCCTGCGGCTTAAGCTGACGCCGTCCGACAAGATCGGGAGGCGGGCATGCCGACACCGGCCGTGAGCGACCCGGCCGCCGGGCCGGTGGTGCTCGACGCGCCGCGCCGCGCCCAGGCGATGGCCCGGGCCGGGCTGCTGGCCGAGCGGCTCGCCGCCGCCGGGGTCACGATGGTGGCGCTGAGCTGGGTGGACAACGCGGGGATCGCGCGGGCCAAGACCATCCCGCTGGGCCGGCTGGAACGCGCCGCCGGGTGGGGCATCGGGATGTCACCGGTGTTCGACGTGTTCCTGGTCAACGACAGCATCACCACGAGCCCGCACATCGGCGGGCCCGGCGGTGACCTGCGCCTGGTCCCCGACCTTGACCGGCTTGCCGTGCTCGCCGGGCAGCCCGGGTGGGCCTGGGCGCCGGTCAGCCGGTACACCCAGGAGGGCCGCGTCTACGCCGGGTGCCAGCGGTCGTTCGCCCGCCGCATGGCGGCCGAGGCCCGCGATCGCGGCCTGAAACTAAGGATGGCCTTCGAGGTCGAGTGGGCGCTCGGCGCCGAGGCGGGCGGGGCCGACGGGGCGGGCGGGGCAGCCGGGGCCGACTCCGGGTTCCGGCCAGCGTGCTCGGGCCCGGCCTACGGCATGACCCGGGTGGTCGAGCTGTCCGACTATGGCCGCGAGGTCGTGGGCGCGCTCGAGCGGGAGGGGCTCACCGTCGAGCAGTTCCACCCGGAGTACGCCGCCGGGCAGCTCGAGGTCTCGGTCGGAACCTCGGACCCGGTAGGCGCGGCTGACGACAGCGTGCTGGTCCGGGAGACCATCCGCGCGGTGTCCGCGCGGCACGGCTACCGGGCGTCGTTCGCGCCGTCGGTGGTCGCCGGGTCGGTTGGCAACGGCGGGCACGTGCACCTCAGCGTCTGGCGCGACGGCCAGAACCTGCTGGCCGGCGGCCCCGGCCGGCACGGCCTCACCGCCGAGGGGGAGGCGTTCGCCGGCGGCATCTTCGAGCGGCTGCCCGCGCTGACCGCGGTCGGCGCGCCGAGCGTGGCCAGCTACCTGCGCCTGGTGCCGTCGCACTGGGCCGGGGTGTTCCAGTGCTGGGGCCGGGAGAACCGGGAAGCGGCGCTGCGCCTGGTCACCGGATCGGCCGGGGAGCAGGACGCCAGGGCCAACGTCGAGATCAAGTGCTTCGACCTGGCGGCCAACCCGTACCTGGTGACCGGCACGCTTATCGCCGCTGGGCTCGCAGGGCTGGAGGCCGGCGCGACGCTGCCGCCCGAGATCGACGGCGACCCGGCCGGCCTCTCCTCAGCGGAGATCACCGACCGCGGGCCGCTCCGGCTCCCGCAGACGCTGGCTGATGCCTCCGATTGCCTTGAACGCGACGCCGTGCTCCGATCGGCCATGGGCGAACCGCTGGCCGAGGCGTTTCTGGCGGTGCGGCGCGGCGAGGCCGAGACGTTCGCCGGGGCGAGCCCGGAAGAGATCGTCGAGCAGACGAGATGGCGGTGGTGACCATGGCAATGCCGCAAACAGCGCCTCCCCTTCCCCTGATCGACCACCACGTGCACGGCGCGGTGACGGGCACGCTGGCCGACCCGGGGATCGAAGGGCTGCTCTCCGAGGCGGCCTGGCCGCAGCCGCCGGGGACGTCGGCGTTTGACAGCCAGCTAGGGTTCGCGGTGCGACGCTGGTGCGCGCCGCTGCTCGATCTCGAGCCGTCCGTGCCCGCCGCGGTATACCTGGAACGCCGAGCCGAGCTCGGTTCTGACGAAGTGACCGAGCGGCTGCTCCGGGCTGCGGGCGTGCGGGCGTGGCTGGTGGACACCGGCTACCAGTCCGACGAGGTGCAGACCCCGGCCGAGCTCGCCGACGCGAGCGGGGCGCCCGCCTACGAGATCGTCCGGCTCGAGGCCGTGGCCGAGTGGGTGGCGCGTGGTGGGGTCTCCGCTGCGGGTTACGCTGCGTCGTTCGCGGAAGCGCTGTCCGCCGCGGCGCGCGACGCCGTCGGGCTCAAGTCCATCGCTGCCTACCGTTACGGCCTGGACTTCGACCCGTGGCGGCCCAGCCAGGTCGAGGTCGCGGCGGCCGCGGACCGGTTCCTGCGGGCGCTCGAGCGCGACGATTCGGCCCGGCTCGAGGACCCGGTGCTGCTCCGGCACGCGATCTGGACCGGCGTGGACACCGGGCTGCCGCTGCAGTTCCACGTCGGGTTCGGCGACCCCGACGTGCGGCTGCACCGGGCGGATCCGTCGCTGCTGCACGACTTCCTGCTGGCCACCCGGGCCACCGGCACGGCGATCATGCTGCTGCACTGCTACCCGTTCCACCGCCAGGCCGGCTACCTCGCGCACGTGTTCCCGCACGTGTATATGGACGTCGGCGAGGCGCTGAACCACGTCGGCGCGCGCAGCGCCGCGGTGCTCGCCGAGGCGCTCGAGCTCACCCCGTTCCACAAGATGCTCTACTCGTCGGACGCGTTCGGCCTGCCCGAGCTGCACTACCTCGGCGCAACCGGCTTCCGCCGCGACCTGGCCACGGTGACCGGGGCGTTCGTCGCCGACGGCGCCTGGTCCGCGGCGGACGCCGAACGGGTCGGCCACCTGGTGGGGGCGGCCAACGCCCGCCGCGTATACCGCCTGGACGACCGGTGACCGGCTCCGGCCCGGCCCCCGCCAGCTCTGGCCCGGTTTCCGCCGGCCCAGCCCCCGCCGGCTCCGGGCCAGCGCCCACGGGCTCCGGGCCAGCGCCCACCAAACCCGGCCTGGCGGCGGCGCTGCGCGCCGCGCTGGACCGCGAGCTCGCGGACGCCGTCCGGCTGCGCCGCGAGCTGCACGCGGCGCCCGAGCTGTCCGGATCGGAGTACAAGACCGCGGCCAGGGTGGCCGAGGCGCTCGGCGAA
>Ga0210385_10002607_pt1 | contig 10872 bp, 10 predicted proteins | sample IncBWH26OmetaG_FD_160107 | JGI IMG/M metagenome (GOLD analysis project Ga0210385, IMG submission 160107) | Forest soil microbial communities from Barre Woods Harvard Forest LTER site, Petersham, Massachusetts, United States - Inc-BW-H-26-O ... | reverse complement strand
CCTGGGGCTTCTTCCGCTTGTCGTTAGCCAACAAGAAGTTTGAGGGGCTGACGTCCCCCGACTATGTCGAAAAGAACTATCCGCGCTTCGAACGATCCGGCGCGCTATTGCTCACCATTCACGGAGAAGACGACGCCGAGTATCTGGCGGAGAAACCGCGTAACGGCTCGATTCAAGCGATTGCCGAGGCTGGCGCCTGGTCGCGCTGGCCATCGCTGTCAAGTGATGAACGTTATATCTTATACACGCAAATTACTCACCGCGTCGAATACTGGCTAGCCGAAAATATTACTGCTCCCGACTCTCCAATATTTGCGAATCATCCGGAATCCGCGGCGACTCCGATGCCCACCACCAATCGGGATGCGGCGGGTTATCAAGCGTCTACGGGCCGCGCGACATCTGCCCCGCATTCGGACATAGGGACGGAAAGCAGCACCCCGAATCCGTTCTCCAGTCCGAATCGCATGCATCATCGATGACTTCTTTAAGTTGGGGCCGGTTCGGTCCCATTGACTTGAGGATCATCTTATGAAAGCTTTCCGCGTAGTTATCCGGGCCTGCGTGGTGGCGTGGTTTGTGAACGCATACGGCTGGCGCTACCTATTCGCTGCTCCGTGGTCGAGAACCGGTACGCGCGCCTCGCTCAAGGGGAGAATGCTCGCTGAGCTATTCGAGTCGCTTGGGGGCGCGTACATAAAGATCGGCCAGGTGCTGAGCTCTCGGCCCGATCTGCTCGGCGCACAGATAACCGAGCCGCTAAGCCGGCTGCAAGATAGCGTCCGGCCGTTTCGCTTTGAGCTGGTTACAGAGCTGATCCATAAGGAGTTCAACAAACCACTCGACGACGTATTCCAAACGTTTGACCGCGTCCCTTGCTCGAGTGCGAGCGTTGCGCAAGTACATCGTGCGACCTTGCCCTCCGGCGCCGAAGTGGCCGTGAAACTGCGTCGCCCGGGCATTGTCGAGGCCGTCGAAACGGATCTGATCCTGTGGAACAGCCTGGCGTCCGTGATCGGCCGGTTGCCTGGAATGCGCATGACCCCTGTCAGGCAAGTGTTTGGAGAAATCGGCGCGCTCGTGCAGGCACAACTGGACTTCCGGCAGGAGGCCGCCAATCAACTTACTTTTCTCAAGAACTTTTCGGACAATTCAGAGGTTCGGGTTCCTAAGTTGTATCTCGCCTGGTGCACGGAAGCCGTGATCACCATGGAATACTTCGATGCCTTAGTTAAGGTCTCGGAACTGACGCCGGAATCACTGCCATCGAAGAGCGCCGTCCTAATGAGCTTGCGCGCTCTGTACAAGATGGTCTTCGTCGATGGGTTGACTCACGCGGATATGCACCCGGGAAACGTGTTCTATCGAGCGGACGGCAAGTTCGTGCTGCTCGATTTCGGCATGGTCGCACGGCTCAACGGTGAAGAGCTCGTAGATTTCGCATTTTTCTTCTTCGGAATGGTCACCAATAACGGCCAGGAGTGCGCACGAGTGATTGACAAGACCGCAAGCCATCGCCGTCCTGGATTCCGATACGACGAGTTTGAAGCGGCGGTGTCGAAGGTGATCGCCCGGCATGCCGCCAAGAGGGCGTCAGAATTTGAGGTTGCCAAGTTTGCGTTCGACATCTTCGACGTTCAGCGCCGCTGCGGGATTCGCGGCTCCACGGCATTCACGGCCACGATCCTTTCCTTCGTAGTGTTCGAAGGCATCTTGAAGCAAGTGGATCCGCACCTGGATTTTCAGAGTGAAGCCCGGCGCTTCCTGCCCACCATCCTGGGGCGCCTGATCGCGAAGCCGAAGCCTGCGGCGGCAGCCGTCGCCGCCACGGCATAGACCAAGTGTCTGCTAAGCATTCACATCCCGCAGAGTCGGTCACGCTTTGCTTTAGCTGTCTCGCGACGCGCGCGCCCGCGACGACGCCGGGCTGGCGTATGGCGACGGCTTCCTGTACCGCTCCACCTGGAACCGGCCGGAGTCCCGAAGATTAACCCGGAGACCGGCACCATCCTCACTCACATGTCCCTGTCAGGGCCGGCAGGGGCTTGGAGTACGACAAAGATCGGAAGAACCTGCTCGCCCATCTCAGTACAGGCGAGTCGATGACCTCGAGGCGTTTCTAACTTGGCTCACCGTGCGCAAACCCTATTCGGCCAATGGTTTGCCGTTGCCGGGCGAGCCGGCGCCGGCGCTTCCAATCCGGCAGGAACAGCTATGGCCAGACGCACTCTCTGGAATCCGCAAGGCAGGAGAAGTACAACACTGGCATAGCAAGTTATGCTGGCCATGCCTTTGAGGCAACGAAAGAATGACAGGAGCGGACATGAATACTTTTAAGAATTGGATGCAGTCGGGCTATCGCAGGCTTGCTGCGGGAATATCGGCGCTGGCGCTCGTCGGTGCTGTCGCGTTGGTCTTTTCGGCTCCGCATTTGATTGCACAAAGCAGCCCGGCGGTTTCGGCGAGCCCTGTTCAGTGGGATGCGGCTGCAGGCAAGGATCTCGAACAGGCATTGATGAAGATGCACGATGCCTGGAATACGTTCGACATGAAGGCGATGGACCGCATGATCGCCGGCGACGACCGCCTCGTCACCTTCGATTTGGATCCTGATACTGCCCAGCCGATCACGCTGCACAACAAGGCCGAGATCATGAAGTTCACCCAGACGATCTTCGCTGGTTTCCAAAAACAGGGAATCAAGAGCATCGCCGAACATCCAATGATTGCCTGCAAAGTCAGTGGTAACCTCGGTTTCTGCACCGAAGAGTGCAAGATCAAGTTAGTCATGGCGGACGGCAAGACCGACACCCAGAGGCTTCGCGGCACCGCGATCGCTGAGCGCACTTCCGAAGGTTGGAAATGGCTTGAGTGGCACATGTCGCCAGCGCTTCCGAACGGCGTCACAGCCAGCGCTGCCCACGATCCCAGCGGCACGCACGGCAACTGATCCCGTTACAGGCGTACACGGACCGTCAGTGTAGGGTTATGCGCCGGACACGCGCAATCGTAGTTGGGTTTACGGTTGCGTGTGTTCTCGGCGGGCTGGTTGTCTCGCATCGCCTCGGCCTCGCTCAAACGGGAACGGCATTGGTGGTCGATTCGATTCCGACGCCGGCCGATAACCTATCGGGCCTTTCCTTTGATGGGTCTTCTCTCTGGGCGACCGTGGACGAATCCGGGACCATCTATCAAGCCGATCCCGAAACGGGAAAAGTCCTCCGGCGGTTATCCTTTCCAAGCAAGTCGACCGGCGGCAGCGCGTGGGACGGGCGATTCTTGTGGCAATTAGCCTACAAGGATCGAACCATTTCAAAGATGGACATTGTGACGGGCGCGACTCGCGAAGTCATCCCATCGCCCGGCAAGGGCCAGTGTAGTGGGATGACGTATGACGGGAAGTATCTGTGGGTCGCTAACTTCGATGAGGAGCGGATCTACGAAATTGATCCCGCGCGCCATGGCCAGATCGTTCGCTTCATCGACGGCAATCACGAAGTTACCGGATTGGCATGGGACGGAAAAACCCTGTGGTTCGGCATTGTGCTTCCCTTGAAGAACCGGCAAGAAGATGCGCCGCGGCTCGGCGTTGTTGAACAGCTCAACCTGTTGAATCAAGAAATAACTAGGTCCTACCCGGTTGCCGGCGTTGGACCCGGCACGTCGGATTGGACTCCACAGCGGCCTCGGGCGACGCGATTCTGGTGGTACGACGGCTATCACCACCGCCTGGCCAGAATCAAAGTAGTTTGAGCCGCGTGGCGATTTGGGGCCGCCGCGCTGACCGACCCTGCTTATCGCGGCTGAGCTCGCCAAGACGCCTAGCGATCCCGCCCCTCTGGGAGACTTCAGCACTTTCTTCCACCGCGCAATGCCAGCGACTTCTTACCCCCGAGGTTGCCGACCCAGAAGATCCGCCCTTGCCTCATAAGCGACACGTCCCAAAGTCGTTGGCAGCCGTGCACAGAAGGCTGATCGTTGCTATCGCTGGCTTAAGAGAAAACTTCTGCTTCATCTTCGCCTCTCTAGATGGAACCGGGACAATCGCGGTTATGGACGATCGCCACTGACTGACTGTTTTGCACGAACTCGGTGGCGCTATGATCTTTCTTCTGTAAAATGTCGAACGGCAGTCGGGGGTCGGTATAATTCAGAAATTCTGCTGAAATGTTTGACTGGACCGCCCCGTGATGAGCCATCCTGTTAACGAATAGCGCGATATCGATTAGAGTTAGTGCCGGCACGTGATCGACTCGCCTACCGTCTGAAACTCTGTCATCTTCCGACGGATAATATCTAAAATGGTCGTCGGTGACGGTTGCGAGAAAGGCCTTATCCCTACTTATCTTTACATCGGCGAAATCCAAGAATTGCCTTGCCCGCCGGACGAACTTTGCAAGAGATGGCGCGAGGACATTGAATGACGTTACGGTTATACGAGCTTCGACGCCATATTCTGTGACAAGCGTCGATCTAAGAGCCGTAATGGTGTCTTGACGCTTGGTTATGACCTCAAAGCGCAACGAAATATTACATTCATCGACCACGTCGATGCTGTGTACCGCAGTCTCTATAGATTTTATCGCAAAGGCGAAATCTTCGGGCAGTCCGTATTTGCTGCGGCCAACCAACAGAGACAATCGATGGCTAACCGCAAGTTCATTGAGAACCGTTGCTTGCGAACGGAATACTGCAGTCTGTGTATCTCTGATGGGAGTCGGCACTTGGAGCCGAATCTCGTCATCTGACTCGGAATAGCTCAGAAGACTGGTGCTCCCATAGTGTGAGTTTAGCATCTCGACAATCATTTCTCTTCCGCACATTGATTGCTCCGGTGCATGTCGCGGTTCATAGGGGGACATTGTCTGAGCCTCGTGGGCAGATATGTGCCCGCAAATATGGGACCGAGAATCTGATATGCGACCATCGTCGAGCCTCTGTATAGATTAGCTTAAGACGGCGACTAATCCTTTTGTCAAAGGGAGTCACACTATATCTCCATCTCCCGTTTGTGAATCGCAAAGTTGCAAAACTTGTTGTCGTAACTCATCGTCGGCCGACCTGGCGATCAATCCTTTAAATAGATGACGGCGTTCGCCTTGCTTATGGTGCGCAATCGCGATAACCGAGACTATATTGCCGTACCTGATCCAATAATTGATCATGGCCACAATAGCGCTCGAAGCGTGATCTGGCGTCATTGTAAGAGCCAAAGTCGGCCCGCGAATTCCTTGCTGAAGCGCCGGCAATCCGGCCACTATACTCGGGCTCGCGCCGGCAAATCGTAGCGGTGAGATAGTCCCTTGCGCTGCTGTGCGCGAGAGATCTCGTATCGTACTCAAACTACATTCATCGCTTACCACGATCAACGCTGTATGATGTGGCACGATTCCGCCTTCATCTGCGATCAGCAACTGCGTGAAATTCGCCGCCGCCCAAGCAACCGGCGGCGCATAAAAAGACGGCCTATTTCGCACTTTTATGTCGCTGTAAATGGCTGTCTTCACTACCATGACCGTGCGCTCCATCTTCAAAACGAGCGGTTCATTTCGTCTCCAAATAATCTTCTAGGTGCGCTGTCCATTTGCAATTAGGCTCGCGCAATTAAAGCGGTGTTAAATCCTCCGAAACCAAGCGTGACGCTTACACCATAAGGACCGCTGAGCAGGCGCCCTTTAGGACCTGGGAATCTCGCAGAAATGCTGCTTATAGGATCGGTTAACCCTACCGTGGCTGGCGCAAGCTGCCTATTCAACATTTGGAGGAGAAGAATAAACTCAACCACGCCACAGGCACCGAGAGAGTGGCCCAGAGCACCCTTAGTTCCGACGATAGTGAGCATGTCATTGTCAGCAAAAACTTCCTCGACGACCTTCGCTTCGAGCTCGTCGTTAAGTTGTGTTCCTGTGCCATGCGCAAGATAGAGCGTCAGATCGTTATAAGTCAACTCGGCAGCAAGAAGAGCCCGGTCCAGCGCAAGGCGGACCGACAAGCCTGATGGATCGGGAGAAGTCAATCCAAAGGCATCATTCGAAGCCCCTATTCCAAGCAACTCTCCCCTGTGCTCAGGGCAATCCTCACTTCGCATAAGTACTACTGCCGCGGATGCTTCTCCGAGCAGCATTCCGCTTCGACTAATGTCAAAAGGCTTGTGAGAGTTCGCCGCCATTGTTCCCAAGGTTGAATGCGCGATTCGCTTGGCCGTGGTCACGATATCCACGGCTACAACAACTGCTGTGTCTATTGTTCCGCAATCAAGCATAGCGGCAGCGACGCCGAGCGCGTCGGATCCCGAAGAACACCCGGATCCGACCACTATTGGATCAAGATCGCACTGCACGCTTCGAACACAATCTTTGGCCCACGTTGACATCGTATCGCTACCGGCATCATCGATCAGATGACCGTAGCTCGTGGCAAACACAAAGGCGCAACGGTCTTGTTCTTTCTGTATGTCAACTGAAAGCGTATCTAATACCTTGCGGGTAACATATGTCGCAAGATATCGCTGCCATTGACCGTCACGTGCCGCTTGAATCGGTCGTTCCGGCACGACCGCGGCTAGATTATTTCGTATTTTCCAATGCGATGTCTGGGGAGAGAAGGCTGAGCGCTGCTCGAACAGAGCATTGATGGTTGCGTCATCTTCGCCTAACGGAGTTACCATTGACCAAGCGGCGACAGCTAATGGTTTCATATCGCTGTCTCACTATTTTACGCTTGAGGCATAGTGGCGCGGACTAAGCCGTGCGATCTTTCGCGCAAGGCGGCCTGCGCGGCTCAAATGTTGCGGGCTAGTCCGTGATTGCTTCTTACCAGCTCTTGAACTGAATCACCTCACGGCGCCGGTCGGCGTTACTGACCTTCAACCACCGCTAAAGAATCCACTAATTTGCAAAATTCATCTACATACAGTGCTACCCGATCTGGCTGATCAAGGATAAAATAATGCTGTCCATCTAACCATCCGATTGATAGGAACTTCGACGTGTAATCCTCCCACTCTGCTAGTGCGGCCGCATTCGTCATTTTGTCGTCCCTACCTGCCAAAGCAAGTATTGGCACACTTATCCTTGTGTCACCAGGATCGTAATCACGGGACATCGCTTGATCATTGCGAATTACGGTGAGGAAATGCTGAGCCATGGCAAAACTTAGACCTCTTGGTACACCACCGAGTTCCTGCAATTCCTTGAATAAGCTACGATCATCCAACCCCCCTACTCGGCGCAACCAGTCGTTTACGTGTTTTGGTGCATTGCGCCCGGACGCGACCATAAAGCATGGAAGCTGCCTTCCGCTCGCCTGGATCAATTTGATCGCTTCAAAAGCCAACAGTGCTCCCATGCAATGGCCATGCAAAATGTATCTCTCGCTCATCGTGTCTATTTGCTGGAGCGCAAGAGCGGCACATTCTGGGATAGATTTGGCGTATTCCTCGTGAGATCTCTTGCCACGCCCTGGTATTTCCACGGGCACAACACGTCCAGAAGTGCGCGGAAAGCCATGAACATAAGAACGATAGCTCGAGGCGCTACCGCCCCCATACGGAAGTAGAAATATGCTTATCATGGTTTGGCAGCTTATCGCCTTGCGTTACCTTTGGTCACTGCTCCAGGCGTGATTCAGCCACGCATCTCGCGGCCCTTGACATCTCTTTCGGTACCCTCGATGCTTTTCGACGATCTAACGATCCTGACGTCACTCCCCTCGCAGCTAACCTCTTACTATTTATGAAATACGACAGTTTTCTCTTGAATAACTTTGTCCGGAACTTCGTGTAATCGAAGGGACAATCTCATAAAAGTTTTGATTTCTTCCAGATCAAGTATCTTGTCGTCTTTCGCCCACAGACGCATTACTAGCGAATTCGTATCGGCCGCCGTTGTGCGCGCAAACTCAACATCTGGATGCGACTCGGCGACCATGTCTATGCTCCTAGTATTCAGTTTCTCACCCTTGATAATCAATATGTCGGCTTGCCGCGCAACATAGCGGAGATAGCCAGCGGCATCCTTTGTAAAGAGATCTCCCGTTTCCAAAAATCCATCAGATGTGAACGGTTGGCGCAGGATATTCCCTCCAACCTTCCGACGACAAACGGATGGTGTCTTAACTAATAGCTGGCCGACGCCGCCGGCATCCGGCATTTCTATTCTTGTTGAGACACCGCTGAAAGCCATACCCACAGAGCCGTAGGTCTCAACGGGCGCACTGTGCGCCGGAAGAAGGGAAACCCGCGGCCCAGCCTCTGTCAGACCATAAGTAATGTAAAGCTCGCTTATATACGACTTGTTCAGCAAACTTGTCACCTCTTCAGGAAAGACTCGATCGCCGCCAATGCTCATTGATCGCAAGGCACGCAAAACCGTTCCCCTTCTAAGGAGGTCCCGAGCAATCGTAGGTGTGATTCCGCATATCGATATACCCTCTTTGCGAATAAGATCAGCAAAGCGATTAGCGTTGAACGGCGGTCCGTCGATTTTAAGTTCGCAGCCGCTAATAATTGATCCAATGCTCTGAGTGACAAGTCCGTAGGAATGATACATCGGTAGTACAACGAGTTGCTTATCGGCCGCGGTTATGCTGAGAGCCTTATTTGTCATGCTCGCGTTGCATACGAGCGACTCAACAGTATGAACGCACGCCGTTTGCGATCCGGACGTACCGGTAGTTAGGATCAGGACATCGAACGGTTCGTAGGGCGGCGGAGTGCGATCACAAACAACGGCATTAAACGCGCCAATCCTAGCAAAGTGCTTCGCTTGGTAGCGGGCCGGATCCAATTGAGGCCCTACGATAGCTGCAATCTTTAACGATTTCTGGAGCGCGCTTACAAGCGACGTCTTCGTCGATGGTGCGATCGCACAAGGAACGTAACCGTTCGCGAGAGCCGCGATCCATTGAAAGAGAAATTCGACACTGTTGGGTGCGAAAATGAGTACTGCGGACCCTGGCTGCAACGCCAGTCGAGCATACCCTTCGAATAACTGATCGTACTTTGGCGAGGCGTCGCCGAAATCAGAAATGCGCCGCGCGAGATCACCGGCGCTGTCAATAATCAGCCTCGCGGCTGCGTTCATCTCGTTATTTCCATTTATTGATCGCGCTTCGACCGAGCCCCGATGCTAGGACACCATCTCTGATATACCTCCACACAACGTTACTGCTCGGCACATTGGTTGGCACTGCAGCACCGATTGATCAGGCTGGTGAGAGACGATATTGTTGAGAAGTTCTCTGGCGTAAAGTCGTCGTCGGAAATAACGATACTGAATCGCTTCTCAATTTGCTCCTTCAACTCGACAAAACCGACCGAATCGATACCGAGGTCTTGCCGAAGAGAATAGGTTGGAAGAATCCTATCCTTCTCGAATTCTACGAAGAGATCTTCGATCAGAATGTCTCTAAGACAATCTTCGACACTGCTCATTACCGCTTCTCCATTTGTTTACTCAAAGGCATAATGTCCATCGCGATGGACCGTTTCACATTCTTAGAGATCAAAGTAACCACTAGCTGTCATAGGTCAATTTGGTACCCACAGCGACCAGCGCGTGACGCGGAATTTGTGCTACATATCGGCCCTCTTCTTGCCGAATCGATATGGGTCCGAGCGTTTCGGTTATGTGTCGCTCAAGGCAAGGCACGATATCGCATGCGGAGTCCGTGACCTTGATCAGGTCATACATCTCGTACATGTGCATGATTGCATTGTGCTTGGCTTCTTCTGGTGAGCTTCCGTGTAATGTGAACGGATCGCAGATTTCAAATACCCGAACATCGCGAAATCCTGCACTTGTAAAGAGATGGAACATTTCGTGGCGCGAGAAATGCGCATGCGGATGTCCAGTCCGCGAATAAGGATGCACAATGCTGTCAAACCACGTGGCGTATCTTCCGCCGATCTCAAAATCATGCAATACCAGACGACCGCCCGTTCTCAGCGTACGGTGCGCTTCGCGAACTGCCAGTCGCCTTGCGTCGCTATCGAGATGATGGCTGCCATAAGCAATGAGAACGCCATCTAATACGTTGTCACGGAACAAGCTTCTCGTTGCCGACTGACGTACACACGGTAACGCCTGGGCGTGACAGGCGTCGATCATGAATTTCGAGATGTCAGCTGTATAAATCGTCGGAGTGGGATGCCCCAGCGTTTTACAAAACCGTGCAACGGTCCCATCGCCTCCGAGTACATCTAGAATCCTGAAACCCTGACCAGGAACTTCGAAGGAAGACGAGAAGCACTTCAGAAGTGTGGTCATGCCTACTTTCCGATTGTCCGCACTCTTCTGTGCAAAATTGTAGGCCAAGCCGCGGCCACCCACTTTCTCATCCTCGAACTCCCACGAGACCATATTCATTTCCGCAATACGCCGCGCGGAGTCGCAACATCTCTCGTGACTAAGAAGATCAACTAACTCGGGATGACTATGACGCAGGTGATCTAGATATTCCTCAAAGCTATATCCATTCACGTATAGCTCGGTTAGCATTCCTATATTTGCTGTAAGATGTCTGTCAGCTTTCCTTGCTGGTGCAAGGAGCGCTACGGAACCGGGTATTTCGTTTTCCAAGCGGCTCCTCTTCATGCGGTCACGAATCGTGCCACAGTCTCCTTGCCACTGCATTGTGCAATAATCCGCGCCTCGCCACATTTTACGTCAGTTATCCAATAATAGTCGACGCCCATATCCCCGTCGTCCCCCAAGACTCGCCCTCCCCAAATCCCATGCAGTGTTTTTCGCAATCCTATTCTTGGGAAATTCTAACGCATTGCTGGTAGGGATGATGGAAGCTGGGTCGGTCCGGCCGCTCCTGGTCTGGCCACTTTTGCGGCGAAGGATCAGGGGCGATATTATCGCGAAA
>Ga0210385_10002606_pt1 | contig 10873 bp, 9 predicted proteins | sample IncBWH26OmetaG_FD_160107 | JGI IMG/M metagenome (GOLD analysis project Ga0210385, IMG submission 160107) | Forest soil microbial communities from Barre Woods Harvard Forest LTER site, Petersham, Massachusetts, United States - Inc-BW-H-26-O ... | reverse complement strand
GCCGGCTTCCTGGCTCGCGGTCTCATGTACATCGTGATCGGCTGGATCGCGCTGCTTGTGGCGTTCGGCAAGACCAGCCAGCAGGCCGACAGGACGGGCGCGCTGCATGAGCTGAGCACAAAGCCGTTCGGCGCGGCGGCGCTCTGGCTTCTTGTCGTCGGCTTCTTCGGCATGGCGCTGTGGCGCCTTTCCGAAGCGATCTACGGCTCGGCGTCCGACGGGCGGGAGACGAGCACGCGGCTGTCGGCGCTCGCTCGCGCCGTGATCTATGCCGTCCTCGGATACGGAGTGCTCAAGTACGCCATCGGCGCCGGCGCACCGCAGTCAAGCGATCAGCAGTCGCAGGACCTGACCGCCACGCTGCTGCGGCACACAGGCGGCCAGGTGCTCGTCGTCATCATCGGCCTCGCGTTCATCGGCGGCGGCCTGTACCTCGTCTACCAGGCATGGCGGGAGCGCTTCCGCAAGGGCCTGGAACTCGGCCGGATGCGCGCGCGCACCAGGCGGATCGTCGAATGGCTCGGCAAGGCCGGCGGCATAGCCCGCGGGATCGTGTTCGGCACGGTGGGCATATTCCTCGTCGTCGCCGCGGTCCAGTACAAGCCGCAGCAGGCTAAGGGCATCGACTCGTCGCTGCGCGCGCTGGCGGCCACGCCGGCCGGCCCCTGGCTGCTCGTCCTTGTCGCTATCGGGCTCATCATGTTCGGCCTGTTCTCGTGGTGCCAAGCCCGCTGGCAGCGACTCTAGTGTCCGAATAATGAGACGCATTTGATCAGGATTCAAGACGGCTCATACTATGGGCCGCATGCCTGACGTCTACACTCACGGTCACCACGAGTCGGTCCTTCGCTCGCACCGCTGGCGCACGGCGGAGAACTCCGCCGCGTACCTGCTGCCGCATCTCAAGCCGCACATGCGGATCCTCGACGTCGGATGCGGCCCGGGCACGATCACCGCGGACCTGGCCGGCTACGTGCCGCGAGGACACGTGACCGGGATCGACGCGGCGCCGGAAATCATCGAGCAGGCCTCAGACCTCACGCGCGACCACGCCAACATCGACTTCACCACGGGCAACGTGTACGCCCTGGACTACCCGGACGCCACCTTCTGCGTCGTCCATGCCCACCAGGTGCTCCAGCACCTGAGCGACCCGGTCAGGGCGCTGCGCGAGATGCGCCGCGTCACCAAGCCGGGCGGCCTGATCGCGGCGCGCGACTCCGACTACGGCGCCATGGTCTGGTACCCGGACTTCTCGGTCATGGACGAGTGGCTGGCCCTGTACGAGCGAGTCGCCCGCTCCAACGGCGGCGAGCCCGACGCGGGCCGTCGGCTGCACGCCTGGGCCAGGGAGGCCGGCCTGGACGACGTCACCGCGTCGACGTCGACGTGGACGTACGCCACCCGGGAGGAGCGGGCCTGGTGGGGCGGCCTGTGGGCCGACCGCACGGTCCAGTCGTCCTTCGCCGAGAACGCGACCGTCGGCGGGCACGCGACCGCCGGGGATCTGGCGAGGGTCGCCGATGGCTGGCGCGCCTGGGCCGCCGACCCCGACGGCTGGTTCGCCATCATCCACGGCGAGATCCTCTGCCGGGCATGATCTTGGCCATCCGGGGCTAACTTCTTATCAGTTCGGCGACTTCCTATCATTTATGACCACTTTGCTGACCGGTTTGCCCGATATATCCCCACGGAAGTGATAGAAAGACGGCCGGCCAGGCCACGGGCATGCGGATGACCTGAACATGTGCGGCTATCGGGGCCCGGGGGGCGGACGGGACAGCCGGCCGGGACAGCCGGTCCTGACAGCCGGTCGGCGGCACGAACCGGGGCCCGGGGGCGGCGGACGGGACAGTCGGTCGGCGGCGCAAACGGGCCGGGACGGGCGGGACACACCGGGCCCGCGGGGGCCGACGGGACAGCCGGTGGGCGGCACAAACCGGGGCCCGGGGGGCGGACGGGACAGGCGGCCGGGACAGCGGTCGGCGGCACAAACCGGGGCCCGGGGGCACCTTAGCCCGCGCCCCGCTAGGCAACGAACGCCGTCCGGCCTACCCTCCGGGGTATGGGCAGATACGAGGACGCTTTCCGCCGTAGCCTCGACGACCCGGCCGGATTCTGGGCCGAGGCCGCCACCGCCGTCGACTGGTACACCGAGCCGCGGACGATCCTGGACGCCAGCAACCCGCCGTTCTACCGCTGGTTCCGCGGCGGCACGCTGAACACCTGCCACAACGCCCTCGACCGCCACGTCGACGCTGGGCGGGCGGACCAAACAGCGCTGATCTACGACTCCCCGGTCACCGGGACCAAGAAAGAGTTCACCTACCGGCAGCTGCGCGACGAGACGGCCAGGTTCGCGAGGGTGCTGGCGGACCTCGGCATAGCGAAAGGCGACCGCGTCGTCATCTACATGCCGATGATCCCCGAGGCCGTGGTCGCCATGCTGGCCTGCGCGCGCCTCGGCGCGATCCATTCCGTGGTCTTCGGCGGGTTCGCGGCGCACGAGCTCGCGGTGCGGATCGACGACGCCAGGCCCGCGCTGATCGTCTCCGCGTCCTGCGGCATCGAGGGCAAGCGGATCATCGAGTACAAGCCGCTGCTGGACAAGGCCATCGACGAGGCCGCGCACAAGCCGGACCACACGATCATCGTCCAGCGCCCGCAGGCGGCCGCGGAGATGACGGCGAGAGACCTGGACTGGCACGAGCTGATGGCCGGAACCGAGGGCAAAGAGCCCGCGCCCTGCGTTCCCGTGGAGGCAACCGACCCGCTCTACATCCTCTATACCTCGGGCACCACCGGGAAGCCCAAGGGCGTCGTCCGCGACAACGGCGGCCACGCGGTCGGGCTGACCTGGTCGATGCCGAACATCTACGACACCTACGCGGGCGAGGTGTTCTGGGCCGCGTCGGACATCGGCTGGGTCGTCGGCCACTCCTACATCGTGTACGCGCCGCTGCTCGCCGGCTGCACCACGATCCTGTACGAGGGCAAGCCCGTCGGCACCCCCGACGCCGGCGCGTTCTGGCGCGTCATCAGCGAGCACAACGTCAAGGCCCTGTTCACCGCGCCGACCGGGTTCCGCGCCATCCGCAAGGAAGACCCGGAGGGCGCCCTGACGGCCGGCTACGACCTGAGCGGCTTCAGGTACCTGTTCCTGGCGGGCGAGCGCCTCGACCCGGACACCTACCGCTGGGCCGGCGACCTCCTGAAAGTCCCGGTCATCGACCACTGGTGGCAGACCGAGACCGGCTGGGCGATCGCCGCCGACCCCATGGGCCTCGACCCCAAGCCCACCAAGCCGGGCTCACCGACGTTTCCCGTCCCCGGCTACGACGTGCGCATCCTGGACGAGGACGGCAACGAGGCGCCCCCGGGGGAGACCGGGAACATCGCCATCAGGCTGCCGCTGCCGCCGAGCTGCCTGCCGACGCTGTGGCACAACGACGAGGGTTTCGTGAGCTCGTACCTGGCCAGGTACCCCGGCTTCTACCTGTCCGGCGACGGCGGCTACCGCGACGCGGACGGCTACCTGTACGTCATGGGCCGCACCGACGACGTGATCAACGTGGCCGGGCACCGGCTGTCCACCGGGGAGATGGAAGAGGTGCTCGCCAGCCACCCCGCGGTCGCCGAATGCGCGGTCTTCGGGGTGGCCGACGAGCTCAAGGGCGAGGTGCCGCGCGGCCTCGTGGTGCTCAAGGCGGGCGTCACCGCGGACCCGGGCGCGCTGGCCGGGGAACTCGCCGCGATGGTCCGCGACCGCATCGGCGCGATCGCGGCGCTGCGCAGCATCGACGTGGTCCCCGGGCTGCCGAAGACGCGGTCGGGGAAGATCCTGCGCAAGACCATGCGGGGCATCGCCAACGGGAAGGACGAGCCGGTGCCTTCGACGATCGACGACCCGGCTGTGCTGGCGGGGCTTCGTCCTATCCTTCGTCGGAACGGTGCGGGCTGACTCCGCTGACCAAAGCGCTGAGCTGGTGAGTAAGCCGCGTACGTTCTGAGGAAACTTCTTTGAGCCGCGCCGCGAGCTCGTCGCGCTGGGCGGTGACCTGAGCCAGCCGCCTCTCCAGCTCGATGATCCGGCGGATGGCGGGCAGCGTCATGCCCTCGCCTGCCATCGACGCGACCTGCCGGATGATCCTGACCTCGATGCGGGTGTAGCGGCGCTGACGGCCGGCGGACCGCTGGGGCGAGACGACCTGGAGCTCGTCGATGCGGCGCAGGAAGGCCTGCTTGACCGCGAGCATGTCCGCGACCTGCCCCACCGTGAACACCGGGACGTTCTCGTCCTCGAAGGGCTCCATGTCTCACCTCCCAGCCGAAATCGTAAGCGGCCGGCGGTGCGCATCGCCCCGCCGGCCGCTCGCTCTTGGCTGTCGCAGCTGATTAGCTGGCCAGCTCCTTGGCGGTGCCGACCTCGATCTTGCGGGGCTTGGCCTCCTCGCGGACCGGGATCCGGACCTCGAGCACGCCATCGTGGTTGCTCGCCTCGATGTTGTCGGCGTCGAGGTTGTCCGACAGCCGGACGCGGCGGGTGAAGCTGCCGAACAGGCGCTCCCGGGCGACCGGGGACTCACCCTCGGTCTTGGTCTCCTCGCGGGTGGCGCTCACCGTGAGCACGCCGCGGTTGACGGTGACGTCGATCTTCTCCGGGTCAATGCCGGGGACGTCGAACCGGAGCACCAGCTCGCCGTCGCGCCGCACCGTGTCCATCGGCAGGGCCGTGCTGAAGGCCGGGCCGAAGCCGGCGCCGAACGCGCGCCGCACGATGCGATCGAAGTCCCGCGAGCGCGGGTCGAGAGTAGTCAGGTACATCGCTGCCTCCACGGAGGGCCTGCCACTCTGGCCTCGCCCTCTGCTAGTAAGAAACTTACAGCTAGATTTGTATATTCCTTGAGTCAGGCTTGTCAAATTAGTTGCTACAAGCAATGAGCGGCTACCCTCATAAACATGGCGATCCGACCAATTCGGCTCTTTGGCGACCCGATCCTCCGCACCGTCGCCGACCCCGTCACCGACTTCGACAAGCAACTGCGCAACCTGGTCAAGGACCTGACTCAGACGCTGGACGACGCCCAGGGCGCGGGCCTCGCCGCGCCGCAGATCGGGGTTGGGCTGCGGGTTTTCGCCTATGCCGTGGGCAGTGAGCACGGCTACCTGGTCAACCCAGAGCTCAGCTTCCCCGACGAGGAGGAGCGCGAGGACGAGGAGGGATGCCTGTCCTTCCCCGGCATCTACTACGACGTGAAGCGGCGGCTCAACACGGTGGCGAGCGGCTTCACCGACCGCGGCGACCCAGTGCAGATAGTCGGGACGGAGGTGCTGGCCCGCTGCCTGCAGCACGAGACCGACCACCTCGACGGCGTGCTGTTCATCGACCGGATGGACCAGGCAACTCGTAAAGAAGCGATGAAGGCGATCCGGGAGGCAAATTGGGACGGCCCGGTAAAGTTGAGCCCGCATCGGCTGTCTGACCGCATATTCTGACATCTAGCGCGAACACCGCGCTCCCGCACAGAGCACCGGAAGCACCTGCGGGAATCGGGGGCAGGACGCATCGGCCACGTAACGATTCCTTCATGTGGGGTGGGTAGCTTCCCCTGCGGGAAGCAGCTACGCGGGAGGTACACCGACATGTCGCGAACGGTGCCCACTGGCGGCCCCCCGGAGTGGCCATACGAGCCCGAGCGCGGCCAAGGGCGGGGCGGGGAGCAAAACGTGCCAGCAGCGGGGCGGGGCGACAGTCGCGGCGGGCAGGCGCGGGGGCCTGCCGGATATGACGATCAGGAACGGGGCGGCCAGGACGGTCGTGGCTACTACCCCCCGGCCCCTGGGTACGGCAACCAGGGTTACCCGGGCCAGCGGCCCGACCCGCGCGGCCAGGGCGGACCGGGCGCCCAGGGCCCGCCGGGCTACAACGGCCCGCGGGGCGGGGCGGCGTACCCCGAGCAGGGGGGATACGACCGGCCCAGCTACCCGCCCGCGCCCCCGGGGGCACGCCCGGGCCAGAATCCCGGCCCGGCCGGCGCCCCCAACGGGCGGGGTTACGGCGGTCCTGGTTACAGTGCCCAGGGCTATAACCCCCCCGGGTACGGCAACCCTGGTGCTTACGCGGACCAGCCGACGCAGGCCTACTACGGGTACGGCGACCAGACCGTCCGGACGCCTGGGTACCCGGACGAGGCCGACCCTCGCTACCGCGAACGCGGCGGCCCGGGCGGCCAGGGCGGCCCGGGCGGGTCGGGTCCGGGCGGGCCTGGCCCGGGCAGGCCAGGCCCCGGGCAGCCCAAGCCGAAGAAGGTCAGGTTCCGCAGGACGCGCAGGCTCGCGCGGCTGCGGTCGGTGCGTATCGTCGCCGCGCTCGTCGCCGTCTTCCTGGTCCTGGTGATGGTCTCCGCCGGCCAGGCGACTTTCAAGAACAACGGCCAGAGCGCGTCGTCCAACCTCGCCGAATGGGCGCGCGACCACTACCTGGGTCCGGTCGTGACGTTCGGCGAGTGGCTGTCGTATAACCCGCCCAAGGCCGGCGGCAAGCCGTCGTTCTCCCTCGCTATTCCGAAGGGAGAGGAGGCCAGCCCGGCGAAGAAGGCGGCGAAGGGCTTCACGCCCGACATCCCGGCCACGCTGAAGTCGCTGGCCGGGTCGCCGCTGCCCGGCGAGGGCCAGTGGCGGGTGGTGGAGAAGGTGAAGGGCGAGCCCGCGATCTTCACCACGTTCCTGCGGGACGCCACCTACACGTCGTATGTCAACGGGGTCGCGTCCATGGACCAGCGGCTGGTGTCGTTCCAGCTGCACCCCGGCTCCGAGGACCCCGGTCCTGGCGACTGGGGGTCGTGGGGGGCGACGTCCATCGCGCCCGGTGCCCGCACCGGCCTGGTCGCCACGTTCAACGGCGGCTTCAAGCTGGACAGCGCGGGCGGCGGCTTCTACCTCAACGGCCACTACGACGGCTCGCTCGTCGACGGCGCCGCGTCGATCGTGTACTACAAGAACGGCACGGTCAACATCGGCGAGTGGGGCCGGGACTTCTCGATGAACTCGTCGATCGAGGGCGTCAGGCAGAACCTGAAGCTGCTCGTGGACCACGGCCAGGTGGCGGCGGACGCCAACTCGGACGTGATGTCGAACTGGGGCGCGACGCTCGGCGGCGGCTACTACGTGTGGCGCTCTGGGCTCGGCATCACGAAGGACGGCCGGATCATCTACGTCTACGGCCCCGCGCTCAACGCACAGGACCTTGGCCAGCTGCTCCAGCGGGCCGGCGCGGTCGAGGGCATGCAGCTCGATATCAACCCGTACTGGATGAAATACGAGTATTACACGGTAAATGGCAACCCGGCGGACCCGACGCCGGTTAACCTGCTGCCGACCCAGCAGCAGACTGCCTACTCGTATTACTCGACTTACACCCGGGACTTCACGGCGGTATACGCACGGTGACAATAGACAAAACCCTGGTCCCTGGCGAAGACACGGGACCACAGGCCACAGTGCCCGCCGCGGCGGTGACGCCCTCTCCTTCGCGGTGGCTCGTCGCCGTCATCAGGGAAACCAGGCCACGCCAGTGGCCGAAGAACCTCCTGGTGTTCGCGGCGCCGCTCGCCGCCGCGTCGCTTGGCCGCCAGGACGGCCTCGGCTACGCGCTGCTCGCGATGTTCGCCTTCGCCTGCGCGTCAGCGGCGGTGTACTTCGTCAACGACGTCGTCGACGCCGACCGCGACCGGGGCCATCCGGTCAAGCGCAACCGCCCGATCGCCTCAGGCGCGCTGCCCGTCCAGCACGCGCTCGTGCTCGCCGTGCTCGGAGCGGCGTTCGCGATCGCCTCGGGCGTGCTGATCGGCGAGCCGCTGCTCGTCGCGGCGGCCTCCGGCTACCTGTGCTCGTCGTTCCTGTACTCGTTCAAGCTCAAGCACGTCGCGTTCGTCGAGATGGTGTTCGTCGCCTCCGGTTTCCTGCTCCGCGTCCTCGGCGGCGCGGCGGCGACCCACGTGCGGCCGTCGATCTGGTTCCTGCTCGTGTGCAGCCTCGGCGCGCTCGGCGTAGCGGTCGCCAAGCGGTACACCGAGCTCACCTCGCTCGGCGCGGACGCCGTCCGGCACCGCCCGGTGATGCGCTATTACCGGCCGGGCGTGCTCCGGATAGCGCAGCTGCTCATCGGCGCGGGCATGCTCGCGACCTACCTGATGTGGGCGGCCAGCGAGACCACCGCCGCCCGCGGCTGGCACCTGGCGAGCTCGCTGCCGCTGGCCGCCGCGCTCGTCCAGTTCGGCGTGCTCACCGCGCGCCGCACCGTCCGCCCGGTGGAAGACCTGATCACCAGGGACGCGCTCATGCTGTGCTTCGAGGCGGCGTGGCTGGTCCTGTTCTGCGCCGGACTCTACGCGGCATAGGGGAGAAATGAGCACTCCGAACGGAAGCGGCCGGGACGGTCACCTTTCCCGGGTCCTGCTGCTCGGCGGCACCAGCGAGATCGGCCTGGCGATCCTGTCCGCCCTGAAGCTCGAGCCGGGTACCGAGGTGATCCTGGCCGGCCGCGACGCCCAGCGGCTCGAGGCGGTGGGCAAGGCGCTGAACCGTCCGGTCACCGTGGCGCGCTACGACGCGATGGACACCGGGACGCACCAGGCCTTCGCGGACGAGATCTGCGCCGGGGGAGTCCCGGACCTCGTGATCGCCGCGGCCGGCGTCCTGATCGGTGAGGAGCAGGCGGAACGCGACGTGCGGCTCGCCGCCACCATGATCGAGACCAACTTCACCGGGCACGTCACGGCGCTGCTCGCGTTCGGCTCGCGGATGCGCGAGCGCGGCAGCGGGACGATCGTGGTGCTGTCGTCGGTGGCCGCGGTCCGGCCGCGCAAGTTCAACGCCGTCTACGGGGCCACGAAGGCGGCGCTCGACGCGTTCGCCCGCGGGTACGCCGACGCGCTGCACGGCACGGGGGTCCGCCTGCTGCTGGTCCGGCCCGGGTTCGTGACCGGCCGGATGACGGCGGGCATGCCGCCGGCGCCGCTGGCGACCACGCCGGAGGCGGTCGGTGCCGCGGTCGCGGCGGCGCTGCGCGGGAACAAGAGCGTGGTGTGGGTGCCGTCGGCGCTGGCCGGGCTGGCCACCGCGATGCGGCTTGTGCCCCGGCCGGCGTGGCGCAAGCTGGAGCGCTGAGTTCGTCTGCGTTCCCTCTGAACTCGCGTTCACGCAGGTCTATGCCGCTGGACGGCGGGTACATTCCCGTCTTGTGCGAGTCCTGGTGGCGGAAGAAGATGATGCCCTCGGCGCGGTGCTGGCCCAGGGGCTGCGCGGCCGTGGTTACGTGGTCGACCTCGCGGGCGACGGTGAGACGGCGCTGTTCTACACCCGCTGCTACGAGTACGCGGTGGTCCTGCTCGACTGGTGCATCCCCCGCATGCCCGGCATCGAGGTGGTGCGCCAGTTGCGCCGCCGGGGCGTGGCCACGCCGGTTCTGCTCATCAGCGGCCGGGACACACCGCAGGACCGGGTGGCGGGCCTGGACGCGGGCGCCGACGATTACGTTGGCAAGCCGTTCGACTTCGCCGAACTGCTCGCCCGGCTGCGCGCGCTGCAGCGCCGCCCGCCGCACCTGCTCGCGCCCCGGCTCGTGGTCGGCGACCTGGAGTGCGACCCGGCCTTGCGCGAGGTCAGGATCGGCGACCGCCGCCTGGCGCTGACCTCCACGGAGCTGAGCATCCTCGAGACGCTGATGCGGTTTTCGCCCGCCGTCGCGGACCGCCGCCAGATCGCGCAGCACGTGTGGAGCAACGACGCCGACACGTTCTCGTCGAACACGATCGACGTGCACCTGGCCCGGCTGCGCGCCAAGCTCTCTGGTTCGGCCGCCCGCATCGAGACCGTCCGCGGCGTCGGCTACCGCATCGTCTCCTAGCGGGCCCTGGGCCCGGCCTGGGGGTGGCCTCGCGCCTGAGTCAGGCGGGGCGACGGTGCAGCAGCCAGATGGCGGCGCCGAGCGCGGCGGCGGTGAGCGCCACGAAGATGCCGGCCTCGATGGACTGGAAGATCCAGAACCGGTCGGCGGGCTGGTAGGTGATCACGGTCTGGGTTCCTTGCGAATTGCCGCCGATACTGAGTACCCAGTCCCCGATGTGGCCGGTGGCCGGTGGTATGGCGGAGATTCCCGTGCCGCCGTTTTGGCCGTTGCCGTTGCACCCGGTCGGGCAGCTCTTGATGAGCGTTACCGGTGTCAGGAAGTGGGAGCGGAACTGGAACTCGACCACGAGCCGGATGGCCAGCCACGGGATGAACGCGGCGATCATGGCCGGGATGCTGCGGCGTATCAGCAGCCCGGCCAGGACGGCGAACCCGAAGGCGCACAGGATGTAGGCGGTCAGGACCAGGCCCTCGTAGTCGTAGATGTTCTGCAGGAAATGGCCGGTGAGCCGGTCCATCGGCGCGCGGTACCAGGTGATCACCGCGGTCATCGCCGCGCCGAGCACGATGAGCCCGCCGGTGACCAGGGCCAGCTTGACGGCCAGCCACCGGGTCCGCGGGATCGTCTGGCTCCAGGCCAGCCGCCAGGTGCCGTATTCGAGTTCGCTGGCGATCAGCGGCGCGCCGATGATGACGCCGAGCAGCCCGGGAGCGATCAGGAGCACCGAATAGAACGCGATGTTGACCGCGGAGCCGAACTCGCCCGTGAAGGCCTGGACGGCGTCCTGGCAGATGGTTGCCTGGCTGCGGGCCAGGCAGGCGGGCAGGCCGTCGTGGCTGAACGCCGTGCGCATCGAGGTGCCGACCACGATCGCGTATATCGCGAGGGCGGCGAGCACGCCCAGGCAGGCTATGGCCTGGCTGCGGTGCTGCCGCCAGCTGACCCAGATCATCGCGTTACCTC
>Ga0210385_10002604_pt1 | contig 10875 bp, 13 predicted proteins | sample IncBWH26OmetaG_FD_160107 | JGI IMG/M metagenome (GOLD analysis project Ga0210385, IMG submission 160107) | Forest soil microbial communities from Barre Woods Harvard Forest LTER site, Petersham, Massachusetts, United States - Inc-BW-H-26-O ... | reverse complement strand
CCGAGAGCACCGCCAGCACCGGCTGCATCAGCAGCGGGGCGCGCCGGATCGCCGCGTGGACGCCGTCGACCACCGGCACGGGTTCATCCCCCGGTGTGCGGCCCCTAACGGGTGGCAACATCGTGCTCCCTTGGACAGTGGTAAATCCCTGTATAGCGCATTGGGCGGTGCGCGCGACAGCACGCGCGCGGACACGCCGCGTTAAGATCGTTCCCTCCGTTGCTCGCCAGTGGCGAAAGAGTGCAGGTGAGGTGGGAGAGGAAGCGGCTTACGTTCGGGATAGCTATTTTGATTTTTTCTTTTACACGGAACAGATGAGGTCGATTTCATCGCGCAACGGAATGCCGAAATCACCGGTACGGGGAATGTCGGGCTTGCGCTCGCGGGAGCGGTCCACGGCGCCCGGGCGGACGCAGAAGAGGCGGAAGCCGCGGCGCTGGTAGAAGCGGAGCGCGCCGATGTTGTCGTTGGTGGTGGTGAGCGTGACCTGGTGGCAGCCGAGTCGCTTGGCTTCCGCGCGGACCGCCTCGATGAGCATGGTGCCGATCCCCTGGTACAGGTCAAGCGCGTTGATCGTGGCGATCTCGAGGACCCCCTGGCGCACCTCGAACGTGACGAGGCCGGCGATGCGGCCGGCGCGCTCCGCGATGAAGCCGGGCAGCGCCGCGGGGTAGAAGACCCCGTCGTGCACAACGACCTCAGCCGCACCCCACAACTGAGTCGTCAGCCACTCGACCGTGGGCCGGTCTCTCTCTTCCACCGGGCGAATCGCCACATCCCGCGGGTACACAACCATCATTATCCAGCGTTTCCCCACTGAATTCCTACGTATGGCTCCGAGCGAACCGGCGCAGCCGCGCGGCCGCGGCCCGCGTGTCGCCCTTGTCCAGGGCGTAGGCCACCACGCCGAAGACGGCGACGGCCAGGATCGTCGCGACGGCGCCGGCGCAGGTCTCGTAGATGGCGCCGCCGGTGGGCATGACCAGCGCGATCGCCAGGCCAGCGGCGGCGCCAGCAGCGGCGGCGGCGACCCCGGCGAGGGTGGCGTGGCCGAGCCCGTCGAGGGCGGCGCGCCCGCGCAGCCGCCTGGTCGCGGCCACCATCGGGAAGGCCGTCGCGAGCTGCCCGATGCTGCTGGCCAGCGCGAGCGCGCCGACCGTCAGGCGCGGGGGCGCCAGGAGGACCAGGGGGAAGGCGAGCGCCGCGGGCAGCAACTGCTGCGCCACCAGGCCGATCGCGGCGAGCCTGAGCTTGCCGAGGGCGAACAGCACCCGCGACAGGTTGGTGACGATGGCGAAGCCCGCCACGCCGGGCGCGAACAGCAGGAACGCCGCGGCCAGCGGCGCGACCTGGTCTGACTTCTGGGTCAGGATGTGCGCGGCGGGCAACGCCACCGCGATCATCACGGCGGTGCTCAGCAGGGAAAGCAGCATGACCGCGCGGCTCGATCCCGCGCTCGTCCGGTCGAACGCGGCGCCTTCCGTGGCCGACAGCACGGGGAAGGCGCTGATCACGATCGCGAGCGGCAGCACCGAGCAGATCGCGGTGAACACCAGGTTCCCGTAGTTGACCAGGACGAGGGCGCCGGTGTCGCCGTGGCCGTTGGCCAGGTTGATCGTGACCACGCTGTAGATGTCGGCGGCGAGGAACTCAAGCAGCCCGACCAGGGCGAGGCCGCTGGCCCGGCGCACCACGCCGGGCGGGAACTTCAGCGTGATCCGCCAGCGCAGGTGCAGCCGCCACGTGGCCGGCAGCGACACGATGACGAGCATGCCGATGTTCATCGTGGTGCCCACGGACAGCACGAGCAAGGCGGTGAGCGGGGTCCGCGCCAGCGGCGCGTTGTGATCAAGCGACGCGAAGACCAGGTACGACGTGATCGTGACCACATTGCCGATCACCGGCGCGAGGCTCGTGGCGCCGAACCTCCGGTAGGCCTGCAGCAGCCCGAACAGCACGACGGAGAAACCGTAGAGCAGGATCTGCGGCGCGAACGCGACCAGCATGAAGCTGGTCGCGTTGACCATGTCCGCGTTGTTGCAGTCGGCGTTCGGGTTGACCGGGTTCAGCGCGTGAGCGACGGGGCCCGCGACGGCCGCGATGATCACGGTGGCCGGCAGCAGGATCACGACGGACCAGGTCAGCAGCGCCGACGCGGTCTGCTCGACGTGGACCTTCGCCCGCGGGTCGCCGGCGCTTGCCCGCTTGGCTGAGCGGGCGAGTACCGGCACCATCGCACTGGACAGGGCACCGCCGATGGCGAGTTCGACGATCAGGTTCGGCACCTGGTTGGCCGTGACGTAGGCGGTGCCGAGGCAGCCCGCCCCGACGGTCTTCGCGAATACGACGGTGCGCACCAGGCCGAGGACGCGGGAGAACGCCGTGAGCACGGCGACGATGATCGCCCCGCGAGCGATCCCGCGCGCTACCTTGCCGCTGCCCGCCTCGCTCTCGTCTTCCTCGGAATCGGGACGCGACGGATCGGCAAGGCCGGCCGTGTCGGTCTGCACCGCTCCCTGTCCCCTCGCCAGACGTCATGGCCCGCTCCGCACAGGCTACGGCTTTCCTGCGCTTTTTGACGGGCCCATCACCCCGTTTTCGGCTAGGTGGGGCGCAGGCGCGCCGCCTCACGGGTCGCGGAGGGGTTGAGCTGGCCGCCGCGCGAGCCTGCCAGCTTGGCGGCCAGGTGCTCGCCGACCGTGACCGGCTCGTACCTGGCCGGGTTGTCCTTGGTCACGCAGCTCGGGAGGCACTCGATCACCGCGTCCACGTTGCCGTCGTGGAAGTAGGCGGCCGACCGCCGCGGTACGAGGTTCCCGTTGACCCGCGGCGGGGCGACGCGGTGCAGGGTGGAGATCCACTCCTCGTTCGTCCAGCGGGCCGTCGCGTCGCCCAGGTTGACGAGCAGCGCGCCATCGGCAGGCATGACCGGGTGCCACTCGCCGTCGGCCCCGTGAATCTCCAGGCCGGGCACCCGGTCGGCCCAGAGCACGGTCACGATGCCGTAGTCGGTGTGCGCGCCCATGCCGAGCTGGTCTTTCTCGAGCTGGACGGCGGGCGCGGGCAGCCGGTAGTTGTTCATCCGCAGCACGTCGATCGAGTGGTCGGTGAACGGCGCGAAATAGTCCTCGCGGCCGCCGAGGGCCACGCCGAAGATCCGCACCATCGTCCGCGCCACCCGGCCAGCGGCGGTGAACCAGGCCGTGACCGCGGCCTCGAAGCCCGGGACCTCGTCGGCCGGGTAGACGTTGGCCGCGTAGACGTCCCGCGGAAGGTCAAGCCCGGGGAAGTCCGCCGCGGACGTGCCCACGTTGATCGCCTCGAACAGGTCCGCCGCGCTGGCCAGGCCGAGGCTGTTGGCCAGGGACTCCGCCTTCGGCGGGGAGTAGCCGCGGTTGACGCCGGGCGGGCAGCGGTACCTGGCCTTGGCCGGGGCGTCGAGGGCGAAGAACGCGTCGGTCGCGGTGGTGAAGTCGCTGAGCGTGCTCGCGGAGATGCCGTGCCCGGTGATCTGCATGAAGCCGACTGCCCGGGCGGCCTCATCGACGCGGCGGACGACCTCGGACCGCGCGGCCGCGTCCGCGTAGGGCATGCGGAAGCTGGTGATGTCGATCACGGGAACGGCGAGGGTACCGTCGCGGAGGGCGGCTGAGGACACGGGGGGATCTCCTTGCTGACCGTCGCCAACGAAGTGATGAGGGAAGCGCACAGGCCACGACAACAGTCAATATGAGCAGCTCAGATAACACAAGTGTGCGTTACTACTTGCCGTGTTGTGCGCACTCGCATGCTTCTTTCGCCTCTATTCCCCTCTGCCGCCACAGCGGCCGCAAGGGAGACGCTGAGCACGCTTACTTCTGGCTGCCCGGCACGTCATCCTTGCGTGATGGATGACGAAACGCAGGCGCTTCTGATGTCGCTGAACGCACAGCGCGAGCACGTGCTCGGCACCCTGGACGGACTGTCCGAGGACGCGCTGCGGCGCCCCTTGCTGCCGTCGGGCTGGACGCCGCTTGGCATGGTGCAGCACCTGACCCTGGAAGTCGAGCAGTTCTGGTTCCGCGGTGCCGTCGCGGGTGAGTCGCTCACGATCACGCTGACGTCAGGGGACGCGGCGTGGCGGGTTCCCGCCGAGGTGCCAGGGGCCGAGATCATCGCCCGGTACCGGGAGGAGATCGCCAAGGCCGACGCGATCATTGCCGCGACGCCGATCGACGCCATGCCGAAGTGGTGGCCCGACTTCTTCACTGATTTCCCGCCCCGGCCGCTGCGCCGGACGATCCTGCACGTGATCGAGGAGACCGCCACCCACGCCGGCCACCTTGACGTGTTCCGTGAACTGACCGATGGCACCCAGTGGCTGGTGCTGACCGAGTAGCAGGCACACCCCGCGCGGCGCGGCTACGTGAGTAGCCGCGGTTGCTGGGCGGCTGCGCACAGTCCGCTGGCCAGTTGCTCGCCGAGCCGGCGGAGAAGGGCGTCGTTGCGCTTGTAGTGCGTCCACTGCCCGATCCTGGTGCTGGTGACCAGGCCGGCACGCTGCAGGACCGACATGTACTGCGACGCCGTGGACTGGGAGACGCCGGCCCGCGCCTGAATGTGCTTGAGGCAGACGCCCACTTCCTCGGCGGGCCTGTCCTGCGGCGGGAAGCTGCCCGGGTCGCGCAGCCACCGCATGATGGCCAGCCGCGCCGGGTTGGACAATGCATGGAAGACCTCACACAGATCCTCGGCGGAGAGCGCCGCCGTCGATTCCGGTCCGGCCTCCTGCCCTTGCCCCATCGGCTGCTCCGTTGTCACGTTCCCATAGTATCGCTAAATCGTGGATTGCCGATCTACCGTGCTAGCCTAAGATCGCTAGTTCACGATATGGCGATAGAGGAGCGGTCACATGGCGGACAGGACAGCACTGGTCGTGGGAGCACGCGGCGTGGTGGGCACCAACCTCATCGAGCACCTGGCGGCCGACGGCGGCTGGGACGTGATCGGCCTGTCCCGGCGCGGCGGAGCGGACGGTCCCGGGGTCAGGCACATCGCCGCCGACCTGCTCGATCCCGCGGCCATGGGCGGCATCGCGACCGAACTCGCCGGGGTCACGCACGTGTTCTACGCCGCCTACCAGGACCGGCCGAACTGGTCGGAACTCGTGGCGCCGAACGTCGCGATGCTCGGCGCCGTGCTTGACGCGGTCCGAGAGGCCCCGCTGCTCAGCCACGTGAGCCTGATGCAGGGCTACAAGGTCTACGGCGCGCACCTCGGCCCGTTCAAGACCCCGGCGCGGGAGAACGACCCGCCGCACATGCCGCCCGAGTTCAACGTCGCGCAGCAGGAACTGCTTGCAGACCGGCAGCGCGGCGGCGACTGGACGTGGACCGCGATCCGCCCCTCGGTGGTATCCGGCACCGCACTGGGCAACCCGATGAACCTGGCCATGGTGATCGCGGTCTACGCGTCGCTCTCGAAGGAACTGCGCGTGCCGCTGCGTTTCCCCGGCCGGCCCGGCGCCTACACCAGCCTGCTTGAGATGACCGACGCGAGCCTGCTCGCCGCGGCGACCGTGTGGGCGGCCACCGACCCGCGGTGCGCCAACCAGGCGTTCAACATCGCCAACGGCGACCTGTTTCGCTGGGAGGAGATGTGGCCGCGTATCGCCGGCTTCTTCGACCTCGACGTGGCGCCGCCGCTGCCGATGTCGCTGGCCGACGTCATGTCGGACAAGGAGCCGGCCTGGCAGGCCCTGGCCCGGCGGCACGGGCTGCGCGCTTCCTACGACCAGGTGTCGTCGTGGGCGTTCGGGGATTTCGTCTTCTCCTGGGACTACGACATGTTCGCGGACACGTCCAAGTCGCGGCGCTTCGGGTTCCACCAGTACGTCGACTCATTTGCCATGTTCGAGCAGGCCTTCGCCACCATGCGCCAGGAGCGCATCATCCCGTGACCGGTCCACGCCGTACAGTCACAAGAGTCCTGATGCGCTGTGACCAGTCAAGGCAGCAAGGAGAGACCAGTGCCTGAAGTTCCCGCCAGCCACGCAGACCTACTCGACCGTCCGCTGTTCGCGCACCTGGCCACGATACGGCCGAACGGTGCCCCGCAAAGCAGCGTCATGTGGTTCGCCTGGGACGGGTCACGGATCCGCCTGACGCATACCAGCACGCGGCAGAAGTTCGCCAACCTCGCCCACGAGCCGCGAGTCGCCCTGTCGATCGCCGATCCCGACGACCAGTACCGCTTCCTCGAGGTCCGCGGCACGGTCGAGAAGATCGAGGACGACCCGGGGGCGGAGTTCTACCGGTCCCTGCAGCGTCGTTACGGCATGGACTACCCGATCAAGGACGCCGACGTGCGGGTAGTCATCACCATCCGTCCCGACCGCTACATCGCCGTTCGCAGCGGGGCGGTCGTCGGCGTCGAGATCTGATCGGCTGCCTTCCGCCCTCGTTCGGGGGCGGAAGGCAGATACTCTGGCATCCGTAATACTAGCCATGTACTTAGTAGCCATGTACAGTAAATGTCATGAGCATTGAGCCGACACCTGGCCACCTGGTCTGGCGGCTATCGATGAAGTGGCGGGCCGCCGTCGACCGCACACTCGCGCCGCTTGGGCTGACGCACGCGCAGTACGTGATCCTGGCCTCGCTGTACGGCATGGAGCGGGCCGGGCGGCGACCGACGCAGCGTGAACTGGCCGACTACACCGGCCTCGAGCCGCTGTACACCTCCAAGCTGGCCCGTGCGCTCGACGCCGACGGCTTGATCCGGCGCGACCGTGACCCCGCGGACACCCGGGCGATCCGGCTCGTACTCACCGACCGCGGGCATGAGGCCGTTCGGCCGGCCATCACCGAGGTCAGCAGGCTACTCGACCGGCTGATGGCCCCGCTGGGCGGCCGCGCCGACCCGCGGGCGAAGGCCCTGGTCCAGGACCTGACGACCCTTCTCGACACCCCCCTCGACCGGTAAAGGACTCCTCCCATGCCCGACGTCAAGACGCTCGACTCCACCATGCATTACCGGGAGTCAGGCAGCGGCACGCCGTTCGTCTTCCTGCACGGCAACCCAGGTTCGTCCTACCTGTGGCGCCGGATACTTCCCCGGGTGGGACCCGGGCGGCTGCTCGCGCCGGATCTCATTGGCATGGGCCTGTCCGGCAAGCCGGACATCGGATACGCCTTCGACGACCACGCCCGTTACCTTGACGAGTGGTTCGCGGTGATGGGGTTGGACCGCGTCGTGCTGGTCGGCCATGACTGGGGCGGGGCGCTCGCGTTCGACTGGGCCGCGCGTCATCCGGAGCGGGTCCTCGGCATCGCCTTCCTTGAAAGCATCGTCAAGCCGATGGGCTGGGACGAGCTGTCGCCGCAGGCACGGGCGCGGAGCGAGAGTATGCGCAGCGCCGAGGCCGAGGCGCTGTACCTCGACCAGGACCTGCTCGTCCGGCAGGCATTCACTGGCGGCGTGCTCACCCCCGTCAGCCAACAAGACCTGGAGGTCTACCTGGCGCCCTACCCCACCCGCGACAGCCGACGGCCGCTGCTGGCCTGGGCCAGGCAGCTGCCGCTCGGCGGTGAGCCCGCGCGGCTCGTCGCGCGGATCGAGGCCTACGACGCGTGGCTCGCGGCCAGCCCGCAGGTTCCCAAGCTGATGATGACCTTCGAGGGCTCGCCGACGCTGCTCGGCGCGTCGCAGGCCGACTGGTGCGCGAGCCACATCGCCTCGCTGGAGATGGTCTACTGCGGCAAGGCCGCGCACCACGCGCCCGAGGACCGCCCGGCCGAGATCGCCGCCGCCATCGCGGCCTGGGCCGACGGTCACCGCCTGCGCTAAGGGGTGCGGCCGGCCCGATCTGCCGTTACTAGTTACGCTCGAGGTACTGGCCCACGCCCTCGCCGAACGACCAGTCGGCGAACTGGTTCTCGTGGATGGTGACGAACACGTTCCTCGGCTCGGTGCCGGCGTACTTGACCGCCAGTTCGGCGATCTTGGCGTACAGCGCCTTCTTCTGCTCGTTGGTGCGGCCCGCCCGCATGGTGATGTCGATGTACGCGAGGCCGTCGTCGCGGTGCACGCCGAGGTAGTCCGGGTCGTAGCGGAACATCCCGGTGGTCCCGTCGTGGCTGGTCAGCACCTGGAACAGGTCGTCCGCGGGGATACCGATCGCTTCGACGAGGGCGTCGTGCACGGCGCGGCCGAGCCCGTCGAGCTTGGCCTGGTCCGCGCGCAGGGCGTCAATCCGAACGAAAGGCATGACAGGTTTCTCCTTACCTGGCGGTTGTTATCGGCGACCTGACCGGTTCTTATCAGCGGCGGGTCGACGTTGAGCAGGCAGCGAGCAGCCCGAGGGCGCCCTCCACGGCCTGCGTGTAGGTATCAGCCGAGTCCGCCGCGCGGGCCAGCACGTACCCGCCCTGCAACACCGCGACCAGCGCGGTCGCGACGGCGGCGGGATCGACGGACGGATTGAGTTCGCCGTTTTGCCTGCCCTCGCGGAGGACCGCGGCGAGCCGCTCGCGCACCGCGGCGAAGGCGCTCTCCACCGGCCGGCGCAGTTCCTGATCGTCCATCACGTCCGGGTCCATGGTGAGCCGTCCCACCGGGCAGCCGCGCAGCGCCGCCCGCTCGCGGCGCAGGTACCCGCCGACCCGCTCGGTGACGGTGCCCGGCCCGGCAAGATCGGCCTCGGCCCGGGCGACCAGGTCCGCCGCGTTGCGCTCAATGGCGGCAAGGGCCAGGTCGTGCTTGCCGTCGAAGTGGTGGTACATGGAACCCTGCCCGGCTCCGGACCGCCGCTGGATCGCCCGCGGGCTCGTGCCTACGTAGCCGCGCTCCCAGAGCAGTTCCCTGGTGCTCTCGATGAGCAGCTCTCTCGTCTCCACCCCAGTACTGTACCTACTAGTATGTACAGTAGGCAAGCCGCCTCACACCCGGCCGACGTACTCCCACACGTAGAAGACCGTCTGTCCAGAGCGCACCTTCGCCGTGAGCCGGTACCCGCTGGCCTGGGACAGGTCGAACGCGATCGAATAGTCTGCCGCCAGCGTCTGGTCGAAGCTGAGGACCACCACCGAGAAGTAGTGTCGCGCGATCGCCCGCTGGTAGTACTCCGGACTGTTGTCCAGCGTGTTAGACCATTGCTGCCACGTGGTCTGCGGCAGGTAGTACTGCAGAACGTCGGTGGTCTCCACGAGAAAGTGCCCGCCATGGCTCGTCAGCGGGCGGACGACCTTGACGAGCCCGGTCACGTCCGGCCAGTCGATCATGGCGCGCGCCTGGTCGATGCCCAGCGCAGCCGCCGGGACCAAGGCGGCGAGCGACACTGCCAGCACGGCTCGCCGCCTGGACAGGAGGCTCAGCAGGTAGCCTGCCGCGATCGCGGCGAACCAGGCACCGAAGTCGACGTGCTTGTTCAGCGACACCGTGGTCTGGATGCGCGCCTGGTCGGCCGGCGCTAGCAGCGCCGAGAGCGCGAGCACGGCCAGGAGCAGCGCCTGCGGCCACCGCCGGCGCGCAGCGCAGACGACGGCGGCGATGACGGCGGGGACGAGCACGACCGCCGTCCACGACCACGCGTCCGCGAACACCAGTCCGGCGGTATCGGTTCCATCAGGGCGCCCGGTCGTGGTCAGGCGGATCCCGGTGAGGTAGCCGGGCCCGCCAAGCGCGAGTAGCAGGCCCACCACGGCGGCGGCGGTGCCGGCGAGAAAGGCCGTACGCCGGGCGGCTGCCCGCCATCCGGCGTCCGGCCGCGCGCTCAGCATGGTGACGCACAGCACGGTGGGGTCGTACAGGGCCGTCGCGTACTTCGTCGCGTTGGCCAGCGCGAGGAGCACCCCCGCGGTGACCACCCACCGCGTCGCCTGCCCGCCGCCCCGGGCCCCGGCGGCGCACCAGGTCGCCGCGGCCAGCAGCAGCAGCGCCGGGGCGTCGTAGGTCGCATAGGAGCCCAGGTGCAGCGTGGGCGCGAGCACGGCGAACAGCGCGGCGGCGAAGAAGGCGGCGCGCTCGTCGGCGAGCAGCCGGGCCGCCGTGCCCCAGACGAAGGACGTCACCCCGAGCATGAGGGCCAGGGACAGCAGCCGCGCCGCGACCAGCCCGCCGAGGCTGTCGGCGATGGCCCCGATCGGCGGGTAGATGACCGGGGAACCGGAAAACCACGTCGGGTACGCCGGGATCTGGGTGCCGTGCAACCAGTGCGACCACTCAAGATGACCGGCGGACAGGTACAGCGCCTCGTCACCGAACGCCGTCCTGGTCCGCACCAGGCTGGCCGAGAGCGCCGCCTGGACGGCCAGCACCGCGAGCAGCGGCCACGGCATCCGCAGCTTCCGCGTTATACGCACCCACGGAGGGTAAGCGCGTGGCGCGACCATAACGTGCTATCTGAAGGTACTTTCAGCGAGCTGTGACCCACCGCGAGGGCGGACGGGCCCGGATCCCGCCGGTCACCGCCGCGTCACCGTTCCCAGTACACCTCGACCCGGTGGCCATCAGGGTCGAGGCACTTGAACGACACCATGTCCGCGTCGTCGTCGTGCTCAATGACCTCGATTCCGCCCGTGCGCACCCGGGCAAGCGCGGCGCGGACATCAGCGGGGGCGGCGAGCCGGAACCCGAAGTGCAGGAACGGCGGCGGCGCGCCGGTGTCCTGCGTCGCGTGCAGCGCGAGGTCGAAGCCGTCGGCGTTGCGGATGATGACCGTACCGTCTTGGTAGGTCTGAGCGGTGGCTGGGTCAAACCCGAAGTACGTCGCGTAGAACAGCTGACTGCGGTCGCTGTCCCGAACAGGAAGGCCCAGGTGTGACAGACGCATGCCTGTCAGCATCGGGCATGCGCGCCAACCGCGGGAGCCGCGCTCAACTCACTCACTGGTGCGGT
>Ga0210385_10002603_pt1 | contig 10875 bp, 6 predicted proteins | sample IncBWH26OmetaG_FD_160107 | JGI IMG/M metagenome (GOLD analysis project Ga0210385, IMG submission 160107) | Forest soil microbial communities from Barre Woods Harvard Forest LTER site, Petersham, Massachusetts, United States - Inc-BW-H-26-O ... | reverse complement strand
GTGGGAGACATGAGTAAGGTCGAGGTCGGCGTGCGGGAGCTGAATCTGGGCGAAGTGCACAAGATCGATGCTGACGGAAATCCGGTGCACTAGGAATCGGCGGTCGTTGATCAAGCAACGGTTGATGTGGGTGACACGTCGAGTGGCGCCCGCATGGGCCAGATAGCTTCTAAAGCAAGCTGCGGAGCCCCGGGGGCTAAAGTGTGCGCGACTCTTTCGCCCCGCAGGGCCTCGCCTTTTTTCCCACCTCCCACGGCTTACGCCGTGGGCTGCATTTTTACGCCGCTTCGCGGCTCGTAGGTGATTGAAGTCACAGACCTCATTCTGTCCAGTACGCGAAAATTGAAAGGTTGTCTTCGCGATTCGCACGAACCTATAACTCAGGTGGAACGAGCACCACTGAAGAAAACGAGGCATTATCTGTGAAAACGAAGAAGGGCGTCATTGGAATTCTGACCGGCGGAGGCGACGTACCGGGACTCAACCCTGCGATTCGCGCGGTGACTATTCGCGCGCTCCGTGAGGGATGTGAGGTGATCGGCATCCGTCGCGGATGGGCCGGATTGGTCGACATGGTCCGCGAAAAGGACTACGACAACAGTGAAAACTTCCAGACATTGTCTGAGGATTTGGTTAACCGCACCGGCCGCACGGGCGGTACGTTTCTGCATTCCTCGCGCACGAATCCCAGCAAGGTCAAGAAGGCCAGCGTTCCGCCACACCTGCAGTCCACTTATAACGCGGAGAAGAACGACCTGACACCGGAAGTCCTCAAGAATCTGGATTGGCTCGGGATCGACTACCTGATCCCGATCGGTGGCGATGACACTCTGAGTTATGGCGTGCGGCTTTATCAAGAGGGCGTAAAGGTCGTCGCCATTCCTAAGACGATGGACAACGACGTCCCCGGCACCGATTACTGCATCGGCTTCAGCACGTGCGTGACGCGAACCATCTCCATGACCAACAGCTTGCGCACCAGCGCGGGCTCACACGAACGCTTCATGGTCCTCGAAGTGTTCGGACGCTACGCTGGATTCACGGCCATGCTTCCCACGATGGCCGGAGCCGCGAACCGGTGCGTGATTCCGGAACACAAATTCGACATCGAGCGCCTCACCGAATTACTGGTTGCCGACCGACGAAAGAACCCCAGCCGCTATTCCGTCGTCCTGGTTTCGGAGGGAGCGATGTTCGAGGGGGGAGAAATGATCTTCGAGGCCGAGACCACCGACGCCTTCGGCCACAAGAAACTCGGCGGCATCGGAGATCTGGTTTCGGAGAAGCTGAAGGAACTCTCGCCCAAGTACAACAATGGCAAGGCAATCGACACGATTACCCAGAAGCTGGGGTACCTCGTGCGATGCGGCGATCCCGACGCGATCGACTCCATCGTCCCAATGGCCTATGGCAATCTCGCCCTCGATTTGCTGCTGAGCAAGATTCACGGACGACTGGTCGTTCTCAGGAACGGGCGCTACGACAACATGCCGATCGATACCGTGACCGCGAGCAAGAAGGTTGTCGACGTAAAAGCGCAGTACAACATCGAGCGCCTTCGTCCCCATTACAAGAGCTTTGAAATGAAGCCGCTCTTCATTATGACGACCGAAATGGGGTAGAGCGCTGCCCCGCGACTGAAACAACGATCAGGTGATCTCATGCGGGTGCACGAGATCACCTGAGGCCTTGCGCGAACGCCCACCTGATGTTTCCGGGAGCTACAAAATCCACCCAACGAATCTACCTAACCGACGACGCGCCTATAGGAGAGTCTGATGGGCGCAATCAGAAATATGAATTGGACGCACTTCCCGCCTGCGGATAGAAATCTTGGGCTAGAAGTGAACCGCCTCCAATCCACGGCTCACCAAGTATGAGCAGTAAGAGCATCAGCTGCATATGGGAAAAAGCTATCGAATCTGGCCCTCGCTTATTGGAGCCGTATCTGGCTGTCTTCTGATCGGGCTGGCCACATTCGTCTGCTATCGCCTGCAACTGAACCTCACCGTTACCAGCTTCGTTTACCTGGTGGTGGTTGTTCTTCAGTCTCTGGTGGGGAACTTCGCGTCATCGGCCATGGTCTCTCTGGTTGCCGTTTTGTGTCTGGATTTCTTCTTCACGACGCCGCTCTTTTCTCTCGAGGTCACCAACCCGCTGGACATTCTGGCTCTGATTTCGTTTTTGACTACTGGGCTGGTTATTACACGGCTGACGACTCGAGTGCGCGAAGAAGCAGCGATATCGGACCACCAACGGCGGCAGGTGAATCAACTGTACCGGCTGGCGCAGCGGCTACTGGCATTGGATCCCGAGAAGACTACGCACACACACTCGATCGAGTTGTTTCAGGATCTTCTTGACCTTCGGGCGGTGTGCCTGTTCGACGCCAAAGCGGAGATCCATTGCGCGGGCAATTCGGTGAATGGCCTGGCGGAGCGGACGAGGGCAGCGCATTCATCCGGTCGAGATACGGATGATCCGGGATCGAGCGTTCTCATTCGCTGTCTGGTCGCCGGTGGCCATAGAATTGGCGCGATCGGTTTCGAAGGCCTGCGCGATCCGGAACTGACGGCTGGGCCTCTCTCTGCTCTCGCTGCCGCCATGCTAGAAAGAACGCATACTTTTCACAGCGCAAGCCATGCCGCTGCTACCGCCCAAGCGGAGTTGTTTCGCGGGGCCGTGCTGGATGCCCTCGCCCACGAGTTCAAAACCCCGCTGGCCACCATTCTCGCCGCTGCCGGAGGTCTCCGCGAGGTTGGCCCTCTCAGCGCCGATCAGTCGGAGCTCACCGAGATCATAGAAACAGAGTCAGCCCGCCTGGGTGGGCTAACGTCTCGAGTGCTCGGAACCAGCCGGTTAGACCGAGAAGATGTGAAGCCGCGTCTCGATCGCACCGACATCACCGAACTTGTGGTCAACCTGGTGGAACAGTATTCGCGTCAGTGCGCGGACCGGCGTTTCTTCGTCACCAAAGGAGCCAGTGCGACGGAAGTGCTGGCGGATAGCGACTTGCTCCAACTTGCACTCCGGCAGTTGCTGGACAACGCCTGCAAGTATTCGCCGCCGGGCTCGGCGGTGAAGGTCTGTCTGGAATTGCAGAACGAGGAGGCAGCCGTCCGTGTGCTGAATAGCGGGACTGCGATTGGCGCGCATGAACGAACGCGGATTTTTGAACGTTTCTATCGCGGAGTGGAAGCGCGGCGTCTCGCACCCGGTTCTGGTCTGGGCTTGTATTTCGCGCACAAGATCGTGCAGGCCCATGGGGGCACCATGGAACTCGAGGACCAAAACGTCGCGACCGGGGAGGGTACCGCTTTCCGTCTGACGCTGCCTCTCGCCCAACCGGCTCAGTAAGGATCGTTTGCCTATGTCTACCGAACAGCTGAATGCTTTGCTGGTTGATGATGAGCCGTCGTTCCGGAGAGCGTTGCGGACGTCGCTGGCGGCCAGCGGGTTTGCGGTCGAGGAGGCTCCCAGTGGTGAAGAGGCAATCGCGATCCTGGCTCAACGTCCGTTCGATCTAATGCTGCTCGACATGAACATGCCGGGCGCCGGAGGAGTGGAAACCTGCCGCGAAGTCCGCTCGTTTTTGCCGCGGATCGGGATCGTGATGATCACCGTGCGTGATTCCGAAGGTGACATGGTGAAGGCGCTGGAGGCGGGCGCGGACGACTATCTCACCAAACCAGTCCGCTTACGAGAACTGGTGGCGCGGCTGCGGGCCGTATCGCGCAGGCTACACGCTGAAGATGCAGCCGAGTCGCTTGTTCTCCGCGTGGGCGATCTTGAACTCGACGTCAACCGCCGTCTGCTCTACCGCGGCGGCGAATTCGTTCATCTCACTCCCACGGAGTTTCATCTGCTCGCGCTCTTGATGCGCAATCAGGGCAGTCTCGTCACTCACGCCCAGCTGCTGCGTTCGATCTGGGGACCGGAGTATGGCACTGAGCTTGATTATTTACGCTCCTACGTGAAAGCACTTCGAAAGAAGATTGAGGAGAATCCTTCGCGGCCGAAGTATCTTCTGACCGAGCCTTGGGTCGGATACCGGCTGTGCAATCCTTCTCAGGCATATCCTGCTGTGCGCTGAGAAGTATTCTCGCGGAAGACTGCGGCCGCCTGAAGCAGACTCGCCCGCCTTATAAGAAACGCTTATCCAACCCAAACAAATTATGAATCCTGGTCTTCACGGATTCTTCATGCCCTGCCCTGTATTGTTCTCCGACCAAGAGAGCAGTGGATGCGAAGCAAGGCTCAACGAAACAGGGCCAGCATTCTTCACCGTTTGCAATGTTTCATGGCCGAGCCTTATGCACTCCATACGATTGTTTTACGCGATCTTTATGACTTTCTGGATGTAATCAGCTTTACCCTGACCGCGAAGGCGACGGGAACACCGAGTTCCGCTCGACGGACCTTCCGCCTTTGGTCCCAGAGATGCACTAACAAACCTAAATCAGCAGGAGATTGGGGCGTGATGACCATGAGTACTCATTTCTATCGGACGTTAACCGCTGTAGTTATGCCGTTTGCCCTGGGAACGATTCTGCTTTGTGCTCCACCCCAGCGCTGTGCTGCTCAGGCCCAACCACAGGCTGGCGCTCCGACGACACTTGCTGCGCTGCATGAACCCGCGGCCAGTGGTCCGGCTGGTGACGGAGGCACGACGAACAAGGCCACGCCAAGTGTGGCGGCACCCTCCCCCGATCCCGACATATCGCCCGCAGTCGCGAAACAGCTCGCCGCCATGCAGGCGGAAATTGAAGGGCTCAAAGCTCTGTTGTTGAAGAGCAATGAATCCGCCCCAACGTCGACACACGCTATGGCCCCATCGGCGATCGTAGCGCAGCCCACGCCCGCAATTGCGATCGCGAATCCGGCTCCGCCGGTGGCGCAGCAGGTTGCAGATACGGCGACCAAGTCCCAAACGCCGGCGCCGTCGGCCCCGTTTGCGTATGCAGACTGGACGTGGCTGAATGGTAACCCGCGCAACAAGGATGCTGTCTGGGATTCAGCATTCTTCACTCCAGAGATCCGCATGGACATCCATTACATCCAGGATCTCAACCATCCGAGGGACGACACCATGGGTGGCTCCACTGAGATATTCCGCTCGAACGAATTCCAGGTGGAGCAGATCAGCTTTGGCGGTAACTTCCACTGGCAAAATGTCAACGCTCGGATCTTGACCATGAATGGAATGTTCGGCGTCACCACGCCGCGCAACGACGCCAGTGCCGGACGCGGTCAATGGGACCTTCGTGGGGCCTACAAATACGTTTCTGAGGCGAACGCCGGCTATCACTGGGACGTAAACCACGGGCTGAATGTCGATGCAGGAATTTTCGTTTCCTACATCGGTCTTTTTAGTTACTACAATTTTGATAATTGGGCTTACCAGCCCTCCTACGTGTCATCGAACACACCTTGGTTTTTCAACGGATTGCGAATCCAATGGTTCCCCACGGACAAACTAAAAATTGAGCCCTGGATCATTAACGGGTGGCAATCCTACGGCAGGTTAGGAAGCAAGCCGGGGCTAGGTGGGCAGATCTTGTATCGTCCGAAGGCCTGGCTCTCTCTTGTCTTCAACAACTACGGCATGGGTGAAGACACTCTGGGCAACGGGAACGGCCAGTTCGGGCGCTCGCGCATCCACACCGATGACAGCGTTGAGGTGAAGTACTACGACCATCCCGAAAAGACCTTGGACAAAATGGCATTCTCTCTTACGGGCGATTTGGGTTGCGAGTACGGCGCAAGCGGATCGTTTGTCAGTGCACAAGGTCGAACCATCAATAACAACGTGAATTGCCACCACAACACGGCGACGAGCAGCAAGCAGACCTTCGCTGGCTGGATGCTCTACAACCGCTGGTGGTTCAAGAAGGACACCTACGGCCTCACCATTGGCGGAGGAGTGATGGACAATCCAGGGCGCTACCTGACTCTGCTTCCACCGATCAATGGCGCTGACGCCATCAGCGGCTCGCCCTATTTCACGCAGAACCCCGGTGATCCGTACAAAGCCTGGGATGGTTCGATCACCTTCGACTGGATGCCCAAACAGTACATCACGTTCCGAACGGAGTACGGGTACCGTCACGCGAACGTGCCTTACTGGACGGGTCGCGGTGGGATCACACCCGGAGTCAACGGCTTCCCCAGCACGGTTCCGAACCCAGGTGCCGGATCGGTGGTGGGAGGCACGACGTTCGTGCCGGGTCCATTCCTTTCCGCCACACCTGGCTTCACGTGTGTGGCTGGCAGCTCGGGTTTCTGCCCCGATCTGCGGAAAGATGAACCCAGCATACGGTACGCGGTCATGGTGAAGTTCTAGTCGGACGACGAAGGAGACGAGGCGACCATGCGCGACATGAACCGGAGCAACGTTGGACAGTTATTTTGCACTGCGGCGTTGCTCCGTTTCCTCTTTGTTCTTTTTTTGCCTGCGCTCCTGGCGATGGCGGGTTGCACCGCACACGCCGACCCGGCGGCAGAGGCGCCGCCGCCCGCAAACATCGTGCCGGGAGCGGATCCCGCATTATTTACCGTAGATCATCCCGAGCAGTTTCCGCTCATCACCGCGGTCGAACGTCCCACGACTTCCGAGTTGGTGGTTACGGGGGCGGTCACGCCTGATATTGCTCGCAACGTTCCTGTGGTCTCGCTCGCTTCGGGGCGCGTCGTAGCCATTCACGCGCGACTGGGCGACACCGTAAGAAAAGGCCAGCTGTTGCTGACCATTCGAAGCGATGATGTGGCGGGCGGCTTCGACGCCTATCGGAAGGCCATTGCCGATGAACTGCTCGCACGCAAGCAGTTGAATCGCGCGGTGGACCTGTATGCCCATGGCGCCATCGCACAACAAGATCTCGAGGTTGCGCAAGATGCCGCGGATGATGCCAAGGTTACCCTCGAGACCGCCACGGAACATCTTCGCCTGCTAGGCAATGATCCTGACAAACCCATGGGCATTGTGGACATCGTCGCTCCCACCTCGGGCGTGATCACCGATCAGCAGGTAACCAACGCTGCGACCGTGCAAGCTTACTCATCGCCGAGCCCGTTTACGATTTCCGATCTCTCGTCAGTATGGATTGTCTGCGACGTGTACGAGAATGACCTGCCGAATGTCCGACTCGGAGATACCGCGGAGATCACCCTGAATGCTTATCCCGGCCGCGCGCTGAAGGGGAGAGTGAGCAACATTGGCGCCGTGCTCGACCCTAGTATTCGCACTGCGAAAGTGCGCCTCGAACTCGAGAATCCCGGAATGATGCGGCTGGGGATGTTTGCGAAAGCCACGTTCCGCGGCCAAACCGTAGAGATGCACACGATTGTCCCAGCATCCGCGGTGCTGCGCATGCACGATCGCGATTTTGTTTTCGTCCCAGCGCCCGACAAAAAGTTTCGCCGCGTGGAAGTCGTCAGTGGAGACGTGCTGACCGAGAACACGAGTTTGCAGGAAATCAAGTCAGGCCTCAAGCCAGGGCAGCAAGTAGTCACGAACGCGCTGGTGTTGGACCACGTGCTCGCTCAATAACGGATGGAGCAAGCGTATCCGGCTTCGCGAGTGCGGCTCATGGCAGACATTCCAGAGCAGTGACCGTCAAGAGCGGTTGAGCCGGCGCATCGGCAGGCAGGACAGGACAAGGAATGATTCGGGCCCTCGTAGACTTTGCGCTGAATAACAAGTTCGTCGTTCTGGCCATCGCCATCCTGCTGGCCGGGTGGGGAGCCATCTCGTTCCACAACCTTCCCGTCGAAGCCTATCCCGACATCGCTGACAACTACGTGACGGTTATCACTCAGTGGCCGGGCCGATCGGCAGAAGAGGTGGAACAGCAGGTCACGATCCCGATCGAGATTCAGATGTCGGGAATGCCGCACATGAGCTTTCTGCGCTCCGAATCAATCTTCGGCCTGTCGTACGTGATCATGATCTTCGACGACACCTCGGTGAATGATTGGAATCGCCAGAAAGTGCTAGAAAGGTTAACTCAGGTCAACCTCCCGCCCGGGCAAAATCTTCAGCCGCAGATCGGGACCGACTGGAGCACCACCGGTCAAATCTACTGGTACACGTTGCGCAGCACAAACCCCCGCTACGACCTGATGGAACTCAGGTCGATCGAAGACTGGGTTCTGCTGAAGCAGTTCAAGTCCGTTCCGAATGTCGTGGATGTTTCTGATTTCGGTGGCACAGTACGCGAGTATCAGGTTCGTGTCGATCCCAATAAGCTCGTTTCCTACGGATTGAGCATCGGCCAAGTCGAGCAACAACTCGCTAATAACAATATCAACGCCGGCGGTAGCTTTGTCGAGGTCGGCATGCAGCAGATGAATGTCCGCGCACTCGGCCTGTTTACACGCGTGCGCGACATTGAGGACACCGTTCTAAAGACCCAGACCGGAACCGCTCTCCGGGTGAAAGACATCGCTGAAGTGACGCAGGGCCCGAAGATTCGTTTGGGTCATATGGCCAGAGCGAATCATATGGAGGACGGGCGCATCATTGACGAACCCGACGTGATTCAGGGCGCGGTACTGCTGCGCAAGGGCGCCGAAGAGCAGCCCACGCTCGACGCGATTCACAAGAAAGTCGACGAACTTAACAACGGCCTCCTGCCCCCGGGCGTGAAGATCATTCCCATGCTCGACCGCAGCGATCTTCTCCATTTCACGCTGCACACCGTCATGCACAATCTGGCGGAGGGCATGATTCTGGTCAGCGTGATTCTGTTCCTGTTTCTGTTGAACGTGCGCGCCGCGCTCATCGTCGCGCTGACGATTCCCTTTTCTCTACTGTTCGCGTCGATCTGGTTGGACTTGAGCCACATTCCGGCGAATCTTCTTTCTCTGGGCGCGCTGGATTTTGGCATGGTAGTCGACGGCGCGGTCGTCATGGTCGAAAACATTGTTCGGCACATGAGCCGCCTGAACCACAACGGGCATGGACCAGGAAGCAAGAAGACGCCCGCGGAGGCGATTCGCGAAGCTGCGCACGAAGTGCAGCGCCCGGTTTTCTATGCGATCGCCATCATCATCACCGCCTATTTGCCAATCTTCACGCTGCAACGCGTGGAGGGGCGGCTCTTCCGGCCCATGGCGTGGACGGTCGCGCTCGCGCTGCTCGGCGCCATGACGTTTTCAGTTCTCGTCGCGCCCGTGTTGGCTGGCATATTTTTTCGCAACGGCGTCCATGAACGCCGCAACCGCGTGCTGGATTACCTTACGGAACGCTACCGCCTGCGACTCCGCTGGGCAGTTGAGCATCGGTGGGTGGTGGCTGCCGTTGGCATCGCTGCGTTGGCCGGTACGCTTTACTTGGGGTTCGGGGGCGTCATTGGCGCGGAGTTCTTGCCTCACCTCGACGAGGGCGCGATTTGGGCACGTGGCACATTGGCGAATAGCACAAGTCTCTCGGAAGGCGAAAAGTTCACGACCAATGAGCGCTACGTCTTCGCTTCGTTTCCGGAAGTAAAAACAGTGGTGTCGGAAGTGGGCCGCCCCGACGACGGAACCGAGACTGGAGGATTCGGTAACACGGAATACTTCATCGACCTGAAACCGAAGGATCAGTGGCGGCATGTGTTCCACCGCAACAAGGAGGAGTTAATTGCAGCCATGAGTCGCGCGGTGGAGAAATACCCCGGCGCGATCTGGAATTTCTCCCAGCCCATCGAAGATAACGTCGGAGAAACGATGACGGGTACCAAGGGTTCTCTGGCGCTCAAGATCTTCGGCGACGACCTGAAGACGCTCGAACAGAAAGGCGAGGAAGTCACTGCCGTCATGTCGAACATACCGGGCATGCATGACGTCAAGCTGTTGCGCGATTTCGGTCAGCCGAATCTCGACTTGACGATTGACCGCCGCCAGGCTGCTCGTTTCGGAATCAACGTGACCGACATTCAAGACGCGGTTCAGACCGCGGTCGGAGGAAATGCTGTGAGCCAAGTGCTGATCGGCGAGCAGCGCTACGATGTAGTCGTTCGATATCAGGCGCCTTACCGCAACACGCAACAGGCAATCGAAAGAGTTCGTCTGCTCTCTCCCACGGGCGAACGCGTGTCTCTGGCGCAATTGACCAGCGTCGAAGTCAAGGACGGCGCGTACGACATCTTCCGCGAAGGAAACATCCGTTACGTGGCAGTCACTTTCAACGTGAGAGGACGCGATCTTGGAACCACTGTCGAGGATGCGATCAAACAGATCGGCCAGAAGGTGAAACTACCATCGGGCTACAGCCTTGGCTGGTCGGGCGAATACGAGAGCGAAAAACGCGCGGAGGCGCGGCTGGCCTTGATCGTTCCGCTGACAATCCTCGTCATCTTCATCATCCTCTACACCATGTTTCGCTCGTACAAATGGGCTCTCCTCATTTTGCTGAACGTCGGGCTAGCCCGTGTCGGTGGTTTCCTGGCCCTGCTTGTGACGGGAACGTATCTTAGCGTGTCCTCGGGCGTGGGAATGCTCGCTCTGTTTGGAGTCTCAGTGCAAACCGGCGTGATCATGCTCGAATACATCAACCAGCTACGATCCCGCGGTTATTCCATCGCAGATGCCGCCGTCGAAGGCGCCGTCCTGCGGCTTCGCCCCATCATGATGACGATGTTGGTGGCTACGCTCGGACTTCTGCCCGCGGCACTCTCGCATGACATCGGATCAGATTCGCAACGGCCCTTCGCAATTGTGATCGTGGGCGGTCTGATTTCTGATTTGCTTCTTAGCATCGTTCTGTTGCCCACGTTTTATGTCTGGATCGCGCGAGATGGCGATCAACTTCCAGAACCGGAGGCAGCCCTTGAATAGTTTTGGCCTCTTTCGGAAGGTCCTTGGGAATGGCGTGCTCGCTGCACTGTTGTG
>Ga0210385_10002602_pt1 | contig 10878 bp, 5 predicted proteins | sample IncBWH26OmetaG_FD_160107 | JGI IMG/M metagenome (GOLD analysis project Ga0210385, IMG submission 160107) | Forest soil microbial communities from Barre Woods Harvard Forest LTER site, Petersham, Massachusetts, United States - Inc-BW-H-26-O ... | reverse complement strand
CTCCCGGGCCACCACCGCACCCGCCGCCAGCGCCCGCTGGTAGTGCGACTCGATGTCATCGACGTAGACGAACAGGCCCTGGGTGACCGCGCCGTTCAAGGACTTGGGCGAGCGGGCCGAGGTGGGCCCATGTGAGCGTTCACCCGCCACCATGACCACGCCTTCGCCGAAGGTCAGCTCCGAATGCATGATCCCGCCGGCGCCGTCCGGTACCTTGATCCGCACCGCAAAGCCGAAGGCCGCCACCAGCCAGTCGATGGCGCGAACCGGATCCTGGTAGGCCAGGGAGGAGGACATCCGGGGCCAGCCCGGCGGGGTTGGACGAGTCGCCTGTGAGGTCATGAGCCACTCCTTGCTTCCGCCGTATGTTCGGCCAGAATCCGCGCCCTATGCAACGTCCCCTGCCCATCAACGCCCATGCGGCCGACATCACGGCGTCGCTGGCCACTCATCCGGTCATCATCGTCTGCGGGGCCACCGGCTCGGGCAAATCCACGCAGCTGCCCAAGCTGTGCCTTGCAGCCGGGCGCGGACTCAACGGCATGATCGGCCACACGCAGCCCCGGCGCATCGCGGCGCGGGCGCTCGCGAACCGGATCGCCGCGGAGCTCGGGACGCGGGTGGGCGCGTTGGTCGGCTGCCAGGTTCGCTTCGAGGACCGCAGCGGTCCGGACTGCCGCATCAAACTGATGACCGATGGCATCCTGCTGCGGCAGCTGACCTTTGATGCGGAACTGTCTGCGTATGACACCCTCATCATCGATGAGGCCCACGAGCGCAGTCTCAATATCGACCTGCTGCTGGGCGCCCTGAAGCGGCTGTGCGCGCGGCGCGCGGACCTGCGCGTCATCATCACCTCCGCAACCATCGATACTCGGCGGCTGGCCGAATTCTTCGACGGCGCTGCGGTGATCGATGTCGAAGGCAGCAGCTTTCCGGTCGACGTGCGTTACCGGCCGCTCGCGGCGGCGGATGAGGACAGTGCGGAGCTGTCGCTGCCCGAAGGGATCGTCGCGGCGGTGCGTGAGCTGTCCAATGCCGATCTTGATCCCCACGGTGACATCCTGGTGTTTCTGCCGGGTGAAAAACACATCCGTGAAGCCGCCCAGGCGCTGCAACGCGCGCGGCTGCCGCAGCTCGAGGTGATGCCACTGTACGCGCGCCTCACGTCGCAGCAGCAGGAGCGGATCTTCGAGGCGCATAGCGTGCGCCGCGTCATCCTGGCCACCAACGTCGCGGAGACCTCGTTGACCGTGCCCCAGGTGCGGCATGTGATCGACAGCGGCCTGGCGCGCATCAGCCGCTACAGCGTCCGCGGCAAGGTCCAGCGGCTGCCGCTCGAGCCGGTGTCCAAGGCGAGCGCCAACCAGCGCCGCGGCCGCTGCGGGCGCGAGGCGCCGGGCATCTGCATCCGGTTGTATTCGGAAGAGGACTTCCAGGGCCGCGAGGAGTTCACCCCCCCGGAGATCCTGCGCACCCACCTGGCGAGCGTGCTGTTGCAGATGGCCGCCTCGCACCTGGGCGATGCCGAGGAGTTTCCCTTTCCGGACCCGCCCGACACGCGCCAGATCAATGACGGAGTGCGACAGCTGCAGGAACTGGGGGCCATGGATGAGCGCCGTCGCATCACGCAACTCGGCCGGCGCATCGCCTCCCTCCCCTGCGATCCGAAGCTCGGCCGGATGCTGCTGGCAGCGGCGCGGCTGCACTGTCTGTCGGAGATGCTCATCATCACCGCCTTCCTGGCCGCGCAGGACCCGCGCGAGCGCCCCGCCGAGGCGCAGGCCCAAGCCGATGAGGCCCACGCGAGCCATGCGGATCCGCGTTCGGATTTCGTGACCGTGCTGACCCTGTGGCAGCGCTTTCACGAACAGGCCGACAGTTTGAGCGGCTCGAGCCTGCGCCAGTGGTGTCGCGAGAATTTCCTGTCCTTCATGCGGCTGCGCGAGTGGCAGGATCTGCATGCACAGCTGCGCGGGGCCGCGCAGGATCTGAACCTGAAGCGCAATGAGGCCGCGGCGAATCCGGCGGATCTGCATCGCGCCATCCTGTCCGGTCTGCTCGGCGCCATCGGCGTGCTGGATGAGCGGCGCGAATACCAGGGCGCACGCGGCACGCGCTTTGTGATCGCGCCGGGCACGCCACTGGCCGCGAAGCCCCCGAAGTGGGTAGTGGCTGCAAATCTGCTCGAGACCACCCGGTTGTATGCGCGCATGGTTGCTGCCGTGCAGCCGGGCTGGATCGAAGGCGTTGCCGGTCACCTGCTGCGCCGGGAATACTCCGACCCACACTGGGTGAGCTCCCGCGGCCAGGTCAGCGCCTATGAGTCCGTGACCCTCTATGGACTGACGCTGGCCAGTGGCCGCCGCGTCAGCTACGGCGCGATCGCGCCGTCCGCGGCGCACGAGATTTTCGTGCAGGAGGCACTGGTCGCGGGACGCAGCCACATCGAGGCACCCTTCGTGGCCGCCAACCGCAGGCTTCTGGCCGAGGTGGAGGGACTCGAGGCACGCATCCGGCGCCGCGACATCCTGGTGGATGAATCCACCCAGGCGCAGTTCTACGCCAGCCGCATTCCGCAGCACGTGAATTCCGTGGCCGGCTTTCTCAGCTGGTGGCGCGAAGCCGCCCGCACCGCCCCGGAGGCGCTGCATATGAGCCTCGCCGACCTGTGCCGCCGCGAGGCGCCCGAAGCGGCGGGGGAATATTTTCCACCGACCATGAGCGTTGCCGGAAATCATCTGCCGCTGAGCTACCTGTTTGAACCCGGTGCCGCCGACGATGGCATCACGCTCAGCGTTCCCGAACAGCTGCTCGAGGAACTCGACAGCGAGCAGCTCGCCTGGCTGGTGCCGGGTGTGCGCGTCCAAAAGATTGCCGAACTGTTCAGATCGCTGCCCAAGTCGATCCGCCGCCAACTGGTGCCGGTGACCGACCAGGCGCGGCTCGCACTCGATGCCGTGACTGCCGGCCCGCTGCCGCCCTTCCACGGCTGGCTCGCCGCCTGGATCACGGCGCGTGCGGGAACGCCGGTCACGGCGGCCGATCTGGCCGCGACGATCCTGCCGGATCATCTGCGACTGAACGTGCGCGTCCTCGGACCCCAGGTGCTGGCCGAGGGCCGCGATCTGGCGCAGCTGCGGCGCGAGCTGCGGGGTACAGCGCGCGCGGCGTCGCGACCCGCAGACCTTCCGGTCTCGCGCAGCTGGGACTTCGGCCCGCTGCCGGAGGTACGCACCGCGCTGCGCTCAGGCGTCAGCTTCAATGTCTGGCCGGCCGTGCGCGATACCGGCACCGCGGTCACGGTGGTCGAGACCCGCAGCCTCGCTGAAGCGCAGGATGTCTCACGCACCGGCCTGACGCGCCTGGCGGTACTGGCGCTGCCGCAGCTGGCACGCCATGTCACCCAGCGCATCCGGAACGAGCCGGCGCTGGTGCTTCTGGCGCAGGGCCTGCCCGGTTCGCGTCCGCTCGCCGTGGCAACCGCGGAGCGAATCTTTCAGGAATGCTTTTTTGCTGCAGACCTCGACCTGCCGCGGGACAGCGAAGCCTTCACGGAGCGGCTCGACGCGCGGCGCGGCGAGCTGGAGGCCGTCGCGACTCGCTTCATCAGTTTGATTCGCAGCATTCTCGAGGAACGCCGCGCCGCGCGTGCCGCGATCGACGCCCTGCAGGGCCACGCCTTCGCGCCCGCGGTCGCGCAGATGCGGGCGCAGCTCGATGCGTTATTCGGCGAAACCTTTCCGGCAACACCCGCGCAACCGTGGTTCAACCAGCTGCCGCGTTACCTGAAGAGCATTGCGCGCCGGGCCACGCGCCTGAGCACAAATCTTGAGCGCGACCTCGCGCTGGGGGCCCGCATCCGTCCCTTCGAGGAGCAGTGGCGCGCGCTTTCGCAGCAGGCCGTGCCGGTGGCGGCCGCGCCCGCCCTGCAGCAGCTGCGCTGGATGCTGGAGGAGTTCCGGGTGTCACTGCACGCCCAGGAGCTGCGCACCCTCATTCCGGTTTCCGAAAGACGGCTGCAGGAGCAGGTCGAGCGGATCCGGCATCCACAGGGGTAACATCAGCCCTCACGCTCGGGGTGCAGGAGGGGAACGCATGTCGACCGACACGATGGGGAGTGCCTACGGCCGAGCACCGGCGCACTTCAATGAGACGCTCGCCGCGGTAGGACCGGGAACACCCTGCGGAGAGCTGCTGCGCCGTTACTGGCAACCGGTCGCCCTGTCCGACAGTGTCCAGTCGGTGCCACGCAAGGTGCGCATCCTTGGCGAGGATCTGATCCTGTTCCGCGATCACCGGGGCCGCGCCGGGCTGCTCTATCCACGCTGCATGCATCGCGGCACCTCCCTGTATTACGGACGCATCGAGCCGGAGGGCATCCGCTGCTGTTATCACGGCTGGCTGTTCGATGTGCAGGGCAATTGCCTGGATCAGCCGTGCGAACCGGATCACGGCCGCCATCGCGAATCGGCGCGCCAGCCCTGGTACCCGGTGCAGGAGCGATACGGGCTGGTGTTCGCGTACCTGGGGCCACCGCAGAAGCGCCCGGTACTGCCGGCGTACGACAATCTCGAGACGCTGGCCCCAGGTGAGACCCTCTGGCACAGCTACGGCGGCTTCGGTGCGACCGGCGATGATTCGCTGTCAGTCGTGCCCTACAGCTGGCTCCACATGAATGACAATGTGATGGACCCGTTCCACGTGCAGGTGCTGCATTCGACCTTCAGCACCGTTCAGTTCGTGCCGCAATTCGCGGTGATGCCGCAGGTCGACTTCTTTGCGACCGAGGCCGGGGTCTGCTACTCGGCGATCCGCCAGTTGCCCGACGGTCGCCAGGTGGACCGGGTCTCCTCGTGGCTGCTGCCGAACATCATGAGTGTGCCGGACGTGACGCTCAAGGCAGGTCCCTCGAGCGGCGTCTCCTGGGTGGTGCCGGTCGACGACACGCACTACGTGCAGGCCATGGTCGCCCGTGTTCCCAAGGACGCGCCGTTTCGCAACATGCTGTTCAACGGCAAGACCTGGGGCCAGATGACCGAGGCCGAACATCGCGATACACCCGGGGACTTCGAGGCTCAAGCGGGACAGGGGCCGATCACGCTGCACTCCGATGAACATCTGGTGACGTCGGATCGCGGTATCATGATGCTGCGACGGATGCTGCTCGAGCAGATGGAAGTCGTGGCTGCCGGGGGGGATCCCACGGGCGTGACGTTTGATGGCGACGCCGCCGTGGTGAAGGTCCGGTCCGGAAATTTTTATCGCGCCAAACAGGCGGTCGGCTGAATCATGTTGCGACTGAGGTTCTACTCACCCGGAGAGGGTTCGGCGGAGAGCATCGAGCCGGGCGAGTTCTTCCGCTTCATCGGCAGCATGCTGTGCCGGGGTGCGGCCAATGACGCCGTGGCGACCTGGATGACCCGCTGGCTGCTGCGCGATGCGGAGTTCACCCGGGCCGAGTCCCTGGATCCGGTGGTCATCTATTTTGAGAACAATGCGGGCCTGGCCTCCTGTGCCTACGGTCCGTTTGAAGGGCTGCACGTCACCGATGGCGCGGCGTGGGCGGGCAGCCGGCAGCTGGCCCGCCTGGATCCGCAGACCCTGCTGTGGCACCCACCCCGGGCGCCCGATGGCTGGGCCTCGCTGCTGGTCGCCCCACCCGGCCGATCCCGCTTTGACCTGGCCGGCGACCGGGGCCGACGGGGGCAGGCGGGCCGGGCGTAGCCGTAAGGTTGGCGCCAGGCGAGGCTCCGGAAACGCGCTTAAAAAACAGCGGGGTGCAGCCGGTGACCCCCGGGCAGCACTTCGTTAATCCAACACATTCTGTTACGCAACCCGTGACATCCTGCATGCTAATCTTCGGCTCCGCGTAGCCGGGGCAGTATCTGCGGGCGAGCTCTTGAGCCGAAACTTGAGTCCAGTCCGGGTGTTACACGAGTACCAGAATTGAACGCCACGCGGCTTCTACAAATGACAACGAAGACGTTGCGGCGCGGACACGGACGCGTGGGCGATGTGCGATTTTTCGACTTGCGGGGAACATGTGCTGAAAGAAACTGAGCCCGAGATCACCGAGGTTTCCACTGGCGACCGATGGGGGTTCCTGGGCCGTCATCGTCTGCTCATTATTGTTGCGCTCATCGTGGTGGGCGGCGGCGCGTGGTTCCTGCACCGTGCCAAGCAGGAGAACGCCGCGAGTGCGCGCGCCACCTTCAATTTCCGCAACAACGCCGTGGCGGTATCCGTCGCGACCGTCAAACGCGGCGATATCGTGGTGCGGATTCCCGGGTTGGGCACCGTCACCTCGCTGCGGACCGTGACGTTGAAAACGCTGGTCACCGGCATCATGGAGAAAGTCAATTTCAAGGAAGGTCAGTTGGTCAAACAGGGTGAACTGATCGCCGTGGTTGACCCGCGGCCGTACGAGGCCGCCCTGGCGCAGGCGAAGGCGACGCTGGCGCGCGATGAGGCGCTGCTGGCCGATGCGCACCTGGACATGAAGCGCTACGAGGATCTGATCAAGCAGGATTCGGTATCGCAGCAGCAGGTGGATACGCAGCGCGCGACCGTCGGCCAGGATGAGGGCACCGTGGCCTCCGACAAGGCGGCCGTGAAGACGGCCGAACTGAATCTCGCCTACACGCAGATCACCTCCCCCGTCGATGGGCGAATCGGTCTGCGGCAGGTGGACCCGGGCAACTACGTCACCCCCGGGGATGCCAATGGCATCGTCGTGGTCACTCAGCTGCATCCGATCTCGGTACTCTTTACGGTGCCGGAGGACAATGTGCCGAGCATCATGGCCCAGACCAAGGCCGGCGCGGTTCTGCCCGTGGAGGCCACCACCCGTGGCACGCAGCACCTTGCGGACGGCACGCTGTCCAACACCGACAATCTGATTGACGTCACGACCGGCACCTTGAAGCTGCGCGCCCAATTCGATAACACCGACGGGGTGCTGTTCCCCGGGCAGTTCGTCAACGTCTCGCTGGTGGTCAACACCCTCAAGGATCAGCTGATCGTGCCCGCATCGGCAGTGCGCCGCGGTGCGCCCAACGGCGTGCAAAGCGCCTTCGTCTATGTGGTCAACCCGAACAACACCGTCACGGTCAAACCCGTGGTGCTGGGCCAGTCGGATGGGGAGATCCAGGGAGTGGTATCGGGCATCGACGTCAATGATGTGGTGGTGACCGATGGCGGCGACCGCCTGCGCGATGGCGCCGAAGTGCAGCTACCGGATGCCACGGCCGCCGAAGTCGCGAAGGCCCGTGCGCAGGCCCAGGCCGAACGCAAGACTCAGCCGCGGTTTCCCAATGGCCGCAAGCGCAAGGGTGGCTTCAACGGGCCTCCCGGCGGTTTTGGACCACCCGGCGGCGGCGGCGGCAGACCTCCCGGCGGTGGCTGATGGCCGCCTGCTCGCGGGCTAGCATATGAATCCGTCACGTATATTCGTCCTGCGGCCGGTGGCGACCACGCTGCTGATGATCGCGATCCTGGTCGTCGGCATGCTCGGCTACACCGAGCTGCCCCTGGCCGCGTTGCCGGAAGTCTCCTATCCGACCATCCAGGTCCAGACCTTTTATCCCGGCGCGAGCCCCGAGGTCATCACCTCCTCGATCACCGCGCCGCTGGAGAAGCAGTTCGGACAGATGCCGGGCCTGAATCAGATGTCCTCCACCAGCTCCGCGGGTGCCTCGGTCATCACCCTGCAGTTCACCCTGGCGCTGGCCATCGACATCGCCGAACAGGAGGTGCAGGCCGCGATCAACGGCGCGCAGAACCTCCTGCCCCAGGATCTGCCCGCGCCGCCCATCTACGCCAAGGTGAACCCCGCCGACGCTCCGGTGCTGACGCTCGGCGTGACCTCCGAGGTGATGCCGCTGACGCAGGTCGAGGACATGGCCGACGTGCGCATCGCCGAGAAGATCTCGCAGGTGAAGGGTGTGGGCGTCGTCAGCATCAGCGGCGGCCAGCGTCCGGCGGTGCGCGCCGTGGTCAACCCGCGCGCCCTGGCCGCCTACGGGCTCAATTTCGACGACCTGCGCACCACCATCAGCGTCGCCAACGAAAACGGGCCCAAGGGGACCTTCGACGGGCCGACGCGCTCGTACACCATCAACAGCAATGACCAGCTGCGCAGCGCCAAGGAATACTCCGATATCGTCATCGCGTACCGCAACGGCGCGCCGGTGCGGCTCAAGGATGTCGCCACGCTGCTCGAGGCGCCCGAGAACACCAAGCTCGGCGCGTGGATGAACACCACTCCCGCGCTGATCATCAACGTGCAGCGCCAGCCCGGCGCCAACGTCGTCGATGTGGTCAACCAGGTCAAAGCCATGCTGCCGGGCCTCGAGACCACGCTACCGGCAGGCGTGGTCGTCAGGGTACTCACTGATCGCACCGTGACCATCCGCGCGTCGATCAAGGATGTGCAGTTCGAGATGATCCTGGCAGTGCTGCTGGTGGTGCTGGTCATCTTCCTGTTCCTGCGCGACCTGCGCGCGACCCTGATTCCCAGCCTCTCGGTGCCGCTGTCCCTGATCGGCACCTTCGCGGTCATGTACCTGGCCGGCTACAGCCTCAACAACCTGTCGCTCATGGCCCTGACCATCGCCACCGGCTTCGTGGTCGATGATGCCATCGTGATGATCGAGAACATCTCCCGCTACATCGAGGCCGGCGAGCCACCGCTCGATGCCGCGCTGAAGGGCGCCGGACAGATCGGGTTCACCATCATCTCGCTGACGGTGTCGCTGCTGGCCGTGCTCATTCCGCTGCTGTTCATGCAGGATGTGGTCGGACGGCTGTTCCGCGAGTTCGCGGTGACCCTCGCCGTGACCATCATCATCTCCGCGGTCGTCTCGCTGACACTGGTGCCGATGATGTGCGCGCTGCTGCTCAAGCAGCGCAGTGCGGACGACGGCCACGTCGATCACTCCAAGTGGCTCGACTCCACCATCGCCTGGTACGGGCGCCAGCTCACCTGGGTGCTGGATCACCAGCGGCTGACGCTGAACGTGGCGATCGCAACGCTGCTGGTCACGGCAGGTCTGTACATCCTGATCCCCAAGGGCTTCTTCCCGGATCAGGACACCGGCCTCATCCAGGGCGTGTCGGCGGCGACGGAGTCGATCTCCTATGAGTCCATGGCGGTGCGTCAACAGGCGCTGGCCGCCGCGGTGCTCAAGGACCCTGATGTCGTGAGCCTCTCGTCGTTCATCGGCGTGGACGGCAACAATGTGACGCTCAACAGCGGCCGCTTCCTGATCAACCTCAAGCCGCGCGACGAGCGCAGCGCCACCGTCACCGATGTGATCCATCGCCTGCAGCAGGAAACCTCCATGGTGCCGGGCATCACCCTGTACATGCAGCCCTCGCAGGATCTGTCGCTGGACAACACGGTCAGCCGCACGCAGTACCAGTTCATTCTCGAGAGTGCCAGCGCCACGGACCTTGAGACCTGGACGCCGAAACTCGTGACGGCCCTGCGCGCCCGCCCCGAGCTGGCCGACGTGGTCAGCAATCTCGAGGACAACGGCATGGCCGCCTACATCAACATCGACCGCGATACGGCGGCGCGGCTGGGTGTGAGCGTGGGCACGGTGGACAATGCGCTCTACGATGCCTTTGGCCAGCGCATCGTCTCGACCATCTTCACCCAGTCCAACCAGTACCGCGTCATCATCGAGGCCGACCCGAAGAGCTACGCCTCCACCGACTCCATCCAGTCGCTGTACGTGCCCTCCGCCGCCGGCGGCCAGGTGCCTCTATCGGCGCTGGCCACGGTGCAGATCCAGGCGAAGCCCCTGCTGATCAATCATCTGGCCCAGTTTCCAGCGGCCACGGTGTCCTTCAACCTCGCCCCGGGCGCCTCGCTGGGTGCGGCCGTGGATGCCATCGAGAAAGTGGAGCAATCGCTGGGCATGGCGTCGAGCATCTCCACGACCTTCGAAGGCGCCGCGCTCGCCTTCCGCAACAATCTGTCCAATGAACTGCTGCTGCTGCTGGCCGCGGTGGCCGTCATGTACATCGTGCTGGGCGTGCTGTACGAAAGCTTCATCCACCCGGTCACGATTCTTTCGACCCTGCCCTCGGCAGGCATCGGTGCACTGCTGGCATTGATCGTGTTCGGCGATGATCTGACCATCATCGCGCTGATCGGCATCATCCTCCTGATCGGTATCGTCAAGAAGAACGCGATCCTGATGATCGACTTCGCCATCGACGCGGAACGCAATCAGGGCATGGCGCCCCGCGAGGCCATCTACCAGGCGTGTCTGCTGCGCTTCCGTCCCATTCTGATGACGACGGTGGCCGCCATCTTCGGCGCCCTGCCCCTGATGTTCGGCACCGGCACGGGCTCGGAGCTGCGTCATCCGCTGGGAGTGACCATTGTCGGTGGCCTTTTGGTGAGCCAGGTGCTGACACTGTTCACGACCCCGGTCATTTATCTGGCTTTCGACCGGATCGCGAAGCGGATCGGGCGCAAGTCAGAGGCCTCCGAGACCCACGGACCGCTGGCGGACCAGGCAACGTGAACATCTCCGCCCCGTTCATCGCGCGGCCGGTCGCGACCATCCTGCTGACCATCGGGCTGGCCTTGGCGGGCGGGGCCGCGTTCGACCTCCTGCCGGTCGCACCGCTGCCGAAGATCGACGTACCGGCCATCTTCGTGTCAGCGAGTCTGCCGGGCGCCAGCCCGGAAGTGATGGCCGCGACCGTGGCCACGCCGCTGGAACGGCACCTCGGCGCCATCTCCGACGTCGATGACATGACCTCCACCAGCAATGTCGGCAGCAGCAACATCCAGCTGACCTTCGGCATCGACCGGGACATCGACGGCGCGGCCCGCGACGTGCAGGCCGCGATCGAAGC
>Ga0210385_10002601_pt1 | contig 10879 bp, 14 predicted proteins | sample IncBWH26OmetaG_FD_160107 | JGI IMG/M metagenome (GOLD analysis project Ga0210385, IMG submission 160107) | Forest soil microbial communities from Barre Woods Harvard Forest LTER site, Petersham, Massachusetts, United States - Inc-BW-H-26-O ... | reverse complement strand
GCGGCGTGAATCGTAGCTGGAAATTTTGCGCGTCGCCGTGGTCATGTTTCCCTTTTCGGCGTGAATCTCATAGTCGACGTTCGGGTCGAGGCCGCTGAAATGGTAGGCGCCCTTCTCGTCGGTGAAATAGGTTTTGACGGCCTGGGTCTTGGAGTTCAGCAGATAGACGGTGCTATTGGCAGCCGGATTGTCGCCATTGTCGACAACCGTTCCGTGGACGGTGCGAAGCTCCGACTTATTATCCTGAGCGATGACGGCTGCAGACGCGAATAGGCAAAACAAGGCGAGGCACAGCACAAAAGCGCGCTCATAGGTCCTAGTTTTCATTTTCGCTTCGCTTTCATTCGGAGGCGCATAAGGCCCCCGGAAGGCTTCCATTCTCTTAGATGAAACGCAGGCGGGTTTGGCTGCAAGCCCTATTTATTCTTCGTCTTCCGGGGAATCGTCGTCGGCCTCGTCTTCTTCCTCATCGTCGTCATCTTCTTCCGACTCTTCCTCTTCGTCATCCTCATCGTCGTCTTCGGAAAGGACAATAACGTGAACGGGATGAGTCTGCGTCACTTCGAGTTCGGCGTCGCACTCCGGGCAGGCGAGAATTTCGCCTTCTTCCACTTCGTCTTCGTCGAGATCGATTTCAGCGTCGCATTCGGGGCACTTCGTCACGTGACTCAGCTCCTTCCAGAGGGGCATTCTTGAAAGAGTATTATATACCGCGCGTGTCAAGGTTTAGACGAGGTTTGCTTAATGGTGACGACGAGCCGTGAATATCCGGAACGACCAATTGTTGGCGTAGGCGGTGTGACGATTCAAGACGGCCGCGTGCTGCTCATACGGCGCGCGTTTCCGCCGCTGCAAGGCGAGTGGTCGATTCCCGGCGGTGGATTGGATGTAGGAGAGACGATCGTCGAAGGTGTGCGCAGGGAGTTGATGGAAGAGACTGGCATCGCAGTGCGCGTGCTGGAGCACATCGAGACGCTCGAGAGGATTGTTTACGACGAACAAGAGCGCGTGCGATATCACTTCGTGATTATCGACTACCTGTGCGAAGCGCTGGGAGGCGAGCTGCGTTCGGGCAGCGACGTGACGGATGCGGCGTGGGTATCGCGAGACGATCTGCCGCCGTACAAAGTGCGCGAAGCGGCGACGCGAGTGATCCTGAGGGCGTTTGAGATGGCCAACGCTCGAGCCAAGTGAACTGACGCGAGCAGATTCGGCGCGGCTAGCGCGGGAAGGGATAGATTTCGTCAGCGATCCAATAGTTCACAAGCAAAATGGCGAAGATCGTCCCGGCCGTCCATAAGGCCCAGCGCCAACGACCAGGATCGCCGCGAGCAGAGGTACATCGCACAAGAATATCGACTGCGTAAGCAGAGCAGTAGCAAGCGTTTGCAAGAACGGCGAGAACCAGAAGCATCCAGCAATGTTGCCACGTGAGCGATTCGCGAAAGTGGGGCCAGCTGAAGACAACCCAGGCGACGCTTATGAGAACGAGCACCAGATTGTACAGAAGACGGCGTGGCTCCCAATAGCGGATGGCGTCGATGAAGCCGGTTCCCAATGAAAGCCGAGAGGTGGTCGTCTCTTGCTTCATGGATGAACTCCCACGCAGCTAATCGGCTCCCACGGCTTCGCTGACGCGGCCAAAGCGGCGGTCGCGGCCGAGAAAATCGTCGAGCGCTTCGGCCAAGTCTTCGGCCTGAAAATCCGGCCACATGCGCGGGGAAAAGAAAAGTTCGGCATATGCGCATTCCCATAAGAGGAAATCACTCAAGCGGCGCTCGCCGCCGGTGCGAATCAGCAAATCCACATCGGGAACCGGTCCGCCGGAGTTCGTTACTTCGCCGAGGCGGCGCTCGAATTCACGCTGCGAAACTTCCAGGCTAGAGAGCATCCAGCAAGCGGCGCGGAGAATTGCGTCGCGCGAAGAGTAGTCGATAGCGATGCGAAGATCGAGGGCGCGACCGGAAACAGTGATGCGTTCGGCGTCTTCGATAGCTCTTACCATTGAGCGGGGAATGCGGTCGCGGCGTCCGATCACGCGAAGGCGAATTCCTTCGGCGGCGCAGGCGGCCGGTTCGGAGCGAAGAAAGTCTTCGAGAAGCGCGAGCAGCGAAGAAACTTCGCCCGAAGGCCGCTCCCAGTTGTTCGATGAAAATGCGTAAAGCGTGAGCGTTCCAATGCCGAGCGAGGGCGCGGCGCTTACGACGCGTCGAACGGCCGAGACGCCGGCGCGATGACCTTCGGGACGAGGCATGCCGCGTTGCGCGGCCCAACGTCCGTTGCCATCGAGAAGAATGGCGACGTGAAGCTTCGAGGAATTTTGAGGCTTGCTGGGCATCTGGGTGAGCATAGGTGCGTCACCCCTCTCTCGTGGCGCGGATTAGCGCTTCCATGTGGCCGAGATATTTCTCGAGCGCCTTGCGGCCAGAGGCAGTAAGACGATATTCGGTCTTTGGAACGCGGCCAGCGAAAGACTTCGTGCAGGCCACGTAGCCGGCGTCTTCGAGTTTGCGCGCGTGCACGCTGACGTTTCCGTCGCTCGCGCCGAGCAATTCTTTCAGGTCGTTGAAGGTGAGTGAATCGTTCACGGCCAGCGCGCTGATGATGCCGAGGCGCGTGCGCTCGTGAATCAGACGATCAAGACTTACCGCCGACGCTTCCGGCGCGGGAGCTACCTTCCGCGTCTTTTCTTCTTTTTCCTGTGCGGCGCGATAGGCCGCGGATTTAGCCGCCATATTTCCTCGCGATCACTGCCCCGAAGACGACGTGAAAGCCGCCGAAACCAAGGGCCAAGAGCGCATCGCCCCAGCTCGACGGAGAAAACAGCGCCACGGTGCCGAGAACGATAAAGCAAAGTCCCATCAATGGCACAACGCGGATGGAACAGACGCCTCCGGTGGTGACGCCGGTGCCGTACATCAAGAGCCAAATACCTGGGATGACGCCGATCAGACCCATCGGTGCCAGAACACCGGTCAGCAACGCGCCGACGAACAGCGGTGGCGCGAAGCTGTAAACGAAACGACGACCGGGTCCCGAGAGCAGCGTGGTTCCGCTTTCGCGCAGCTTGCTGAAAGTGGACCAAGTAGCGATCACAACGGCGACCACAGCTTCCAAACTCCAGGTGGTAAGCCAGGCGCCGAAACTATGCTGACGCGATGCGATCACTGCGGCGCCGAAAGCCGTAATGCCCATGGCCACGCCGCCCCATCCGGGCACTGCGGTGAATGCGCCAGCGCGCTCCATGGTTTCGCGAATGAAACGAAGGTTGTCGCGCGCGCGATCATCCATGGCAACCGGGACAGAAGCGGGATCCTGCCGTTGAGAGGCGTTCAACATGAACCGAGAGTAGCGCCAGGCGCCAGTATTGTCAAGTACTTTATTTTACAAAGCGACCTGGCGGTGCGTGGCCGGGCTTTCCTCGTTTGGATAGCGGCCAAGGAGCGAGTTCCAGCGGATTACCACCAGATCGCCGAACATGCCCATACTATCGCGGACGACGTGTACTTTGGTCGCAGGATCGTGCGCCCAGCGAACGGGAACTTCAGCGCCGCGCAAGCCGTGACGCTTTGCGAGAAAGAGAATTTCGGGATCGAATCCGAAGCCTTCAATGCGCTGCTGTTCGAAGATGACGCGAGCCGGTTCGCGCACGAATGCTTTGAAGCCGCACTGTGTATCGTGAAAGGGAAGCCCAGTGAAGAAACGAACGAAGCGATTGAAGATGATGCACGCGAGCTCGCGATAACGCGCTTGGCGAACGGTGATCAGAGAACGATCCACGGCGCGTGAGCCGATCGCATAGTCGTTTCCAGCAGAGATCGCCGCCAGCAGCTTCTCAGACTCTTCGATCGGAGACGACAAGTCGGCGTCTGTAAAAAGTGCGATTCGTCCGCGCGCTTCCAGCATGCCATGACGCACGCTGTAGCCTTTGCCGCGATTTTCTCGGTTCGAAACCAGGCGCCATCCGGGAATGCGCGCTGCCCATTGCTGCGCGATGCCAGCGGTTGAATCCTGGGAACCGTCGTCGACCACCAGAACTTCGATCTCATCGAGCCCGCCCGGCCGCGCCGAAAAATATTCGCGGATGCGTTCCAGCGCGCGAGGCAGACGCTTTTCCTCATTGTAGGCGGGAATGATGATCGAGAGTTCGGGAACGTCGTGCATTACTCGCCGGCTACTTTCTCCAGGATTTGCGGCCAGCCGTGGCGGCCGACCAGGGGAACGAAGCGGCAATGATATAGGCCTTCGCGAAGAGATTCATTCCCACGCCTTGTGAGCCGAATCACTTGCTGCGATTCGGCGTCGCCAACGGGAACGACCAGCCGGCCGGCTTCGACAAGCTGATCGAGCAGTGGCTGCGGCACCGAAGGGGCGGCGCAGGAAACGATGATCGCGTCGTAGGGTGCTGCAGCCTGCCAACCGAGCGAACCATCACCACATTCGACGCGTACGTTGGCGAAGCCGAGGCGGGCCAGACGCTCGCGCGCGTTCGAAGCAAGTTGCGGGCGCGATTCGATGGCAATTACTTCGCGTGCGAGCAACGAAAGGACAGCAGCCTGGTAGCCAGAACCGGCGCCGATCTCGAGAACGCGCTCGCGGCCGTTGAGTTGGAGCGCGTCGGCCATAGCCGCAACCATAAAAGGTTGAGAAATTGTCTGGCGTTCGCCAATCGGGAGCGGCACGTCGGCGTAGGCGTCTGCAATTCGATCGAGGGGTACGAAACAGTGGCGGGGAACGGAAGCCATCGCAGCCAGCACGCGTTCCTGGCAGATTCCGCGCGCGCGAATCTGACGTTCCACCATTTGCCGGCGCAGAAACTCGAATTCGTCATGAGTTTCCGGCGATCGATGGCCAAAACCAAACATTCTCTGCTCGCCTAACCGCTGCAACTATCATAGCGAGTTGCTCGGCGTTACCCAAGAGCGTCGAGTGAGAAACCAAGGTCTAGGACTAGGACGCAGCGAGAGGGCGCCGAGGACGTTTCTACCGGGCTTTGACATAGGAGGCAGCGCTCCTTGAGAATTAGACGCTTCGCTGGCCAGAGTGCCGCCGCGGGGAGATTGACGAGCCGACGTCGCTTTTCTATGTATTTGGAAATGCGGAACTTCTGGATAGACACACGGTCGCGATCGTCAGGGCGCGTCGTCGGACCCCTTGCGGGAATCCAATGGCTGTGCGCCTGGGCAAGACGTGGCCCAGCGTGGGCTGGCCGCCGAATTGTCCCATCAGGAATCGGATGATTGCGGCAATGTCGCTCGCAGTGGTAGTCGTTGAAGGGGTCTAGTACTGGGGGCGTTGTAACCGAGAGACGTGGCAATGGAGTTTGGCCGGGAGGTTTATGCTGGGCCGGTCAATGTGACAGAACCATGAGGTGGCAGAGCCATGAGCTTCGGTTCGAACCTGGTGATCGAGCAGGGCGCGAAGTTCGTGGCCGGCCCGGAAGACGTGGTTGAAGAGCTGCCGACGCCTGTGCGAGCTGAGTTTGTGCGGTAGAGACTGGTTTTCAGCAGGAGGGGACGTCGCTTATGACGAGCGAATTTTCGCCTTTCGGGCGCATCCTTTATAGTCCTTTAGGGACTGGTGAGGCCAAAGCGAACGACGATTTGATGGAAAATTCGGGGTTTAGCCCCTCGGGCGCACTGGCCACCCTATTTGACTTGGAGATGAAAGGCATGGTACGCCAGTTACCGGGAAAGCAATTCTTGAAAGTCCTGTTGTAATCCCACGGGCCCACTCAAGGTACGATTGGCTACGCGGGGTTTCGCGGGCCGTTCGCCTGCACTCTAGACAACAGGTTGAGATAGAAAAGGTTCCACGGGAAACAATGTCCCGCGGACGCGGACTGAGGCAAAACAGAACAGGCATGGCAAGATCACTCGTTATCGTCGAATCGCCGGCCAAGGCCAAGACCATCAATAAGTATCTTGGCCGGAATTTCACCGTGAAGGCTTCTTACGGCCACGTGATGGACCTGCCGAAGAAGACGATTGGTATCCTTCTGCCCGGAAACGGCAACGGCAAGCCCAAGAAGAAGGGCGGCAAGCGCAAGGGCAAGGGTAAGGCGGCAAAGGCTCCGGAAAAGAAGGTGGTCGTTACTTCCGAGAACATTTTCGACCCGGAATACGAAGTTATCCCCGACAAGATCAAGGTCGTCGAACAACTACGCAGCGCTGCCGACAAGGCCGAGAACGTCTACCTGGCGAGCGACCCTGACCGCGAAGGCGAAGCCATTTCGGCGCACTTGTTGCAGGCTCTGGCGCGCAACAAAACCGAACGCGCTAAGTTTTCGCGCGTGCGTTTCAACGAGATTACGCAGAAGGCGATCAAGGCAGCGTTCGACCAGGCCACCAGCGTGAATGAGAACCTGGTGGACGCGCAGCAGGCGCGGCGCGTGCTTGATCGAATCGTAGGTTACAAAGTTTCTCCGCTGCTTTGGGACAAGGTGCGCCGCGGACTTTCCGCCGGTCGTGTGCAAACGGTGGCGCTGAGGCTTATTGTGGAGCGCGAGCGCGAGGTTCGGGCGTTCATTCCGAAGGAATATTGGACGATCCACGCGCTGCTTGCAGCCGGGGCACCGCCCGCGTTTGAAGCCAAGCTGGCCAAGTACAAAGGCGAGGATCTCGAAATTCCGGATGAGGCGGAAGCGCAGCGCATTCTGGCTGCGGTGGAACGCGCCACCTGGCAGGTGGCGAACGTCACCCAGAAAGAGAAACGCCGTTACGCTCCGCCGCCGTTCACCACTTCCAAGCTGCAGCAAGCTGCGTACAACCGGCTCCGCTACACCGCGAAGCGCACCATGATGCTTGCGCAGCGGCTGTATGAAGGCGTTGAACTGGGCGACGAAGGCGCCGTGGCGCTGATTACCTACATGCGTACCGATTCGGTGCGCGTCTCGGCCGATGCGTTGACGCAGGTGCGCGAGCAGATCGGCTCGAGCTACGGCGAGAAATATTTGCCGGAGAAGCCGAACTTCTTCAAGTCCAAGAAAGACGCACAGGAAGCCCACGAAGCGATTCGTCCCACAGATGTTTCGCGCACACCGGAAAGTGTGCGCCGGTTCCTCGAGCCGGATATGTGGAAGCTCTACCAGATGATCTGGCAGCGCTTTGTGGCATCGCAAATGGTGCCAGCGGTTTTCGATCAGACGACGATCGATGTTTCCGCCGCGGATTACACATTCCGCGCCAGCGGTTCAGTAGTGAAGTTCGACGGTTATTTGACCGTCTATCAGATCGTGAAGGAAGAAGAAGAAAAGGAAGACGAGGGCGACACCGACAGCAAGAATTTGCCGCGTGTGGCCGAAGGCGACGTGCTGCGGATGGAGACGATTCGTCCCGAACAGCATTTTACCGAGCCGCCGCCCCGCTACACGGAAGCGACCCTGGTGAAAGAGCTGGAAGAAAAGGGCATTGGCCGTCCTTCCACGTACGCCGCCATCATTTCGACGATTGTGGAGCGCGAGTACGTAAATAAGGACCAGGGGCGCTTCACGCCTACGCTACTAGGCGAAAAAGTGAGCGACCTGCTGGTGAAGAGCTTCGAGGATGTGTTCGACGTAAGCTTTACGGCGCGCCTCGAAGACGAACTCGACGAAATCGAAGAAGGCAAGCTGCCCTGGAAGACGTCCGTGAAGGAATTCTGGGACCGCTTTGAAGTCGATCTGGAAAAAGCCGGCGACGAGATGATTTCGTACAAAGCCGGAATTCCCACGGGCGAAAAGTGCGAGAAGTGCGGGCAGGGCGAATTGCTCGAACGCATCAGCCGCCACGGATTTTTCCTGGGCTGCAATCGCTATCCGGATTGCGATTACACGCGCGATCTTTCCGAGACCGGGGGCGACGATGCGGAAGCCGATACCGGCACGCAGTATTGCGATAACTGCGGCAAAGAGATGGCGATCAAGCGCGGACGGTTCGGCACCTTCCTGGCTTGCACCGGCTATCCGAATTGCAAGACCACACGGCGCCTCGCAAGTGGCACCAAAAAGGCGCTCGAGCCGGATGTTCCGCTGGATGAAAAGTGCCCCGATTGCCAAGCGCAATTGCTGAAGCGCCACGGACGCTATGGCGAGTTTATCGGCTGCCAGAATTATCCGAAGTGCAAGTACACGCGGCCGATCACGCTCGGCATCAAGTGCCCGAAGTGCGGCGAGGGTGAGTTCGTGCGACGCGGCACATCAAAAGGCCGCGGGCGCGGACGAATTTTCTACGGATGCAGCCGCTATCCCGATTGCGACTACACCTCTCCGCATGAACCGATCAACGAGCCGTGCCCCAAGTGCGGCGCGGCGTTTATCGTGGAGAAAAAGACGAAGCAGGGAACTTTCCGTTCATGCGTGAAAGAAGGTTGCGACTGGGAGATGGAAGTTCTACCGGTCGCCGCTCCGCCGCCGCAGTTGGAAGAAGCTACAGTCGGCGCATCGGAAAAGTCCTGAGTGGGAAAAATTGTATTGCGCGCAGCAAGGAAACGCGCGTACATTTTGCATGCCGGCACGCTCGAATTCCGGGTGTGGCCGGCATTTGTGCCTGACGCGATTCGAAATTGAGTAACACCACACACCAACCGAACTCCCCACCGATCCTTCTAACGATCGCCGGATTCGACCCTTCGTGCGGCGCAGGCGTCGCAGCCGATCTGAAAACCTTCGTGGCGCATAGCTGTTACGGCGTTGCGGCTATCGCCGCGCTCACCGTGCAGTCGACCGAAGGAGTGAAGTCGGTTCACGCGACTCCAGCTCCGACATTGCGCGCGCAATTGGATGCGCTGGCCGATGATGTTCCTCTGGCCGCGGTGAAAATCGGCATGCTGGCGAATCGTGCGAACGCGGCGGTGGTGGCCGAGTTTCTCGACGCGCGGAAATTCGCACACGTGGTTCTTGATCCGGTGACGCGACCAACGGCGGGAAACGCCGAGTTGCTCGATGCCGCCGGGCTGAAATTTGTGCGGGACGAACTGCTGAAGCGCGTCTCGGTGATCACGCCCAATATTCCCGAAGCTGGATTTCTGACCGGCATTGACGTCAAAGATCTGGCTTCCATGAAGGAAGCGGCGCTGCGGTTGGTAGAAATGGGCGCCAAGGCCGTAATCGTTACCGGCGGCCACCTGGAAAAACCGACCGATGTGCTGTGCGAGGGCGGCAACGTCGAGACGTTTGGCGGCGATCACGTCCGGAGCACGAACACGCACGGTTCCGGGTGCACCTTTTCCTCTGCGATCGCTGCCCAGTTGGCCACCGGGCAGCAACTGCGGCAAGCCGTTATCCTTGCTAAAGCCTACGTAACAAAGGCGATAGAGAAGGCTTACCAGATCGGGAAAGGCCCCGGACCGCTCAACCAGCTGTTCCGGTTCCATCTGGAACCGCCGACTCGAGGCGTCCACGAAGTGCCCCAGCACGGCATGCACCCTGCAGCCGAACCGGCCGCCCATTAGGCCCCCCGAGGCCCTTTTATCCCTACGCGTCATTGTTACTTGCGCACCGGGCTGGCGGGACCGCGTTGGCCTGTACTATAACCATATGCTATAAAGGCCAAGCTGCGCTAATTCGAGGAAATTGTGCCGTTTATCAACTTTCCAGCTCGAGAAATTAACTGCAAACTCGTCTACTACGGCCCCGGGTTAGGCGGCAAAACCGCGAACCTGCAGTGGATCTACGAGCACACAGGGACGAATCAAAAGGGAAAGATGGTTTCGCTGGCCACCGAAACCGACCGCACGCTATTCTTCGACTTTCTTCCGCTGGACCTTGGTACAGTGCGCGGCTTTCGCACGCGATTTCACCTATATACCGTGCCCGGACAGGTGTTTTATGAGGCGAGCCGCCGCCTGATTCTGAAAGGCGCCGATGGCGTGGTTTTCGTGGCCGATTCGCAGGAAGAGCGCATGGATGCGAATCTGGAAACGCTCGACAACCTGCGCGAGCATCTGAAAGATCACAACCTCGATTTCACAACCATCCCCTACGTTCTTCAGTTGAACAAACGCGACTTGCCGAATGTGCTTTCCGTAGACGAACTGAGAAAGCAACTCGCGGTGAAGAACGAACCCTCGCTCGAAGCTGTAGCCGTCACCGGACAAGGCGTGTTCGATACGCTGAAAGAAGTGGCGAAACTTGTCCTGGCGGAACTGAAGAAAAACTCGTAAATGAAATGATCGCCTAGCGGAAACCGTGAGGCGAGCTTCGCCTCCTCTGGATTTTTTGTCTCCGTTTTGGAGCCGGAAAATCTGGGGAGATGAAATGAATCTGAATCGTAAGGATTAGCGATCGCGGTCCCGGTCGCGCCCGCCACCGTAGCCGCCACGGCCTCCACGGCCGCCACCACCACCCCCTCCACCGTGACCACCGCGCCCTCCTCCACCGCCGCCATAGCCACCGCGCCCGCCCCCGCCGCCACCGTGAGTTTGCGGCCGGGCCTCGTTGACCACAAGTGCGCGGCCCATGAACTCCTTGCCATTGAGCGCTGCGATCACTTTCTCCGCTTCTCCGTCGTCGCGAATTTCGGCGAATCCGAAACCGCGCGGCTGACCCGTAAAGCGGTCGCGAAGGAGCGTCAAAGAATCCGGCTGCACCCCAGTTTCCGCGAACAATGCCTGCAGCTGCTCTTCTGTTGCCTTGAACGAAAGATTGCCCACGTACAGTTTCTTCACGGTGGTGCTCCTTGCGCTTCCCGTGCGGGACGCGCGGATGCAGAGCTGGGAGAGGCAGGACCCCGGCCAAGGGCAGTCAGCGAGGCGCCGGCTACTCCGGGCTGGAGCAAGCGCTCCAGCAACTCGGGAGCATCTTGCGCCAACCAGCTCCGGCAGTCAACTGGGGCCAGGCCGGGAGGCGAGTCTGATGATGAGGAGGTAAACCAATTTGAAATCACCGTGATTGCTCAGCTCT
>Ga0210385_10002600_pt1 | contig 10880 bp, 10 predicted proteins | sample IncBWH26OmetaG_FD_160107 | JGI IMG/M metagenome (GOLD analysis project Ga0210385, IMG submission 160107) | Forest soil microbial communities from Barre Woods Harvard Forest LTER site, Petersham, Massachusetts, United States - Inc-BW-H-26-O ... | reverse complement strand
CCTGCGTTCCATGTGGATTTCGATGGGCCTGCTCGCCAAATTCGTAGTCGTTATCCTCTTTGTCCTCTCGGTGTACTCGTTCGGCGTCATGATCGACCGCTTCCTGATGTACAACAACGCGCGCAAGCAGTCGCGCCTGTTCGTGCAGCAGGTTGCCGGCGCGCTCAAGGACAACAAGCTCGACGAGGCGATCTCGATTGCCGAGCGCAACAAGAAGAGCCATATCGCCAAGGTCGTTGCCACCGGACTTTCCGAGTTCCAGGCAGCCTCTTCGCAGGTTAGCGACGAAGAAGTGATCGAAGCCGCCAAGCGCGGTCTCGAACGCTCGATCGCCATCGTTCACGCTGAAATGAAGCGCGGCCTTTCCGGTCTTGCCACCATCGGCGCCACGGCGCCATTCGTCGGACTGTTCGGAACGGTGATGGGCATCATCGGCGCGTTCAAGGGCATCGCGAACTCGAAGGTGACGGGTTTGTCCGCGGTCGCCGGCGGTATTTCTGAAGCGCTCGTCACCACCGCTCTCGGCTTGCTCGTCGCCGTGCCTGCCGTGTGGACCTTCAACTACTTCACGAATCGTGTGGAAGCCTTCGACGTCGAGATGGACAACTCCTCGATGGAGTTGATCAACTACTTCATCACGCGCCGCAGCAGCGGAAAGAAGTAACAAAATGGCTTACAAACCCAAGGCAGCGCCGGTGATGGCGGCGCCCAATGTGATTCCCATGGCGGATATCATGCTGGTGCTGCTTATCATCTTCATGGTCATCATCCCCATGTTGCAGCACGGGCAGGCGGTGAATATGGCCAAGGCTACCAACGTCGATAAGTTCCCCGACGCTGAGAAGGAAGACGCCGTGATCGTGGCGATCACGCGCGATGGACGCTACTTCCTCAGCCCTGGGAATAAGGAAATCACGCTCGACGACGTTTCCGGCGACGTCAAAGATCTCTTGACGGACCGGCCGGATAAGACTGTCTACGTTCGTGCGGATGAACGCGCGAAGTACGGCAACGTCGTCAAAGCGGTCGACGAAATCCGTTCTGCCGGTGTGGAAAACCTCGGCCTGTTGACCGAGCAGGTCCCGCCGAAGAACGCAGCCGCAGCGGCCGCAACTACGGGCGGCTCGGACTAAGGGTCCCCAGGATCAAGGAGCTTTATCATGGGAATGTCAGTTGGTGACAATAAGGGAGCGATGTCGGAACCGAATATCGTTCCGCTTATCGACGTTCTCCTCGTACTGATCATTATTTTCATGGTCATCACGCCGAGGACGCCGACCGGGCTGAGCACCATAGTGCCTCAGCCTTCGCCGCCGGACGCAAAGCAGAACACAACCAGCGACACCATCGTCGTCCAGGTTGAAAATGACGGTAAGGTGATGATTAATCAAGATCAGTACACATGGGACACGCTGGGTCCTCAGCTCACGAAGATTTTTGAGATACGAGCCGACAAGATCGCCTTCGTCAAGGGAGACGACAACGTCGACTTTGCCCAGATGGCTCGCGCGATCGATATCATGCGTGGTTCGGGCATCGACCACGTGGGGCTAATTACGGCAAAGATCGAAGCGGGCCAGTAGTTCTCTTCGTTGTCTCGGGTGGGGACTTTTTCTTCGTCCGGCGCGGGGGCGTGAGCTTGGCCGCGCCGGGCGATATCCGGTTTCATTAAGGAGATTTGGGGATGCAGCGCAAACCTACGATCACGCTCATGCTGGCTGTGCTGGCCGTCGCCAGCATCGCCGGGGGCGGTTGCGACAAGCTGCGTGCGCGCGATGAGCTCAATAAAGGCGTGGAAGCCTTCAGCAGCGGCCAGTACGATCAGGCCATCGAACATTTTAAGAGCGCCCAGCAATATGATCCATCGCTCACTAACGCTCAGCTTTACCTTGCGGCAGCCTATCAGGCGCAATATATTCCCGGCGCGCCGTCGCCTGATAATATTCGCAACGCCCAGGAAGCTATTAAGATCAATCAGGACATCCTGTCTGCCGATCCGAACAACCTCTCTGCGCTCGATAATCTCGGTTCCCTAACCTACAACATGGCCACCAGGCCCTTTGACCAGCAGGGCATGCTCAACGCAAAGGCCTTTCAGCAGAAGCACATCGCGCTAAGCCCCAACGATTCGGGACCGTATTACTGGATCGGAGTGGTCGATTGGCAGCTCGCGTACAACGAGAACCAAGACGTGCGCGACGAGTACAATCACTCAGGGAAGAAGCCCCTCAAGGACACCGATCCGCTCCCCAAGGATCTCTCGGCCCAATTCACCCAAAAAGAGGGCCAGACCGTCGATGAGGGGATCACGTCTCTGAACAAGGCGATCGAACTCAAGCCCGATTATGATGATGCCATGGGCTACCTTAGCCTTCTCTACCGGCAGAAGGGCGACATGGAGACAACTCCTGACGCCCGCGATACGGACAATAAGACGGCAGACGGCCTGATGGAAAAGGTGAAAGCCATCAAGCAGCAGCGTGAGTTGAACTCGGCCAATAACTCAAGCTCTTAGGTTTCGCAAAGAGCCTCAAGTTTCCTTATTTCGACGGCGGATCCGCAAGGGTCCGCCGTTTTTTTTGTGCCGATCGAAGCGCCCCGGAAGTCTCGCGGAAGGATCCCACCCCGTAAAGAATTGCACTGGACCGTTGCCAGGCATATAATCCGCCGCATCCTGCAAAGCGGCCGCCGGGGGTGGTTGTAGCCGCCATTCGTCCCTTCAATTTAAGGAGGAGTTCGCTATGGAGCCTGTCCGTTTCCACAAATGTTCCTTCGCCATTCTCGCTGCCGGTGCGCTCGCATGCGCGTTGTTTCTCAATGTTGCTGGTACGGCCGCGAAGCAAGCCGCGCCAGCCGGCGTGAACCTTTTTCAGGACGTAATGACTCACCAAGCTTCGCTGCAGTGGCAAAACTCTCCCAGCGCCAATTATCCGGACGATGCCTGCGGGTACCTCGATGCCTGCTCGGCCGACCGGAGCCCGGCAAAGTATTATGCACTCCCGGTGGGTACGATCGACGGTCGCCGCATTGCGCGCGCCGTCTACCTCGTTAAAGTCAAGGACCCGAAGCAGCCCACGGCAGTCGTCTTCGAGCATCAAAGCGCCAGCCAGACCTATTTCTTCCGCGTGGCTCCCGACGGCAGCCTGATGCACGTCGTCTATCTCGACCGCAGCGGGACATGGCTCCTCGTCGCCAATTCGACCGGCGAGCCAGTCTTCGCCAAGGACGCGGCCGACTGGCACGCCGCCCTGGCCAAGCCCGCCGCCAAGTAGGCCGGACTTTCGGCTGTGCCGGGGTGCCTGCGCGATTCGCGAGCCGCGCGTCTGGCTAGGGTCCCGCTGCGAAACGGGATCTGCTGATCTGCGCCATGTTTTCCCCCGAGGGTTTACAATAGAAGTTCCATGGGAAGCGCAGGCAACCCTGCTATTAGTCTCGCCGCACGGCACGCCGTCGATCTCCGCTTCGCCGAGCTGCTGGAAAAAGTCCGCCGGAATCGCCCCGGCGACGACCTGGAAATTCTGCGCCGCTCCTACGATTTCGCCGCCGAACATCACAAGTCGCAAACGCGCCAGTCCGGCGAGCCTTATCTGGCTCACCCCGTCGAAGTAGCGCATTTGCTTGCGGACATGAAGCTCGACGTCACCTCGCTCAGCGCCGCCCTGTTGCACGACGTCGTCGAAGACACCAAAGTTCCCCTCGAAGCGATCGAAAAGCATTTCGGCCCGGACGTAGCCCGTCTCGTCGAAGGCGTAACCAAAATCAGCCGCCTCGACCTTCTCGCACCCGAAGCGCGCCAGGCCGAAAACGTCCGTAAGATGCTTCTCGCCATGGTCAACGACGTGCGTGTCGTCATGGTGAAGCTTGCCGACCGCCTCCACAATATGCGCACGCTTGAATTTCTGGAGCCCGCGCGCCGGCAGCGCATCGCGCGCGAGACGCTGGATATTTACGCGCCCGTCGCCAACCGCCTTGGTATGGGCTTGATCCGCGGCGAACTGGAGGACTTGTCGTTCAAGTTTCTCGAGCCGGAGGCGTTTGAGGAACTCCAGCGCAAAGTCGCGTCTAAGCGCGCGATGTTCGAAAAGTTTCTCGTGGAAGTGCAGGATGCGATTCGCGTGAAGCTGGTGGAGGCCGGCGTCCCGGCAGACGTGCAGGCTCGCACCAAGCGCCTCTATTCGCTGCATCTGAAAATTCAAAAGCAGCAGCGCGTGCTCGACCAGGTTTACGACCTTCTCGCCGTGCGCGTCGTCACGGACACGGTGAAGAATTGCTACGCCGCGCTCGGCGTGGTTCACCAGATATGGCGCCCCGTGCCCGGCCGTTTCAAGGACTATATCGCGATGCCGCGCCCCAACCTGTATCAGTCGCTTCACACCACGGTGATCCACGCGGGCCAGCCGTTCGAAGTGCAGATTCGCACGCAAGAGATGCACCGCATCGCCGAGCAGGGCGTGGCCGCGCACTGGAAATATAAAGACGGCCCCATCGTCTCCACTGCGGACGATCAGCGCATCGTCTGGATGCGCCATCTGATCGAGTGGGTGCAGGAAATGCAGGAGCCTAGCGAATTTCTGTCCACGCTGCGCGTCGATCTATATCCCGAGGAAGTCTACACGTTCACGCCCAAGGGACGCGTCGTGGTGCTGCCGCGCGGTGCAACTCCTGTCGATTTCGCTTACGCAGTCCACACGGAAGTGGGCCACCAGTGTGCCGGCGCAAAAGTCAACGGTGAAATGGTTCCGTTGCGCCATGCGCTTGCCAACGGCGACGTGGTCGACATCGTGACGCAAAAAGGCCACGAGCCTTCACGCGACTGGCTTTCCTTCGTCAACACGGCGCGCGCGCGCAGCAAAATTCGCCAGTGGATTCACCTGCATGAGCGCGTCCAGGCCACCGACGTCGGAAAAAAGCTTCTGGAAAAAGAAGCGCGCAGCGCGGGCGCGAGCCTGCATCGCATCTCGTCGGACGATTGGCACCGCGTCGCCTCCGAATACGGCTGCGCCCGGCAGGAGGATCTCTACGCGGAGTTAGGTTACGGCAAATGGTCCGCGCGCCAGGTCGTCTCCAAGCTGACGGGCAAGCCGCTCGCCGAGCCGCCCGAAGAGCGCCATACGAAACAAGACGCCACCGTCAAGCGCATGATGGGTATGGACGATGCCACGATCGTTGTGCGCGGCCACGGCGACCTGATGGTCTATCGCTCCAAGTGTTGTAATCCCATTCCGGGAGACGACATCATCGGCTACGTCACGCGCGGCCGTGGCATCGCCGTGCACAGCCAGAATTGTCCCAACGTGGAAAATCTTCTCTACGAATCCGAACGGCGCATTCCCGTCGAATGGGCGGCTGCCACCCACGCCACATTTCCCGTGCGCCTTCGCATTTTTACCGGAGATCGCCCCGGCATGTTGGCCGATATTACGGCAATCATCAGCGAAAATAGCGCCAATATCCGCAGCCTCGAGAGCGGTGGCGAAGACAACACGCGCGCCCGCATCGAAGTCGCTCTCGACGTTCAGGATCGCAAGCAGCTCGAACGAATTCTGGCCGGCATCAAACGCATCCAAGGCGTCTTTGACATCGAACGCGTCTTCAACGTCTAAGCTTCACGATCTATTAAGCCAACGCCACAATATCAATTTCCACGCGCACATCGCGCGGCAAGCGAGATACCTCCACCGTCGCCCGCGCGGGAGGATTATCCGGAAAATATCGCGCGTACACTGCGTTCATCGCCGCAAACTCGTTCATGTCTTTCAAAAAAACAGACACTTTCACCGCGCGATGCAGTGAAGAGCCAGCCGCCTCCACAATCGCTTTCAAGTTTTCCAGCACGCGCTCCGTTTGCGCGGCAACGTCCCCGGCCACCAGCTCGCCCGTCGCCGGATCGAGTGGGATTTGCCCGGAAAGAAATACAAATCCATTTGCTCTCACCGCTTGCGAGTAAGGCCCGATCGCCTTTGGCCCCTTATCGGTAGAAATAATCTCCTTCATCTCTTCTCCTTAAAGTGCTTCCGGTTTTCAACGCGTGTCCGCATACCGCGCTCGGAAATCCTCGGGAATCCCCTTCTCATTCAGCCAAAGCCGAAAGGTCGGCGCCAGATTCTTCCCGCTCGCACGCTCAAGCGCGGACCGTATCTCCGGATAGCCCACCTCTTGACCGCGCAAAAGCGTCACGATTTCTTTCAGAGAACTCTGCATCGCCGTGGCGCCGCATTCATCCTCGAGAGCCGCAAAAAATAGGGGCGCCTTGGCCAGCGCAATTCGCCGCTGCGCCGGTGGATCGGTCAGTTGCGCAACGGCAAGCGTCTGCTCCGTGCCACGCGTGAGGGCGGAATCGTATTGCGCAATGTATTCCTGGATCCGCCGTCGCCGGGCAGCCTCGCCGCCGCGCGCTTCATCGATCGTGATCGTCGCGTATTCCGGCAAGCCTTCGCCAAGTCCGACCGTCGCGTCCGGAGCGGCATAAATCTGATCGCCAAACCAATTGTGCGCAAGCGCGTGCGACACCTCTTCGAGAAACGCGGCACCTTGCCCCTGCATCCCTTGCGCCTCCTGTGCCAATGCTGCCGCGTTCACCAACGCACCGCCCGGGAACGTCGCCACAGCCGGCCCCTCTTCGCCGGTGGTGTGCTCCCGCAAATCCGAAACTTCTACGATGTGCGGCTCGCGAATATTTTTATCGAGCGGACCATAATTGCTTTCCAGTGTGTTCCACGCGTCTTGAATCGCACTGGCAGTCGCGCGATCGACCGAAATCGGCTGAAACGTCCAGAATGTCGGTCCCGACGCGCCCAGCGGAGTCGATTCCACGTATCGGCCCCCGACGGCAAAGGGCGCAAGATCGGGCGCTCTCAAGCGGTATCGATAATCCACCTCGCCGCCATCATTTTTCTTGCCGGCTGGCACTCCGCGCGCCAAGACGCGATAATCCGCCGGCACGCGGAGGTCGTAATACACTTCGCCGGGCCGCTTCGGAAAGGGCGCCAGCAAATGTTTCGGAGGTTCGAGCACGGCAAATGCTCCGCGCCACCCGATATGGAAATCGTTCTCGCCGAGCGTGATGCTCGATCCGATTCCCGAAGGCGAACGAAACGAATACTCCACGGTGAGATCGTGCTTCTCGTCCTGCTTCCATGCCGACCCGAGTGAAATGCGCGAATCGTTGGGCGAATCGAATTGCAGCTCAGGCGGAAGATCCTGAAATTCCGTAGGATGTCCATCAAGCTCCGCCCGCAAATCCGTGCGTCCATATGTCGCGGCTACCGGCAGCGTCACATCCACGAAATTAAGGTCGGAATTTCCGGAATTCACCAGAGTGTAGGTAGTCTGAATCTGAAGAGTAGGAGTGGCGCCCGGCAGAAAGTGAATCTCGCGCGATTCTTTCAAAACCTGATAACCGGGCGCAATCGGGGGCGCGCAATTGCAAAGACACACGGCAAACAGCAACACCAGCCCTGCCGAAAAAATCGCGCGTCGCCCAGGCAGCCTCAAGTCCCGATAATTCTACCCGATCCCAAGGCAAACCAAGGAGAATGAGAAAACAAAGGCAAAATCTTAGGTTTTAGTTGGCCGCGCAGGCGGCCGGGTAGATGGCGTCGAGGGCGCCCCAGAGGGCTTTGAGGCTGCGTTCGGCGGCGCAAAGAACGCCGAAAGTCTCCTCATGATTCTGTTCTGCGAGCCAACCGCGCCAAGCTGAACGATGGCGAACGTCCGCCTCTTCATGGACATCGAAGTAGGCCAGCGCGCTCGGCTCGGTGACGTTGTAAAACTGCTGCAGGCCGGACTTCTTTTGCACGGCCGTCTCAGGAACCTGGGCTTCGTAAACGTAAAAGGCAGCGACGGCTTGGGCGAGCGAACCTTGCGAGGCGAGCTCGTCGTATGCGTCCAAGAGAACGGCGACGCCGGGCAGCGGATGCGCGTCATTCAGCGCGTTCTGGTCAACGCCGACGGCTTCGGCGAACTGGCGCCAAAGCGCCGGGTGCGGTCCCGCCGGATCGAGTTCTTCGTCCAAATTCTCCTGAATGAGACTTCCGAGATGGCCACCGGTGCGTCCGGCAAGCTGGCGGAGATTTTCGGGAAAAGCGCGCACGTGCTGGTAGTACTGGACGGCGTAGAGCTGCAGCGCTTCTTTTGGGAGAGTTCCTTCGGACCAGGCGCGATAAAACGGGTGGTTCAGGAGGCTGTGCTGGGCTACGAGATCGTCAAGAAGATCGGCAATATTTTTTTGGACGGGCTTGCTTCTGGAAAGTTTGAACTGCATCGCCTAGTTAGGATTTCCCCTGTAGTGGCAATCACTGCTGAAGAAGAGTCTTGCAAAGGTTACTCGATATTCGCCTGAAAATCCAGCAAAGGCTGCAATCGGGTCTTAAATGTATATAAAGATTTCATAAAGGAATGTTGCCGTGCTTCTTGCGGGGATTGGTATCGCGTTTGTTTTCAAGGGATCGCAGAGCTGTGATGATTTTGGCGCGAGTCTGGGAAGGCTCGATGACCGCGTCAATGTATCCGCGCTCAGCGGCGACGTAGGGGTTGGCAAAGCGCTCGCGGAAGTCTTCGACCTTCTTTAGGCGCAGGGCTTTGCGCTCGGCCGCGGGCGCGCGATCGATCTCACGGCGATAGACGACGTTGACGGCGGCCTCAGGTCCCATGACGGCGATTTCCGCGCCGGGCCAGGCGTAGTTGATGTCCGTGCGGATGTGCTTTGAAGACATGACGCAATAGGCGCCTCCGTAGGCTTTGCGGGTGATGACGGTGATCTTGGGAACGGTGGCTTCGGCAAAGGCGAAGAGGAGCTTGGCGCCATGGCGAATGATGCCGCCGAATTCCTGCTGGGTACCGGGGAGGAAGCCGGGCACGTCCTCGAAAGTGACGAGCGGAAGATTGAATGCGTCGCAAAAGCGCACGAAGCGCGCGCCTTTGACGGATGCGTTGATGTCCAACACACCAGCAAGGACAGCGGGCTGGTTGGCGACGAGGCCGACCGGGCGTCCATCAAATCGCGCGAGACCGATGACCAGATTTTGCGCGAAATGTTCCTGGACTTCGAAAAACTCGCCGTCGTCTGCGACCGAGCGGATGACTTCCTTCATGTCATAAGGCTGCTGCGGATCTTCGGGGACGATCGAGTTGAGATGCGCGTCGGCACGATCGGGCGGATCGCTTGAGGCGTGGCGCGGAGGGTCTTCCAGATTGTTGGAAGGGAGATAGCCGATCATCTCGCGAATCATGGCGAGACATTCGGCGTCGTCTTCAGCGACAAAATGAGCCACGCCGCTTTTCGCGTTGTGGGTCATGGCGCCGCCGAGCTCCTGTTTGGTGACGTCTTCGTGGGTCACGGTCTTGATGACGTCTGGGCCGGTGACGAACATATAGGACGTCTCACGCGTCATGAAGATGAAGTCGGTGATCGCGGGGGAATAAACGGCACCGCCCGCGCAGGGGCCGAGGATCGCGCTGATCTGCGGGATGACGCCGCTGGCCAGCGTATTACGCAGAAAGATATCGGCGTAGCCCGCGAGGGACTTCACGCCTTCCTGGATGCGCGCGCCACCGGAGTCGTTGAGGCCGATGACGGGGGCGCCGACGCGCATTGCGAGGTCCATGATTTTGGTGATTTTCTGCGCGTTGGACTCCGAAAGCGAGCCGCCGAAGACGGTGAAGTCCTGCGCGAAGACGTAGACGAGGCGGCCATCGATGCGGCCGTAGCCGGTGACGAAGCCGTCGCCCGCGGGACGCTGCTCTTCGATGCCGAAATCGTTGGACTGGTGGCGGACGAACTTGTCGAGTTCTTCGAAGGAGGCCTCGTCAAGCAGGAGATCGATGCGTTCGCGGGCGCTGAGCTTGCGGGATTTGCGCTCGCGTTCGCGGCGCTCGGGTCCGCCGCCGGCTTCGGCTTCCGCGTTGAGGCGTCGAAGTTCGGCGAGACGGTCGGCGTGCTTCGTGTGCGAGGTGGTCATGGCGGATGTGGCCCGCCGAAACCGTAGCAAGCCTCGCACACTCATTTCAAGCACGGACTTCCGTTTTACGGTGTTCGCTCAGGGCCTCGAGAGCAGATTGATCGCTCTGAGAATTCGCTTGGTCATGCGCGACATGAAAAGAGTGACGCCGAACGTGCAAAAGCCGACTGTGAAGACCAGGAGGAGAACTCCCCTGGCGATGGCTTCCCGTGATACGGGGGCGCTGAAGTCGCCATGGTGGATCGTATCGATGAAAGCGAAGGCGTGAATCAGGAAGAGAAGCAGAAAGATTACGAGGCCGAACATCTGGCGTTTCTGGCTGCGGTCCACATCGTCCAACGACTTGCGCAATATGGCTTCCATGTCCTGTGACATCAGACGCTCCTTGTGGGATCAAGTTGCTTGCGCAGGGCGGCCAGACCGTATGCCAAGCGCGATTTGGCGGTGCCCAGCGGAATCTCAAGAATTGCGGCGACTTCGGGAAGCGACAGCTCTTCCTGAAAATGCAGCGCGAGGACGGCGCGGCTGGCCGGGGAAAGCGCGCCGGAGTTGAGCAGCTCGGGCAAGAGCTCCGGCAGAGGCGTGAACGCGGGGGCGGCGATTTCGTCGAGCACGGCTTCGTCGTTGCGGCGATCGGACCAACGCTTCTCTTTTTTCAAGTGGCGGAAGGCGGCGCGGCTTGCGATGCGGTACGCCCAGGGGCGGAAAAGCTCGGGCGCATCCAGCCATTTCAATTTGCGCGAAAGGATGATCAGAACCTCCTGCAAGACGTCGTCCGCGGAAGAGGCGGTGACGATGCGGGCGAGATAACGGTGGAGCGCAGGCTGCACGTTGCGCAGCAAGAGCTCGAGCGCTTCGCGGTCGTCGCATTGCGCCCTCAACACCCATTGCGCTTCTTCGCGTGAAGTGGCCACTCGGTCT